>Ga0265797_10000427_pt1 | contig 77751 bp, 79 predicted proteins | sample P2T30metagenome_FD_192433 | JGI IMG/M metagenome (GOLD analysis project Ga0265797, IMG submission 192433) | Plant litter microbial communities from East Loma Ridge, Irvine, California - P2 T30 | ecosystem: Environmental > Terrestrial > Plant litter > Unclassified | place: USA: California...
TAGTTGTTCCAGATGTCGTAGTTGCAGAACGTGCGGCCGTTCAGCATCGAGGTCGCGGTCAGGTTGTGCTTGTCGCGGTTGCCGGTGACCAGTTGCGACGAATCGCAGCCGGTGCGGTTGATGATGCCGGCGCCGTTGGCCAGGGTGGTGGCGAAATTGCGCGCGCCCGACGTGCGTTCGCGGAAGAAGAACGGCTGGTTCGACACGTAGCTGCCGTATTCGCCCAGGCGCTGGTTGACGTCGGCATAGATTTCCTGCTTCACGTCCTTGGCATCGCGGATGCTGGTGTGGTCGCGCGACGACAGGTCGAAGCTGAGGAAGGCGTTGTAGCCGTCTTCCTGCAGGTCGCCGAAGCCGGTCACGCCGCTGATGTTGCGGCGCGCGAACTCGCCGTCATCGTTGGCGCTGGTCGAGGCGGTCAGCTCGGTGCCCTGGTAGTTGGTCTTGGTGATGAAGTTGATCACGCCTGCGATCGCGTCCGAGCCGTACACGGCCGATGCGCCATCCTTGAAGATCTCGACGCGTTCGATGGCCGACACCGGGATCGTGTTCAGGTCGTACACGGCCGACTTGCCCTGGTTCGGATCAGCGTAGGCCGAAGCAGTGATGCGGCGGCCGTTGAGCAGGATCAGGGTCGACGACGAACCGAGCCCGCGCAGCGAGGCGGTCGAAGCGCCTTTCGAGAAGCTGCCATCGACGATGTCGCTCGAGGTGCCCGAGCCAAAAGCCGGGATGGTCGACAGCAGTTCGGCCACGGTGTTGGCGCCGGTGGCCGCGATCTGCTTGGCGTTCAGGGTCGAGACGGGCGACGAACCTTCCTTGTCGGCGCGCTTGATGTTGGAGCCGGTCACGTAGACCTTTTGCGCTGCCGCTGCCGGTTGTGCCGACGGGGTTTGCGCCTGGGCAGCGCTGGCCGATGCCAGGGCCACGGACACAGCGATGACGCTGCGCTTGATGACGAGTTGGTGCTTGATCAAAGAAGTTCTCCGAAACTGCTATAAGACGGCTGTGACCGGGTAGGCCAGCGCTATCTGCTGTTGTAGTTGATGTCTCGGCACGATGAAAAACAATGTAAAGGTGCCGGAAACAACATCAAAGCATTTCGGTAGAACAAGTGTCAAATTGGATTGGTAAAGTGTTTGGCAATCACAACAGTAAACATGCGGGGATTGACAAATGTTTGGTGGAGTGAGCTTGTGGCAATGGCCCTTGTCGGAAGCCTGCAGGCGCGTGCGCCATGGAAAAGGCGCTGTCACCGTTATCTATGGATGAGCGATGAACTGTTGAGCTGAGTTGCGGTCAAAACCTGATCGTCATCGACAGGAAACCACCATGAAGGCCCCGCGGTACGAGAAATGGTTTGCTGGCCTGACGTTACTGAATCGGCCACAGCGCACGCGGGTTCAGCACGCGCTGTATTCCGCAGCCGGGCTCGAGCAGGTGATTGCGCTCATCGACAAAGTCCGGACGCAGGCATGCCGTTGTCCGCGCTGCGATTGCACCCGGTGTTACCGCCACGGCCACGCCAATGATCTGCAACGCTATCGCTGCCGCGATTGCGGGCGCACTTTCAACGACCTGAGCGGCACCCCGCTGGCGCGCCTGCGCTGTAAAGGCAAGTGGCTCGACTACTGCGCAGCGCTGCTGGCATCGGCCCCCGTACGCCAATCGGCCGAACGCCTCGACGTGCATCGCAACACCGCATTTCGCTGGCGTCATCGCTTCCTGGACTGGGTCAAGCTGGACCGACCGCAATGCCTGACTGGCATTGTCGAGGCTGATGAAATGTTCTTGCTCGAATCGCAGAAAGGGTCACGCAAGCTCGATCGGCCGCCGCGCAAGCGGGGCGGACGCGCACGGCGGCGCGGCATTTCGCGCGAACTCGACTGCATCCTGGTGGCGCGCGACCGCAGCGGCCAGACGATCGATGCCGTCACTGGCCGCGGCGCACTGACGGTAGCCCAACTGACGCAGCACCTGCTGCCCAAACTTGATTCGCAGGCGCTGCTGGTGAGTGACGCCAACGCGGCTTACCGGGCCTTCGCCCGCAAGCACCGGATTGCCCACCAGGGAGTCAACCTGCGTGCCGGCCAGCGTGTGCACCTGAGTGCGACGGGCGTTATCCACGTGCAGAACGTGAATGCCTATCATCAGCGCTTTCGGCAGTGGCTGGCGCCATTTCGTGGCGTGGCATCGTGCTATCTGCCGAATTATCTGGGCTGGCGCTGGGCGCTCGACATGGGCCGAATTGCTACCGTCGAACAATTGTTCAGCATTGCAGTCAAACTCATCTATACGAAACGGTGACAGCGCCATGGAAAAAGGCCGGCAATGCCGGCCTTCCAGAAGCGGGGTGGCGGCAGGCTTAGCCCTGGCCTGGCTCCGCAACATAGATCTCGACGCGGCGGTTACGCGCCTTGCCCGAGTTGTCGTTGTTCGAAGCGATCGGCTCGCGCGAACCACGGCCTTCGATGGTGATGCGGTTCGGGTTCACGCCGCGGCCAGCCAGGTAGTCGCGGGTGCGCGCAGCGCGATCCACCGACAGCGGCTGGTTGATCGCGTCGCTGCCGGTGCTGTCGGTGTGGCCGATGATGACGACATTGGTGTTCGGATTCTCTTGCAGGGTGCTGGCGAAGCGCTGCAGGATCGGCTGGAAATTGCCCTTGATGTCAGAGCGGCCGGTATCGAACGAAATGTCGCTCGGGATGTTCAGCTTGAGGCGGTTATCCTGGGTTTGCGACACCTGCACGCCGGTGCCGGCGGTGGCTTGCTCCATCTGCTGCTTTTGCGCTTCCATGCGCTTGGACCAGATATTGCCGACAACAGCGCCTGCTGCTGCGCCAAGCACGGCGCCGCGCGTGGCGCGACCGCTGCCGCCGCCGCTGGTGGTGCCGCCGATCAGGCCGCCCAGACCGGCGCCGATGCCGGCGCCGGTGGCGGTGCCGCGCTGGGTGGCCGACATGTCGGCGCAACCGGTGGCGGTCATCAGGACGATCGTTGCGGCCGCAGCCGTTTTAGTGAGTTTCGAGTACATGGTGGTCTCCTAGAATGGAAAAATCCGTTTCGCCGTCGCACCTTCTGGAGGCGCGACCGCGAAACGGATTAGATGATACGGGTCGTGCCAGTCAAACTACTATATCCCACGTCCGCTAATCAGGCGCACCAGGATCATGATCACGGCGACGACCAGCAGAATGTGGATGAAGCCGCCGATGGTGTACGAAGTCACCAGGCCCAGCAGCCAAAGAACGAGAAGGACAACAGCGATTGTGTACAGCATGGTGAATCTCCTTGAGAGAATGCGCAGTGGTTGCGCTGTGAATCCAGTATGTACTGAGCGGTGGGCTGTTACCGTTCGGTAACGTACATTAAACGCAACTTTTTTGTTTTCCGAGGCCAGGGATCCAGCCCATCAGCCCCATCAGGCCGGCACTGCCGATCAGGCAGGTGAGCAGGCCGCCCGCTATCAGGAATACCACGTCGTGGGCTTGCAGATTGCCTTGGGCGTGCTGCGCGGGGACAGCCGATAACAGACCGAAGCCGGTCAGCAAGATTCCCCACAATATGATGCCAATCCATGCCAGGCTGTTCATCTGATTTCTCCCACGATTTGAACTCCGCTTTAGTTTCAGCGTGGAATCATTTTCGTTTGAGCTCAGCAATTCGTCAGTGCGCTGTCTCACATTGCCATTAGGAAAAACTTTGGCCGGGATGCTTGCGCAATCCCGGCCATCTGTTAGTCACGCACGACGCATGTAAGCTGGCTGGATCGCCAGCTATGGCATCAGGCCACCGAGCGCAGGCGGCCCTTGACGATGCGCACGCGCTCGCCGCTGCGCCATTGTGGCTGGCTGTTCTGACGGAAGGTGCGCAGGGTGCCATCGTCCAGGCGCACCCGGATTTCATAGCTGGTGGTGGCCTTCATATTGCCTTCGATCTGGTTGCCGGCCACGGCGCCGCCGATGGCGCCGGCGACCGTCGCCAGTTGACGGCCGCTGCCGCCGCCCACCTGGTTGCCCAGCAGGCCGCCGACCACGGCGCCGCCGGCAGCGCCAAGGCCACTGCCTTCGGCGCGGGACTTGATGGTGCGCACCGATTCGACGTTGCCGCAGTTCGAGCACCAGTTGCGATCGGTTTCTGCCGAGGCGAGCTGGGTCGGCTTGCTCTTGACCGGGGCTGGCGCCGGGACTGGCGCTGGCAGCGGGGCGGGCGCGGCCGGCGCCGGCGCTGAGTAACCCGGCGCATATCCTGAAGCCACGCCCTGAACCGGTGCGGCATCGGTTGGCGTGCCTTGCGGCAGCGTCGCCGCCAGCGCCAGGCGGTCGGCTTCACTCAGCTGACGCTCTGCCGTGCTGCCGTTCGAATTCGGTAACCAGCCCAGGATCGCGGCCGTACCGACCAGGCAGAACAGCACCACGGCGAGGGCAGCGATCAGGAGCAGGGGATGGGGCCGGCCTTTGCCGGTCGATGGCAGACCCGATGGTGTTGGGGACGTGTTCATAGGTGTTCCTTTCTTGTGTGGCGCAAGGCCTTTTGTTCGTTTCGATATTGTCCTCAGGAACAACAAGCAGTTCCGTGCGTCACCGTACATACCCACTCAAGGGTGGCGGTTAGGCTGATTGAAATTGTTTGTAAATGTATCTGGTGAGCGCCGCGTTGCGCGTTCCCTGTCGAGGATCCGATGAATTTCGCCGCCCACCCCCCTGTCACCGAGCACAGCAGTAATCTGCTGCTTGCCGCGCTGCCGCCCCAGGAGCTGGCGCAGGTGTTGCCGCAGCTCGAACACGTTACCGTGGCGGCCGGGCAGGTACTGTGCGAGCCGGGTGATCCGATTCGCTATATTCATTTCCCGCATAATTGTCTGATTTCGCTGCTGGGTGTGGCCGAAGGGCGCATGACGCTCGAGATCGGGCAAATCGGACGCGAGGGCATGCTCGGCGCCGCTATTGCGCTCGGTCATGAAACGGCGCAGGTACGCGCCGTGGTGCAGCGCGCCGGCAGTGCCAGCCGCATGGATGGGGACCGTTTCCAGGCCGAGGTGGCGCGCAGCCCGGCGCTGCAGCAGGTGCTGTACCGCTACACCGATTCGCTGCTGGCGCAGGCGATCCAGATCGCTGTCTGCAGCCGCTTTCACGTACTCGAGGCGCGCCTGGCGCGTTCGCTGCTGGTCACGCGCGATCGCTTGCAGAGCAACCGCTTCCACCTGACCCACGAATTCATGGCGCATGCACTTGGCGTGCGGCGGGTCGGGGTCACCAAGGCCGCCAGCGCGCTGCAGCAGCAGGGCCTGATCAACTACAGCCGCGGCAATATCGAAATCCTCGATCCCGAAGGGCTGGTCGCCGCATCCTGTAGTTGCTACGAAATCGTGCGCGAAGCAGGGGCGTCGCCGGCGCACGGTCTGCGCTGACCCGGTCATCCTGATCCTGACAACCAGCGCCGCCATCGGCGTGGGCTTTGTCAAGGCCGCTTCGTGTTGTGCGGTTGGTTAACGACAAACGCCCGGCATGCCGGGCGTTTGCGGTGTGCGTGAAACCTGGGAATTAGTTGGTCGTCTTGACCTGATTGCCGACCACGCCGCCGACAGCTGCGCCGCCCACGGTGCCGACTGCGCTGCCGCCGGTCAGGACGCCACCGATCACTGCGCCGGCGCCAGCGCCAACAGCGGTGTTACGGTCTTGCTTCGACATGCCGGAGCAGCCGGCCATGCCCAGAGCGACGGTTGCCAGCGAAACGGTTACGACCAGGTTCTTGATAGTTTTCATGATGAACTCCTTGTGGTGGGTTATTTCAAGCGCAGGTCATTCCTGACCGATCTCACGCCTTTTACAGTGCGTGCGACCGAGGCCGCAACGCCTACGCTGTCGGCTGACGCGACAAAACCGCTCAGCCGGACAATTCCTTGTTTAGTATTCACATCGATATCCGATTCGGGCAATTGCGGATCGCGCTTCAGCGCCTGGCGCACATCCGCCGTAATGGTGCCGTCGTCGATTGCCACTTCTTTTGCCGGTACGTTGGAAACGCATCCAGCCAGTGGAGCGGCCGCCAGAACCGCCAGCAAGACAGGGATACATCGAATCATTGCCCTGCCGCCGCGTGGTCCGCTCATTCCGTTATTCATTAATCAATGTGTTGGTCACAGAGTAAGCGTGCGGTCGGTTTCGCTCTGTTCGGCAACGCACAATGCTCATGTGACATTGTTACGACATGTTTCCGAGGGCGACATTTCGGGTTTGAAGTCCCGATGAGCGTGCTCTGGCGCACGCTCATCAGTACGCGACAATATGGTCTAAGAGGCAATGTGCGTCAGCGTACTGATCGCGCTCAATTACGGGTCTATAACATTACCTCAATGACTCGTTGTCATGTCCATGCAGTTCAACAGGAGATAAGCGATGCGCAAACCCCAATCGATGAACCAACTGGCACGCCTCGGCTGTGTCGCCCTGGTGGCAACCCTGGCCGCCTGCGCCAGCCCTGACCGGGCGCCGGCCACGGCCGACGTGGCCGTATCACGCAATGCGGTGGAAAACGCCGTGTCCGCCGGCGCTGCCGAACTGGCCCCGGCCGAAATCACCGCGGCACGCGAAAAGATGGTGCGCGCCAACCAGGCGCTGGCCGCGCGCGACTACAAGCTGGCGCGTGAGCTGGCGGTGCAGGCCCAGGCCGATGCCAAGCTGGCCCAGAGCAAAGCCGTGTCGTCCAAGGCCACCACCGCCTCGACCCAGCTCAATGAAGACCTGCGCGTGCTGCGCGACGAAGTCGATCGCGCAAATAACCAGTAAGTATTGAGCAACAAGCAAGAAGTCAGTTTCAGCGTTTCAGCGCAGTCGTCTGCGCAGTTGTCCAACCTGGCCCGCGCCAATTGAGGCGCTTTTAAAAATAAGAGGAACAAGAATATGAAAAACCGCAAATCAGCCGTCTCGATTCTGGCCGCCGCCGTGCTGGCCGCCGCCTGCGCCAGTGCGCCAGTGACCACCCCGACCCTGGACCAGGCGCGCGCCGACTTCGTGTCGGCAAATAACAACGCGCAGGTCTCGACCTACGCGCCGCTCGAATTCAAGCAGGCCAGCGAAGCGCTGGACCAGGCCAACCAGGCCGCCGCGCGCCGCGAGAGCCTGAACGATGTCGACCGCCTGGCGTATGTCGCCAAGCAGCGTATCGCCACCGCCCAGGAAGTGGCGAAAGGCAAGGCCGCCGAAGCCAATATCGCCGACGCCTCGCGCCAGCGTGACCAAGTGCGCCTCGATGCGCGCACCGCCGAAGCCGAACGCGCCAAGCGCGACGCTGAAGCCGCCCAGGCCCAGGCTCAGCAAGCCCAGGCGCAGGCCGCCTCGGCCCAGGCGCAAGCCGACGCCGCCAACCAGCAGAACGCGGCGCTGTCGCAGCGCGCGGCGCAATTGGAAGCGCTGCTGGTCGACCTGCACGCAGTCAAGACCGAACGCGGCTACGTGGTGACGATCGGCGACGTGCTGTTCGGCACCGACCAGGCCAGCTTGACCCCGAACGGAATGTCGACCTTGCGCAAGCTGGCCGACGTGATGTCGCAGAACCCGAATCGTACCGTCATGGTCGAAGGGTTTACGGATAGTACCGGTAGCTCGACCCATAACCAGGAACTGTCGCAGCGCCGCGCGAATGCAGTGGCAACGGCGCTCGGTTCGATGGGCGTGCCGCGTGACCGCATCGCGATGCGTGCCTACGGCGAAGCATTCCCGGTGGCGTCCAACGATTCGGCGAGCGATCGCCAGCTCAACCGCCGGGTAGAGATCGTGCTGTCGAACGAGGGCGCGCAAATCCCTCCGCGCGCTGCCATGCGTTGATATCAGCGCTGATTTTTTAACTGCCCGCCTCAGCTTTTTTTAGAACACAGAAACAAGGAATCATCATGGAACAAACCAACAACCTGGCACACGGCTTCGATATCGCGGCCATCCGCCGTGCCGCGGCCAACCTCGATGACGGCGCCGTCACCGAGGGCTACCAGGCTGACCGCGAAGCGGTCATCGCGATGCTCAACGACGCGCTGGCCACCGAACTGCTGTGCGTGCTGCGCTACAAGCGTCACTACTTCACGGTGAGCGGTCCGAACACCGGCCACATCAAGGCCGAGTTCCTCGAGCATGCGCAGCAAGAGCAGGACCACGCCGACCGCATCGCCGAGCGCATCGTGCAACTGAACGGTTCGCCAAACTTCAACCCGGCCACCCTGACCTCGCGCAGCCATGCCGAGTACGATGATTCGACCGACGTGCAGGCGATGGTGCGCGCCGACCTGATCGCCGAACGGGTGGCGATCGAGTCGTACCGTCAAATGATCGCGGCCATTGGCGACAAGGATCCGACCACGCGCGCACTGCTGGTCGACATCATGGCCGTCGAAGAAGAACACGCCGACGATATGAGCGACCTGATGGCCTGAGGCCGGGTTTTTCACTATTTCACAGGAGTAGAACATGCTTGACACCTCGCGCAACAACCAGGGCACCTCGATGCACCCGATCAGCGGCAGCACCTATGCAACCCAGTCCGACATGAAGGCGCTGGTGCGTGATGCGCAATCGATGCTCACTGCGGCGGCATCGCTGACCGGCGAGAAAGCCGAAGAGCTGCGTGCACGCGGCATGGAGATGCTCGATCGCGCACTGGGCAACGCACGCCTGGTGCCAACGCAAGCGGTAGAGAAGGGCAAGGAACTGGCCCATACCGCCGATGTCTATGTCAAGGACAACCCTTGGCGCACGATGGCGATCGCGGCCGGTGTCGGCGTGGCGCTTGGTATCCTGCTGAGCCGTAAGAACTGACGCCGGGAGTTGCCGTGGACAAGAACGAAACAATCGTGCAGAACCCGGGCCTGATGGGCGGGATCTCGAGCCTGTTCAAGAGTCTGTTCGGGCTGGCCGTGTCGCGTGTCGAACTGGCCGCGCTCGAACTGACCGAGGTGCGCAACCACGTGATCGAGCTGATCGCGGTGTTCGCCGCGGCGCTGCTGGCGGTGTGCTTCGCCATTGCCTACGGCACCGTCACCATCGTGGCGCTGGCATGGGATTCGATGGGCTGGACCATCCTGCTGGTGATGTTTGCGGTATTCGCGCTCATTACCGCGGTGCTGGTGGCAAAAGGCATGGCGCTGCTGCGTCAGAACAAGCTGGCCTTCCCGGCGACCATGAAAGAACTCAAGAACGACCGCGAGATGCTGCTGTAAGCGGCGACACGAAGAGGAAAGAACATGCACAATCATGAAGCCAAGACCGGTTTGGCCGGTCACCAGCACAGCCAGGATCCGGTCAAGCGCAAGCAGGAACTGCTGCGTGAAGGCGAATTCTTTCGCGCAGGCGTGGCGCATGCCAAGGCGCATATCCAGCATGCGGCCAAGCCCGAGGTCATGCTGCATTCGGCGATCGACCACGCAACCTGGGCGCTGCGGGCCAGGGCCGACGCCCTGCTCAAGCCGACCGGCGCCAATATGTCGGTGCTGATGCCGTATGCGCTGGCGGCGGTCAATTTTGTGCGCCAGCGCCGCATCGGCAAGCAGGCGGCCGGCGCCGCGCTGGTGATGGGCGCGCTGGGCTGGTACATGAAGCGTCGCCGCACGCCTGATGCGGCGCAGTAACAAGGCAGCAGCAAGTTCTTGGTTTTTGTTTTGTTGAATATGGTGGGGCTTGAGCGGCGTCTCGATCGAAAGATCGGACGCCGTCTTTTTTTGGTCTGTCTGCGGCGCTGCCGTACTGCCTTGCGAGGTGCCCGATAGCGTATTAACGCGCTCGCGCGTATCTGGTTGACAGCGCGTTCGCCGGTGGCGCGCCAGCGTCGTTCTACGGTCGCGCTGCGCTGCCGGCCCATGCGCTATGCTGGGCCACCAACAGCGACAGCGCGAGACCCATGCATCCTTCCACGCCCCATCCAAGCAATATTGTTCTGCTTGAATTCCACCCCGTACACGACGAGCTCAGCCCCGGCAAGGCGTTGCGCGACGGCCTGTCGGTAGCGCTGCGCATGGGTTCGACGCTCTGGTTGGCCAACGACGAGTCGGTCAGCATCGAACGCCTGACTTTGTCAGCCGAAGACAGCACTGGCCGCAGCAGCTTCGCCGGCGCGCATCGCCAATTCGCGCTGCACGATTTTCTGCCCTTGCCATTGCCGCCGCGCGACAGCGAGGGCGCACGCATCAACGAGGCCGATATCGAGGGCCTGGCCTCGGACGGCAAATACCTGTGGGTCGTCGGTTCACACAGCCTGCGCCGCAAGCAGCCCGATGACGGCGACGGCAGCCGGCGCGCGCACAAGCGCCTGGCCAACGTCAGCGCCGACGGCAACCGCTATTTGCTGGCGCGCATTCCACTGGTAGAAGAAGAGGGCGGCCATGCGCTGGCCAGGCAGGTGGAGTACAAGGGCAAGCGCCGCAGCGCGGCGATGCTGCGCGGCGACCGCCATGGCAACGAACTCAGTGTGCTGCTGCGCGACGACGAACATCTCGGCCCGTTCCTGGCGATTCCAGGCAAGGACAATGGTTTCGATATCGAAGGCATCGCCGTCGCCGGCAAGCGCATCCTGCTCGGCCTGCGCGGACCGGTGCTGCGCGGCTGGGCCATGATCCTCGAAGTGATGCTCGAAGAAGACGCCGCGCAAGTCAGTCAAGATCAAGATGACCAGCACAACGGCGCAGCAGCGCTCTGGCTGCGCCTGGCGCCGCTCGACGCCGACGGCGCGCGTTACCGCAAGCATTTTCTCGACCTGCATGGCCTCGGCATCCGCGACCTGTGCGTGCAGGGCGACGACATCCTGATCCTGGCCGGGCCGACCATGGACCTGGATGGGCCGGTCACGCTCTGGCGCTGGCCGGGCGCGGCCGGCGCGCCCGCGCGGCGCGATACGGCAGTGGCGAACACGATGCTCGAGCGCGTGCTCGATCTGCCATTCGGCCATGGCGTCGATCATCCGGAAGGCATCTCGCTCTACTCGCATGCCGACGGCAGTGAACAAGGTTTGTTGGTGGTGCACGATAGCGCCGCGCCCAGCCGCAAGATCGGCGAAAGCACGCTGGTGGCGGACGTGTATCCGCTGCCTAAGCGAAAGACGAAACGCAAATAAACAAAGGTTGTATGGCGAGCGCGCTGTTGCTTGGCGCCCGTGTAGATCGTTGGCGGCATTGCCGCCATGCCGCCCGCAAGCGATCGAAGCGCTTCTTATTGGGTGGTGATATGCACCTGGCCTTGCGGTGCATTCTGCACCTGCGTCTGCAGTTGCGATGTCTCGCGCTGCCAGGTGGCGTGCGCTTCCTGCAGGCATGCCTTGCGCTCGTTCGCCGGCTTCTGGCGACAGGCATTTTGCGCTTCCTGCAACGCCGCGCCGAGTTCCTTGCGCAGGGTCTTCTGTTGGTCTTCGTCACGGTACCAACGCGCCGGATCTCCCTTGGCAATCTCTTGCGACTGCTGGCGCGCGGCGGCCGGATCGACGACAGCGTCGCCGCCCGTCTGCTGGCCTTGCGCCGAGGTTGTGGCGCCCGCGAACGCCAGGGTTAGCGCCAGTGCGCCCAGTTGCAGGCTGCGTTTACGTCGCGTCGACATGTGCATGATGCGCTCCATTTGAAAAGAAAAAGGGCGGGTCATGAGAAGTGCTTCCCACGCCCGCCCGATTGATCGCGATGGATCAGTAGCGGTAGACGCGGCCGTCGACGATACGCACGCGGTTGCCCACGCGCAGGTCGTATGCGCTGTCCTGGGTTACGGCACGGTATTCGCCGTTATCCATGCGCACATTGATCTGATACATCTCCTGGCCACCGGCGTTGCGGTTCGATTCGACGCGGTTACCCACGGCTGCACCGGCGACGCCGCCGGCCACGGTGGCTGCAGTGCGGCCACCGCCGCTACCGATTTGGCTGCCGGCCACTGCGCCGACCAGGCCGCCGAGGATGGCGCCAGCGCCGCTGGTGCGGTTCTCGCCTTGCACCACCTGCACCGATTCGATCACGCCGTAGCCGGTCGAGGCCTGGCTGGAATTATTGTAGCCGCCGCCGTATGGCTGGCTGCTGTTGCTGGCGCAACCGGTGAGGATGGCGCTGGTGGCCAGAACGGCCGCGACGAAGGTACGGGAAGCTTTCATGTTGTTCTCCTGATAAGAGGTTATGGCCCCAAGCTTAGGCACGCACAATCAGAGGGTCTGTACGTTGCCGCACCCACCTTTCCTGTACCGCAATAGTTATTGGATGATCAGGGCGTCAAGGTTGCCCAAATCGCTATATTTATTGCTGACTATGTTTCTTGTGTTCGGCATCGAACAGAGGGCGCGGTCGTGTCATGTAAAGATGTCACTCATCGCACAATGCAAGGTGCGCGCAGAAGTTGAAACCCGATACGAATACGAACGCGGAGAGGACGCATGAAGCTGCTGTGCAAGGAACTGTCGGGTAGGGCGCTGATCGCTGCGATCGCCATGGGCTGGCTGAGCCAGGCCGGTGCGCAGAATCTGGCGCCGGACGCCAAGGCAATCCACGCACAAGCGCTCGAGCGGGCCGAAGCCGTGTACGAGGCCACCAAAGCGCGCTGCGATGTGCTGGCCGGCACGCCGCACGAGATCTGCGACGCCGACGCGCGTGCGGCACGGGTGCGCAGTGAAGAAGAAGCGGGCGCGGCTTACAAGAACACGCTGGCTGCCTATATTCAGGCGCGCATTCGGATCGCCGACGCATATCACGAACGCGACAAGACGCGCTGTGCTGCCTGGGCCGGCAACGAGCGCGAGGTCTGCCTGCAGCAGGCGAAAGCGACCCTGGTGACGGCCCAAGCCGATGCCAAGGCCGACCGCAAGGCGATCGAGGCGCGTCTCGATGCGAATGAACAGAAACTGACTGCCGAATATCGCGTCGCACTGCAGAAGTGCGATGCCTTCGCCGGCGCTGTCAAGGATCAGTGCGTAAGCACGGCCCGGACCGCGTACGGCAAATAATCCTGCGGGCCGGCTTGCCGGCACCGCGCAACCCCGCCCGCGAGGGTATTTGCTTCACCAAGACCACTAACAGGAGCCATTATGAAAATCGCTAAAAACCTCATCTCCGCCGCTTTCGTCGCTACCATCGCTATCACCGCTGTCGGCTGCTCGTCGACCAACAGCCAGTCGAGCACCGGCGAATACATCGATGATTCGGTGATCACCACCAAGGTCAAGGCTGCCCTGATCAACGACCCGAACGTCAAAGCACGTGAAGTCAACGTCGAAACCTTCAAAGGCGACGTTCAGCTGTCGGGCTTCGTGGCTGATGCACGTGATGCACAGCGCGCTGTCGAGATCGCTCGTGGCGTCAAGGGCGTGACTTCGGTCAAAAACGACATCCGTGTGAAATAATAGACGGATCGCCGGGGCGGCCCGGTCACTTGTTCAGGCAACCTCATGCAGCTAGCTAAAACCGATCCGGCCTCGCCGGCCAATTCGCCTGACCAGACCGCCCCGGGAGCGCCGCCTTACGGCAGCGACCCGTACGCAGGTGCGCACGCCAACGCGCGCGCCGAGTCGCCAACCGACGTGCGTGTCGAGTCGCGCGCTGGCGGTGACGAACTTGCCCTGCACATGGGCAATCTGCGCGTACCGCTGCATGTCAATGCACGCGGTCTCTCGCTCGGCATTCTTTCCACCATCGCATTTGTCTTCGCCCTCCAGTGGGCGCAGAAATTCTTCGTGCCGCTTCTGCTCGGCATTCTGATCGCCTATACCCTCAATCCTGTCGTGCGCTGGTTAGAGCGCTGGCACATCCGCCGCATCATCGGTGCGACTCTGGTCACGGCCGTGATCGTCGGCGCCATGGCCGGCACGCTGTACCGCCTGCAGGGCGAATTCTTCAATATCATCGACGAGCTACCCACGCTGACGCACAAGATCACGCGCATCCTCACCAATACCAGCGGCCAGCGCTCGACGTTGCAGCAGATGCAGGCCGCTGCCGCCGAGATCGAGCGCGCCGCCAGCAATGTGGGCAACGAGCCGCGCAAGGCCGCGCCGCGGCGCCAGAACCTGCCGGCGGCCGAGGCGAGTTCGCCGATCCGGATCATGGACTGGGTGCTGGCCGGCTCGATGGGCCTGGCCACGTTCCTGTCGCAAAGCACGATGGTGGTGTTCCTGGTGTTTTTCCTGCTCCTTGCCGGCGACACCTTCAAACGCAAGCTGGTCAAGCTGACCGGACCTTCGCTGTCGCGCAAGAAAATCACGGTCCATATCCTGGACGACATCAATACCTCGATCCAGAGCTATATGTTCATGCTGCTGGTGACGAACATTCTGCTGGCGTTGCTGATGTGGGGTGCACTGCGCGCCATCGGCCTCGAAAACGCCGGCGCCTGGGCCGCGTTCTCCGGCGTGGCGCACCTGATGCCGTATTTCGGCCCCCTGGTGATCACGGCCGCCACCGGCATGGTCGCGTTCCTGCAATTCGAATCGATGAGCATGGTGATGCTGGTGGCTGGCGCGTCGCTGGCGATCGCGACCCTGGTCGGCATGGTGGTCGCCACCTGGATGACCGGCAAGATCGCACGCATGAACCCGGCCGCCGTGTTCGTCAGCCTGCTGTTCTGGGGCTGGCTGTGGGGCGTGTGGGGCTTGCTGCTCGGGGTGCCGGTCGTCATGGTGCTCAAAGTCGTGGCCGAGCGCGTCGAAGGGATGGAAATCATTGCGGAACTGCTTGGCGAATAAGCTCCCGCCGCGCTTTGAAAAACGCGGTCAGCGCATTACCGTTGATTGGCGCGCAATTTTGCGTGCACATGCGCAGGGCTGGTTCAGCAAGATCAGCGCGCCGAACCAGTTCGCGAACGTGGCGCTTGCATGCTTGCTCCATGTTGCTGAAGACAGAGGGGCGACCACGGATCAGCGCAACAGATCACGCTCATCCACAGCTAACGATGACAGCGCAAAAAAAAACCGGGCAGCGCGTCCAGCGCGAGCCCGGTTTTTTGCGTCTGCAAGCGTGCTACACCTTGCTTGGATGCGGCTCAACGCCGGTGACTTCTTTCGGCTTGTTGCGCAGGCTGCCCATCTGCAGCGCATACTGGCGCGCAAATTCTGCCCCGAGGAAGAAAATCTGCGCTGAGTAATACACCCACAGCAGCAGGGCGATCAGCGAACCGGCGGCGCCGAAGCTGTCGGCGGCGCCGCTATTGCCGATATACAGGCCAATCCCGAACTTACCCAGCGTGAACATCGCCGCCGTACCGAGCGCGCCAATGGTGACGTCGCGCCAGGACAAATGCACGCGCGGCAGCAGCTTGTAGATCACACCGAACAGGGTGGCTATCACCAGGAAGCTGAAGGCCCAGGCGACCCAGCCCATGATGAACGCGGCTTCGTGCCACATGCCCCCAATAAACTTTTCGACGATGGCCAGTGCCGCACTGACCACCAGAGACACCATCAGCAAGAAGCCCAGCCCCAGGATCACGCCGAACGACAGCAGACGGGTGCGGATCAGACCCCAGATGCCGGCATTCGGCGGCGCGGGAATGTTCCAGATTTCGTCCAGGCTGTCTTTCAGCTCCGAGAATACGGTGGTGGCGCCTACGATCAGCAGCGCCGTGGCGACGATCGTTGCAAAGAAACCCGTTTCCTTGTTTTGTGCCCCGGCCAGGATCGCCTGGATGGTTTCAGCGCCTTGCTCCCCGACCAGGCCGCGCAGCTGGCTGAGTAATTGTCCCTGTGCCGCTTCGGTGCCGTAGAAGAAGCCGGCTACCGCGATCACCAGCACCAGGACTGGCGCCAACGAGAACATGGTATAGAACGCCAGTGCCGCACCTTTGCTGGAGCCACGGTGTTCGATCCATTCCAGCACCGCGCACTTCATCACCTTGATGAGCTGGCTTGAGTACGGGAACCATTTATTGACTGCCATTAACCCATCCTCCCATTGAAAAAGGGGGCCGAAGCCCCCTCGATTGCAGCAGGAGACCGTCAGGCGACGGTCTCACATGTGCTTCAGGTATTACTGCTGAACAGGAACTTCGACGGTGATCTGGTCGACTTCCACGCGACGGTTTGGCTCCAGGCAGGTGATCAGCTCAGCACGCTTCTTCTGGTTGCACTCGACCACTGGGTTGGCTTCGCCCTTGCCGACAGCGCTCAGACGGTTGCCGTCGATGCCCTTGCCGACCAGGTATTCACGCACCGACTGAGCGCGGCGCTCCGACAGTTTCTGGTTGTAGCTTTCCGAACCCAGACGGTCGGTGTAGCCGGTGATTTCGACGTTGGTCACCGAGGTGTCGGCTTGCAGGGCAGCTGCGATTTCGTCCAGCTTAGGTGCTGGGGTGATCACTTCGGCCTTGTCGAAGGCGAACATCTTGGTCGCTTCCAGGGTCACTTTCTGGAAGCGTGGTGCTGGTGCTGGTGCCGGTGCTGGCGCAGGAGCTTCAGCCACTGGTGCCGGGGCTTCGACGATTGGCGCTGGCGCCGGTGGTGCTGGAGGTGGGTTGAACGCGTAGTTCAGGCCGACGGTCAGCATCTTGTTGTTGCTGCGCTTGAAGCCGAACAGCTCGTCGTCACGCAGGAAGCCGCGCACGGTGCGCAGATCGGCCTGGAGCGACCATTGTGGGGTCAGGCTGGCCTGGAAACCGATACCGACGGTAGCGTATGGCGAATTCTTTTCAACGTTACGCAGCGGGTTGTTGACCTTGTCGCGCTCTGCGCCCAGGCCGAACAGCACGAACGGACGGAAGCGATCGCGGCTCAGCATCAGCAGAGCATCCACGCCCAGCAGGGTCTGGCGGTATTCGTTACGACCTTGCTCGAAGCGGGTCTGGCTGGCGCCCACCTGGATGTCCCAGTTCTGGGACACGGCCTTACCGAACTTCAGGCCGCCGCCGGTGTCGCGATCATCCACGCCGAAGTCGGCGTCCGGCTTCACGTGGTTAACGCTTGGCTGGATGTACCACGATGGGTTGATCTCTTGGGCGAGGGTGGCGCCGGATGCGCACAGCAGTGCAGCAGCCAGGGCGATCTTCTTCGTATTATTCACAGGTAACTCCCGTTGGTTAAAATTGATGACAGCGCATACGTCAGCAGCGATGTTGGATAAAGCATAACAGTGCAAGTTCCATTCTTTCGGTGCGGTAGCGCACCCAAACGAAATCGCATGTGTCATTTTACAACAGTGCAGAAATATCCACGTTTCCTTAGTGAAACGAACTGTAACTGAATTGTCATATTAAGCAACAGACAATCAGCGGGGCAATATGTCACGGGATGGTCATGGGCGACGTGGCGGGATTTGTCGCTGCCAACGTACCGTGCGCCACTTCTAGAAGGAAGCTTGTAGGATCACGCTTACTTGCACTGAATCTTCACCACATCCCGCATCGGCGAGCCCTACCAGGGCGCTTGCAGGCATTTGCTAAAAATGCCTGCAGGAATCTTGTCGAATGTTGGATGGCGCACAGACCATGATGTCTGATGCAGGCAATCTTGAGCCCAGTTAAGCGGAACCGAGATGTTGTCAGGGTGTCATACGACAAACAGCGACCCGGACCGCACAGTCTCACTCTATTTTTCGGAGCTCACTCATATGCATGCAACGACTCAGCACAACGCGGTATCTGGCGAAACCGGCGCAGTGCACACTTCCAGCAATTCGGCCCTGATCGAGCGTGTCCCGCCGCAGCCGACCGAACGTGCACCGATTTCCCTGGCACCGATCGAGCGCGTGCGCTCGACCTCGGCCACCCAGCGCCGCATCGAAAACATGCAAAAGCTGATCAACGAACTCTCGAGCCACGAAATGCTGGCCGATGAAATCGCCTGGTTCCTCAAATTTTCGCCATCGGGCGCCCGCAAGTACATCCGCGACCTGCGCGAAGCCGGCGTGATCGAACTGGCGCGCTACATCGAGGGCACCGCCACCTACCTGGGCAAGGCCGTGTACCAGATCTCGCCAGATCCAGACCGCGTCAAGGCCTTCCTGGCCGCGATCTGCCAGCCAAAGCGCGAGGGCGTGGCCCCACGCAAGGAACGTCCAGGCCTGCGCGAGCAGAACATGGCAGGCAGCGGCCGTCATTTCCACATCCTGGCCGACGATACCCATTACGCGATTCGCGTCAACCGCAGCCCGGTTGCGCGTGATCCGCTGGTCGCCGCCCTGTTCGGCCCGGCAGCAACGCCGCCACAGAACGTGAAGTAAGAGCAAGCCAGCGCGCCCGAGTGCGCACCCCGGCGCCGCTGCGGTAGAGACCCGCGGTGGCCCCGGTCCGACGATCGCTGTCGTCATTCACCGCGCCTTGTGCGCGGTTTTGTTTTGTCGGCGCGGTTTTCATCGTTTGACACATTGGGCTGCTCGACAATTTGGTCGCTGCATGTTGAAATCCGGTCAATAATCCACACCTTCCTGCCATTGTGCCGGCGCGCCGGCTTCCACCTACGCAAGGAGTGACGATGTTACCGAGTGCCGAATCGCTGCAAGGCAAACCTGTTCCCGATGTGACGTTCAAGACCCGCCCGGACGACCAATGGCGCGACCTCAGCACCAACGATCTGTTCCGCGACCGCACCGTGGTCGTGTTCGCGCTGCCCGGGGCCTTTACCCCCACCTGTTCCTCGACCCACCTGCCACGCTACAACGAGCTGGCGCCGGTGCTGCGCACGCACGGCGTCGACGAGGTGCTGTGCATCGCGGTCAACGACGCTTTCGTGATGAACCAGTGGAAGGCCGGGCAGGATGCCGCCAACATTACCGTGATCCCGGACGGGAATGGCGACTTCACCGAAGGCATGGGTATGCTGGTCGACAAGCGCGATCTCGGCTTCGGCCGCCGTTCCTGGCGCTATTCGATGCTGGTGCGCGACTGCATCATCGAAAAAATCTTCATCGAGCCCGAGCGCGAGGGCGATCCATTCGAAGTGTCCGATGCCGACACCATGCTGGCCTACCTGGCCCCCGACGCTGAAGTGCCGGAGCCGGTGGTGATGTTTTCGCGTGCCGGCTGTCCGCATTGCGCGCGCGCCAAGCAAGCATTGCGCGAGCACGATATTTTTTTCACCGATATTCCTGAAGATGGCCGCATCAACTCGATCGTGTTGCGCGGCGTGAGCGGGCGCATGACCTGGCCGCAGGTGTTCGTCGGCGGCAAGCTGATCGGCGGCGCGGACGAGGTGCACGACTGGCTCGCCAACCGCGCCGCGACCCAGGCCGGATGATGGAAGCCCTGCTGTTCGGGCTGCTTGCGGCAGCACTGCTGACAGCCTGGCTGCTGCCGAAATGGCGGCTGCGCAGGGCATTGTCGCTGCCGCTGCCGGCAGATCACGCGGCCATCCTGGCGCGCAACGTCGCCCAGTATGGCGGCATGGAACCGGGCCAACGCGCGCGTCTTGGCCGCATGGTGCAGCGTTTTTTGCATGAAAAGAAATTCGTGGGCTGCGCCGGCCTTGATGTCACTGACGAGATGCGGGTGACGATTGCGGGCCAGGCCTGCCTGATGCTGCTCGGTCGCGTGGACGAGGACGGCAACGGCATCATCTATCCGACCCTGGACATGGTGCTGCTGTATCCGGGCGCCTTCCTCGCGCCGCGGCGCCAGCTCGACGCCTCGGGGGTTGTCACCGAAGAGCGTCAGGATTTGTTGGGTGAATCCTGGGGGGACGGGCGCGTGATCCTTTCTTGGGAGCACGTGCGGCGCGCAGGCAACGAGGGCGGCCCGGGCCACAACGTGGTGCTGCACGAATTCGCCCACCAGCTCGACAGCGAGTCAGGTAACACGAATGGCGCGCCCTATCTCGGCAGCAGCGAGCGCTATCGCAGCTGGTCGGAAGTGCTGTCGCGTGACTACGCCAATCTGCGCCACGAGGCAATCTGGGGCACGCGTGGCGTGCTCGACCATTACGGCGCCACCAATCCCGCCGAATTCTTTGCCGTGGCCACCGAAAGCTTCTTCGAGCAGCCGCACGGCCTGGCGGCAAGCCATCCGGCTTTGTACGGCGAGTTTCGCAAATATTACCGGGTCGATCCGCGTGAGTGGCAGAGCGCGCCGCCAGTGCCGGAAGCGGCGCCGTATGCGGGTGGCATGGTCTACGGTCAGTGGCGCTGAAATCCTGAGCCGGTTGGCGGCAGACGGCGTGCGGCGGCGTACAGAATCTTCGGCACGGCAGGCGCATGCTTGAGCTACCAACCATGAGGAATCGCTATGTCCACCATCATCGCAGGACGTTTCCAGCTCCAGGACGAAGTCGACCGGGCGCGCACCGCACTGGTCGAGGCCGGCTTTAACGCCGACCGCATCAGCGGCTTTTACCTGAGCCAGCCTGGCCAGCACGCGATCACGCCGATCGGCGGCGACCATATCCAGTCACCGGGCGCCAAGGAAGCGCCCGAAGGCGTGATGCAGGGCGTGGCCAGCGGCGGCGCGGTCGGCGCTGCCGTCGGCGCCGCCACCATACCGCTCACCGGGCCGCTGGGGCCGATCGTCGGCGGCCTGGTCGGCGGTCACGTCGGCTCCTTGTTCAGCTTTTCCAAGATGAAAGACCGGGGCGAAGCGGAAGAGGGCGGCGAGAACACCGTCGCGCCGCGCCCGGCCGGGATGCTGGTGGCGGTGGCCTTTGACGATGGCGCGGCGCAAGATACGGCGATCGAGGTCCTGCGCCGGGCCGGCGCCCACCACATCGAACGCGCCGAAGGCAATATCGTCGATGGCGACTGGGCCGATTTCGATCCGAGTAGCCTGCCTGAGGTAATTGCCTAGGCTGCTGGTCGCCTTGATCCTCATCAATAGCCGATATTGATCGTTCCCTACACTCGGATGACGGGTGCGCGAGACTGCGTGCGCCTGTCATCAAATAGGGAGCGAATCATGAATCGACGGGTAGCCCTGATCACGGGCGCGATGGGCGGATTGGGTACGGCGCTATGCCGCCGCCTGCACGCAGATGGTTTCAGCGTCATTGCAACACATTCGCCTGGCAACGCCACGCGTGCCGACTGGCTGGCGGCGCGCCGCGACGAAGGCGTCGAGGTGCGCGCATGCGAGCTTGACGTCACCAATGGCAATGCGTGCCAGGGCGTGGTGCGTCGCCTGCTCGAAGAAATCGGCGTGATCGATGTCTTGATCAACAACGCCGGCATCACGCGCGACCGCAGCCTGCGCAAGATGAGCGCCGAAGATTGGCACGCCGTGCTTGGCGCCAATCTCGACAGCGTGTTCAACATGACCCATCCGGTGCTCGAAGCGATGGTCAAGCGTGGCTGGGGCCGTATCATCAATATCTCGTCGGTGAACGGGCAGCAGGGCGCTTTCGGTCAGTGCAATTACGCAGCTGCCAAAGCCGGCATGCACGGCTTCACCAAATCGCTGGCGCTCGAGGTCGCGCGCCATGGCGTCACGGTCAATACCGTCTCGCCCGGCTACCTGGATACCAGCATGGTGCGCCACATGCCGCCAGACGTGCTGCGCGACCGGATCCTGCCGCAGATTCCGGTGGGACGGCTGGGCAAGCCGGATGAAGTGGCGGGGCTGGTGGCGTTCCTGGTATCGGAAGCGGGGGCCTATGTCACCGGCGCGAATCTCGCGATCAATGGTGGGCAGCACATGTACTGATGGCTCAGCCAGCATGCCGATCGGGCCGGTGCGCCCGATCGTCTGTCGCCGCCGGTTCAGGTCGCGGCAGTCGGCGGGGGCGGTGACAGCAGCTTCAGCGCAGCGTTATGCAGGCGAATCTTTTCGAGCGCCAGCACGACCCCGGCGCCCTTGCCGGCCATGGCCGCACCGGCCAGCGCCAGCAGGCCGCCTACCAGTCCTGCCGTTTCGCCGATCACCCCGATGCGGCGGATCTTCTGCGCAGCGTCTTTCGTCAACTCGATCAGATGGGCTTGCGGTCTGCCGAGGTCACGTATGACGAACGCGGCGGCATCGGCATACAGGCTGTTGGCGCGCTGGCGCAGCAGCATTTCGTCGTCGAACAGGGCGCGCATGGCGTCCCGGGTCGGCTCGGGCACGGTCAGCCCGGCGTAGCTGCGGATCTCAAGCATGATGCGTTCGTGCAGTCCGTCCGCGAAGCTCGACAACTGATCGGCCAACTCGACGATCTGGGGGACGCCGGACAGCGCGTCCTGGGACGCTTGCGGCGCGGGATTGGCGTCAGGCTTGATCATGATCGCTCCTTTCAGTCGCCGCTCAGGTTGTCGCGAATCAGGCGCAGGTCGCGGCTGTAGGTTCGGAGGATGCGCCGCGTTTCCTCATTCGAGAGCCGGTCCAGGTTCTCGCGCATTTTCTGGTGTCCCAATGCCACACTGGTCAGGCCCTGCAGCGCCAGCTGATAGCGCCGGTCGATCAGTTTGTACTCGGTCGACTTATTCATGTAATGCACCTTGGCCAGTGTCGCCAGCACCCGGTCAGAGTTGCGGGTTGAAAATGGAATTTCGACATCGAAGAGGCCGAGCACGGTCTTCTTTTCATTTTCGTTGGTTTTGTAATACAGCCGGGTCAGCGAGATCATGGCGTCGAGCAGCGCCTGCACATCCTGATCGCCGTCGCGCACCATGGTCTCCACGCTGCGGTTCTGATAGCCAGAGGCAATGACGCGCGTCAGCAAGCGGCTCAGGCCCGTATAGGCGGCGATATGGCGTTGCTGCAATCCTGATTCCGTTGTCGCCTTCAGCCCGGTGCCGAGGTCATCGATCCGCTCGGACAGGTCATAGCGCGCATCGCCGGCAAGCAGGCTCAGGGTCTGCATATACAGCACCAGCGTCTTCTGGATGGCGACGAAGTCGTCATAGACAACGCGGCGGCGCGCATCGTTGGCGCGCGCCGCGCGTTCGGCAGCCGGCGACAGATAAGGCTGCTCGCGCTCGAAGGTATCGCGGTAGCGGCGCGATAATTCGGCATAGCCACCCAGCCGCGCAGAAGCATCCGCGAATTCGCGCACCTCCTGCAAGCTGACCGTTCCCTGCGATGCACAACCGGCCAGTAGTACACTGACCAGCAACAGCGCCCGACAAGCAATCCGATGCAACATCGTGAACCCTCCTGGCCGCGCAAAGTGTCAGCCGGAAAGCATCCATTCTTTCAAAACGTTGCCACTGCAACCTTGCTCACGATCAATTAAGTCACGTTGGCGCGGTCGAAGTGTGGATTTTGGATCACACCAAACAAATTCCCATCCGGATCGCTCACCACGGCGGTACGAATCCCGCCGCCGACATCCTCGACTGGCGTCTCGATCACCGCCCCCAGCCCGCTCAGCCGCGCCAGTTCTGCATCCGCGTCTTCGGTGCCCCAATACGCAATCGCCCCCGCGCTCCCCGGCACCCCATCCGGCACCAGCCCCAACTCGAATCCGCCTACGGCAAAGCCCACATAGAATGGCTGATCGAAATACGGCGCCGCACCCAGCACCCTCGCATACCACGCCTTCGCCGCGGCCAGATCCCGCACCGGATAAATCACCGTCCGCAATCCCTGAATCATCATATCTCCCAAGAAACCCCCATCCTGCTCCACCAGACCCCGAAAGTCACCCATCAAAACAATCAGGGTCAGAGAACAATCAGGGTCAGAGTCAAATTGTCGAGCAACTTCCAAAGTTGTCAAACAATTCAACTCTGACCCTAATTGTTGAGAAAGAACCCGCGTGCACGAGTACTTGAACCAATTGCGCCAACAACCTTTAAACAGGATATTGCTCAACAATTTGACGCTGACCCTATTTATTCTGGACGTCGATAGCTCAGCCCATGAAACGCTTTCAAGCATTTATGATCAACAGCGAGCCGTACAAAGAATAACGCTTGAAAAGCCATTAAATTGTTTTTCTTAAGACAAAAAAACAAATAGGGTCAGAGTCAAATTGTTTGACAACATTTAAAGTTGCCAATTAATTCGACTCTGACCCTAATTATTGGGTAAGAACCTTCAGGACATTGTTATAAAGGTGAGAGTCAAAAAGAGGGGGAGGTGACAATCTTTCCCAACAATTTGACTCTGACCCTAATTGATGTCCGAGGAACGCGGATCAGCGGTCGCGGCCAGGGCGGGACGCCGATTGGGGGCGTGGGCCGCTGCGTTTGGCGGCGGCGCCAGCACCGGCGCCGGCGCCTGGGGCGCGCGGCTTGCTGGTGCTGTTGCCGTTGCTGTTGCCATTGCTGCGGCCACCACCGCCGCCGCCGCCGGGACGGCCGCCGCGGTTGTTGTGGCCGGGGGCGCCGCTGCGCAGCTGGATTGGCTGCGGCTTGGCGTTCAGGTCGGGCTCGAAGCCGGGAACGACCTCGCGCGGCAGCGTTTGCTTGATCAGCTTTTCGATGTCTTTCAGCATTTGATGCTCATCGACGCAGACCAGCGACACGGCTTCGCCCGTCGCGCCAGCGCGGCCGGTGCGGCCGATGCGGTGGACATAGTCTTCTGGCACGTTCGGCAGATCGTAGTTGACCACGTGCGGCAATTGATCGATGTCGATGCCGCGCGCTGCGATGTCGGTTGCCACCAGCACTTGCAGGCTGCCATCCTTGAACTCGGCCAGCGCCTTGGTGCGCGCCGACTGGCTCTTGTTGCCGTGGATCGCCATCGCGCCGATGCTGTCCTTGCCCAGCTGCTCGACCAGCTTGTTGGCGCCGTGCTTGGTGCGCGTAAACACCAGCACCTGGTTCCAGCTGTTCTGCTTGATCAGGTGCGACAGCAGCGGATGCTTCTTGTCGCGGTCGACAGGGTGGATCTTCTGGGCGATCACTTCCACCGTCGAATTGCGGCGCGCTACTTCGATTGCCTGCGGATTGTCCAGCAGGCGGTCGGCCAGGGCCTTGATCTCGTCCGAGAAGGTGGCCGAGAACAGCAGGTTCTGGCGCTTCGGCGGCAGCAGCGCCAGCACTTTGCGGATGTCGTGGATGAAGCCCATGTCGAGCATGCGGTCGGCTTCGTCCAGGATCAGGATTTCAACCTTCGACAAATCGACCGTACGCTGGCTGGCGTGGTCGAGCAGGCGGCCCGGGGTAGCGACCAGGATGTCGATGCCGTGCTTGAGCAGCTTGATCTGTGGATTGATGCCGACGCCGCCGAAGATCACGGCCGAATTCAGGTTGGTGTACTTGCCGTACAGGCGCACGCTTTCCTCGACCTGGGCTGCCAGTTCGCGGGTCGGGGTCAGCACCAGGGCGCGGATCGCGCGCGGGCCGGTCTTGTTGTGCTGCGCTGCGCCGACGGTGTCGGTCGACAGGCGGTGCAGGATCGGCAGCGTGAAGCCGGCAGTCTTGCCGGTGCCGGTCTGAGCGCCGGCCAGCAGGTCGCCGCCGTTCAGGACGGCGGGAATCGCCTGGCTCTGGATCGGGGTCGGCGTGGTATAGCCTTGTTCGGCGACCGCGCGCACAATCGCATCGGACAAGCCAAGGGTGGAAAATGACATAGAGTTTTTTTCAGTAAAAAGCGGCCCGCCGCCACAGTGGCGTCAGTCCTGGAAACCGGTTGGTCGATGGGGGCGCGGCTCGACGCAGTTCAACGCCAAACGCAACACCCGGACGCTGCCGCAGGGCGGCTAGCAGAGATTATAGTGAATGTAGTTTCACCATAGAAAGTATTTTTGACGGTGCTTAACAGTTAGGGCAGCGACACGCGGTTACAAATCGCCGCCATCTGCGCTGCGTCACAACCTGTCAAGGCCGGGAAACCCCCGACCATGACTTGCACCTCGTCTGTATTTTACGCGAAAGGCGCCAGCAGCGGGACCAGGGCGCCGAACACCTTCGGGCCGGCGGCGATGATGTCGCCCTTGTTCAGGTAATCGGATTCGCCGTCGAATTCGCCGACGATGCCACCGGCTTCGGTTACCAGTAGCGCGCCGGCGGCGATATCCCAGGTTTTGAGGCCTTTTTCAAAGAAGCCGTCGATGCGACCCGAGGCCACGTTGGCCAGTTCCAGGGCCGCCGAGCCGCCGCTGCGTACGCCATGGCTGCGCGAGGCGACGACTTCGTACATGCGCAGGTACTCGGCCAGCGCGCGCGGATCAGGGCCGTGGCCCGACGACAGCAGGGCGCGGCCGATGCGTTCGGTCGAGCGCACACGGATACGCTTGTCGTTGAGGTAGGCGCCGGCGCCCTTGGTGGCGGTAAACAGGTCGTTGCGGACCGGGTCGTAGACCAGGCCGTTGGTGATCACGCCGCGCTGCTTGAGCGCGATCGAGATGCAGTAGTTGGGATAGCCGTGCAGGAAGTTGGTGGTGCCATCGATCGGGTCGATGATCCACACGTTTTCACTCTCGTCGTTCAGGTTGCTCGATGCACCGCTTTCTTCGGCCAGGATCGCATGATCCGGATAGGCCTTGAGCAGCGTTTCCACGATTGCTTGCTCGGCCGCCTGGTCGACGTCGGTCACGAAATCGTTGTGTTGCTTCTCGGAGACAGTGATCCGGTCGATGTCGAACGACGCGCGGTTGATGACAGTGGCGGCGCGGCGGGCGGCCTTGATGGCCGTGTTGAGCATTGGGTGCATGAGCGAAATCCGTGAAAAACGCGAACGCCCACCGGGGCTACGCGAGCGCCGTGAACGGTCAGCAATTGAAGAGTGATTAAAGAGCAAAGCGGTGCCGAACCCGTTACAATCGCGATTTTTCCGCTCTTGTCAACGCTGTTCGCACCGCGCGATGGCGCTATTGTAAATGATCCCGACTGCAACCGTCACTTCCCCCGACATTTCTTTATTCCACCGCCTGCGTTTCATCCTGGTCGAGACCAGCCGCGCCGGCAATGTCGGCTCGGTCGCGCGCGCCATGAAAACCATGGGTTTCAGCGAGCTGGTACTGGTGGCGCCGAAATGCGCGGATCCGCGCAACGATCCGGAGGCGGTGGCCTTTGCCAGCGGCGCAATCGACGTGCTGCAGGGCGCGCGCATCGTCGCCACGATTCAGGAGGCGCTGGATGGCTGCAACTTCGCCGCCGCCGTGTCGGCGCGCCTGCGCGAATTCTCGCCGCCGGTGTGGACCCCGCGCGCCTTTGCCGCCCATGCCGGCGCTCAAGCCGCGCTGGTGCCGGCACTGGTGTTCGGCAACGAGCGGGTCGGCTTGCCGAACCATATCGTCGAAGCCTGCAATGTCCTGATCAACATCCCGGCCAATCCCGATTACTCGTCGCTGAATCTGTCGCAGGCGGCGCAGGTGCTGGCCTATGAAGCGCGCATGGCGGCGGTGGGCGACGCGGTCGATGCCGGCGCCATCGGCTTTCACGGCGACGCCGCCGGCGTGGCCCAGATCGACGGCATGTATGCGCACCTCGAGCAGGCGCTCGTTGCGCTAGGATTTCTCAACGCCGACGCGCCGAAGAAGCTGATGCCGCGCCTGAAACGGCTGTTCGCGCGCACCGGCCTCGAGACCGAGGAAGTCAATATCCTGCGCGGCATCGCGCGTGCGATCCTGAGCCATGCGCCGCGCCGCGATTGAAGCTGGCCCCGGTTGCCGGTTGCCGGTTGCCGATTACCGATTACTGATGCCGATGCTGATGCCGATAACTGACGATTGCCGATCACGACCACCCTTATGCGCGCCCGTCATCTGCTGCAACTGATCCTGCTGGTGCAGGCCGCCGCCGCGCTCGGCATTGCGCTGGCGGTCATCCATCGTTTGAATGGCGCCATCTGGCAGGGCGCGCTGGCCGGCATCGGCGCCGTGCTGCTGGTGCGACTGGTGATCAATATAAATAATTTCCGTCTCAGCGCGCGGGTTGCCAGTGAGACCCCGGCGTCGATGCGGCTCAGCCCCGGCGCCCGTGTGCGCCTGCTGGCCGAAGAATTCGCATCGAGCATGCTGGTCAGTTCCTGGCATATGCCGCGCGCCCGTCCACAGCTGCGCATCTATCCTGATTCGCCGCTGCCGCCGGTGTTGCTGGTGCACGGCTACGCCTGCAACGGCGGCTTCTGGACCCAGCTCATCAAGCTGCTCGACGCTGCGCGCATCAGCCATGCGACGCTCGATCTGGCGCCGCTCACCGGCGACATCGACGGTTATGCGGCGCAGATCGAGGCCAGGGTCGAGACGCTGTGCAGGCAAGCCGGCGCGCGCCAGGTCGCGATCGTCGGCCACAGCATGGGCGGTCTGGCGGCGCGCGCCTGGATGCGCGCTTTCGGCAGCGCGCGCCTGGCGCGGCTGATCACGCTGGGCACGCCGCACCACGGCACCTGCCTGGCCGCGTTCGGGATCGGACAGAACGCGCGCCAGATGGGGCGTCTCGGGCGCGCCGGGCCAGCCTGCGACTGGTTGCGCGCGCTGGCGGCGCACGAGGATGGCGCCACGCGCGCGCGCATCACCTCGATCTACAGCCATCACGACAACATCGTTGCGCCGCAATGCACGAGCGAACTCGAGGGTGCGCGCAACCTGGCGCTGGGCGGCGTCGGCCATGTGGCGCTGGGCAGCAACCGGCGTGTACTGGCCGCCGTGATGGCCGAACTCGACCGGCTGCGGCAGGCGCCGGCCGGGTCCGCCGGCGGTGCTGCAGCGGCGCGCCCGGAGTGCGCCGCCGCAGCGTCCCGCTATTCGCGTTAACCGGCTGCCCCGAGCGGGCAGCTGGCGTGGTAAAGTGACATCAACGTCGCATTCCCGGAGCGCACCCGTGGCCCGTATCCTGATCATCGAAGACAATCCCGCCAACATCGAACTGATGTCGTTTTTGCTTGGCGCCTATGGCCACACGCCACTGAGTGCCGCCGACGGCGCGCGCGGCGTGGCGGCCGCGCGCAGCGAGTTGCCCGACCTGATCGCCTGCGACGTCAACCTGCCCGGCATGGACGGCTTCCAGGTGCTCGCTGCGCTCAAGCAAGAGCCGGCGCTGGCCACGGTGCCGATCCTTGCCGTGACCGCGCTGGCGATGGCGGGCGACCGCGAAAAGGTGCTGGCGGCCGGCTTTGACGGCTACATCAGCAAACCGATCGAACCCGAGAGTTTCGTGGCCGAGCTCGAAGCGTTCCTGGCGGCAGCGCCCGGCGCCCGGCCTGCCGGCTCTGCGCCGGCGCCCGCGCCCGCAACTGCGCCGGCAAGCACCACCGCAACTGCACCCGCGGCTGTCGCCGCGGCGCCAGATAGCGCGCCGCACGCGGCGCCCGAGGCGACACAGGCCGGCAACAAGCCGGGCGCACTGCGACGGCCAACCTTGCTGCTGGTCGACGATGACCGCTTCATGCTCGGCGTCCTGAACGACATGCTGACCGGCGAACCGTATCGCGTCCTGAGCGCGCAGTCGGGCGAGGAAGCGCTGGCGCTGCTGGCCGCAGAGCCGGTCGACGTGATCCTGTGCGACCAGGCCATGCCGGGCATGCGCGGCACTGACGTGCTGGCCGAAGCGGCGCGACGTTATCCGACGACGGTGCGCCTGATGCTGTCCGGCCAGCCCGACCTGACCGAAATCGAAGCGGCGATCGCCACCGGCATCGCCGACGGCCACTACATCAAGCCGCTCGGCGCAGCGCAGTTGCGCGAGCGGCTCGGCGCGGCCTTCCGCCTGCAGAGCGAGCGCGTAGCCTAGCGCAGCGCTGCGCAGCCGGTTGGCATGAAGCTGGCGAAAGCTCGATTAGAACGACCGTTCGATGTTATCCTTACAGCAAGCGCACTCTCATCTCGCCCTTCATGCAACAAAAAGCCCCGCGCCGTACCCGTGAACGCATCCTCGAGCTCTCGCTCAGGCTGTTCAACGAATTTGGCGAGCCCAACATCACGACGACCGTCATTGCCGAGGAGATGAATATCTCGCCCGGCAATCTGTACTATCACTTCCGCAACAAGGACGATATCGTCAATTCGATCTTCGTCCAGTTCGAGGCGGAAATCGAACGCATCCTGACGGTGCCGGCCGGGCGCCGCTCGAACCTGCAGGACGTATGGTTGTATCTGCACCATATGTTCAAGCTGATCTGGCGTTACCGCTTCTTTTACCGCGACCTGAACGACCTTCTGTCGCGCAACCGCAAGCTCGAACTGCATTTCAAGGCGATCCACGCCCACAAGATCAAGGTCGCGCGCCAGCTGTGCGAAGACCTGCGCAGCGAAGGCTCGCTCGAAGCGAGCGACCAGCAGATCGGCGCCATGGCGACCAATATGGTGGTAGTGGCGACCTACTGGCTGTCGTTCGAATACGTGCGCAATCCGCGCAAATACAGCGAGCAGCAGGCCATCGCCGACGCCCTGGCGCGCGGCTGCTACCAGGTGTTGTCGATGATCGGGCCGTACCTGAGCGGCGAAACCCGCACCCTGTTCGCAAAACTGTCCGACGACTATCTCGAAAAGCTGTCGGCCGACGCCCGTCCGGGCGCCGACTTCCTGTAACGCAGAGCCTGGCATCCACACCATGAAAACACTGGCCGTCTATTGCGGCGCCGCTCCCGGCGCCGATCCCGTCTATGCCGAGGCCGCGCGCGCGCTGGCGCGTTCGCTGGTCGAGCAGAATATCGGCCTGGTGTATGGCGGCGGCAAGGTTGGCCTGATGGGGGTCATCGCCGATGAGGTATTGCGCCTCGGCGGCGAAGCCACGGGTGTGATCCCGCGTGCACTGATGGAGCGTGAAGTCGGCCACGCCGGCCTGACGCGCCTGTTCGTGGTGAAGGACATGCACGAGCGCAAAGCCATGATGTCCGACCTGTCCGATGGCTTCATCGCCATGCCGGGCGGCATGGGAACGCTGGAGGAACTGTTCGAGATGGTGACCTGGGCCCAGCTCGGCATCCACGCCAAACCGATCGGCCTGCTGAACGTGAACGGCTTCTGGGACGGCTTGCGCGCATTCGTGCGCCACCAGTGCATGCAAGGGTTCGTGCGGCCCGAGCATGAAGGCCTGATGCTGGCCGACAGCGATCCGGATGCGCTGATCCGGCAGTTGCGCGCTGCGGCGCCCGCGGCTGCAGTGCAGGCGGCGGTGCAGGCCGATGCTGCGGCCAAGGGCTTGCGCGGCTAGCGCGCACGCGCTCGACCGGGGCCGGCTCAGGCCAGTTCGATCCGGTTGCGGCCCGCCGCCTTGGCGCGGTACAGCGCCTTGTCCGCGCGGCTGATCGCGTCAGTGAACGCTTCGCCGCTGCGGCGCTCGGCCAGCCCGGCCGAGAAGCTGATGCGGCGCTCGGGATCAAGCCCCTCGATGCGGATCGCGTGCGCGCGCTCGAGCATGCGCTCGAGCACCTGTTGCGCGGCCGCCGGCGGCGCATCCGGCAACAGCAACAGGAATTCTTCGCCGCCCCAGCGCGCCAGCGTGTCGCGCTCGCGCAGCGCGCCGCGCGCACTGGCGGCGAATTCGCGCAGCACGGCGTCGCCCAGCGCGTGGCCATGGCGGTCATTGACCTGCTTGAAGAAGTCGAGGTCGAGCAGCGCTACGCAGCTGCTCACCCCGCTGCCGCCGGCGTCAAGCTGGCGCCGCTCCTCGGCCTTGAGTACGTCGTTCATGTGGCGCCGGTTGGCCAGGGTCGTCAGTTCATCGACCGTGGCCAGGGTGCGGATGGTTTCCAGCGCCCCGGTCAGGTGCGCGGTCTTGTTCTTCATGCGCTGGCGCAGCTTGGTCATTTCACCGGTCAGCACCGCGGTCGACAGCAGCGCCGCGGCCAGGTAGCCGAAGCTCATCGCCTCGACGTCGGGCGGGAAGCGTTGCGGGTCGCCCGCCTGCAGGCGCCACATGGTGCCGCCCAGGCCGATCAGGGCGGCAGTCGAGATCAGCAAGGTCTGGCGCGGACGCAGCGCGAAGGCGCAGAAGGCGATGATTGCCACCGTCATGGTCAGCAAGGCAGCGCGCAGCGGCCCGGCAATCGCGTACGCCGCCATGCAGCAGCCGATCGCAAACAGCGACTGCAGCACGGCCAGCGTCTCGGGCGCCAGCCGCAGCCTGCCTGAAAAACGGATCAGCACATAGAAGCACAGCGAACCGCTGGCGGCCACGCAGGCCAGCAGCGTGGCCGGGCCGGGCGCCGAATAGCCGCGCGCCACCTGGCACGCCAGCAGGGCGATGCTGGCCACGTACAGCAGCGCCGTGGCGGCCCAGTAATTGAGCATGCGGCGCAGCGCCGGCTCGGCGCCGAACAGGGCGTTCGAGGCCGCCGTGGCCGAGCTGGAAGCGGACAAGTAACGCTGTGGCATCAGGCCGCCAGTTCGCTGTCGAGCACGTTCGCGCGCGCCATCATGCGCGCCACGTCCTGCGCCGGCAGCGGACGGCTGAACAGGTAACCCTGCATCTCGTCGCAATCGTTGGCACGCAAGAATGCGCGCTGCTGTTCGGTCTCGACGCCTTCGGCGATCACCCGCAGATTGAGCTTGTGGCCCAGTGAAATCACGGCCATCGCGATCGCCTGGTCGTCGGCGCAATCGGCCAGGTCGGAAACGAACGACTTGTCGATTTTCAGGCGGCTGATCGGGAACGATTTCAAGGCCGACAGGCTCGAGTAGCCAGTGCCGAAGTCGTCGATCGACAACGACACACCCATTGCCTCGATCTCGCGCATTTTCTCGACCGAGCGTCCCAGGTCGCGCATGATCAGGCCTTCGGTGACTTCGAGTTCGAGGCCGTCGGGTGGCAAGCCGCTGTCGCGCAGCGCGCTGGCGATGCGTTCGACCAGGCGTTTTTCTTCGAACTGGCGCGCCGAGACATTGACCGACACCGTCAGCGGCGCCAGGCCGGCGGCGCGCCAGGCCATGTTCTGGCGGCAGGCGGTGCGCATCACCCATTCACCAATTTTTACGATCAGGCCGTTTTCTTCGGCCAGTCCGATGAAGCGCAGCGGCGAGATCGTGCCGTGCTCGGGATGATGCCAGCGGATCAGCGCTTCCAGCCCCATCAGGCGGTCGTTGTGCAGGTCGACCTTGGGCTGGTACAGCAGCTCGAACTGGCAGCCGCCCGGATAGCCGTCGGCGCAGGAGTCGATCGCGGCGCGCAAGCCTTCGAGCAGCATCAGCTTTTCCTCCAGGCTGGCGTCCATCTCGCTGGCGTAGAACTGCACGTTATTGTTGCCCAGTTCCTTGGCCCGGTACATGGCGACGTCGGCGCGCATCATCAGCGCGTCCGCGTGTTCGCCGTCATGCGGATAGAAGGTTACGCCGATGCTGCTGCTGACCTGCACCTCTTGCCCTTCGACCAGCACCGGCTGGGTGACCGCTTCGCGCACCCGCTCGAGCAGCGGCGCCACCGCGCTGATGGCGGCCTCGTCGCTCAGGTCGGGCAGCAGGATCACGAACTCGTCGCCGCCGAAGCGCGCCAGCGTGTCGCCAGGGCCGAGGCAGCGGCGCATGCGCGCGCCGACCACCTTCAACAATTCGTCGCCGGCGTTGTGGCCCAGGCCATCGTTGACCAGCTTGAAGCCGTCGAGGTCGATGAAGGCCAGCGCCAGCGCGCCGCGTTCACGGTCGGCCTCGAGGATCGCCGTGTCGAGCCGTTCGCGCAGCAGGCTGCGGTTCGGCAGCCCGGTCAGGTCGTCGTGGTGCGCCAGGTGGCGGATGCGTTCTTCGGCCAGCTTGCGCTCGGTGATGTCGCGCACGATCACCACCACACCGCCCTCGACCGCCACTGCCTGGCGGTGCAGCCAGCGCTGTTCGCCGGGCAGGGCGCGGGTCAGCCATTCGGCTTCGCGCGCCAGGCCATCGTGCGCCACCAGCGCCAGGTCGTCGAAGATGTGGGCCCCGAAATCGGCCGGCAGGAAGGTCGACATGCGCTGGCCAAGCATCTGGGCGCGCGTCAGGCCGGCCAGTTGTTCGGCGCGGCTGTTGACGTCGGCGACGGTGAAGTCGATCACCCGCTCGTGCCCGTTACGCCCGCGGTGGCGGGTGCCGCGCACGCTGCGCAGCACGAAGAAGGCGTCCGGACTGGCTTCGGACGCGGCGGCATAGGTTTCCTGCGCCATCCGTTCGCGCCGGCGCGCCTTGGTCAATTGCCACGACCAGGCGCTGACCAGGATCACCACCGCCACCACCAGCGCGCTGCCGACGCCGGCGCCAGCCAGCCAGGCGCGCCGCTGCGCTTCGTAAGCGGCCATTTGCTCGGCCTGCGACAGGCCGGCCAGCGCCACCAGCGGGAAGCCGTTCAGTGGCCGGCTGCTGATGTAGCGCGGGGCGTTGTTGAAGCCGCCGTACTGCAAGGTGACGGCTTCGGCCGCGCCCGGCACATAGTGCTGGCCCCACGATACGGCTTCACCGATCCGCAGCGCGCGCACTTCACCGTCGAGGCCGGCCAGGCCAAGCAAGCCATGATCGCCCTGACGTGAACGCTCGTAGGAACTGGTGAAATAGGCCGGATCGAGCGCCACCACCGCCACCCCGGCGAAGCGCCCGGCCTGGTCGTTGATGCGGCGCGAGAAGTGGATGTGCGGCTCTTCGCCGCGCGCATGCAGGCCGGTGCGGCCGACGAAGGGCAGGTCATTGTTCTCGCGCCGGTGGAATTCGAAATAATCGGCGCCAGTCAGATTGCGCATGCCGGAGGCCGGATTGCTGGCCACGACCCGGCCCTGACTGTCGGCGATCTCGATCTGGAACACCACGCCCGGCGGCAGCAGGCCCTTGGCGGCCAGCGTCGGCAGGGCCCCGGTGGCGCCATTGAGCTCGACGGCGTATTTCAGGACGCGCAGGGTCTGGTCGATGTTCGACAAGCTGCGCGCCATCTGCGCTTCGTAGGTGTCGAGCAGTTCGCGCGTCGCGTCCTGCGCGCGGGCGGCGGCGCCGATACGCTCGGCTTCAAGTGCGTGCAGGGCGCCAAACCAGATCGCGAACAGCAGCGCCAGCGCGAACAGCGGCAGCGCGATATGGGTCTCGAGCGCCAGCAACAGCCAGCGCGCAGGCGTGCGCGCGCTGGCTGTTGCTGCGCCCGGGGCGGCCCGCGCGCGGCGGGCCAGGGTGCTCATTTGGTCCTCACGGCAGCACCAGCACGGCGCGCACGCTGGCGTCGAGCGCGCTGCGGTCGATGTAGCCGATCATCGATGGATTCTCGGCGACCAGGCGGCGCACGCTGGCGTCGTCGAACGCCTCGCGCGGCGGCTGGCCGCGGCCGGTGAACACCATCTTCGACCAGTGGGCCTTGAGCAGGGCCGGGGTCTTGCCGGCAACCTGGCGGTAGAACAGCAGGCGGCCGTCCTGACCCAGGCGCTGGTCAATCGGCACCGCCAGCGCGCCGTCGGGAAAGCGCGCCGACTGGCCAAGGAAGATGGCGGCGACCTGGTCGGCGTTGATGCTCTGCGCCGGGTTGCGGCTGGAGACCACGACCACCAGTTCGGCCGATGCGTGGGCGCACGCCAGGCCCAGGCTCAAGCCAAGCGCCAGCGCGGCGATCGAGGTACGGATGCGGAATCGATTGTGCATGCGTGGCCCCTCAGAAGACGAAGTCCAGCGCGACGCTGGCGATGCCGAACGCGCGGCCGGAGCGGAACGCCGGCGTCGGGTTGATCAGGGTGCCGCGCGAGCCGTCCTGCGGACGCACGCGGTCGAACTGCAACTTGAGCGCGATGTCGGGCGCTGCGTCCCAGCGCACGCCGGCACTCCAGGTCGACTGCACGGGAATGGTCTGCAGGAAGCCGTTGACGCCGGCATTCAGGGCCATGGCGACGCCGGCCAGTTGCGGCGGCAGTCCGGCCGTGGGCAGGCCGGGATCGGTCAGCGGCACATCCGAGCGCACCTGGGCGTAGCCGGCGTAGGGCGTCAGCGCGCCCTGGCGCCAGCCGGCGCCGACGTACATCGAGTTGCCGTCGCCGAGCAGGGAGCTGGTGCGGGTGCGGCCGTATTCGGCGGTGATGAACCACGGCCCCGGATCGTAGCTGGCGCCGGCGCTGAACATCTTGACGCGCTTGTTCTCGATTGCGTAGCGCTCGGCCATGGCATTGCCCGTGGGGCCGAACAGGCGCAGTGCGTCGAACAGTTCGCCCCCGATACCGGTGCTCAGGCGTCCGGTGAACGCCGTCACGCGGCCGCTCAGCGCGCCCCGTTCGAAGCTGTGCGATACGCCGCGGATCTGGCCGGCGCGGATCTTGACGCCGTTGGCCAGGTCGCGGTTGGTGCTGCCGGCCAGCACCTGGGTATTGTGGTGCACGTCGCCGCTGCTCCAGCGCAGCGAGGCATCGACGCCGTCGCTGCTCGAGACCGGCAAGAAACCGTAGACGTCGACCGGGGTCCGCACCCAAGGCAGGGCATAGCCGACCTTGCGGTATTCGGCGGCCAGGAATACCGGCAGCGCGATGCGGCCGGCGCGGATCGCCAGTTCCGGGGTGAGCTGGTACTTGACGTTGGCCCACTCGACCTCGGGCTGGTAGCTGCCGTCGACGCGCTGTTCGCTGACCACCTGCAGTACGCCGGACCACGGCCCCATCGCAAGGTCGAGCTGGGCGCCGAGGCGGCTGTCGACATCCGGGCTCCAGGCGTGGGTGGCGCCGGCGCCGTCCTTGCGCAGCACGGAAGCAACGAAGTCGGCGCTGCGCGCATTCGAGTGAACCATGCCGAGCGTGCCAAAGCCGGACACTTTCCAGGTCGGCGCAGCAGCGTCTGCAGCCAGCGCCGCCGGGGCGGCAAAGGCCAGCAGCGCGCCAGCGACGAGCATGCTCAAGGGCTTGCTCATCGGCCCAGGCATAGGCAGCGTCGATGACGCGGGCGACAAGGGATCGAAAGCGGCAGGCTGGCGCGGTCCGCGGAGTGGGTACAGGTGCATGTGTGGTCGATGTGTGGCTGCCAACCTGGGGATCGTCGGGATGGCGATGGCATTCTGAAAATGCTACTTGTCAGACTTTAACGGAGGTCGTTTGTGAAGTCGAGTAGATTACCTGAAACAAGTATATAGCAAGAAAGTGTTGTTGTCTTAGTGCAACATACTCTCACATATTCACACGTTATGCGCGCACCATAGGCGTTCGCCCTGCATGTCGAGCCAGGTCAGGTACAGGCGCACGTCGAATTCGAGCTGGTGGTATGCCGGTTCCATCCAGCAGCACAGCTTGTAGAACGCCTTGTCGTGCTCTTTTTCTTTGAGGTGCGCCAACTCGTGCACGGCGATCATGCGCAGGAACGGCAGCGGCGCATCGCGGAACAGGCTGGCTATGCGGATTTCGTGCTTGGCTTTCAGGCGCCCACCCTGGACCCGCGAGATGGCTGTATGCAGCCCGAGCGCATGCTGGACCACGGAGATCTTGCTGTCGAACGCCACCTTGGAGATCGGCGCGGCGTTGCGCAGGTACTCGCCCTTGAGCTCTTGCACATAGTCATACAGGGCGCCGTCGTTGCGGATGCCGTGCGGTTCGGGGTAGCGTTGGCGCAATGTATCGCCGAGGCGTTCCTGCGCGATCAACTGGCTTACCTGGGCGCGCAGCGACTCCGGGTAGGCGGTCAGGTATTTCAGGGTATGCATGGGCCGGGAATGTACCACAGCCGGATGGCTTGCCGGGGAGGGCGAAGCGAACTGCGACAGAGTTGATGGTCAGTCCCGGTTCACCGATCGATGTTCAAGGGTCGGCGCGCCGGGACGCGATGCGTTAACACTGTTGCAAGGCGTGAGATCGCCGGCTTACCCCTCTTTCTCGCCCTGGCGGTTGCCCTTGGCCGCAGCCGCCGCGGCGCGCTGGGCCGATTGCCGGCTTTCGCCGCCCTTGCGGCCGATGTCGGCCATGTGGGCACGGTTGCGGCTTACCGCCTCGCCGCCTTTCTGCCCTGCGCGGCGCGCTTCTTCGGAATCGAATTCGTGCGCCGTGCCTTTCTGGTGCGCCGCCTGGCCACCCTTGCTTGCGATCTCGCGCTGCTGGTTCTGGTCCATTGCGGCAAATCCGCGCTTGGCCGGCTGCCCGCTCTTCTGGGCGTTGCCGGGACTGCTCGTGCTCTTGCCGTTTTCTTTGCTGGTCGCCATGTCGATCTCCTTTGCCCGTGGGCTGTAGTGGTAGAGGACGTACCGCTTGCGGTGAACGCTGTATGGCCGCGCTCGTGGGTTTAGAGAAACGCGGGGGACGTTAGTTCCGTCCGCATGCGCGCCGCTGGTCCGGGTTCCCGTCCGAATGTTGGCGGACCTCCAGCACAGTCGATGCCAGCTTCAGCTGGCGCGCTGCGCTGCGCCAGCCGACACCACCTGGCCCAGGCCGGCCCCGGCGTCGGCCAGCACGCCCATCAGGTTCTGCTGGTAGCTGCGCAGGTGTTCGCCCATCGGTTGCCAGCCGTGCAGCGCGACCGCGCCCAGCTGGAACGGATCGCTGCAGGCCGCCATCTGGCGGCCGCTGGCGATGAGATCGTCGACGCTCTGGCGCGCCAGCTGCATGTTCAGTTCGCTCAAGCGCGCGAGCAGGTCGCACCCGCGTTGCGACAGCGTGGCAAGGTAGCCGGCCTGGGCGTCGAATTGGGCGCGCAGCGCCGGCGTGGCGCTGACATTGTCGGTAAAGGAAAACATGGGACCCTCCATCAAGGGAAGGGGCGTGCGTCACCCCGATCTTCTACGACCGCCGCTGGAGGGTGAAGTTCTACCCGGCCCATGGTCCGTGCTCCTGATGCCAAGCCTAGGCGTCGGCCACCTTGAGAACCAGCTTGCCCAGGTTGCGTCCCTCGAACAGCATCAACAGCGCCTGTGGAAAGCCTTCGAAGCCTTCCACCACGTGTTCGTGACTCTGGATCGCGCCTTCGTGCAGCCACTGCGACAGCTGCGCCACCGCTTCCGGATAGCGCGCCGCGTAGTCGAACACCACCATGCCTTCCATGCGCGCCCGGTTCACCAGCAGCGACAGGTAGTTCGACGGCCCCTTGACCGGGGTGGTGGCGTTGTACTGCGAGATCGCGCCGCAGATCACGACCCGCGCGTGCAGCCGCAGTCGGCTCAGCACGGCGTCCAGGATGTCGCCGCCGACGTTGTCGAAATAAACGTCGACGCCATCCGGGCAATGCTGCTTGAGCCCGGCCTGGACCGGCCCGGCCTTGTAGTCGATACAGGCGTCGAAGCCGAGGCGCTCGACCACGAAGCGGCATTTCTCGACGCCGCCGGCGATGCCGACCACCCGGCAACCCATCTGTTTGGCGACCTGGCCGGCCGTCATGCCGACCGCGCCGGCCGCGCCCGAGATCACCACCGTCTCGCCGGCCTTGGCCTGGCCCACTTCGCGCAGGCCGAAGAAGGCGGTCATGCCCGGCATGCCGAGCGTGTTGAGCCAGGCGGTCGGATTGTCGACGCTGGAACCGATGCGCTTGAAGGCGGCGCCCTTGTCGTCGGCCGCGCCACACCAGTAGCGCTGCACGCCGACCCCGCCGACGACGTAGTCGCCGCTGGCGAAATGCGGCGCGCGCGACGCCACCACGAGGCCCAGGCCGCCGGCGCGCATCACCTCGCCGAGCGCCACCGGCGCAATGTAGGAACGGCCTTCGTTCATCCAGCCGCGCATGGCCGGGTCGAGCGACAGATACAGCACCTTGACCAGGATCTCGCCCTCTTGCGGTTCGCGCACCGCCTGTTCGTGGAACTGCCAGTCGTGCGCCTGCGGCAGGCCGCTGGGGCGCGCGGCAAGCAGGAACTGCTGGTTGGGCGGGAAGGCGTTGGTCATCGATTGCTCCGTGGTGATGGCTGCTTATGAGGTGGAAAGCCGACAGGATGCAACACTGCAGCGCCGGCGCGTGTGTCACATGCGACAATAGCGGGTTTTCTCAACCAGGCACGCACAACCTCACGCACCAATGGCTCTCAAAGCGACCATCTACAAGGCCGACCTGTCGATCGCAGACATGGACCGCAACTACTACCAGGAACATCCCCTGACCATGGCCCGGCATCCGTCCGAGACCGACGAACGCCTGATGATCCGCCTGCTCGCGTTCGCGCTGCACGCCGATCCGGCCCTGAACTTCGGCAAGGACCTGTTCGACGTCGACGAACCGGCGCTGTGGCTGAAAGACCTGACCGGCGCCATCGACTTGTGGATCGAAGTCGGCCAGCCCGACGAAAAACGCATCCTGAAAGCGGCCGGCCGCGCCGAACGCGTGATCGTGTACTGCTACAGCGCCACCAGCAGCATCTGGTTCAAGGGCCTGGCCAACAAGATCGAGCGCGCCAAGAACGTTTCGGTGATCAATATCCCGGCCGACATCAGCAGCCAGCTCGAAAAGATGGCCTCGCGCTCGATGGCGCTGCAGTGCACGATCCAGGATGGCCAGGTGTGGCTGACCGACGGCGCCGAGACGGTGCTGGTCGAGCGCGAGAACCTGCGCGCCCGCCCATGAAGCGGCCCGCTCGGCTGGGCAGGCTATAATTTTTCGAACCCCGACTTTTATTTGCGAGGATTGCCATGACCCGTCCATTGATTAGCGCGCTTGCCGCCGGCCTGTTGTCGCTCGCCGTAGCCATCCCGGCACTGGCGCAGGTGAGCATCACCGAACCCTGGGTGCGCGCCACCGTGCCGACGCAAAAGAACACCGGCGCCTTCATGCAGCTGCAGTCGCCGAAAGCGGCGCGCCTGGTCGAAGTGCGCACTCCGGTGGCCGGCCGCGCCGAGCTGCACGAAATGGCGATGGAAGGGCAGGTGATGCGCATGCGCCAGGTGCAGGCGATCGACCTGCCGGCCGGCAAAACGGTGAACCTGGCATCGGGCGGCTACCACGTGATGCTGCTCGACCTGAAGCGCCAGTTGAAACAAGGCGAGACGGTCGAGCTGACGCTGGTGCTGCAGGACGGCGCCGGCAAGCGCCAGGAAATCAAGGCCGCGCTGCCGGTGATGCCGCTGTCGCACAGCGCCAAGCCGGCTTCAAATGGCCACGCCGGGCACAGCGCTCACTGAGCTGAACCCTGGCGCGGCGCCGCCGCCAGCCGGCGCGTGTCGCCCGATCCCGCGATCGAGCGCCGCACGCGCGGATCACCGTAGTAGCTGACGTCGCCCGAGCCGGCGATCGAGGCATTCAGATCTTGCTGCGCCCACAGCGTGACGTCGCCCGAGCCGGCGATGCTGACGCTGGCATCCTGCACTTCGACTTGCCCCACATCGACGTCGCCCGAGCCGCCCACCGAGACCGACAGGCGGCGCACCTTGCCGCCGCCGCAGCGGAAATCGCCGCTGCCGCCGACCGCCACCGCCAGCCGTTCGGCCTGCACCCCGCGCAGCGCGATCCGGCCCGAGCCGCCCAGGTCGATATCGATGCGCTCGGCGCGCAGCGGGTCCGATTCGATGCTGCCGCTGCCGCCCAGCGACAGGCGCTCGATGCGGCGCGCATGCACCACCACCAGCAGGTGACGGGTGCGCAGATTCAGGTTGCGGCGCACCGGGCGGATGCGCAGCATGCCGTCTTCGACCACGGTCTCGACCAGCGCCTGCAGATTGTCTTCGGTCTCGACCGTGACCCCTTCGCGTTCGCCGATGCGCAGCTCGACCTTTCCCGGCAGATTCAGGGCCACGCCTGAAAAACTGGCGACCTGACGCGCCTGGCGCGACACGGCACCATGTCCTTCGACCGTCTCGCCGCCAAATGGCCAGGCGGCAAGGGCGGGTGTGGCGGCGCAGCCGAGCAGGGCGCCCAGCAGCAGGGTGCGGCGCGCGGCCGAGGGTGGCGATTTGGTGTGCATCATGGTCTCCTTGGGCGATTGATCGATAGGCAATCCTAGTCATCCGGTTTGTTTCGCGCGCACATTTTGCGACAGGCGGCGCACAGCGACGACTGGATGGCGCGCACGGGTGACGAACTGTCGCCCCCGTTCCGGCCCTGGATGCACTAGAATCGTGCGCTTTTTGCTTGTCAGGGAAGTACGATGAATGTGATTTTATTGGCGATGGCGTTTTGTGTTGGCATCGCCATGTCGGTGCAGGCCGCCGTCAACAGCCAGCTGGCCCAGGCGCTGGGCGCCAATTCGGTGGTGGCGGCCCTGGTCTCGTTTGGCTGCGGCACGCTGGTGCTGCTGACGGCGGCGCTGCTCAAGGGCGGTCCCGGCGTGCTGGGCGCGACCCTGGCGGCGCTGCCGTCGCAGCCGCTGTGGAAATTTGCCGGCGGTTTCCTGGGCGCCGCCTTCGTGTTCGGCACCGTGTTCCTGGCGCCGCGCATTGGCCTGCTCAGCCTGGTGGTGCTGGTGATTGCCGGTCAATTGCTCAGCTCGATGGCGATCGACCAGTTTGGCCTGATCAATATGGCCACCCGTAAGGTGTCGGGCGTGCGCATGACTGGCGCGCTGGTGGTGGTGGCCGGTGTAGCAATCACGGTGTTCGGCGACCGCATTGTTGCAAGCCTGTCACGCTGAACAATTAATTTTCTTTTGGCAACATCACGTTCTATAATTGGCCGGTCTTGATCTTTTGTCAGTACCGGCCCGATGGAACATCACCAGTCTTCGCAGATCCCCACGCTCTCGTACCTCGAAAACGAAGACCATCCGGTATTCGAGACGCTGGTCCAGCAGATCCTGCACCTGCTCAATTCGAAGCTGGTGTTCTCGGACGTCATCATCCACCAGAACAGCCCGCTGATGCTGCGCCAGCCGAAGGGCCTGGTGGCGGTGACCGATTCGCCGATCACGAAAGAAGAGCTCGAAGAATTCTTCGATGTGATCGAGCCCAACTGGCAAGAACGCATCCGCACGCGCGCCTTCGATCGCTCGATCGACCTGCACACGGCGCGTATCCGCGCCAACTGCTTCCGCTTCCAGGGCGGCAAGCGGCTCGGTTGCGTGATCCGGCGCTTCCCGAAAGAACCGATTGCCTTGTCCGCGCTCGGCCTGTGGGACGACGAGCGCGAGTTCGCGCGCCTGACCAGCGGCCTGGTCTTGATCATCGGCGACACCTGCCAGGGCAAGTCGACCACGATCGCCTCGATGATCGACGAGATCAACCGCCAGCGTTCGGGCCACATCATCACCATCGAAGACCCGGTCGAGACCCTGATCCCGCAGCGCAAGTGCATCATCACCCAGCGCGAAGTAGGCGCCGACGGCGACGTCGAAAGCTACTATCTGGGCGCCCTCGACGCGCTGCGCGAGCGGCCCGACGTGATCGTGATCGGCGAGATCCGCGATGCCCAGACCGCCCAGGAAGCGCTGGCGCTGGCCGAATCCGGCCCCCTGGTGCTGGCGTCGCTGCATGCGCGTTCGACCGAACTGGGCCTGCAGAAGATGCTGCGCTTGCTGGGCAATTCGGACGCCCAGGCCCAGGCGCTGGCGCACGCGCTGCGCGGGGTGCTGTGCCAGGCGCTGCTGCCGTCGGTCGAAGGCAACCGCTATTTTCTGGCGACCGAATGCCTGACCCCGAGCGCGGCCGTCATGCGCATGCTCGAAGCGGGCGACCTGGGCGGCATCCGGGCCCAGATGAACGGCGGCCAGGACCCCGGCTGCCACACCATGAATGCCGCGCTCGAAGAATTGCTGGCGGGGCACAAGGTGCGGCTCGAGGATGCGCGCAATGCCACCACCGACCGTGTCGGGTTCGCCGATATGATCTGATGTTTCGTGGTTGTCAAAATTGATTGACAAGAAGTTTTGATGCTCCTAATGTGATATCACTTTGATGTCACTTAACGCAACAGGAGTCGTCGACCATGCATCCAGCGCACACCCGTCGTGAAATCGCGTTCACCTCCGTGAACGGCTACCTGGCAGCGATTGCCGGCATCGTATTCGGGATCGGCGCCATCATCCTGCTCGGCGCCATTGCCGAATCGGCGCATGGCGCTGCGCTCCTGGTGGCCAGTGTATTGAGCGCGCTGGCCGGCATAATCTGCCTGAGCGGCCTGTTCATGCTGCAGCCGAATGAAAGCGCGATCCTGACCCTGTTCGGCAAGTACGTCGGCAGCGATCGCAGCGAAGGCCTGCGCTGGGCCTTTCCGCTGTACGTCAAGCGGCGCCTGTCGCTGCGCGCGCGCAATTTCAATGCACCCACGCTGAAGGTCAACGACAAGCGCGGCAATCCGGTCGAGATCAGCGCGGCGATCGTCTGGCGCGTGCGCGACACCGCCCAGGCCGTGTTCGAGGTCGACGATTTCGAGCGCTACGTCTCGATCCAGGCCGAAGCGGCGCTGCGCCACCTGGCGTCGCAGTATGCCTACGACGAAGGCGAAGATTTGCCGCAAGGCGAAACCACGCTGCGCGCCGGCATGGATGTGGTGGCCGACGCCCTCAAGGTCGAACTCCAGGCGCGCTTCGAGGCGGCCGGGGTGGAGGTGCTCGACGCCAAGCTGACGCACCTGGCGTACGCCGCCGAGATTGCCCAGGTGATGCTGCGCCGCCAGCAGGCCGAAGCGATCATCAGCGCGCGCGCCAAGATCGTGCACGGTGCGGTGAGCATGGTGGAGGCGGCGCTGAAAGGATTGTCCGAACGCGGCATCGTCGAACTCGACGACGAGCGTAAGGCAGCCATGGTCAGCAATCTGCTGGTGGTGCTGTGCTCGGACAAGGAGACCCAGCCGATCATCAACACCGGCACCCTGTACAACTAGCCGCCGCACAGCATGGCAAGTCCCGGTAAAAAAGCGTTCGCGCTGCGGATCGACCCGGCGCTGTGGGAAGAGCTGCAGCGCCTGGCCGCGCGCGACTTGCGCAGCGTGAACGCAGAGATCGAATTCCTGCTCAGGGAGGGCCTGGCGCGGCGCGGCGTGAAGCATCTTGATGCCAGCAGCAACGACGATGACGAGCCCGAATAGCCGGCTTGCAATTCGGCTCGGCTGATATCTTTCTGCCCATATCGCATATAAGCATAGGACGAATCGTTATTGGTCTTGCAATCGCCTCCCTGTTAATCTTGCGTCCCCCTCGGCCGCCCAAGCGCCGCCGTTTCAAACACAAGAACACAGAGAGAATCCATGAGCTGCAAGCATTCCCACGCCAATCCGGCCCGCGCCGTCCTGATCCTTGGCTTGATCGCCGCACTGGCGCCGCCGGTCGCGCTGGCGCAGGACGCACAGCAGGACGCACAGCAGGCGGGCGCGAGCGCCGCCGAGCCGCAGACGATCGTCGTCACCGGCACCCGCTCGCTGAACCGCCGCACGCTCGATTCGGCGTCGCCCGTGGACGTCATCGGCAACAAGGAGCTGCTCAGCACCGGCTCCGGTGAACTGGCCACCGTGCTGTCGCGCCTGCTGCCGTCGATGAACTTCCCGCGCCCGACCGGTGCCGACGCCAGCGACGCGGTGCGTCCGGCACAGTTGCGCGGCCTGTCGCCCGACCAGACGCTGGTGCTGGTCAACGGCAAGCGGCGCCACGCCTCGAGCGTGGTCAATGTGAACGGCACGCTCGGCCGCGGCTCGGCCCCGGTCGACCTGAATGCGATCCCGCTGGCGGCGATCGACCATATCGAAGTGCTGCGCGACGGCGCCGCGGCCCAGTACGGCTCGGACGCGATTGCCGGCGTGGTCAATATCATCCTCAAAAAAGGCGCCGAGGGCGGCGACGCCGAAGTCGTCTACGGCCAGTACGACAAGGGCGACGGCGAACAGGCCACCGTGCGCGGCTCGGCCGGCTTCAAGCTGGGCCAGGACGGCTGGCTGCGGGTGGCGATCGAAGCGGCCGAGCGCAACCCGACCAACCGTGCGTTTGCCGATCCGCGCCTGGCGGCCGGGCCGCGCCGCGGCACGCTGACCCAGCGCTACGGCGACCCGGACAGCCGTCCGCGCACGCTGTTCGTCAACAGCCAGGTGCGCATCAACGACGACCTCGACTGGTACGCGTTTGCCGGCTATGGCGAGCGCAAGACCTCGTCGGCCGCGACCTTCCGCACCGCCTTCACCAATGACGCGCAGACGACGCTGCGCTCGCCCCTGTATCCGGAAGGCTTCCAGCCGCTGCTCGAGAGCACCTCGAGCGACGCCTCGATCGTGACCGGCCTGCGCGGCGACCTGGCCGGCTGGCGCTGGGATGCCAGCCTGAACCATGGCCGCAACCGTTTCGAGCTCGACGTCAACAACAGCGTCAACTACAGCCTCGGCGCGGCCAGCCCGACCGGTTTCTACGCCGGCCAGCTGAGCTCGGCCCAGAGCCTTGCCAACCTGGACCTGGCGCGCGATATCCCGGTGTCGTTCATGAGCGGCCCGCTCACAGTCGCCGTCGGCGCCGAATACCGTCACGAAACCTACGAAATCGGCGCCGGCGAAGCCAATTCGTATGTCGGCAGCGGCGCCCAGGGCTACGCGGGTTTCCGTCCCGAGAACGCCGGCGAGAATAGCCGCAACAACAAGTCGCTGTACCTGAACCTGGAAGGCGACATCACGCCGGACCTGTCCGGCGCGCTGGCGCTGCGCCATGAGCGCTACAGCGATTTCGGCAGCACCAATTCGGCCAAGGCCTCGGCGCGCTATGCGTTCACGCCCGAATTCGCGCTGCGCGCGACGGCCTCGAACGGCTTCCGCGCACCGTCGCTTGCGCAATCGTTCTACACCATCACCACCACCAACACGCTGCTGGTGAACGGCGCCAGTGCGCTGGTCGAAACCGGCACCTTCCCGGTCGCCAGTGCGGCCGCGACCCTGCTCGGCGCCCAGAGCCTGAAGGCGGAAAAGGCGCGCAACCTGAGCATCGGCGCGCAGTGGCAGCCGACCCGCAACTGGACCACCAGCGTCGACCTGTACCGGATCGACATCGACGACCGCATCGTGTTCTCGTCGAACCTGCAACTGGCCAATGCCCCGGCGCTGGCCGGCGCACTGGCCGCGCAGAACGTGTACGTGGGCGCGGCGCGCTACTTCACCAACGCGGTCGACACCCGCACCAAGGGCGTCGACGTGGTCAGCACCTATCGCCTCAAGCTGCAGCAGGGCGCGCGCGCCGACCTGACGCTGGCCTACAACCACAACGACAACGAGGTCAAGAACGTGGCCGCCACGCCCGCCGTGCTCGCGGGCCAGAATCTGCTGCTGGTGGACCGCCAGACCGTCAACCGCCTCACCGTCGGTTCGCCCAAGGACAAGCTGAGCTTGAGCGGCGACTACACGCAAGGGATCTGGAACGCGCGCGCGGTAGTGACCCGCTACGGCGAATTCACGGTGCCGCAGAACGACGCCGCGCTCGACCAGACGTACGATCCGCAATGGGTGCTCGACCTGGCCGCCAGCGTGCGCCTCGCAAGCCGCTGGCGTGTGACGGCCGGCATCGACAACGTCACCAACCGCTACCCGGCCCGGGTGACGTCGCTGGCCAACCTGAACGTGAACGGCACCCAGCCGTACAGCGTGTGGGCGCCGAACGGCTTCAATGGCCGCTACTTCTACCTGAAGGCCGGCTACAGCTGGTAAGCCCCGGCCTGGCTCTGGCGAAGGCGATGGTAGGATGTCGCCTTTGTCAGAAGTCAGGAGCAAGCAATGACCATATTCGCCATGCCGGTGTTCGATGCCACCGTGATCTATGAAGGCCAGGAACTGTTCAAGGGACAGGGCGCGGCGCGCGGCTGGGCCGAGAAACTGGCCAGGGAACTCGAGACCGAGGTCACGGTTGAAAAGGTCGGCACCGGCTGGGCGCTGTGCGGCCGGGCCGACGGCGTCGACTGCCGCTGGGGCATTCATGGGCAGCGCCTGAAGCGCTTCGACTGAGATTCCAGACGGGGGCCCAGATAGTCATCGCGCCCGCGCATTTCACAGGTAGAATCCGGCTCCCATCATGACCGACGAGAGCAAGCGATGAAAAAGACCGACCTGGCAAAGAGCGACGCCAAAAAACTGATGAACTCGATGGGCGCCAAGGGCGCCGCTTTCGGCGCCGCCGCAACCCCGGCGCTCGACCGCCGTGAACAGCGCGAGCGTGAACGCGCGCTGGGACTGGTGCCGTTCGCCGTCAAGATCAACGGCGACCTGGTGCAGCAACTGCACACGCTGAGCAAGGAGCGCGGCGTCGACATGAATGAACTGGTGGCCGAGTTGCTGCAAAAAGGCCTGTCCGCCTGAGGATGCGGGCGGCGCGCCGGCGCCGCCGCTGGTGTTACTTGAGCAGCACGCGCGCCACCACCGGATGGTGGTCGGACGGATAGCGGCCATTGAGCGAGTCGCTCAGCACCGCATATTTGAGGACGTCGAAGTGGCGGTCGACGAAGATGTAGTCGATTCGATCGGCCATCGGCGCGTCCAGTCGGAAACCGTTATACGTGCCGCCCGGGCCGTAGGCCGGCAGTTTGCTGACCTGGGCAGCGTCGCGCATCGCCTTTGACATCGCCCCAATCTGCGGCGTCTCGGGGGTCGAATTGAAGTCGCCGACGCAGATCGCCGGCTCACCGCGCGCGATCTCGGCGATCTTGCGCAGCAGCAGATCGGCCGAGGCGCGGCGCGCCACCTTGCCTTCGTGGTCAAAATGCGCCGAGAACACGAACAACACCTTGCCGCTGCTGCGATCGCGCAGGCGCGCCCACGACACGATGCGATTGCAGCAGGTTGCATCCCAGCCCAGCGAGGGGCGATCCGGGGTTTCGCTGAGCCAGAAATCGCCTTTGCTCAATAGCGCAAAACGGCTCTTGCGAAAGAAGATCGCCGAGTGTTCGCCGGCGTCCTTGCCATCGTCGCGACCGACGCCGACGTGATCGAATTGCGCCATCTGCGCCAGGTCGGCGATCTGGTCGGCCAACCCTTCCTGGGTGCCGATGATGTCGAACTCGTGGTAAGCGATCAGCGACCTGACCATCTCCCTGCGCGCCGGCCAGGCATTGGCGCCATCGCCGGGATTGTTGTAGCGCAGGTTATAACTGGCGACATTGATCGGCGCCGCCGGATCGGGGGCTGCCGCACCCGCTGGCGCGGCAAGCACGCCAAGCAGGGAGATAAAAGCGAAGGCGCGTGCAAGGCGCGCAAAGAGAATGGGCATGGTGATCGACTCTGAAAACGGGTGCTTGTTCGAAGGGAATGTTTCGAGCATCGAGTAAATCACAGTCGGCCGCTCCCGTTGGCGCAAGCGGCAAAAATGCGGCGCAGTTTATGTTCTTTAGTAAACAGCGCGCGCTGTTTCCTGACTGCTGTTCAGTCACCGGGCGGCGCGCGGTGGCGATTGACCTCGGCACTCGTGACCGCCGGCGCCGCATTGCCCCAGTTGTTGCGGATCCAGGTCAGCAGCGCCGCTACCTGCGCGTCGTTCAGTTCGTGTCCGAACGGGGGCATGCCGTAGGGGCGCGGGTTGCCTCGGGTGCCGGGCGGGAAGCCGCCGTTGACCGTCATCCGGATCGCGTTCACGGCGGGCGTGAGTGTCACCGCGCGGTTGCCGGCCAGCGGCGGATAGGCCGGCGCCCGGCCCCGGCCATCGGCGCCATGGCATTCGGCGCAGTGCGCCCGGTACAGGCGGCCGCCTTCGGCCAGCGTCTGTTCGCCGGGACGCGGGCCTGGATCGGCTTGCGCGCTCGATGTGGCCGGCAGCGACTTCAGGTAACCCGCCATCGCATCCAGATCCTGCGCCGACAGGTACTGCAGGCTGCGCGCCACGACTTCGGCCATCGGGCCGGTGGCCGAGCCGCGCGGCGATATGCCGCTGCCGAGCAAGGCCACGATGTCCGATTGGTCCCAGTTGCCGAGGCCCGCTTCGGCATTCGACGTCAGCGACGGCGCGTACCAGCCGGCGGCGGCGATCAGGCCGCCGTCCAGGCCGTCGCCGCCGGCGCCGAAGCGATTGCGCGTGCTGTGGCAGGCGCTGCAGTGCCCGAGTCCCTCGACCAGGTAGGCGCCGCGGTTCCAGGCCGCGTCGCGCGCCGGCTGCGGCTGGTACACATTCGGGCGAAAGTAGAGCAGGCGCCAGCCGGCCAGCATGAGCTGGCGGTCGTACGGAAAGCGCAGTTCGTGTGCGCGATTGGCTTGCTGCTGCGCTGGCAAGCTGCGGAAATAGGCGTACAGCGCATCCGAATCGGCGCGCGTCACCTTGGTGTAGTTGGTGTAGGGAAAGGCCGGATACAGCAGGCGGCCGCCACGCGCGATGCCATTGTGCAGCGCGTTCCAGAAGTCGTCCGCGCTCCAGTCGCCGATGCCGGTGGCGCGGTCCGGGGTCAGGTTGGGGCCGTAGAAACGGCCGAACGGCGTCTCGAGCGCGCGTCCCCCGGCGTAGGCCACGCCACCGCGCGCGGTGTGGCAGGCGATGCAGTCGCCGGCGCGCGCGAGGTAGGCGCCGCGCGCGATATTCTCGGGCGTCGCGGCCCAGGCCGCAGGCGAAGCCGAGGCCACAATGTCGGCGCGCGGCCAGGCAAGCGCCGCCACCAGCGCCGCCACGGTCAGCATGCCGAGTGCGATGACGACGGCCAGGCGCGCCGGTTTCATCGGGCCTCCGCTGCGCTGCCGCAAGCCAGCGGCAATGCGCGCCCAGGCGCGGCCAGCGCTCGCGCATCGGCTGGCAGCGGCTGCGCGGCCAGCCAGCCGGCGACGGCGGCCACATCCTCGAGCGACATGCGCGCCGTGATCTGCGCCATGCAGTCGGGTGCATGGGCGCGGCGGGCGCCGTTGCGCCAGGCGCCGAACTGGGCGTTGACGTAGTCGCGCGGCAGGCCGAGCAGGCCGGGAATGGCCGGCTGCACGCCGGTCAGGCGCGCGCCGTGGCAGGCGACGCAGGCGGGAATGCCGCGCGCGGCGTCACCCTGCAGCGCCAGCTGGCGGCCGCGCGCGGCGCCCGCTGCGGCGTCTTGCTCGGTGGTGGCCGGCGGCAGCACGGTGGGCGGCTGCGCCGCAAAGTGGGCGGCGATTTCGCGCAGGTAGGGCTCGGGCAGGTGCTCGACCAGGTAGGTCATCAACGGATACTGGCGCCGGCCGTCGCGAAAGTTGATCAGCTGGTTGAACAGATAGCCGGCCGGCTTGCCGCCGATGCGCGGGAAGAAACTGTCGTTGACCGAATTGCCGCGCTCGTCGACGCGCGCGTGGCAGCTGGCGCAGGCCACCAGGCGCTGGGCCAGCGTATCAGGGACCGCCTGCGCTACGGGTGGCACAGGCGCAGCAAATGCCGGCGCGAGGCACCAGGCGAGCAGCAGGGCGGCGAACGGGAGGTACGATCTCATGGCTCTCAGCGGCATCGAGGATGGTGAGAATGATAACGCCATTCGTGCACTGAAAACGTGCAGGCGCCCAGCTTATGCAGGCGGCTTGAGAAGTTGCCGGCAAGCGCCGATCAGGTGTCCGGGTGCGCGCGCCAGTGGCGATAGATGCGCAGCGCCGCGTGGGCGTCGTCGGCCGCGTACTGCAACTGCTTGTCGCTCAGGCGCGGCAGCGCCCAGTTGGTGGTGGTGATGCGCTTGGATTTTTGCAGGCGCTGCCCCAGGAAACGCGCCACCGCGCTTTTGGCGCCGAGCGGATTGCGTTCGCCGCGCCGGCGCAGCGCGCTCGACAGGTCGAGTACATTTTGCAGTTCGATGCCGAGCTTGGAGCGCAGGCGGCGCACATCGTCGCCCAGGCCGAAACCGACCTTCAGGATCGCCGCCGATTCAAGCACCGGCTTGAGCACCGTCAGCGCCGATGCCGTGCCGGCCGGGGTCGCGGTCTGGAACAGCCAGGCGGTGTCGTCGGTGGCCAGCTGCACCAGGTGCGGCCCGGTCGAGACCTCGCCCTTGGCGAAGGTGGGTTTCGATTCGGTGTCGAAGCCGATCGTGTCGGCCGCCATCAATGCCGCCAGCGCCGCTCTTACGTCCGCCTCGGTGCGCACCAGGCGCACGGCGGCCATGTCGATGCCGAGGTAGGGCGGCAGCGCGTCGTCCGGCGCCGCTGCCGTTGCCGACAGGGGGACGGGCGCGTCAGGCATGCTCAACGCGCAAACTCAGTTCTTGGAGAACTTGGAAGCGAGCGCCTGCAGTTTTTCCTGGCGCTGGCGATTGGCTTGTTCTTCGGCGGCGGCGTCGCGTTCGGCTTTCTTGCGCTCGGCTTCTTTCTTGAAGCGTTGCTGCAATTGTTCCTTGGCGTGGGCGCGGTGGGTGTCCGGCACTTCGGCGCCTGCGGTGCCGTCGAGGTCGAAGCGCTGCTTGGCTTTTTCCATGGCGCGCAGGTAACGCATCGAGCCGGTATGGATGCCGAGGGCGGCGCGCATCGTCTTGCGGTCGAGGCCGGGCATGCGGGCAAGCAGTTGCTTGTCGATGCCGATCGACAATGGCAGGCAGTCGCGGAAGGCCGGGAACTCTTGCTGCAATTGCTTGAGCAGGGCGCGTGGCGACTGGCCGGCGGTGGCGGGCTTGGCGGCAGGCTGGTTTGCTGCAGGGGCATTCGCCACAGGGGCCGTTTCGGCGTTCGCGTCAAGCGCTGCAGCCGACGATTCCGGAGCCGAATCCGATGCCTGGTTGGCATCGAACTCGGGCGCCGGCGCCGGGGCGGCTTGTTGCGCCTCGGGCGTGGCGTTGGTATCGACGGTCTCTGCAGGGGTAATGGTATTCATTGACTTCATGGTAAGAACTGGAAAACGAAGGATAGCACGGTGCTTGGCGCTCGGCGCGCATTGTACTCGTTCCAATTTTATAAATGTTGGTAAAGACGTAGCGCGGACCGAGCGGGCGGGGGCGAAATCGTGTATGATCCGCCTCTTGCCTTGCAGCCGGCTTGCGCCGCCGCAGTCCTCCTGAAGCCGGAGGCGGGAGCCCCAGGCAGGTTGCCATATGCGAATTGCTTATATCCCATATCGGATCTAGTAATTATCACCAATACTTGCAATGAGGCATAATATCGCCTCCCTCTATTCTTTTCGAAGAGTAGACGCAAGCCCGTATCGACGGGCTTTTTTTCGTTCCGACATGCTGAGCCCGACTTTGAACACCGACTACTTTCCCGCCGCGCGCTGCCCAGTTCCAGCAAATCCACGCGGCTTCCAGAAGGGTTGTGCTTGAAGTTTCGCATGTCCGCCCTTAGGTAGGGCCACTTCCGTTTCCCCTTTTCCCAGGGCCCGCAGCGCGGGTCCCGCTGGATATTTGACTTCGCAGGCGCCGCAACTCGCCTCGACTGGAGAGTTTTAGTTATGAAGAACACCGCCAAGACATTGACACTGACAGCAAGCAAAGCGCCGGCCAAGACTTCGGCGCCGCTGGCAGTGCCGAAAACCGCGACCTCCTATTTCCTCGAGACGGAAGCGGCGGCCAAGGTGACGGTGGTCAAGACCCGCTCGCGCCTGGCAACCCTGAAAGCACAAGCCGACGCCATCCTGGCCGCCGGCGCCGGCCAGCAGGCCGCGCCCGAGCCGGTTGCCGCCGAGCCGGAGCCGGTCGCAGCGTTTGTCGAGCCGGAAGCCGTCCAGGCCGCCGCACCTGCGCCGAGCGTCGATGCTGCTGCTGCCGCTGCCGAAGAGTCTGCGCCAGCCGCTGGCCAGGTCGCCGACGCTGGTGCTGCCGACCCGGCCGACGACTACCTGCCGACCCAGGCCAAGCCGGCTGCGCCGCCGGTGATCGTGCGCAAGCGCGGCCGCCTGGCCGGCCTCAAGCTCGACGCCGAAGCGCCGGCCGCAGCCGAAGCCCCGGCCGCCGCGCCGGTCGAAGCCGTGGCAGAAGAAGCTGCTGCTGAAGCGGCGCCGAAAGTCGTGCGCACCCGCACCGCGCGCCGCGTCGACGCCGTGCAGGCCCAGGCGCCGGCCGGTCCGGTGAGCGGCGTTGGCGCGGTCAGCAAGACCACCGACGCCGCCGCGCTGGCCGCGATCGACACCTCGGGCTATCTGCTGCCGCAGGTCAAGGTGCCGGGCCGCCGTGGCCGCAAGCCGAGCGAATTCATTCCCGAGAACGACGAAGTCGCGGCACTGAACGCGGTCGAACGCGCCGAAATGAAGGCGGCCTCGAAAGCGCGCGACCGCAAGGCCAAGGGCATCGCCCTGCTGAGCGAAGCCGGTTTCTCGGAAGCGGAACTCGAAAAGCGCCGCACCCAGTTGCGCAACCTGATCAATATGGGCAAGGAGCGCGGCTACCTGACCCATGCCGAGATCAACGACCATCTGCCGGAAAACATCATCGATCCGGAAGCGATCGAAGGCATCATCGCCACCTTCAACGACATGGGCATCGCCGTCTACGAGCGCGCCCCTGAAGCGGAAATGATGCTGCTGTCGGACCAGGCCGTGACCCCGACCAGCGAAGACGAAGTCGAGGCCGCTGCCGCCACCGCGCTGTCGACGGTGGATTCGGACTTCGGCCGCACCACCGACCCGGTGCGCATGTACATGCGTGAAATGGGCGCGGTGTCGCTGCTCACGCGCGAAGGCGAGATCGAGATCGCCAAGCGTATCGAACAGGGCCTGAAGGACATGGTCCAGGCGATTTCGGCCTGCCCGACCACGATTTCGGAAATCATCGCCCTGTCGCACAAGATCGCCAGCGACGAGATGAAGATCGACGACGTGGTGGACGGTTTCGTCGACCAGAGCGACACCACCCCGCCGGCGGCCAGCGTGGCCGCCGCTGCCGCGGCCGCGTCGGACGACGAGGAAGAGGAAGAAGAAGAGATCGAGGAAGAAGAAGAGGGCGACGCCACCACCGCCGGCGGCGCTGCGGCGGGCTATTCGCCCGAGCAGCTGGCCCATCTGCGCAAGACCGCGCTGGAAAAATTCGCCCTGATCGAAAAGCAGTTCGACCGCATGGGTCACTCGTTCAAGACCGAGGGCTACGGTTCGGACAACTACAACGAAGCGCAAGAGATCATCTCGTACGAGCTGCTGGGCATCCGTTTCACCGCCAAAGTGGTCGAGAAGCTGTGCGACACCCTGCGCGGCCAGATGGACGAAGTGCGTTCGATCGAGCGCGCCGTGCTCGACATCTGCGTCAACCGCTGCGGCATGCCGCGCGCCCACTTCATCAAGGTGTTCCCGGGTAACGAGACCGACCTGGCATGGGGCGACCGCGAAGTCGATTGCGCCTATCCGTACAGCGCCGTCTTGAATCGTAACCTGCCGGCGATCAAGGAACTGCAGCAGCGCATGATCGACCTGCAGGCGCGCGTGGCGCTGCCGCTGGCCGACCTGCGCAAGATCAACAAGCAGATGGCGGCCGGCGAAAAGCGTGCGCGCCAGGCCAAGCGCGAAATGACGGTGGCCAACCTGCGCCTGGTGATCTCGATCGCCAAGAAGTACATCAACCGCGGCCTGCAGTTCCTGGATCTGATCCAGGAAGGCAATATCGGCCTGCTGAAGGCGGTCGACAAGTTCGAATACCGTCGCGGCTATAAATTCTCGACCTATGCCACCTGGTGGATTCGCCAGGCGATCACGCGTTCGATCGCCGACATGGCGCGCACTATCCGGGTGCCGGTGCACATGATCGAGACGATCAACAAGATGAACCGCATCTCGCGCCAGATCATGCAGGAAACCGGCAGCGAGCCGGATCTGCCGACCCTGGCCCTGAAGATGGAAATGCCAGAGAACAAGGTCCGCGAGATCATGAAGATCGCCAAAGAGCCGATTTCGATGGAAACCCCGATGGGTGAAGATGGCGATTCGCAGCTGGGCGACTTCATCGAAGACAACGCCACGCTGGCGCCGCTTGACGCCGCGCTGCACGCGTCGATGCGCAATGTGATCAAGGAAGTGCTCGATTCGCTGACCCCGCGCGAAGCGAAGGTGCTGCGCATGCGTTACGGCGTCGAGATGTCGAACGACCATACGCTGGAAGAAGTGGGCAAGCAATTTGACGTCACGCGTGAGCGGATTCGTCAGATCGAAGCCAAGGCAATGAGCAAGTTGCGCCAGCCGTCGCGCTCGGACAAGCTCAAGACGTTCTTGCATAACCAGTAATTTGGTCGTGCCCATGTAAAAAACCGCCCGGTGTGAATCGGGCGGTTTTTTTTTGTTACGACGCGCGGTTGGCGCTGGCCGATGGTTTGGGTTGGCGCCGCACGCAAGTGCGCAGCGCACCAACCCGGCCCGCCATCACCCGGTATTGCGCAAGCCCGCCGCCACCCCATTGATCGACAAATGAATCCCCCGATGCACGCGCGGATCGGCCTTGTCCGGGTCGCCGGTCAGCGCGCGGCGGCGGTGGATCAGCTCGACCTGCAAGTGGTTCAGCGGATCGAGATAGGCGAAGCGGTTCTGGATCGAGCGCGCCAGCAGCGGGTTGCCCTCGAGCCGTTCGCTGGCGCCGGTGATCGACTCCAGGCAGCGGATCGTGTCGCCATGTTCGGCGGCGATACGGCGGAAGATGCGTTCGCGCAGTTCGACATCGGCCACCAGGCCGGCGTAGCGCGAGGCGATCGCAAGGTCGGTCTTGGCCAGCACCATGTCCATGTTCGACAGCAGCGTGGCAAAGAACGGCCAGTCGCGGAACATGGTGCGCAGTTGGTCCAGCCGGCTGTCGCGCTCGCCATCGTCGATCCAGCCCTGCACCGCCGACGCAAAGCCGTACCAGCCCGGCAGCAGCAGGCGGCACTGGCCCCACGAGAAGCCCCATGGAATCGCGCGCAGGTCTTCGATGCGGCGCGTGGACTTGCGCGAGGCGGGACGCGAACCGAGGTTCAGTTCGGCGATCTCGGCGATCGGCGTGGCTTCGAAGAAGTAATCGGTAAAGCCCGGCGTTTCGTACACCAGCTTGCGATAGGCCTTGTAGGCGCGCTCGGAGAGCTCGGCCATGACGGCTTCGAAACGCGCCAGTTGCGGCGCGTGCTCGCCATTGCCCGACGGCGGCATCAGGCTCGCCTCGAGCGTGGCCGCCACCAGCAGTTCCAGGTTGCGCCGGCCAATCTCGGCGTTCGAGAATTTGGAAGCGATGATCTCGCCCTGTTCGGTCAGGCGGATCTGGCCGTTGACGGTGCCGGGCGGCTGGGCGCGGATCGCGTCGTAGCTCGGACCGCCCCCGCGGCCGACGGTGCCGCCGCGGCCGTGGAACAGGCGCAGCTTGACCTGGCGCTGCCTGAACACGTCCACCAGTTTGAGTTCGGCCTGGTACAGCTCCCAGTTCGAGGTCAGGAAGCCGCCGTCCTTGTTCGAGTCTGAATAGCCGAGCATGACTTCCTGCAGGCGGCCCTGTTGTTCGATCACGCCGGCCACCAGTGGCAGCGCCATCCATTCGTCCATGATGGCGGCGGCGCGCTGCAGGTCGGGAATGGTCTCGAACAGCGGGATCACCATGGCGTCGCTGATGCCGGCGCTCACGCGCATCAGACCGGTTTCCTTCTGCAGCAGGAACACTTCGAGCAGGTCGGACACGGTCTCGGTGTGCGAGATGATGTAGTTGCGGATCGCGCGCGGGCCGTAGCGCAGGCGGATCTCGCGCGCGGCGCGCAGGATCGCCAGCTCGGAATTGGTCTCGTCGCCATAGGTTTCGTAGGGCGAGAACAGCGGGCGCGGCTGCTCGAGTTCCTTCAGCAGCAGGGCGCGCTTGTCGTCTTCGGACAGCGCCGCATAGTCGGCTTCGACGCCGGCGCGCGCGAACAGCTCGGCCAGTACGCGCTCGTGGACGTCGGAACTCTGGCGCATGTCGAGCGAGGCCAGGTGGAAGCCGAAGATGCGCGCGGCGCGCAGCAGGCCGGCCAGGCGTGGCTGGATTAGGATCGCGCCGTGGTTCTGACGCAGCGAATCGGCCAGCACTTCGAGGTCGGCCGCGAACAGTTCCGGGTCCAGGTAGGGCGCGGCGTGGCCGACTTCCTTGCGCAGGATGTGACCCACGCCCAGCGCGCGCGCGGTGGCGGCCAGGCGCGCGTAGATGCCGATCAGGGCGCGCCGGTACGGCTCGTCGCTGCGGTGCGGCGAGGCGTCGGGCGAGTTGTCGGCCAGCGCCTGCAGCGCCGGGCTGACCTCGACCAGCAGGGTCGAGGCCGACAATTCGGCGCCGAGGGCGTGCACTTCATCGAGGTAGAAGTCGAGGATGGTCGTCGACTGGCGCGTCAGCGCGTGGCGCATGGTGTCGGCGTTGACGTTCGGGTTGCCGTCGCGGTCGCCGCCGATCCAGCTGCCCATCTGCAGGTAGGACGCGTGCGTGGCCTGTTCGCCGGCGGCGCCGTAATGCGCGGCGATGTCGGCTTCGATATCGTCGTACAGGGCCGGCACTTCACGCAAGAAGGTGATCCGGTAATACGACAGGGCGTTGTCGATCTCGTCGGCCACGGTGAGCTTGGAGTAGCGCAGCATGCGCGTCTGCCACAACGTGGCGATGCGGGCCTGCAGCATGGCTTCGTTGCGCGTGCGCTCCCTGGGCGTTTGCGGCGCATCGCGCTCGGCCAGCAGGCGCGCGATGTCGTGCTCGGCGTCGAGGATGCTCTTGCGCTGCACCTCGGTCGGGTGGGCGGTGAGCACGGGCGAAATCAGGGCGTCGCGAAAGAACGCTTCGACCGCTCCCTGCCCGACGCCGGCTTCGACCAGCTTGCCCAGCGCATGGTCGATCGAGCCCGGACGCGCGGCCGAACCGCCCAGCAGGTGGGCGCGGCGGCGCCGGTTGTGGTGCTGGTCTTCGGCGATATTGGCCAGGTGCGAGAAGTACGAAAACGCGCGCACCACCGAAATGGTCTGGTCGCGCGTGAGCGCGTGCAGCAGGTCGGTCAATTCTTTGCCGGCCTCGGGATCGGCGTCGCGCCGGAAGCGCACGGCGGTCTGGCGGATAGTCTCGACGACGTCGAATACCGCCTCGCCTTCCTGGTCGCGCAGCACGTCGCCGAGCAGGCGGCCGAGCAGGCGGATGTCTTCTTTCAGCGGCGCGTCCTTGTCGGCGCCAGGGGGAATGTCGTGAAGTGCAGCTGGATTGTCCATATCGACCACATGTTAAAGGTGTTGTGCGATGGCGGTTGGCCACGATCTGCGAAGGTAGCCCATGCTAAAATTTATGATCTTATGCAAGGGCCGCGACTGGCATCGTCCGGGTCGGTCCGACGACAGTGAAAGAATCCGTGTTAAACGTTACTGAAACAGCTATTCAACAAGCTACCGGTCAGGCGTCAGCGCCACACACCGCAGCTCCCCAAAAACTGATTATCGCATCGCGCGAGAGCCGCCTGGCGATGTGGCAGGCGCAGCACGTGCGTGACCGGCTGGCGGCATTATATCCACACTGTAGCGTTGAAATTCTCGGAATGACAACACGCGGCGACCAGATTCTCGACCGCACCCTGTCGAAAGTCGGCGGCAAGGGCCTGTTCGTGAAGGAACTCGAAGTCGCGATGGCCGAGGGCCGCGCCGACCTGGCGGTGCACTCGCTCAAGGACGTGCCGATGGAGTTGCCCGAAGGGTTCGAGCTGACCGCGGTGCTCGAACGCGAAGATCCGCGCGACGCGTTCGTCTCGAACGACCATGCCAGCCTGGACGACCTGCCGGCTGGCGCAATCGTCGGCACCAGCAGCCTGCGGCGCCAGGCGCTGATCGCGGCGCGCTACCCGCAGCTGGTGATCCAGCCGCTGCGCGGCAACCTCGATACGCGGCTGGGCAAACTCGATCGCGGCGAGTATGCGGCCATCATCCTGGCCGCCGCCGGCCTCAAGCGCCTGGGCCTGGAAGCGCGCATCCGCGCCGTGCTCGAACCCGAACTGAGCTTGCCGGCGGCCGGCCAGGGCGCGATGGCGATCGAGATCCTGAGCGACGCGCGCAGCGACGGCGTCGACCTGCGCGCCGTGCTGGCGCCGCTGAACCACCTCGATACCGCCAGCGCCGTCATGGCCGAGCGCAAGGTGTCGCGCATCTTTGGTGGCAGTTGCCAGATCCCGCTGGCCGCCTTCGCCACCGTGCAGGATGGCCAGATGCGGCTGCGCGCGATGGTGGCCACCCCGGACGGATTGCGCAGCGCCCATGCCGAAGTCTCCGGCCCGGCGGCGCAGCCCGAGTATCTGGGCGAACAGGTGTCCGAGCTGCTGGCGCAGCAGGACGCTAATGCGATCCTGGCGGCCTGCCGCCAGGAAGCGGCGCAGGATGCCTGAGCTGCCTGAGTTGCCTGAGTTGCAGCCAGCAGTCGTCATCACGCGTCCGCGCCAGCAGGCCGAGGCCCTGGCGCAGGCGGTGACGGCGCTGGGGCGCCGGGCGGTGCTGCTGCCCTTGCTGCAGATCGCGCCGGTCGAGGATGCCGCGCCGCTGCGCTTGGCGCTGGCCGCGCTCGAGGCGCCCGGCGACCCGGCGGCATTGGTCGCCTTCGTCTCGCCCAACGCCATCGACGCCGCGTTCGCGCACCTGGCGCGGTGGCCGAGCTCGGTGCCGATCGCGATCGTGGGCGAGGGCAGCCGCATGGCGCTGGCGCGTCATGGGGTGGCGGGGGCGCGCTACACCATCTTCAGTCCGGCCGATAGCGCGCACAGCGACTCGGAACATCTGCTGGCCAGTCTCGATGTGGCTGCGCTGCGCGGACGGCGGGTGCTGATCGTGCGCGGCGACGGCGGGCGCGAGCTGCTGGCCGACGCCTTGCGCGCGGCCGGGGCCCGGGTCGAGGCGGTCTGCGCCTACCGGCGCAGCGTGCCGCCCCTCGACGACGCCTTGCGCGTGCAGCTGCGCGCCTTGCTGATGCAGCCAAACGACTGGATAATCACGAGCTCGGAAGCGCTGCGCGGTCTGGCAGCTCTGGTACAAGAAATCGACCCGGCCGGCGGCCTGGCGGCGCTGCGTGCGCAGCGCCTGATCGTGCCGCACGCGCGCATCGCCGCCAGCGCGCGCGCACTGGGCTTACACCGGGTGACCGAGACCGGATCGGGCGATGCACGCCTATTAGCAGCGTTACAATCACAATAATGAACGAATTGCCGAATAATCCAGACCATCCCCAGTTGCCGGACGCAGACGCGCCGAGTCTTCACAAGCCGCAGCCGGAGCCGCTTGCTGCCATTGCTGCGGCTGGCGCCGCAGCGAACCCGCCGACCTCGTCGAACTCGTCCGCGTCGCATGGCGCTGCTGCTGCTGCTGCGTCTGCTCCTGCTGCTGCTCCTGCTGCTGCCGCCGCAGGCAACGGTCCCGGCTCGACTGGGGGGCTACCACCTGGCGGCTTGCCGCCGGCGCCGGCCGCGCCGCGCATGGGCGGCCCCGGCGGGCCTGGGCTGATCGATCGCCTGGCGCGTCCAATGCCGATGGCAATCATCGCGCTGGCGGTGCTGCTGGCGATGCAGACCGTCTCGTCGCACAACCGCATCAATTCGCTGCGCCAGGACATGGCGCGCAGCCTGCAGAAGGGCAATGCGGTGAATGCCGAAACCGCGGCGCTGGCGCGCGACGTGGCCGACGTGTCGAAGGAACTGCAGATCAAGGTCGGGGTGCTCGAAAGCCGCCAGAGCGAAGCGCAGAGCCAGCAGCTGGCGCTCGAACAGCTCTACAAGGACCTGTCGCAGAACCGCGACGAGTGGGCGCTGTCCGAGATCGAGCAGGTGCTCTCCACCGCCAGCCAGCAGCTGCAGCTGGCCGGCAATGTGCAGGGCGCACTGATCGCGCTGCAGAACGCCGACCGCGCAGTGTCGCGTTCGGATACGCCGCAGTTCCTGTCGATCCGGCGTGCGATTTCGGCCGACATCGAAAAACTCAAGGCGGTGCCGGCCGTGGACCTGGCCGGCGTGGCGCTGCGGCTGGACAACGTCATCGGTCAGGTCGACGCGCTGCCGATGCTGTCCGACGCAACCCCGCTGCTGCCGGTGGCGCCAGTGCGCAACGGACGCAAGGCCGCTGCCGCTGCGGGCGCTGCCCCTGCCACGGCGCAACCGGTGCTCGGGCTGGGCCAGCGCGCGCTGCAGACCTGGCGCCTGTGGAGCCAGGAGATGTGGGACGACGTGCGCCAGCTGATCCGGGTGCGCAGCGTCGAGCATCCCGAAGCGCTGATGCTCTCGCCCCAGGAAGCGTTCTTCGTGCGCGAGAACCTCAAGCTGCGTTTGCTGAACGCGCGCCTGGCGCTGCTGTCGCGCAACGAGACCACGTTCCGCGACGACATCGCCACCGCCCAGGCCTCGCTGGACAAGTATTTCGATACCCGCGCCCGCGTCACGCAGTCGGTCCAGGCCGCGCTGCGCCAGGTGCAGGCGAACAACCTGACGATCGAAATGCCGACGCTGGCGGGTAGCCTGAACGCCGTGCGCAACTACAAAGCGAAGCAATAAGTCATGCGTTTATTACTCTGGTTAGTCGCGCTGATGGCTGCCGCCATCGGCATTGCCGTGACCGCGCGCTTTAATCCCGGCAACGTGGTGCTGCTGTATTCGCAGTACCGGGTGGATATGTCGCTGAACTTGGCGGTGGTGCTGCTGGCGGCGCTGTTCGTCGTCGTGTACGGCCTGGTGCGCGCGTTCTACGGCACCGCCCGCATGCCGCAGCGGGTGGCGGCCTATCGCCAGCGCAAGCGTGAGCGCGAAGGCAACAAGGGCTTGCGTGACGCCATCAAGGCCTTGTTCGAGGGCCGCTTCGGGCATGCCGAAAAAGCCGCCATGCGCGCCGCCGAATTGCCCGAGAATGCCGGCCTGGCGGCGCTGATCGGGGCGCGCGCCGCGCACCGCATGCGCGAGCCGGCGCGGCGCGACGCCTGGCTGGCCGGGGTGGTGAACGATGCGCCGCTCAAGACCGCGCGCCTGATGACGGTCACCGAACTGCTGGTCGACGACCATCAGCACGACGCCGCGCTGCAGGCGGTGGACGAACTGTTCGCCAGCGGCCAGCGCCACATCCATGCACTGCAATGGGCGATGAAGGCCAACCAGCAGGCGCGCAACTGGCCCGAGGTGTTGCGCCTGGTGCGCATCCTCGACAAGCGCAAGGCGCTGCATCCGGCCCTGGCCAAGCGCCTGCGCGAGCTGGCCTACCAGTCGCTGCTGGGCGAGGGCGGGCATGACGCCGAGTCGATCCGGCGCACCTGGGCCGGGGTGCCGGCCGCCGAGCGCGCGGCGCCGTATATCGCGGCGCGCGCGGCCGAGGCCTTCAATGCGCGTGGACTGCACGACGAGGCGCGCGCGATTGCCGAAGAGTCGCTCAAGGCGGGTTGGGATGAGCGCGTGGTGCGCGCCTATCGCGATGCGGCCGGGCCCTATGGTTCGCCGACGCTGCTGGCGCAGATCGAGAGCTGCGAACAGTGGCGCAAGGCCCATCCGCAGGATGCCGAGCTGGCGCTGACGCTGGGTTCACTGTGCCTTAAGCAAAAGTTATGGGGCAAGGCACAGCGTTATCTGGAGCAGGCGCTGTCGGATGCGCTGGATGCGCCAATGGTGCGCGAGGCGCATCTGAAGCTGGCCCAGATGCACGAGGCGCTGGGGCAGGAGGAACAAGCGGCGAAGCATTATCGGCAGTGCGCGCTTGCCAGTATCCTGTGATCGGCGCTTGGCCAGAACGCCTGGCGTAGCGGCGCCGCGCCACACCATTGGCGGCCGGCTGCCCGCACAGGCGATGTCGGTTTCGCTATAATGGCGGTCTATTATTGACTCTTGAGCAACCAAGGACCATCCATGAGCCTGAATAACGTCCCAGCCGGCAAAGACGTGCCGAACGACTTCAACGTCATCATCGAAATCCCGATGAACGCCGACCCGGTCAAGTACGAGGTCGACAAGGACAGCGGCGCGATCTTCGTCGACCGCTTCATGGGTACCGCAATGCACTATCCGTGCAACTACGGTTATGTGCCGCAAACCATCGCCGACGACGGCGACCCGTGCGATGTGCTGGTCATCACCCCGTTCCCGCTGCCGCCAGGCGTGGTGGTGCGTTGCCGCGCGCTGGGCGTGCTGAAGATGACCGATGATGGCGGCGGCGACGCCAAGGTGATCGCTGTGCCGGTCGAAAAAGTGCTGCCGATGTACAAGAAAATCCAGTCGCTGGACGATCTGGAAGAGCTGCGCGTCAAGCAGATCCAGCACTTCTTCGAGCACTACAAGGATCTGGAACCAGGCAAGTGGGTCAAGATCGAAGGCTGGGCCGGCATCGATGAAGCCAAGGCCGAACTGGTCGCAGGCGTGGAAGCGTTCAAGAAGCAAGCCAAGGCCTGATGCAAGTCTGATGCAGGCTTAGCTGAGCCCGGCCCGATTCGGGCCAGGCGCGTTGATGCAACTGCCGCAGAGAGCCGGCGCCCGCGAGGGCGGCCGGCTTTTTTGCGTCGTGTGCTGATCGCTTCAGCACACGCTTGCTACCCGGCTGCTTACCAACCGATATCGCGCAGCAACGGATAGGTGAGGTCGCGTGGCGGCGCGACCACGTGCAGCAGGTCGCTGTTGATTGACGGCTCCATCAGCAGGTTGGGGGTGGCCTCGGTGGTGTAGTGCGATACCGATGAACCCGGCGAAACAATGCTCGGCGTGTACATCAGCATGCGGCGCTGGGCGTCGGCGCCGGCCAGGCGCGTGCCGTCGCTGGCGAGCGCTGCGATCACGCCGGACCGGGTGCGCGAGCGCCCTTGCAGCGCGGCCTTGAGCGTCTGGCCGTCGGCCTGGGTGATCCGTACCGAGGGGATCGTGATCGCCGGATCGACCCCTGGCAGCCCGGCCACTTCGCCCGGTACCACATCGGCCAGCACCATGCCGATCGCGCCGGCAGCCTGGACGTTGCGTGCCTTGACGACGAAATCGCAGGTGCCGCGGTCGACCAGCGCGATGTTGCCGCGCACGGCGCGCGCGTTGGCGCTGTTGAGCTGTGTGCAGGCCAGGCCCAGGCCATTGCTGCCGTCGATCACCGGCATCAGCTGACCGCTGACCGGCGTGCCCGACAGCGGCGGGCCGAAGGAAGCGTCGCCCACTGCATAAGCACCGGCCGCGCCACCCGCATTCGGACCGCTGATGGCCAGTACCGAGGCCGATGCCAGCACGGCAGGCACGGCGGCGGTGACGTTGGCGCCATTCCACGACAGGCCGCGCCAGGTGACGGCCGAAGCCGCCCGTTCGGCGTCGGTCATCTGCACCCACAAACGCTCGCTGCGGTTGTCGATCAGGTAGTGGTCCCATACGGAAGGGATGTCGAGGATCTGTTCGCCGGTCTGGTTGTCGGTGAAGGTCTGGAAGCCGATGCCGTGCGCCATTTCGTGCAGCAGCGTGGTGACCAGATCGATGTCGTCGCCAGGGTTGTTGTCGATGCCCAGGTAAAAAATGAGGCCGGGCACGCAGTCGGCGAACAGACCGAGCCGCGAGTTGAAGCGGGCGATGATGTGCGGCACGTCCGGTGCGCTGACGTCGGCGCCGGACAGCTTGCCCGCCAGCGCCGCCGGATACCAGGTGTTGGCGCGCGGGGCGCCAGGAAAATCGCTCCAGATCTCGTTGGCGCCGGCCGAGCCGAGCACGGCGCCGGTGGCGTTGCAGGCAAGCGGCACGAACGAGGCGCCGACGCGGATCGGCACGTTGCTCACCAGGGTGTCGCCCCAGATGTCGGCCGCGCGCTGGAACGCGATCAGGCGCTGCGCGCCCAGCGTGGTGCCGGTATTGCCGCCCACGGGGGCTGCCGGCGTCGGATCGTTGAAGCCGACGCCCGGGGCGTTCTGATTGACGATCACGATGGTGGCGGCGCGCACTGCGCCGACGTTCGCGAACGTGGCCAGCGCCAGCAAGACGATCGCGGCCGCGCGGGCGCAGGCGCCCGGGGCGCGCGAGAACTTAGCGGTGATCATGGCGAGCCTCCTGCAAGTCGGCGCCTGCTGCGGGTTGGGCAAGGGCGCGCTCGGCGGCGTCGGCGCCATTCACGCAGTGCTGGTCGAGCGTGCCGCTGGGGGCGCGTGTAACGACCGAGTACACCAGGCCGCGCTCGCCGAGTTGCACATGGCGCCGGCCGTCGCTGCCGGTAATCATGGTGGGCCTGGGCTGCGCCGCCAGCGCGCCGGGACCCCGGCGCTGCAGCGCCTGCATCTCGGTCGGGGTGGGCGCGCGCAGGCGGCCGGTGTCGGCGTCGCGCACGACTGTCAGACCTTGCGCGGCGTTCGCCGCTGCCGCGGCCGGCGGCGCCGGCTGGGTCGGCGCCTGGCCGGCGGCGCCGGCTGCCGAACACAGCGCGGCCAGCGGCAAAAGAAAGTGTGGGGCAGAGAGTCGCATGATGTTCTCCTGGTGTCTTATTGACCGCGACGGCGGCGCGCCAGCCCGACCATGCCCAGGCCGCCGGCCAGCAGCAGCCAGGTGGCCGGTTCAGGCACGGCGGTGACGACGCGCACGGTATCGAGCCCGATGTAGCTGAGCGTGGCGGCGTCTCCCAGGTAGCGGAAGGCGAAACGTCCTGGCCCTTGGACCGTGAGATTCGTGTTCCATTGCTGCCAGTCGCTGGGGAAGGCGCTCGCCCCGCCAATTGCATTGAGCAGCGTGTCGAACGAATCGGCATCGGTGCCGCCGCCGGCGCCGAAGCGCACTTCGAGCAGGTTGTCGAAGCCGGCTTCGGCGTCGCGGTTGGTGTAGAACGACAGCGTGGTGAGACCGTTCAGGTTGAGCGTGGGTGTGATCAGCCAGTTGTCGACCACGCCGAAGCCGTTGGCGGCGCCGAGGAAGTTGGCGCCGGCATACGAATTGGCGGCGCCGGACTGGGCGCCGAAGATGCCGGCGTTACCCTGGAACCAGCCGTTGCCTGGTGGCAGGCTGCGGTTGATGCTGTCCCAGTCGGTGAGCGAGGCCAGGTTGCCGAAGCCTTCGTCGAGCAGTGTGACGCCCGCGTGCGCCGTCGGCGCCGTGGCGCCAAACGCGATGGTCGCCGCTGCTGCCAGCGCCGAAGTACGGAAGGTAAGCCGTTTCATGGAAGAGCCTTTCTGTTGGGCCAGAAGGATGGAAACCCCCGCGCTGGTTGGCGACGAGGCCATTGCAATCTTCATCATAAGAACGGCAAGCGAAGCGGCATTGACGCGGTTGGAACGGGCCAGACCGTTTATCCGCGCCCGCTCAAGCAGGGATAGGGAACTGTTTTGCTGATGCGCGAATGTTGTTGAGCCTGTCAAATAAAAAAAGCCTCCGCAGAGGCTTTCAGGATGGGAGACCAGCGCTACTTCTGGCGCGCCGCCCACGCCCGCAGGCGCAGCTTGCCGACGATCCCGATCGGGAAGAAGTAGATCGACAGGATGAACAGCACGCCCAGCCACAGCATCCAGCGGTCGGGATGCACGGCGGCCGCCAGCAGCGGCACGCCGGCCAGCGCCTCGGCGCCGCGGCCCATCAGGTCTTTCAGATAGTTCTGGGCCAGGATGAACAGCGTTGCGCCGACCACCGCGCCGTACATGGTGCCCATGCCGCCGATCACGACGATGAGCAGGATGTCGGTCATCACCTCGAAGCCGAGCGAGGTCTTGGGGCCGACATAGCGTACCCACAGCGCCATCAGGGCGCCGGCCAGCGCCGCCACCAGCGCCGCCAGGCAATTGGCCCAGATGCGATAGAGAACCGTGCGGTAACCGAGCGCCTCGGCGCGGAACTCGTTTTCGCGGATCGCCTGCAGCACCCGGCCGAACGGCGAATTCACCAGCCGCAGCAGGAACAGGAACAGCAGCACGCAGCCGAAGAACACCAGGTAGTAAGTGAGCACCTTGCCGTCGAGGTAGCGTCCGAAGACCGGGTTGTCGAACAGCAGGAAGCTTGGCGCCAGCAGCGCGGGCACGCTGAAGGTGACGCCGTCCTCGCCGCCGCTGAAGTCGGACAGTTGCGAGGCCAGCACCGCAAACGAAGAAGCGACAGCCAGCGTGATCATGGCGTAGAAGATGGCGCGCACGCGCAGCGCGAACAGGCCCACCACCAGCGCGAGGGCCAGCGCCAGCGCCAATGCAAGGCCGAGTCCGGTCATGGCCACGCCCCAGGTCGGTTCGTCGACGCGCGCCAGCGCCAGGCCGATGCCGTAGGCGCCAATGCCATAGAACATGGTGTGCGCGAACGAGACAATGCCGGTGTAGCCCAGCAGCAAGTCGTAGGACGCGACCAGCACGATGTAGACGCAGATGGTGGCGGCGGTGTTGAGCGGCCGTTCGCCTCTGAACAGGAACGGCGCCAGCGCCAGGCCGAGCACGATGATGCTCAAGGTGAGGCCGAGGATACGGCTGCGCGGCAGGTCGCCGGAAAGAAGTCGGTGCAGCATATTCAACCCCGCTTGGTGGGAGACAGGCGCGCATACAGGCCGGCAGGGCGCCACAACAGAATCGCGATCATCAGGATGATGTTCGACACCAGCGCGATCTTGGGCGCCAGGAAGCCGGCATAGTTGGCGAGCAGCGCCATGAGCAAGGCGCCGATGAAGCAGCCGCCCACCGACCCCAGGCCGCCGATGATGACGACGATGAAGATCATCACCATCAGTTCGCCGCCCATCGACGCGTTCAGGGTTTCCTTGTACAGGCCCCACAGCACGCCGCCCAGGCCAGCCAGCGCCGAGCCGGCCGCGAACACGGCCACGAACAGGCGCCGGATGCGGTAGCCGAGCGCTTCGACCATTTCGCCGTTCTCGACCCCGGCGCGGATCAGGAGACCAATCTTGCTGCGGTTGAGCACCAGGAACATCGCCGCGAACACCAGCAGCCCGACCACCACCGCCACCAGCCGGTACTTTTCGATCGCCGCATCGTGGAACAGGATCGCGCCGCGCAGCGCCGTGGGCAGCGGCAGGGCGATGGTCTGGGCGCCCCAGATTACGTGGATCAGTTGTTCTGCCACGATCATGCCGCCCATCGTGATCAGGATCTGCTTCAGGTGCTGGCCGTAGACCGGCATGATGATGATGCGCTCGAACGCCCAGCCGAGCAGGGCGGTGACCAGCATCGCCAGCAGTATGGCCAAAGCCAGCACGCCCAGGTTGAGCAGCAGCGAATCGACCTCGAGCCAGCCGCGCATCGGCAGCAGCACGGTGGTGGCGGCAAAGGCGCCGACCGAGACAAAGGCGCCGTGCCCGAAGTTCAGCACGCTCATCAGGCCGAACACCAGCGTCAGGCCGCTGGCCATGATGAAGATCATCATCCCCATCGCCAGGCCGGCCACGGTGAGGGTGATCCAGGTGGGGAAGCTGCGCACCAGCGGCAGCATGAGCAGCATCAGCGCCGGCACCAGCAGCAGCGGCGCGATATCGAGCCGGGCCGCAGGTAACGTGGCGTCGGCCGGAGAAATGGGAAGGGTGGCACGCATGTCGGCTCCTATTGATGACTGTCGAGGGACAAGCCGAGCAGGCGCTGCTGCAGCGCCGCGTCGCCAGCCAGCGCCGCCATGCTGCCGGCGTGGGCCACGCGGCCATCGTCCATCACGCTCACGCTGTCGCCCAGCGAGCGCACGAAGTTGAAGTTCTGCTCGACCAGCAGGATGGTCGTGTCGTGCGCCTTGAGTTCGCGAAACGCCGCGATCAGGCTGAGCACGATGCTCGGCGCCAGGCCCTTGGTCGGCTCGTCCACCAGCAGCAGTTTTCTCGGTTCGACGATGGCGCGCGCGATCGCCACCATCTGCTTCTGGCCGCCGGAAAGATTGCCGGCCGGGCTGTTCCAGAATTTGCGCAGCGCCGGGAAGAAGCCGCAGATCCAGTCGATGCGCGCCGGGTCGGGCGCGCCGCTGCGCGCCGCCAGCAGCAGGTTCTCGCGCACCGTCAACTCGGAAAACACGGCCATGTTCTCAGGCACGTAAGCGATGCCGGCGCGGGCGATGTCGGGCGTGGCCAGAGCCGTGATGTCGCGGCCGTCGAAACGGATGCTGCCGGCACTGGCTTTCCATAGACCCATGATGGTGCGCAGGGTCGTGGTCTTGCCGGCGCCGTTGCGGCCCAGCAGCACTGCCAGGTCGCCGCGCGGCACCGTCAGGTCAACGCCCTGCAGGATGTGGTACTGGCCAATGCGGGTATGCACGCTTGATAGCTGCAGCAGCGGCCCGGCGGCGCCGGGGTCAGGCTTGAGCTGGTTCGGGTTCGGCTGTTCCAAGATAGGCTTCCTGTACGATCTTCGATTGCATCACCGCGCCCGGCTCGCCGTCCGCAACCAGGGCGCCGTTGTGCAGCACCACGATGCGGTCGGCCAGCTGGCGCACCACGTCCATCTTGTGTTCGACCAGCAGCACGGTCTTGCCGCTGTCGGCCTTCACCTGGCGGATCAGGTCGAGCACGGTCGGCACTTCATCCACGCTCATGCCGGCGGTCGGCTCGTCGAACATCATCACGCTCGGTTCCAGCGCCAGCAGGATCGCCACTTCGAGCTTGCGCTGGTCGCCATGCGACAAGGCGCCGACGAAGCTGTCGCGGCGCGCGCCCAAGGCCACCCGTTCCAGGTAATGCTCGGCCCGCGCCACCAGTTCCTTGTGGCCCGACCAGACCGAGAAGAATTGCTGCGCAAGACTCAGGCCGGCGTGACTCTGCACCGCCAGGCGCACGTTCTCGATCACGCTCAGGTAGGGGAACAGGTTGGTGAGCTGGAACGCGCGGCCGATGCCGAGCCGGGTGCGGCGTGCGGCGCCGTATTGCGTGATGTCGCGGCCATGCAGATGCACGCTGCCGCTGCTGGCCGCCAGCTGGCCCGAGATCAGGTTGAAGCAGGTGGTCTTGCCGGCGCCATTCGGGCCGACGATCGCGCTCAAGGTACCGGGGTAGAAGTCCACGCTCACGGCGTTCACCGCGACATGGCCGCCAAAGCGCACGGTCAGGCCGCGGGTCGCGAGCGAAGGCGTGCCGGCGTCGATGATCGTGGCCATGTCAGCGTTTGTTGCGCACTGGCAGCGGCAGCTCGCTGGCCGGAATTTCGCGCACCAGTTCGAGCAGGTCCCAGGGGTTCTTCTGGTCTTTCTTGATGCGGAAGTGGTACATCGGCTGCAGCGCCTGGTGGTCTTCCTTGCGGAACGTCATCGTGCCCTTGGGCGTCTCAAAGCTCATGCCTTCCATCGCCGCCACCATCCGGTCGCCGTTGCCGTCGCCGACCTTGTTCAAGGCCGCGACCACGGCGCCGGCGGCCGCCATGCCGCCGGCGGTGAACATGTCGGGCGGCGCCTTGAAGCGGCGCGTGTGCTCCTTGACGAACCAGTCGTTCATCTTGTTCTTGGGAAAGTCGTAGTAGTAATAGATCGTGCCCTGGGTGCCGGCGAAGTTCTTCCAGGTCTGCATCACCGGCAGGATGTTGCCGCCGGGTGAAAGGGTGATGCCGTAGCGCTCGGGCCTGAGGTCGGCGATCTTGTTCATCGGATTGGGGCCGGCCCAGACGATCTGCAGGATACGCGGCTGCGGCTTGTCCTTGAGGGCGTCGAACAGGCGCTGCGAGGCGGCCGTGAAGTCGGTGGTCGTCATCGGCGCATATTCTTCGTGCACCACTCTGGCGCCGCTGCCGGTGGCGCTCAAGGCTTCCTTGCCGGCCTTGATGGCGTCGCGCCCGAAGGCGTAGTCCTGGGTCAGGAAGCCGATGCTGCCGCCCTTCAGGGTGCTGGCGGCGGCCAGCGCGTCCTGCATCGAGCTGCGCGCGGTGCGGAAGATGTACTTGTTCCACTTGTCGCCGGTGATGGCGTCGGCCACGGCCGGCTCGACGATCAGCACCTTCTTGTATTCTTTGGCCACCGGCAGCATCGCCAGCGCCGAGCCCGATGAGGTGGTGCCCACTGCCAGGTCGACCCGGTCGTCGCCGTAGGCTTCGGCCAGCAGCGTGCGGCCGAGGTCAGGCTTGCTCTGGTCATCCTTGACGATCACCCTGATCTTGCGGCCGTTGATGGCCATGCTGCCGTTGGTGAGGTATTCAAGGCCCAGCATGAAGCCGATTTCAGTCTCGCGCGCATAGGTTTCCAGGGCGCCGGTCTTGCCGGCGATGAGGGCCACCTTGAAGTCCTTGCCCTGGGCCAGGGCGCCCGGGTTGGCGCCGATGGCGCCAGCGGCGAGCAGCAGTGCGATTGCAAGTGGTTTGATCGGGTCAAGCATTGCGGTCTCCTTGGATTGTTCTTATGGCACCCGCGCCAGGAAGGCGCGCAGCGCCTCGAAAGCATCGGGTTCGGTAAGCATCGGCGCGTGGCCGACGCCGGACACTTCGGTGTAGGCCATGGCCGGCGCGGCGCCGCGCATCCATGCCGCCTGGCGCGGCTCGACCAGGTCGGACAGGGCGCCGCGCACCAGCAGCATCGGACGCTGCCGGGCCAGGCTGCGAAACGCCATGCGCAGGGCCAGCGAGGTGGCGCGAAGGCGGCCTTGCAGCAGAGCGCTGGCGACGCCGGGGTCGTAGCGTGGGCACAGCTGGCCGTCGTCGCCTTGCTCGAACGCGCGCCTGGCCCACTTGGCCCATTCGCTGTCCGGGTTGGACGGGAAGGCGCAGGCATTGATGCCGCGGACGTGGCAGGCGGCTTCGTCCCAGCTGGCAAATACCGCTTGCTTGCCGGCGTAGGCGGCGATGCGCGCCAGGCCGCGCCGTGACAGCACCGGGCCGACGTCGTTGAGCACCGCCGCGGCGACCAGGTCGAGGCGGCGCGCGGCCAGCGTCATCGTGATCAGGCCGCCCATCGAGGTGCCGACAAACACGGCGCGCGCGATGCCGAGCGCGTGCATCAGGGCGATCAGGTCGGCGGCGTAGACCGGCAGCGCGTAGTTGTCGGGATTCGGATCGCGCGCCGAATGGCCACGGCCGCGCACGTCGACGGCCAGCACCCGGCGGCCAAGCGCCGCCAGTTGCGGGGCCAGCTCGTCGAAATCGAGCGAGTTGCGGGTCAGGCCGTGGATGCAGATCACCGGCAGCCGCGCCGGGCCGCCCGCGCCAGGATAGTCGCGGGCGTAGAGCGCGAGGCCGTCGCTGCTGGTGTGGCTGATGGCGGTGAAGAGGGGCACGCGGGTGGTTCCTGGGTTATCGGTACATCGAGCGAGGTGGATGCATCTGTGGCAGCGGTTGAGAACGTGGGCCCCCGCCTTGGCGGGGGTGACCTGCTGTCTATCCGGATGCCGGGGCTGCACATCCGCCTGGAACGCTCGTCAGAAGCGCAGCTCGAGGGTGGCCGAGATGGTGCGCGGGTTGCCGTAGAAGGCGGTCAGGGTGCCTTCGTTGCCGAGCGTCGGGAACAGGTAGCCGGCCGTCTTGTAGTGCTCGTCGTTCAGGTTCTTGCCGTGCAGGCCGGCGCGGACCTTGCCGTCGGTGCGGGTCCAGACGATGCTGGCGTCCCACAATTTGTACGAATCCTGGTCGAGGATCGACGGCGTCTCGAACTGGTAGGTGGCGCCTTTGTACGACACCGCGCCGATCAGCGAGACGCGGCCGGCGCGGCCCATGATGGGGAGGGCGATGTCGTAGTTGGCGCGCAAATTGGCCGAGTTGCGCGGCGTGTTCTGGAACACGCGCGCGTCGGCCAGGTTGGCGCCGGCCACGATATATTCCTTGTAGTCGGCGTCGATGTAGCTGACCATGCCGGCCACCATGAAATTGCTGGTGAAGTTGGCGATCGCTTCGAGTTCGGCGCCCTTGATCTTGGCCTTGCCGGCATTCGTGGTGACGCCGGCGAAGCTGTCGTCGCGGCCGTCGCCATTGGTGTCGATCGCCACCGAGCCGGGGATCTGCACGTCCTGGTAGTCGCTGTAGAACACGGCGGCGTTGGTGGTGATGCGTCCGCCGTTGAAGGTCGACTTGAGGCCCAGTTCCCAGGTCTCGATGGTCTCGGGCGCATAGCCGGCGCGCGCGGTGGCCAGCGGAATGCGGGTGCCGACCACGTTCAGGCGCGGGTCGAACCCGCCGCCCTTGAAGCCTTCGGAATACGAAGCGTAGACGTTGTGATCCGGGTTCATCTTCCAGTTGACGGCCACGCGCGGGGTGAATTTCTTGTCTTCGCGCTTGAGCAGGCCGTTGCGCAAGTCGGTGTCGGTGCGGAACAGGATCGCGCCCGGGTTGCCCATGTCCGGCGTGCCGTTCAGGCCGAAATAGATCTGGCGCAGCACGTCCGCTTCGCGCTTGTCGACGGTGTAGCGCCCGCCGAGCGACAGGTTCAGGCCATCGACGATGGTGTAGCTGCCGTCGAAGTAGGCGGCCCAGGCCTTGGTGTCGATGTCGCCCATCGTATAGGTCGAGGTCGGCACTGCGCCGGCCAGGATGGTGTCGAACTTGTTGAAGGCGTTGGCGTCCATGTAGTAGACGCCGGCTACGCCCTGCAGGCGCGCGCCGGTATAGCTCAGCTGCAGCTCCTGGCTGAACTGGCGGTTGGTGTACACGGCCGGCACTTCCATGTCGACGACCGGCAGTGCGTCGAAGTCGATCGGGGCCCAGGATTTGTCGCGCCGCGCGGCAGTAATCGACTTGACGCTCCAGACGTCATTGACGCGGTATTCGACCGTGGCCGAGCCGCCATACGAGCGCACTTCTTGCTCGCGCCCGAGCACCTCGGTGAGATTGCCCTGGGTATCGTAGACGTCGTCCAGGATCGGGTAGCCGCCCGTGCGCCCGACAATCAGGCGGTGGCCGTTCTTGGGGTTCGAATCGTCTTGCGTGAAGTCGCCCGCGAGGCGGATGAACAGGTCGGGGCTGGGCGTGATCTCGGCCGACAGGCGGCCGGCGCTGACGTCCTTGTCGTAGTTGCCCTTGCCGGTAAACAGGTTGTCGCCAAAGCCGTCGCGCTTGAAGCGGGCCACGGTGCCGCCCAGGCGCACGGACTCTGACAATGGCGTGCTGGCGGTGATCACCGCTTCTTTCTGGCCGTATTCGCCAACCGTGGCGCGCACCCGCAGGTCGGGTTGCGGGCCGAGCTTGCGGGTGACGTACTTGACCGCGCCGCCGATGGTGTTGCGGCCGTACAGCGTGCCTTGCGGGCCGCGCAGCACTTCGATGCGCTCGACGTCGTAGATGTCGGCCACCGCCGCTTGCGGACGCGCCAGGTAGATGTCGTCGATGTAGATGCCGACGCCGGACTCGAACCCGGCCAGCGGATCGGCCTGGCCCACCCCGCGAATGAAGGCGGTCAGGGTGGAGTTGGTGGCGCGCGAAGCCTTGAGGGTGGTGTTGGGCAAGGCCAGCGCGAGGGCGGTGACGTCGGGTACCGCTTGTTTGGACAATTGATCGGCGCTGAAGACGGACACCGAGACCGGCACGTCCTGCAGCGTTTCTTCGCGTCGGCGCGCAGTGACCACCACTTTCGAGACGTTTTCATCGCCCGACGCGGCCGCCGGGGCGCCAACCACCCCCTGCGCCCCGGCTGGCAGCGCCAGTGCGCCGCCGGACAGGGCCAGCAACGCGGCGGCGGACTGGTTGAGCAGCTTCACATTCTTGTTGGTCAAGCGCATTCTTGTCTCCTGGTGTAGGTGTCGGCATGCGTGCCTGGCGATGCAATGTCGCGCATGCAGAGCAGTGTGCATCGGTCGGGATTGGTTGAACAGTCAACATTTGCCCACCCCGTTGTGCATGAATGCACAGGTCGATGCACCGGTTTGGCGCACCCGCGGCGGGTAGTTTTGACAGGTGGAACATGCCGCACTGCACAATTTGTGCGCACGGACAGACAGCTTGGGCAAACTGCTTGCAGGAGGAATGTGCACCGGTGCACAATCAACCACCTTGATCTCGAACAAGCGCTCTGATGAATACGCTTCCGGAGTGGACCGACCTGCGATTCTTCCTCGAACTGGCGCGCGCCGGCACCTTGTCGGGCGCCTCGCGCCGGCTCGACGTCGAGCACACCACGGTGGCGCGCCGCATCGACCGTCTCGAGCATCAGCTGGGCGCGACGCTGTTCGACCGTTCGCGCGAAGGCTACCAGCTGACCGAAGTCGGCCAGGCGCTGTCGCCGCATGCCGAGGCGATGGAAGGCGCGGCGCTGGCCGCGGCCGAGCAGATCGGCGGCGCCGAAGTGGCGGCGCACGGCGTGGTGCGCCTTGGCGTGCCCGAGGTGTATGGGGTGAGGGTGGTGGCGCCGCTGCTGGCGCGCCTGCTCGGGCAGCATCCCGATCTGCAGATCGACCTGCTGGCGCTGCCGCGTTTCGCCAACCTGGCCAACCGCGAGGCCGACCTGGGCGTGATGCTCGACCCGCCATCGACCGGGCGTTATGTGGTCACGCGCCTGGCCACCTTCCGTTTCTACCTGTATGCGGCGCCGTCCTACCTGGTGCGCCAGCCACCGATTCGCGCCCAGGCCGACCTGGCGCGGCACGACTTTGTCGACTACGTGCAGGACCAGTTGGCCAGCCGCGAATTGTCGTATCTGAACGAGCTCGGATTCACGCCGCGGCGGCGCATGTGCTGCTCGGGCATGACCGCCCAGCTCGAGGCCGCCGCGCTGGGCCTGGGCCTGATCATGGCGCCGCCGTACGCGGTACCGGACGACGGCCGCCTGGTGCCGGTGCTGCCCGAGTTCTTCGCCGAGCGCTCGTTCTGGCTGGCCGCGCCGACCGACCTGTACCGGCTGCGGCGGGTGCGCGTGGTGTGGGATATGCTGCGCGAATACGCGGATAGCCAGCCGGGGCTGTTCGTGCACAGTGGCGGTGGTGGTGCGGCGCCCGGCACCTGTCCGGCGCCGGGGCGGGGCGTGAAGGCGGCGCCCGGGAATGCGCTGCGGCCGCTTGCATTGCCCAGGCGCTGAACGCGCGGTATGCTCGCGTACCACCATTTACCGAAGGCCTTCATGCGCAGCCAGATCAGCGACGACATCACCTTCCGCAAACTCGAAGTGCTGCTCGCCTACATGGAAGGCGGCAACCTGAACGCCGCCGCGCGCATGCTCGACATCAGCGCGGTGAGCGTGCACCGGGCGCTGCATTCGCTCGAGGAAGGCATGCGCTGTCAGCTGTTCAGCCTGCAGGGCCGCAACCTGATCCCGAACGAGGCGGCCCAGGTGCTGGCCGAGGTCAGCCGCGATGTGGTCAAGCTGATGGCCGACGGTATCGCCGCCACCCGCTCGGCGGCCGGCTATTCGGCCGATCAGCTCAAGATCGGTTCGCTGTATTCGCTGACCACCGGCGTGATCCCCGACATCATCATCGGCATCAAGCTGCGCAAGCAGGAACTCGAGACCGAACTGGTGCTCGGCTCGAACGCCGAGCTGCTGCACAAGCTCAAGAGTAACGCGATCGATGCGGCGCTGATGGCGGTGCCCGACCCGGATCCCGAGATCGAGTCGATCGCGCTGTTCGACGACGAAGTGTTCTTTGCCGCGCCCGCCAATTCGCCGTACGCGCAGATGAAGGAAGTCGACCTGCGCGACTGCGCCAATGAAAAATTCGTCTGCCTCAAGGATGGCTTCGTCACCTTTACCGGCTTCCAGGACGCGTTTCGCAGCGCCGGCTTCGCGCCCACCATCGTCACCCGGGTGGGCGACATCTTCTCGCTGATGAACCTGGTGGGGGCGGGCATCGGCTGCACGCTGCTGCCGGGGCGGGTGCGCCATGTGTTCGGCGACCGGGTACAACTGATCCCGCTGAAAGGCGACACCCCGCTCCGCCAGAGGATCGGCCTGCACTTTTTGCGGGTGCGCGAGCGCGATCCCAACCTGCTGGCGCTGGCGGCGGTGTGCCGGATGCTCAAGCACAGGCCGGCCTGATGCGCGCGCGTTCCAGCCACGGCGCTACCCACCCGACATACCATGACGCTCGATAGTTCCGCTGACAGTAAACGTCAGCGCAAAAACGTAATTGATCGAGGCAGCATTCGGCGCTACCTTTACGTCACAAAATAGCATAACAAAAGAGCATATCGGAGCCCGCCGGCTGGTACGGTGGCGTCCGGCGCCCGGCATGCATTTGGAGACGTATCACCAGCGGCCCCGCACCAAGGCGCCGCGCGTTGAAGGAGTACCGCTGTGTCCTCTCATGTCATTGCAATCTGCGTACTGGCGCTGATGTTCATCGTCGCCACCGCCATGCCGATCAATATGGGCGTGATCGCCTTTGTCGGCGCGTTCCTGGTCGGCACCCTGATCGCCGGGATGCAGGCCAAGGCCATCATGGCCGGCTTTCCGGCCGAGCTGTTCCTGACCCTGGTCGGCATCACCTTCCTGTTCGCCCAGGCCCAGAACAACGGCACCATCGACTGGCTGGTGCGGCTCGCCGTGCGCGCGGTGGGCGGGCGCATCGCCGCCATCCCGTGGGTCATGTTCGCCATCACGGCGCTGCTGACCTCGGTCGGCGCGGTGAGTCCGGCGGCGGTGGCGATCATCGCCCCGATCGCCCTCGGTTTCGCCTTCAAGTACAACATCAATCCCTTGATGATGGGCCTGCTGGTGATCCACGGCGCCCAGGGCGGCGGCTTCTCGCCGATCAGCATCTACGGCGGCATCACCAACAAGGTGGTGCAAGAAGCCGGGCTGCCGATCTCGCAGCTG
>Ga0265797_10000428_pt1 | contig 77732 bp, 52 predicted proteins | sample P2T30metagenome_FD_192433 | JGI IMG/M metagenome (GOLD analysis project Ga0265797, IMG submission 192433) | Plant litter microbial communities from East Loma Ridge, Irvine, California - P2 T30 | ecosystem: Environmental > Terrestrial > Plant litter > Unclassified | place: USA: California...
CTGGTGATCAGTCACGCGAAGGAAGATGTGCCCGGATGTATTCGCGAATGGATCTGCTTGCCGGAGCCTGGAGAGCAGAAGGCTCCTAGGATAGGCGAGTTGAAAGGGCCGTTGGAGTTGAATCCTGAGGGCTGGGCGGAGATTTGGGGGAGTGAGAAGTGATTGATTGTATTGGTGCACAGGACTGTACAGATAGACTAGAATCAGTAGTGTAATTTACAGTGAGATACTTGATGCCGAGTCTAGATTGCTCATATGCAGTCGAAATATTAATGATCGGGCACTTAAACTTAGCCAACGCCCGATTCATGTCTACGTGCAGGAGCACTACAGCCCATTAGCTGGGTTTGTAGAATATCTAAAATCACACATAAAGTCAATTCACATGACCACGAGACCAAAAAAATGTTATTCATGACCTTCATTCCATTCGCTCGCGCGGCGCTCAACAGGCAGGCCACACGCAGCGCATCTATAAGGTATTCTGCTCTCATTGCAAGTGCAAGCAACAAAAATTAAAATTCCAACGTCATCGTGTTGTCATACTGTCCCCCAACTCTAAGATATCCCTTTGTTCATCTCTTGTCGCTGGGTTTGGAAACAGTGAAGGCGAGGCGCTTAAGCGTTGTGAGTCTTGATAGCGGCCTCGAGAGCGACGGGGTTGGCGCCGACGACCTCGCCGACCTGCTTGCCGTCCTTGTAGAGGAGGAAGGTGGGCATGGCGCGCACGCTCTGCTCCTGGGCGACCTCGGGGACCTCGTCGACGTCGATCTTGTAGAAGCGGGCGTCGGTGTAGTTGTTGGAGAACCTGTGTAGTAGAAGACAGCTTGTTAGTGTGCCTGTTTTATGGTATTGCGCGTGTGCCTGTTTCCATGCTGGGCGCCTTTGTTCGTGGTTTGTATTTGGGCGGATGTGGTGATTTGTAATCGGGCGGGCTTGCTGCGACATGTGTGGGATGGGGAGAAACGTACTTGACGACCTGAGGAGCGATGACCTTGCAGGGACCGCACCAGGTGGCGAAGAAGTCAACGACCATGAGGCCCTTCTCGCCGAGAGCGGCGTCGAAGTCGGCCTTGCTGTGAATCACGTAGAGTCAGTTTTCTGTCCGTTTCGAGCGCAAGGCCGGCGCGCAAAATGTGGACGCGCGCGCATAGACTTACGTGGTGAGGTTGTGAACGCCGGTGGAGGTAGACATGGTAGCGGAGAAGTTGCGTTTGGTGGTGTTGTTGTTGAGGTTGGTGGTGTTGTTAAGCAAGGTGCGGGAGTGGAAAGTAGTAGTGGCGGATCTGAATGCAGATGTAGGTGGGGTCAGGCTGCGTTGGAGCGCTGAGCTTGCGAGCGTGCGTGAAAGGATACGTGAGGCAGACATGGCGGGATGAAACAGTATATTTATGCAATGGATAAATAAAGTAATAAGATGATGGTGGGGTGGCGAATGCTGTAAGAGGCTGCTTGGAAATGCCTTGATGATTTGATAGATGCGCTCGTCTTTGGTGGTGGTGATGGCTCGCTGACAATAATGGATTGCCCTGCTCTGCCTCTGCCTCCTTACAAATCGGTGACTCTCGGGGGTGTTTCGCCGGCACATCGTTAATCAAACTGCCTGCTTACCTCAGTCACTACCTTGATGATTCCGTTATCATTTCTAAACACTACACACTTTAGATATTCTTACAGAATTATCCAGCAATATCTCTTGACAGATGCACACAGATGCGAGATACGAGCAGCCGCCATGCGCTCGCCACGCATTATCTGCAACCGGTCCCCTCGCGCCGAAGCACCGGTATAAACACAAGCGCATATGACGTGCGAATGGCTGGCCACACCGCATCGAGGACTCCATGGATTACCCCTCCACATCGAAATACGCCGTGAAGACGACACTGCATGTCCGTGCAAGTCCGCACGTGTAGAGATGCATGGAGTATGCATTATTACATGCGTGGAAGGCAAGACGCACCAGTGGCACCACCATTGCCAGCGAGAGTAGTGATGTACAATGAGGATGTACGCCCTTGGCCGCATGCCATGGTCGAATCCCACGTCCGGATCGCCGGTACTGTACTGTACAGTACACTACCTATGCATGTAAGCTGTGCGGCCGTGGATAGCTGCGTTCTTGCGGTGCTGGCGTTGTGGTGGGAGGTACAGTACATGCTGCAACCGTGGCACATGCACAATGATGTACAATGCACGCGGACGCACGTTGTATGTGCATGTGGCTTGCTCGATTGGGAGTGTATAGAGCCACGCTTTTTTCCAGAGCACAGGATAGTACAGAGGTGAAGTATGAGAACAAAGCCATGTAGCATGTAGGTAGGCAACATGTCAGATAATCGTTTTGATTCTAGACACTTCACAAAGCACAATCTCCCATCGATATGGGCCAGACGGCGACATCTCGCGACTAAGTACCTTATCTTTCCCACACTTCCTTCCTTCCAAATCTATCAAAATTTTATGTACAAAATCTCCTCACTGGAGTTCACTCCATGATGTTCTACCCTATACACAAGGTTTTACTGTCTCGCCCGTCCAAGTTCTGTATGCCGGGGAAAGGACACTTCCTTATTTCCCACAAATAGTACGTGTACCTCCCTGCCTCGTCTTCCCTCCCATCGCAAAAGTTCGTGGGAAATCTCATACAGGCGAGGCTCAAAGTCCACCAAACAAGCCGAATGGGTATAAAACGCATTAGTAAAAAGCGGTATGCCGCGAACAGTAGAAAGGTTTAAAAAGAAATGAGTATGTCGAGTTTGTCGAATGAGAGTTACGAAATGAAAGCAAAATGCATTTGTGGCCGTGAACATCGTGGCCGTGAAAAGGCGGGTCGAGCTTATTGTTGTTGTTGTTGTGGTTATGGGCGATCAACCCATCTTGGAGAGAGACGCGGAGCTTGCTCGCTTCGTCTCAACGGGCGACATGCTCTGGCGCCTTGAAGGTGGGAGGTCGAGGAGTTTCGCACTGCCTGCAGACACTTTTCTCGCGTGTCCTCGTCCGCCGAAGTGTACAGATGTGGCGCGGTGCACTTGTGCTTCAGTGCCTGGGGTCACTGGTTCGAAGTCGTCGTCCTTATTGCCTCCTTCGATGGTCGCGACTTCGCCGGTAGCGTATTCGGCGAATAAGCCCTCTCGTGAGCGAGCGATGGGTTCGCGGTGGACGAGTGTGGGCTTGCGGCGCACACTGCCGTGCATGGTCAGAGGCGCGCTTGTTCCAGAGATGTCCGGTGTTTCGTCGTAAATGCTTTCCTCGTCAGCACCAGTGATGGTCGATGTGCTGATGGGGCGGCGACTCTGACGTTTCTGGGGGTCTGGGTTGCGATCGCCACGGGAAATGTACTCGGCGTCCTTATCTTGACCGCCCAAGTCTTCGTAGCTAGCGACAAATTCCTGCGGGCGTTTGCTGAGAGAGCCAATGCTTCGGCTCAATTGTGATGAACGGGAACCGCGTTTGAGAGAACCACCGCTAGCAAGCCAGGAGCCCTCGGAATCAACAGATGCGAGGGAGGCAGACACCAAGCCGGCACGGCCACCCGGACTAATAGGCGTGTCAAAACGGGGTGCACCGCGCGCATCGACATCTGAACTGCGACTGTGACCGTTCAAGCGGTCAATAGGTCGCGGCGAAGCCCTACCTCTGTGGGTAGCTGCAATAGCTGCTGCACCAACAGGAAGGTCTGGCACGTCCGGAGATTGCACGCGAGAGTCTGGTGGCGACACGGGCATCTCAGGCAAGTCTTCCCTAAATTTGCTCTGAGTGCGTGTTGGCGTGCCAGTCTTGTTACGTTGGAAGGGTGAACGATCACCTCCAATGAGATGTGCTGGGATGGCCCCACGAGACATGGACTCCCGCGAGGTGTTGGTAAAGGACATTTCCGAGGGCGGTGCTTGTTTAATTTCCTTCTTTGTTCCGCCGCGTCGAAACAGTGTAGCCCAGCCTCCGGCACGTTTTGATTCGACTGATTGTGGCTCAGAGGTTCTGCGCTCTTCCAAAAGAGCAGACATGCCGGGCGGAGACTCGGGTAGCGATACAGTCCTCTCTTGTCGCTCGATAGTGTTGGATAGCAATGATGAAGGCGTGGGTGCCCTGTTGTAGGATGGTGAGAGTGGCGGGGTTGCCATCAATGGCGTGTGTTGCGAATAACGCACAGCTTGTGCGGTCTCGACGACAGGATCCTCCATCGGGGTTTCGATTGGTGTGTAGGTTCCGGGAGCTTCAGCCTGGCGCATCTGAGGTTGTTGCTGTTCATGCTCGGGAAGTGGCGAAGGCAGAGGATCGCGGAACGGATCTTCAACATTCTGCATGGTCTCATCCGGCCGCTGCTGGTCAGTATCAATGCCGAGCCCAATGACTTCGTCGGGACCAAGGTGAGGTTGCTCTCGAAGCGCAGGATGTACCGCTGTAGGTGGAGCCAATGGCTCGCGTGCTCGTCGCTCCTCCTCAACTCGTGACCTCACTTCTTGCTCCCTCCTCGCCTCTTCAGCTTCCTGACGCTTCTTGTTGCTGTTGGATCGGTCCCTTGCAGCTTTTGCTTTGAGCTTGCGATCTAGCTTCTCCTGCTGTTCCCGCTTGCGCCTTTCCCTCCGCTTCGCATCGCGCTCCATAAGCAGTCTGAGATCACTTGCATCCATTTCGTCGGCTGTCTCTCCAATTCTCTGTGTCCTCTTCTTGAAGGCATCTGCTGATTCCTTCTCTTTCCCCCCGTAGGTGTGACGACTCGGTGGTGGCTGTGCAAAGGGCGAAGGTTGTGGGTATTGAGGTGCGCCGGAAAGCCTAATAGCAGGTCGAGGGCTGAACATGTCGAAAAGTCCGAGTTCCCACCCTCGTTGCTCTGGTACTGTTGACATCGAGTGCAATGACTCTCCATATGGTAATGAAATGTTGGAATCCTTGAGATTACTGAAGTTGCGTCGTTTCTTGCTGTCACGGCGGAAGACACCGTCGCCGTGCCTTTTAGGCACATTGATAGGCGCACTCATCCCGCGGATTTCTTCTTCGCGAAGACGGTCGGTTTCCTTGCGCTTTTTGCTGGAGTGACGACGAACAGGCAAGGTATCGTATGCACTGCGTTTAGTATGCGAGGTGCCGGGTCGTGAGGGTGGCCTTAGATCCGTCCGAGGTACGCTAGTCTGTGAGGTGGAATGGTCTCTGAAGTTGTAAGGGATCTGCGGGCGTCCGGTATCAATGGGACGCAAGTGAGGTGACTGCTCCAGGTTCCAGCTGATTGGGAGAGCAGTAATATCTTCTTCCACGCTACCTCGGGTTTGGGCAGTGGAGTGGTCAGTGTGCTTTGCGTCGGGCGTGAAAGGCGCGTGACGTTGCAATTGCTGGGGTGCCGGAGTTTCTGCGTCGGCGACCTTCTCTGTTTGTTGCGATGCGCGGCGTATGCGCTGAGTAATAGTAGTGCTCGGACGGCGTGCTGGGTTGGTGAACTCGTGGGTGTTGTTGTTAATATCGTCGCTGCGGTCGGTTGTCGGCGGCGCAGGCGTATCCTTGTTAGGTGGAGCGCTCCGCCGCTTTTTGAAGGGCCACAAGGGCATTGCTTGAGGCGGTAGAAATCGGGTGCTGGATCAATAAGGCAGTCATTCCCGGCTTGGGCGATGATTTGTCTGTTTTCGCAGGTGGATTGATGTTGGTGATGGGAGGAGCTCAACTCTCAGTGGCACAGAGAGCAGCAGCACAGCACAGCACACAACAGCGCGTGTCGTAGTAGCGCAACGGGCACGATGCAGCAATGCAGAGCGATGTTGTGAAATTGGAGATGCAGCGGTGCACTGTGCGCTCTGGATGCAGTTCTTGCGCTCAAGTGGCCTGGTCGTGGGCCCTGGCTCTGCGGTCACCGATGCAGCTGGCCGTGCGTTCTTCGATGCGAGTCTACTCTTGCGCTAACAGGGGCCAGAGAGAATGAGGCTTCGAGCTAAACGGCGTGCCAGGGCCCTCTGGAGAGACACCCACGGCTCGCGAGAAGCGCTGCTCGTAACGGGCGATCCGAGCTGGCGGCGCGGCGACAATGAGATTATTTATATGTGCAGGACTAGTATGTACGAGGGCGATATGTGCGAGAGGAGTCTTGCAGACGAGGCGAGGGAGCAGCTTCACGAACGGGAAGAGACGAGTCAACTAAGGTAGGTACCTTACTATATCCGGTGGCGTACCTCTATCTACAGGGCAGCGAGAGTGCAGCTGCCAATGCACTCTCCAGCACACCCTCGCGCTCCTTGCTTGCAGAGGGCAGCAGATGACAGCTCGCAGACGCAGCCCAGCAGCATAGTAGTGGATTGGTATGTACAGTATGTGGATAGGTCGCCGGCTGTCAAATCCTCGCCGTTGCGACTCTAATATATCACAACGCCATGCCCAACGGCCCTGTCCTGGTCCATATCGCGTTTCATGTCCTCGAAAACGGTCTACCGACCTTGCCATTCCCTCCGCCGCGCCGGGGGCCCTTGGGGCGTCATCAACACCCTACGCACCGCTTCGCCCGGGACACGACGCCACCAAAGTCCATCAACAGACAGCTCTTAATGTGGCGCCCGCCTCCCGTCCAAGCCGTAGAGTGCTTGCAGGGCGCGGAAAACAATTGGGAAAAGACGCCTCTGCCGCTCGACCCCGAAAGCGTGTGCGGTGTGTGACGAAAGGGACCCGTGACCCTAGCAGCCCAGCAGGTGGAGGCCACCTTCAAACTATCGGGTCTACCGAGGTCTGGAACTCTGATGTACCCACTGATCGTCGCGAGGCCAAATTTGCGCCTCTGCTGCGAAAGAGGAACGAGAGGAGAAGACCACGCAAGCGAGTGCAGTCGGTTGATGAGCATGTTCTTCCTCCCCAACGTCCTGACGTCGTTGCCTGTTTAGGAATTTCCATCATTTCCCATGATCGCCCGCGCATGAGGTACGGCCAATATTGGGCCTGCAGGCGGCCGTCCAGTCCGTCAGTCCAGCGAGCATCATCCCAGGCCGCGGGCGCAGGCAGGATTAACCGCAGACGGCTTAGGTCTCGGGTCGGGCAACGGCTTGCCGGCTGGCCTCGTGGTCTTGCTGGGTTTTTGAACGGTTGTGACGGTTTTTGGGTCTGAGTTGCGGTGGTGCTGGTCTTTCGCCAATCAAGACGCTCGCTTGGGCTGCTCTCAATTTTGCGGCAGCGACGATCGGGCTGGCTGGCTGGCTGGCTGGCTGGGTTGTGGGAAAGCGGAACCTCGCCAGCCGTGAGTCTCTGAGAGCTTTCGCTCACAGCCAAAGAACTTGTCACTTCATGATCGCGACCGGCAGAGTGGGTGCCGGGTCTTTACGAGAAAGAGGATTGTTTGGTCTGGGTCGGATCTTGGCTCGAACTCTCCTGTGTTTTGGTAAATCAATTGTGGTGCCAGGTACGGAACTCAAGCCGGGTCGAAAACAAGATGTTCGTTGCAGTTGATCGACTTCTACACTGTGATTCGCAGAGCGAGGAATTATCAAATCTGATCAAAAGCATCAATGAGGAGCCACAGTCGTAATCGTGGAGTCATAACCAAAAGTTTGGCAAGAGATATATTTGGAAATCTGGCGATCAGTGTGTAGTAGCATGATGTATATCCTGAGTCGCCGTCCGATAGCAGTTGCTGGACCTTTGGCACATGTGAGACGTATGAACTTTTCTACCAAACAACGGGCTCAATCTCTAATTTAGTCTCGTCAAACCAAAGACAACAACTTCGTCAATTTTCGTCTCGTTGAGACAAGCAAAGCTTGAAGGCTACATGGTCGTGTGCATCATTGCTTGTCATACTGATAGCCTATACGATGAGGTTTTCAAGGCACACACAGGAATTTTCATAGTAGCGATTATTAAAGAAGGGAACCCCAAAAAGATATTGTGAGCATCATAGTCCCGGGTGGTCTTCACGCGGTGACAGGATCGTGAACAATCACAATTGAAGGCAATGTAAAGTCGGTATGCATTGCCTCAAGCCGTCTTCGCCCAACCCAGCAATCCCACCAACTTCTCATCCGCCCCCAACAACTGCTTGCACTCATCAACAAAAGATTCCTTCTCCCCCATAGCAGCGTGCAAAACGCGAACAGTCTCCACCATACACTCCTTCACTTCCACAAACTCGCCCACACCATCCTTCCCACTCTCAACCAAAATCAACCACGGAATCGTCGCACCCTTCATAATCTCCATTCTATGCTCGAACATCCTTGGCCAGCCATTGAAAATAACAGCTTGTAGCGCCTGTAGCGTCGCCATGAGTAGGTCCGTTTGTTGGGCTTTCGCTGCTTGTGTGAGAGTCTCGCTCAGCATGGGTAGGATGTATTGGAGGTGTTTGACGGAGTCGATGCCGAGATCGTTGAGCAGTGGGACGAGGTTTAGGAATAGGATGCGCGTGATGCCTGGGTATTGGCCACAGTGTGCATATGCGTGCAGGATGCCTTTGCGGAGAATTGTGTCGAGGGACTTGATGCGGTTTGGGCGGATGGGGTCTTTTAGTGGTATGGATGTTGTGATGGGGAAGCGAGTCTTAATCAGGGTGAAGAGGGCAGGGTATGTGGCGGCGAGAATGGAGATTGAGTCTGACTCGGGCGTGAGAGATGGGAGGTATGTTAAACAAGGCATGAGGGCGTCTTCGAAGACAGAACCGAGACCAGTGCGTGAGAGGAGAGTGGGCGGTGTTGCGCGTAGTAGAGAGTGCAGTAACTCTGCGCCGAGTTGTTTGTACTGCGTTTCCCAGTCATCGACGAGTGTGAGGATTGGTGGAACGAGAAGAGGCCAGAGTTGCTCGGTCGATTTTTCCTCAAGGCTATTCACGATCCATTTGAGCAACGCCAACGCAAACTTGTCTTTGTCACTCTTCCACGGTTTGGTTATACGTTCGTCCGAGTTCTCCGATGTCATCTTCGCTGGCAGTTCGGACTTCTCCTTTTTGCGGCCCTGCTCGGTCACATTATCCGGTTTGGCCTTTACAAACAACGGACGGATGGTAAGCTTGAGAAAGTGGCTTGCGAGGGCGGAGGTAAGCTCACCATGCTTCTTCACCTCTTCGATCGCCTCGCTTGGATCTTTGACGTGAGGGTTTCGTAGTTGCCAGGCCATGACTACGTCGAGGGCATCCTTCATCCACGGGCCTGGTGGTGTCGCTAAGGCCTTCGCCAGCGCCTTGCCATCAAGGAGGGGCTTCAAAGTGTATGTATCGAGGATGTCGAGGTCGCGTAGGTGTGTGACGAATGTTGTGTACTTGCGTTCGATGGCTGTGTTTTGTTAGCACAAAATCTTGTATCCTTTGAACACGGAGCAGACTTACCATCAACATTATCACGGTGGTCTACGAGCTCGACAAGCAACGCATACATCATCTGACTCCTCCATGTTGGGCCCCAGCGACGCACAGCCATGCCAAGCGTGTCGCGGGCGGTGAGGTCTTCGCTTCCAGGCTGCTTTTGGGCGCGACGCTTCTGTGTGTCGACACCATCTACAAGCCTCGTGATTTCATTCAAGTTACGAACGGACGCTGTGACTATTTCACAGGTTTTGTTCGTCGCTTTGATGCCCTCTCTGGTCACTCCTGTGGGGATTGGTGGTGGCACTTTACGTCCAGGCTCTGGTGCTTCGTGCTGAGGAGCGTCACGATAAGGAACGATTGCTGTCAGCAACCACGCCAGGTGGCGCTCGTCGGCGTCTCTGACCAGAAGCTCGGGTAGATCACTGCCACTGTCGAGCAGTGACTTGAGCTCGTCGATGAGAGCGATAGTGCCCTGCTCGTCTGGACGATAGTGTTTGGAGTCCTCCACGGTAGGGTCGGAGAAGATTGTGAAGTACAGTCCCAACTCGTAGACCAAACGCATGGCATCGTGAGGGTCTGGTCCACGAAGCGCTTTCTCCAGTTCGACACCAACTCGCTCGCGGCTGATCTTCTTGCGTAAAGCGTCCTTGATGTCCGGGTCGCTCATGGCTTTTAGTGATTCCGAGTCGATGGTGTAGTCGAGTCGGCTTGCGAAACGAATGAGTCTGAGCACACGTAAGGGGTCGTCTTTGAATGTTTGGTAGGGTTCGAGTGGAGTCCTGATGATGCGCTTTGCCATATCATCGAAGCCCTGATTGGTGAAGTCTTCGATTTGTTCTGTGTTGATGTTGTAGAAGAGGGCGTTAACGGTTGCATCACGCCTCATTGCATCCTCTTCAGGCGTGCCAAATTCCATCTGTGGGTTCCTGCTGTCGTCGGTGTAGGTCTCCTTCCTCAGATTGACAAGATCAATGTCGAGGCCGAGGATCTTCGTCGTCACAGTCTCGAGATGCTTTGACTTCTCCGGGTTGGCTTCGATTTTGTGGAGGCCTCCGACTGTTTTTGACTTGTCGGTCGTTCCAGCTTTGGCGCTTTGCTTCTCTGTGGTGGCGACACCTTCCAGACCGTACCTTTCCGGGTTGCCTGGAATCTCGAGATACTCCTTCAGCCGCAGACCAAATTGCAAGCCAGTCATCTTATTGATTGCAACATCGATGTCGTGGCTAGGCACACCAAGAAGCTTGTCTCTAACCCAGCCGCCAGTGAAGCGAAGGATGATTGGCTCTTTGGCGAGCTTTTCTGGCAGAGCAACCTCATCCTGTCCGGAGGTCGATGGCAGTTGGTCGACATAGCTGGCGACGTCCAGAAGAAGTTGACGGAGAGTCTGTTCAATCTCCGTGAGTTCGAGGGTTTGCGGAGGGCCAGCGTCGTCTTCGACTTCTTGGATAATCATTGGACCCATCTTTGCCTTTTTTGAGATGAGCTTTGGTGGCGGGCTTGTGCAGAGTTTGCGTCTTTTGTTTCCTTCAGGCGATGTGATGATGCGACTAGGAGACATGTACGAGCGGAGTGCTACGCATTGGAGGGCACGCGAAGGCAGTGATTGTTTGTTAAACGTTGGAGGTTTGCACCTCAAAGAAAGAAAGTTGTGAAGCCGGTGACTCAAAACGACGTGGCGGACCGGCATTCACTATGTGGTGAGAGATGAAGTGAAGGAATCTTTTGGCGATAACGTGAACCCAGTTTTGATGAGGTCACCTGTAGCAGAAGTGCGTGTATGTTTTTCATTCACACTGCAACGATGTGTATTGGTGAATGTTCGGCTGCCTCTGCCCGGGGCAAGCCTGAGGACCTCCACGGGCCGCCCTGGTGTTGCTCCCTATCTAGCAAGATCACGAACGCAACACAAACGATGTCTTGATCAGCCCGAGCCCGTCACAAGTCCTACTCAACCAGTGCAGTGCCCAGCCTTTGCTCCTGCATACAAATGCCCAGATCGATAAATCATACCCGATTGCCTTGCCGGGGAGCAGCCAGTCCTTCTCATGACACCGACGCCAGATGATCCACTGCAATCGCCGCAGGACTCCGACTCGGACACCAACCTCCATGTCTCCAAGGGCCAGCGCTCGAAACCAGCCAGATCGCCTCTTGCGTCCTTGTCAAGCATCCCATACCGTCGGTCCAATGCATCGCTCTCTACGCTCTTCCAGTCCACGACGTCACTGCCTACCGCAACGGGCTCACCTGGAGCATCTGGCACAGTGACACCCACTGCTGGTCCTCCAAATGGATCCGTATTCTCCCCAGGCGGCTCTGGTCCCGCGCGACCATCATCGCCCGCAATGCCGGGAGGAAACATCAGCGGCGAGACTAAGGATCTCATCTTGCGGGCGTTTGCGCCGCACGTGTCGGTGCTCGCTTCACAAGACACAGAAGAGTTGATCAGACATAAGGGAATCAATGGAGGACTGCTGGAACTTCTGCGACCGTTTGGCGAGCATGTGCAGGGCAAGGTCACGATCAGGGATAGTGTTGGCGCAAGTCGATCCTGGGACGACTATGCAGTGCGCTTCACAGGTGTGAAGGATGGGCTGGAGAGCCCGCGCATGGTGGATAGGAGGAGCATGGAATCCGCTGGAGATCAGACACAGAACGGGCCGAACAGGCTATCATCACTGGAGTTCAAGCCCGCCAGGCTACGGTCAGGTGGCGACGTCGCACAGATCGAGGAGTTGGTAGAGCGCCACCTCACATTCGCCGAAGAGCAATCTGGACCTGTCGAAGCGGACTACCTCAACCACAAGAACCAGAACCCGATGCCAGATCAACAGTCTGATTCTCCATTTTACATGCTGTACTTGCGGCGTCTTCTATCCGGCATGCCCATGGTTCCCTCAGAGACAATGAGCCACCCTGTCGCAACCGTGATAGCGATTTCATCTCGCTCGCCCAACCCGATCGAGGAGCTCAGGACACTTTATGCATCATCTAATACTGGCGAGCACAGACTACCACCCTGGGTGCTGAACGAATTCTTACGATACTACATTCTTGTACACGACGAAGACTACGACGATATCTCGAAATCAATGGCCCTTTACGATCAAATGAAGCGACACTTTGGCTTGCACTGCCACCTTTTGCGATTACGGAGCGCACAGTGTCTGCCCTCGGACGACGACAGTGTCAAGCTTCCGCATCCCGAGTGGATGTCTGCAGCTGAGGAGCTTGCAGAAATTATCAGGCGGGAGACAAGCGAAGACGACGAAGATCCGACACCCTTCATTTTCGAATCCGATGCGAGCGCAATTCGGTCGTTCGTGCGCGAGATGGTCACACAGTCGCTGATCCCTAGTATGGAACGTGCGTCTGCACAATGGAACGACCAGGTGGCGTCTAGAAGGCGCGGCATTAGTGGTCGTTTCATGTCGCTATCGAAGCGTTTCACAACCTTTGGCGGGCGCTCATCATCTGGACCATCTCTGGGAGGTGCTGGCAGTAACTTTGACAGCATACAGGGTCACTACAGGCCTGATGCCCCAGAAGCAGTCATGCGAAGACTTGCGGACCACTCCATGATGCTTCGAGACTTCAAGCTTGCCCAAGGTACATATGAGATCTTATGCCAGGATTTCAAGAACGACAAAGCTTGGAGATACTACGCAGGCGCGAACGAGATGGCGGCTGTCAGCACACTTCTAGCTGCTGGAGGTCTCAGCACGAAGACTCGAACGGAAACAGTGGATCAGTATCTGGAGACGGCCTACTACTCTTACATTACCCGATCAAATGCGCCGTACAATGCGCTCCGGACGCTGATCCTCGGCACCGAACTTCTGAAGCTGCGAGGCGGAAGTGCCCTAGATGACTCGGCTCGCTGGCTGGGCAAGATCATGGAAGACCACTTGGTGGGACCTACGGGCTATGCTTTAGTGCTGGAACGGTCGGCACAGTGCTTTGGTGAGCGACCTGGCGTTGTCGGTCTACGTACGGGAGAGCGGAAGCGCAAAGCTGCATTCTGGCATACATTGGCAGCAGATGCATGGTCAAAACAGGACAAGAACAGCCAAGCCGAAAGCTGCCTTGCCGAAGCTGTTCATCTGTACACTGCAGGCGGCGCCAAAATTGAATTCGGCAATATGCACAACTTCCTCGCCACACTGCAGACAAGTGTGAAAGCAAACCGTGCCGGACCGCAACACCTCGATCTTACCGACGATACGCAGACACTCGTGGAGTCCATGCAACAGCAAGACATCCAATCCGGTCTGCACTCGCCAATGGGTCACCGCAAAAGCATAAGCACGAACACAGCACATCTACCAGTTGTCAACACCTCTTTCGACCCTTTGGGAGCGGTGCAGAGCGCGTATGAAGGAGCACCAGCAGAACCGATGAATACGGATCAAGCTGGGTTGGCCAATGCCGGTAGTGGACAGACGAGAGATGATGGGTTTGAATGATGGAATGGATTCTTCGAAGCGTGATTGGGCATTTAGCGTAGGCGCATGGCGTTCTGACACACGCGATAAGCAGGGATATCATAGCACAGGGCTTGAGAGCGCGGGCTGTACATTATAGTGTGTGCATGAGCAGGATGATGCCGTCATATTGAAACTGGCAAAGAATTACCTTCGGTCTGGAAAGCATATACTGTAAAACCGTCACTAGTGTCGTTATTGGCATAACCTTAGCTCGTAGATGTGGTCATGTGTCCAGTTTTGCGAGCTGCGCGCCCCCTGGTAAAGTTCCGCCCTTTGCGCGGGACAGCAGCAGCTCTACCGTGCCTTTGCTTTTGCGAATTGCTGCCCTGTCCTTCACTATTCACTGCACATCCGTCGCATCACCATTCACACTGCTCTGGAGCACACATACTACACCACAAAGACTGTAACATCACCTGTTCATCGACTGTACAATAATTCTACAACGCGCATCTTCCAACGCGTTTGCGACCCACAAAGCAAATAGAGACACCTCCGAAACATACAGACTTAGCGCGTCGCGACCTATCGCAAAACATTACAATACCTTACGCGCAGTCCATACCGACTTAATCGCACCACACATAATTCACAATGGCAGCCGAGCGTGTCCTTCCTGAGGACAGGAACCCTATGCTGGTCGAAGAGCGCGCGCCCAGTCGTACGTCCGATCCTTCGATGCGCCCACTACCGCCAGACCTTTCGCTAACCGCGCGCGCGTTACAGATGAGATCCTTGTCGAGCGCCGCTGCCTTGGCCAGACCGAATTGAAGGTCAAGCCTGGTCAAATCGGCACTTCCAACGCGACGAAGCCGGACAACCTTGGTGTCCTCGACTATGCGCACTTGCGCGTGCCGCTCCCCAGCGACCTGAGCTCGAGCGGAATCTTCATTAAGGGAGCGAACAGGAAATACCCCGAGGCATACTTCTTGATGGTACGGAAACGCGCGCGAAAAAGTAATGGAAGATTTCGGCACTAACACAAGAACAGAGGCGATCAAGCGATGGATACATCAGTGCCACGGGCATGTTCAAGGCCGCTTTCCCGTATGCGTCCGTGGAAGAAGAAACCAGTGAGAAGGAGTACATCAAGTCTTTCCCTGAGGCTTCGAGCGAAGAGGTTGCGGGTAACGTCTGGATCAACCCGGAGCAAGGTAAGCTTTCATCGCGACTTTCACAAGCTTCCCGCAGAGCGCTCACATGACATAACTTCAGCCCTTAACTTGGCGGACGAATACGGCATCAAGCTCTGGATTGCCGCGCTTCTCGACCCCGAGCCCATCACCCACGGCACTAGCGACCCCAAGAAGAGCATTCAATCGCCACCACCTTTCAGTCTGAAGGAACCTGTCAACGGTCTTGGAAGATCGCCTGAGAAGCCCGACGGTCGCCGCTCCACTCGCGGTCGCAGCCTGCGTTCCGCCTCACCTATGAAGAAGGACGCCTCTACGCGCAAATACGCCACACCTCGCAAGACCCGCAAGCCCCGTGGCACTCTCAAGTTCGACGAGGAAGCCGCTGCGATTGCCGAAGAGGCCGCGGAATCCATTAACGGCGATCTCGCCACCGCCAACGCACGCCAGTCAACCGAGAACGTCAAGGTCGAAGTCGAGACTGTCATGAAGCCTTCACCCGAAGGTGACGAGGAGATTGAGAGCACCAAAGTCAACGTTGAAATGCCAGCTGGCCTTCCTGAACTCCAGCTTCCCAACGACGCACAAGAAATGCTTGCTCAAGCCCGCGCCATGGTGCACGAAGCCGAGAAGATCAACGGTACCAGCTCAAGCTCTGCAAAGGGCAAGAGGAAGGCAGAGGAGATGATTGAGGACGACGAAGAGGAGCTTGAGCTATTGCCTCCCAAGAGGGTGAAGGCCGTGCAGACTGAGCTGCGCAAGGAGAAGATCAAGAGGAGAGCCATCACTGGTATTGCTGCTGGCCTGGCCTTTGGGTACGTTCTGGCATTCCGCTCATCGTCCGCAACTCTTACTGACATTCTATGAACAGCGCGCTAATCCCCAGCCTCCTGGCTGCTTTCCCTTGGGCATAAAGAGAACCCACCACAGTAACTTTTTCATACTTCCAATTCTTCGAGAACAAACCTCGACATCCCCAAGTTTTGATCTTTATTCGGAAGATACCATTCTTATGTTCCTTGTCGCGTTTGTCCAGGTTTCCTTTGCCCCTCTTGTTTTGTCTAGTAGGGGATTTGCTTTGCTTTGCTTGTGCTTTTTTGATTGTGAGTTTTGTGCAGAAGGCACGGAAAAATCAAATGTTTTTGTTGGAAATGGGCGGCCGACTAGACCATGTTGCGGTCTCAGGGAGATGCGGAGCGAACTGCCACGCATCGTGGAGGTACCTTTTGGTATGGTGTGTAGAACTAGGCGGAGGAATAATGGAATGTTATATTGAACTATACTGGCTGCTTTTTTGGTGCTGTCACCTGCTTGACCGTTGTATGAATGATTTTTCATGTCTGTATCACCCGGGCCACTATAGAAGTTACAGAATTTCAATCACATCTTGATATCGTTCTTGAAGACCTGTCGATAAGATGGTCCCATCGTCAGAGCCATCAACACGTCACGTGTGCGAAAGTGGATCTATCCCATCCTCTTGGCACTGTTGGGTTTTCGCGCGTGCGAGTCTCTCGACTTTCACCGTCCATTTTTCAGGAAAGGAACCATCAACCGTCGGAACGCCAATTACGTTCAATTACGCCTAAAGCGTCACTCTCCACCGACATGAAGTGAACGACAAACCCACTCGTCTGGCGCTGGCCGTCATGACGCAGGCACGACCTTGCACAAAGCCGAGGGAGCAACCCCTCACGTGTTCTCGGTAACCGACGGCTTCCAATCCAATTAATGCCGCTCGACCACGCATGGCAGTAACCGGTCTACCGAACGAACGACATATGGAGCGTGTGTCTGCGGCTAGACACTCCGACGCAAAAGCACACGTACACTAGCAAACATGAGCGGAGCGACAAGGACAATTGCGCCTTGGAGGCAGTGCGTGCGGTCTTTGGGCGTGCAGACTGGACGGAGATGCTTTGCAACTGGTAACAGGTTGCAAGCTAGCTATGGCTTCATTGGTTTGGGAAGAATGGGTGAGTACCTTTTGGATGTTGGAGGCTTGTATGGTGTGGTAGTGTTGTTGCTGACGAGATATCCCAGGCTACCCAATGGCCAAGAACCTTCGCGAAAAGATCAACAAGTCCGACACAATGGTCATCAACGACGTGAATGATGCCGCCACTCAGAAATTTGTGGAAGAGGTCGGCAATGTGACTATTGCAAAGACTGTACGAGAAGTTGCAGAGCAAACGGTACGTCGTCTCTTGTTCGAGGCAAAGATGAGAAGTCTTGCCTCTTCCCACACCCTCTCTAATGATGTTAATTGTTCTATCAATGATCCTCAGCGCAATGCTGCATAGTGATTATATATTAACCATCCACAAAATCTGAAGTTCCGAGAGGAAACCACTCTGTATATCGAGCATGACGATTCAAGACCATCACGCTGACAACATACTTTGCAGGAAAACATCATCACCGTTTTGCCAGAACCTCAACACGTCAAGGCTGTTTACAAACAGATCCTCAACCAGAACAACCTCCTCACAGCGACTCCTATCAAGAAGGAACGCCTCTTCATCGATTGCAGCACAATCGACCCAATGACCTCAGCAGGCGTAGCCGAACAAGCACACAGCAGCAGTCAAGGCCGCTTTGTTGATGCTCCCATGTCTGGAGGTGTCGTTGGTGCTGCTGCCGGCAAGCTCACGTTCATGCTCGGTGCGGAAGAAGACATCGTCGCCCGTGTCAGCAAGATCCTTATGCTGATGGGCAAGCGTGTCGTGCATCTTGGTCCTCCCACGAGTGGACTCAAAGGCAAGCTCGCGAATAACTACCTGCTTGCTCTTAACAACATCGCCACTTGCGAGGCGATGAACATGGGCGTCAAGTGGGGCCTTGACCCGACGAAGCTGGCCGACATGATCAACACAGCTACGGGGCGCTGTTGGCCAAGCGAAATAAACAACCCACATCCTGGCGTGATAGAGGGCGCACCAGCTGGCAAAGGTTATGAGGGTGGGTTCGGTACTGCGCTTATGCTGAAGGATCTCAAGCTTGCCCTCGTGGCAGCTGAGGAGGCCGAAGTCTCACCATACCTTGGCGAGCGGGCACGAGAGCTTTACACTGCTGTGTCTGAGGACAGCGAGTGCAAGGGAAAAGACTTCAGTGTAGTCTACAAGTATCTCCAAAAGTAAACAACTTGATGCCTGCCGTACACTTCCTCTTCTCTTGGTGACTGTACCACATCGATATGAACAACATCTGACACGATAATTGGCTATTCCTACACAGCTAGTGAGGTTAACATCCAGTGCTCATCGCCGTCCGTTGCGCAAACCTGTGGCGTTCTGGGTCTAGAAGTATAGCAGGACTGACCCGGACGAGCTCATGGTCCAGCAAGCTCACCAGTCATGGGTCTAAATTAGCTACTACCTTCGACAAAGCAGGCTCTTTGCCATCGCGATGCTCGAAGTCTTACTGTTGTTGTGACCATATCATCTCAACAGTGTGGTGTTACCTTGGACATCCTTCAAAGAATTGATACGTCCACCGTCGAGGTGCTGCTGGACCGATGACCTCCGCGACACTCTGAGCGCATATCTCTGCTCATCTTGTGGGGTACTCTCGTCACCTCCTGACGGACAAACGACAGCGTGAACCATTGAGATGCGTGCTGCTGCCTGCCGCGAGGGTTTAACTTATCATGAGCATACCCGCTCTTTGGAAACGCAGTGGGCAAAGGGCCACAAAACAGCAGTCTCGTCGGCCACAGATATGTCTTGAGGTGTGGAGACTTGTTCTCGTCGAGAGAAACGTATCATTTCCATTGAGATGCATCACTGGTGCTTTTGTTCATTTCCTGTTAAAACGGTGGCCTTTGGGACACACGCGGCGGGAATGGTCATGTTGTTGAGGCTGGGAATCTAACCAGGTGTGGGTTTTGGAAGAGGTCATTGTACAGCGATCTCAGTGGTTGAAGATGCATTTTGAGGCACAGAGATGTGTCCTCATCAGGAAAAACACCTGGCGGCCATTGAGATGCCTCATCGCTGCTCTTTGGTACTCGTGTCAAATCAATGATACTTTGAAGCACCCGCGGCAGGATCTTTCGTATCATTTGAGTATAGAGATTGTGCCAACCGTCAATCTTTGAGAAATGCCATCTTGCGACGATCTCAGCGTTTAAAATTGCGTCCTATGGCACGGCCATGTGTCCTCGTTGAGCACAGCACACCATTGCCATTGAGACGCCTCGTTGGTGCTCTCTATTAATCTTGACAGATCAGTGGAACTTCGAAGCATCCGCGGCATGCCTTTAGATATCATTGGACTATAGAGATTATACCCACCTTCGGTTCTTGAAAAATGCCACAATGCAACAATCTCAGTGGTCAACCACGTGCCTTGGGGTACGGAGTCGTGTTCTCGGCAAGAAAACCGCTTCGTGGCTACTGGGAGTGAGACAAATAGTCGCATGCTAGACGCGCGAAAAACCATTGTCCCTTCTCAACGATCTTCGTGGTCAACTATGTGCCTTGAGGCACGGAGATGTGTTCTCGTTAAGCGAATCGCCTCGGAGCCATTGAGAGTGAGACGAATAGTCGCCTTCTAGACACGGGAAAAATCATCATCCCTTTGCAACGATCTCCGTGGTGAACATGTGCCTTGAGGCACAGCGTCGTGACCTCGTCGCCAGAAGAACACTATTGCTATTGAGAGTGGAATGAATAGTCTAGACGCGCGAAAAATCATTGTTTCCTTCTTTGGCTTATGTTATCCTACGAGGCATTCGATTTATCACGGTGATGCATAAGAACGTCAGATTAAAAATAGTCGGTTGCATTCTAGATCGCGCTTTTAAGCAAGCATTAGAAGATCAAGGAGACGAATGAACTGCTTCCTGCCGCAACACTTCAAACGCAAGGACCCAATGAGAATCTATGCTCGAAGGAACCCTGTCTCCTTAAGAATGCGGTGCTACCGTTTGCTTTCTCCAAAACATCGATCCGTCTGCCGTTGAGATACAGGGTCGTGTTTCCATAATGTATATGGAGCTCAGAATAGATTCCGCTTCAATGTTATCACCACCTCCGAACTTTGAACAATGTACAAGAATTGTGGATGGATGATTTTCTGCATGACCGTTTCTATATCGCTATCTCTGCTCTCTTCGGGATCATCTTGCAGCCATTTGGCGCGTCGTTAGTATATAAGTACAACTGATGATCCCGCAAAGATGCCCTTGTGATGATTCCTGCCCTTTCCCGAGGCTTTCCTTGTGGCTAGTCTGAGCCATTGAGTCCCATAAATTCTACACTGATTCCTTTTGGTCGTCAAGTCGTGATCTCTGCTTTCCCTGGTGCTACTTGTGGTCGTTCGCACCGCGCAGAGGTAGTGAAAGTACATGTGTCCCGGTGAGATGCTGCTGATCTCAGCTTCAAACATCGTCGTCCAAACCGTCTCCCTCATCATCGCTCGCATGATCGGCAGCGCGTGGCGGCGGCGTAGAGTGTGAGCTATCGTCATCCTTGTCGTCAACTTCATCCCCATGGGCGAAGATAAACGGCCGGCCTTCATCGTCTTCGCGAACCTGGCCAAACAAGCGCATCAATTCGCTGATGCTGAGACGCTCTTTCCGCTGACTTTCGTCAAGTGCTTGGTCAATCGTCTGCTGTTTCACGCCTTGCAGAGAATAGATGGCTTCGTCGATGCTGCCTTTGATGATCAATCTTGCCATGTGCGCTTCTTTTTGCTGACCGATTCTGAACACTCTGCAGAATGCTTGCTGCTCGACCTATAATTCATATAGTTAGTCTAGCCATACAAAGTCGTCGTGTAGGACGGGTCCCTTACCGAATAGTTCCACCAAGGATCCAATGTGATCACACGATTAGCCATGGTTAAGTTCAGTCCAAGGCCGCCACATCTGAGCGATGCCAGCAGGATTCGTTTCCCCTTGACAGGATTCCCGAAGTTCTTGATCGCCCTGTCGCGAGAGTCATGAGACATGTGTCCAGTGTACTTCTCAAAGCCCCAGCCTTCAGTCTGGCATATGCGGCCTAGAACATGGAGCATGGGGATCCACTGTGAGTACACGATAATCTTGACAGCTGGGTCTTCATCGATCCAGTTCAAGATCTGTGATTTTACTGCTATCGTCTTGGTGCTCGGAAGAACCTCGCCGCGCATGTTGAGCCAGCTCTGTAGCTTCGCCTTTTTGCCTTTTCCAGTAATGCTCATGCCTTCTCCATCGGTGCTGCCGGTAATGTTATCATAAGCGCCCGAGAACTTCTGAAGCGATTTTTGACATTTTCTGGCATCGGTATAGTATGAACCGCATTCGTTGCAACGATGGCGATCCAATGCGCGGCGAGCGAAGCTGTGTTGCATATCATGTAGGCACTGTATAGGTCAGTAGCTTATTTCGAAAAATTAGAGGGTTGTCTATTTAAATACTCACAGAACAGCAGTAGACGTGAAAGCAGCTCGTTACCATCGGATCCAGTGGCGGTTGTCTGCATCCACAGCACAGCGTACGTGAGGCAATGGCATCCCAGAGTTCCGAGTTCAGCAAGTCGTCCAGATAGCGGTCGAATTTGTACGTGAGTCCATGAACACCACCGACGTCGTACAGTCCTGCATCGTAGCCGGTCCGGTGATTCGGAATCGTCTCAGTCTCGGTCACGATTGTGGCTCCTTGTCTGCCGTCAACTCGCGGAGCACCAACCCTGTTCTTCAATTTCTCGCGCAGGTGAGTAAGAAGGGCTTCGGATTCCTCGGAAAGATCGTCCGATGCAATCTTGTACAGTCTCTCGAAGTCTTCGCGTTCAAGCAGATCGGTTATGGTGCCTTGAACGAGTAGCACGTGTGACGTGAGCTGTCTCAGGCGCAGAAGCATAGTCCATATGTGACCGTATTGCTTGTCGAGGTCGCCCGCCTTTGAGATACAATTGATACGCTTGATGAAGCGCGACTTCACGATCTCATAGACGTTGCGCTCAACCTCATTGAAGTCGAGCCAGAGGACCAGTTCCTCGGGTTGAGGGAGGTTCAGCAGTCTGGCGTTAAAGAGTGTGTCGAGGTGCGTTCTGCGAATCATGAACTTGCGCAAGAACACGTCCAGCTTCTCCATGCTACGAGAATCGTCACTCGAGCAAAAGTTCTTCCGAAATAGCTTCATGCTCGAAGCACCGTGTGGCTCTGCTCTCAGTGGTCAGTGCGTCCAAATAGTGCAACAGTGTAGATTAGCCTTACCTTTGATGAATTTGAAGATACTGTAGAACTCGTCAATGCCGTTCATCAATGGAGTACCCGATATAGCCCAGTGATGCTTTGCCGAGAGGGCGCGGCAAGCCATTGAGGTCAAACTCTTATGGTTCTTGATTGCCTGACTTTCATCCAACACAATTCTCAGCCATTTGACTCTGTGCAACGGTCCCCGTTCTTTTTCGTAGTAGTTTTTCCACCATTCGTTCTTCTGCTCTGCGGTCGTATATTCGGGAGGGATCTCGGCCTTGGGGTAGCTTTTTTGTACTTGCGTATACGTCGTGAGGACAATATCGCATTCCATGAGCTCCTCCACCTCCTGATTGCTCCTGAGTTGCGCCGCACTGTGGAATTCCTTCACGCGTCCAATGCCATGCTTATTCTGTTTGTCGGTATACACTTTCTCCGTGATTTCGCGTCGCCATTGAGAAACAAGAGCAGCACTAGCGACGATGAGAGTTGTGCGGCATTTGTTCGTCTGGAGAGGTTTGCCGTTCACGATATTTGCCAGCATGGTGATTGTTTTGCCCAGGCCCCTATAATATTGTTAGCAGTGACTCGGTATATTGAGATTTAGCGAATACTTAAATTGAATCCGCGAGCATTCCGCCTTTTGGCTCGACTGTTGAGTTCTCTCTGCGCCTCATGAACGCCACGCCAAGGACCTGCGATTGCGTTAGCGATGACTTAGAGATCAAGAAAGGGTGTAAGATATACCTGGTAGTGTTTTAGCGTTACACGAAGCCCTTTAACGTTCCAGTTCCCATCCTCTGCAGGTGTGACTGCTCCACGGCCGGTGAAATCCTTCATGGCATCTTCGAGAAATTTCTTGTCCGTCTTTGCAACCGGTCGATATTCTTCGGGAACACTAGCGATAAGACTCCGGAGGGCCTTATCTTTGCGATTATCATGATCCGGTCCGAATGTTGGCTGGTCAGGGACATCACGCATGCGAGCCGTATCTTCGAAAACGTTGCTTCCGAGCATGCTGGCAGTATTCAGGAGATCAGGCGCAGAGGGTTTGGCCTTGCGGCCCTTCTTTGGAGCTTGCTTTTTGCCCTTACCCGCGCCTTTAGCCTTGGCCTTCGCTTCGATCTTGCGGCGTGCAATAGCCAGGATGTCTTCTGCGGATTTTGGAGCGGCTCGGCGCTTTCTGGGCTGCGGCTTTGAGATTGGATCTGCTTTACGCTTGCGGCCACGTTTCTCTGGCTCCCCATCGTCGTCCTCGGGCAGGCTTGCCACGCTGGGGCTCATACGGGGGTCTTCTCCCACGGAGACGGCATCATCAGAGCCATCGAACGCGTTATCCAGACGTTCTTTGTTGATTCGCGCCTGTTCAGCATCCTTGGCTCTCTCGTATTGGATTTCCTCTTGCCAGGTAAGAGTCCCTTCGCGACGCTTTTCTTCGATCTCCCGCTGAAACACTCGGAACATCTCCGCAGGATCCGGGGTGCCGGGGTTACTCTCCGTCACGAAAAGATCTGATCTGCCAACGAGAGGCGTGCGCTGCACAGGTCGAGCAGGTATGCGGTGCTTTTCGGTCGTCTCACGTTGCTTTGCCGCGATCATTGCCTGAATCCTTTCGTTCTTCGCTTTTTGGGCGTCTTTGTCGCTCTCGCTCGGTTTGGCAGGCTTCGGTTTGGTGAACAGCAGAGATCGGCCCAGATTGACCGCGTCAGATTCATGCGGCTGCTCTTGGAACGGAGAGCCCAGCGTGCGGGCGTTGGCAGGTGCTGTTGTGTCGTCTTCGTCGTCGTCTGAGACGAGATTGATGATCTCACCGGTGTTAATAGGCGGAGCGCCGTCGGGGTTGTCGTGCGGTTCCGCCTTGATGGCTGGAGAGCCTGGAGGGTTCTCCATGGCTGTTGTCGCCGGATAGTGCTTGCTGGGGTGTGTTGGGGCGTGCTATGGTGTGGGATATGTGGTATTATGGGGCTAAAAGGGGGAAGGAGGAGGTGGATGTTGTTGTAGAGGAAAGGAAGAGAAAAGATGAGGGAGGGGGTTTAAGTATTTGCTGCTGGTAGTGACAGCGGCAGTAGCAGTGCTTACATGTGATAGTGATCTCCCGGGTGAAGCTCAAATGAGCCATCTGAAGTGATATGGTTGACGGGATGAAAGCTCTAAATGAGCCATTTGAAGTGAATATATCAGTCGTAGATGAAGCTTGTTGATGAGATGAAAGCGCTTCGGAGTGAGCTGAAGTGAGCTTTTCGTACCCAGGATCCCAGCTACAAGACTCTCCGCGTGTGCTAGTATCAGCAACTTTCGACGACTGCACAGAATCTGCTTGAGTGTCCTAGTTTGATGTAGCGTCTCCGGGCGAGAGGATTGAAGATGTCGTAGTATATGATGACTTGTGCCTGATATGTCATGACTTTTCTCATGAGATGTAAATAACACAATCTGTACAATGTGATTGCATCATAGGGTTGTCGTTTCAGCACTTGTCAAGGTGTGTCGCTAACCAAAAACTTCGTGGTAGTGCGCTGTTCCCATGTCAATGGCTACGCTTGGTAGCTGAGGACATTCCCAAAGCAATTAGAGTACCGGAGGCTAGATTCTTATTCATGAGCATTTTGTCAGGATTCTAGGAGCGTACAGATCTTGTGCAAGGCTTTGTAAACAGCTAATTGTGTTCGAGTAGTCGACAAGCTATTCTTACCAAGCATAGTATGAACCAAGCCATCCTCCCCAGCGTGCATATATGAACGATACTCAGCCATACTAGTAGCCAATGCTCTTGTTCTTGTCGGCGACTTTCAATTATCGACACTCGTATGAGCTAGATTCGATCTCGGTGGAATCCCTTGCTTGGCAATAGGGCTCTTAGTGGAGAAGCAAAGAGCCCCTCGGTATTCCTATCGTGGAAAGACGGGACAGTACTCGATGGAAGCATCGAAGGATGCGATCGGATCCAAGAAAAGCTGGTCGTTGAGGATAGTTGTCTTGCTGTCCGTGAAGATCATCCGCTCCTTGAAGTCGTCAATGCTCCCGCGAGTCATGAAGCCCATCAAGGATCCAGATTCTCAAGGAGGGGAAACGGTGGTGTACCAAGGATCACCTTTGCTATAGCATGTTTCTCCGAAGATCTCCGTGGGCCGAGCCTTTGGTCATCGCAGAGCCGTGTCTTGTGTCAGCAGTCTGAGATCCATGCTGGCAGAGAATAGTCATGCCCAAATAAGGCCTTGCAACGTCACCCTGCGCCGCCGTGTCTTGCCATATCCCGTCGATCGTACCAAGCGATACGAGGTCGCTACACCACTTCTTGACCTGCGAGCGCAAAAGCACGCCTATCTCCGAGGAGATGCTACACTTGCGATAGTTAGCTGCACATGTCCTGAGCAGCATCATGGCGCACCCGGGCGCGGAGGATTCTAAGGTCGGCATTGAAGTACCGGCAACTTCAGCATTCCAACCTGCGGCGGTAAAGCCGAAGCAACGGAGTCGCAGGAAGCATACACTGCAAGAGGAGGACGATGCTTCGAAGAGACGCTGTGTCTCTACGGCTTGCGTAGCATGTCGCAAGCGCAAAAGCAAGTGTGATGGAAATCAGCCGAGTTGCGCCGCCTGCGCGCAGGTATACAACACGCCTTGTGTGTATTCGCCTTGGACAGGTATGAAAGTGGAAGCCGTAATATGGGATCCTATATGCGACATAAAGCTGACTTGTCGCGACAGATCAGCGACGCAAAGGCGTGTATAAGCATGACACGGACGGGCTGAAGACGAAGAACACGACACTGCAAACATTGATACAAGCCATCCTCAACTGGCCGGAAGACGAAGTACCTGGACTTGTGAGCGACATCCGCTCCTGCGAAAGCCTGGACGATGTCGCGGAGAAGATTGTCGCAAAAGAGAATGGCGTAAATTCAGAAGACGACAGAGATTCGGGGACATACAACGGCGACTCAGCCGATGGGACGACCTTCGAGTCGCAGCTATTCGGAAAGATGGGAGATCTCAGGCTGGACGATAGCGGCTTCAGGCAATACGTTGGTGGCACCTCGACTTTGATCCACACCACGGACCTTCAGAACGACTTGACAACAGACTTGGACGAGTTCGAGCAGCAAGAGAATCCAATTACGTCCTGGACGACTGTCACTGACGACCCAGAGCTTGTTCTACATCTTGTTAACATGTATTTCACGTGGCATTACACGTTCTTCACTACCGTAGGCAGCTGTCACCCAAGACGAAATTTGATGTGTTTTGCTGACCTGGGAGCAGATGTCCAAGACTCTTTTCTGGAGAGACTTCTCGCGAGGCCGACCATCAGCGAACACCGTTGGCAAAACATACTACTGCACCCCTCTTCTGGTAAATGCAGTTCTTGCACTCGGCTGCCATTTCACTTCTCACCCAGGAGCTCGAGACGACCCAGACGACTCGGCAACTGCTGGAGATCATTTCTTTCGTGAAGCGAAGCGTTTGATCATGGAAAACGACGAGCACGAGAAGCCACGCATGGCTACAGTACAAGCGATGGCATTGATGTCCGTCAGAGAAGCAGGCTGCGGCAGGGAAGCCAAGGGCTGGGTGTACAGTGGTATGTCATTCCGTATGGCGAATGACATGGGACTCAATCTGGACTCTGGCAACATGACTTCCAACAAGCACGTCAATGGTGACGAGGCGGAAGAAGATGTGCGGAGAATCACTTTCTGGGGCTGTTACCTCTTCGACAAGTGTTGGTCAAATTACCTTGGTCGTCTGCCACAACTGCCCACAACCATGATCACCGTGCCCAAGCCAGAGGTGTTCCCGGACGAAGACGCCGCAGCCTGGGCTCCATACACCGATTCCGGTTTCACACAGGCTAATTCCCAGCCGGCACGTACAAGGGCCGTGGCTCTGCAAATAACGAAGCTCTGTGAGATTAGCAATGATCTTCTGCAGAACTTTTACAACCCTTCTGATCTCGCTCGGGCCAAGGGCAAATCTGCTGAACTCAAGAAGCTAAGCGACATTCATACACGCCTTGAGAGCTGGCGCCGCGATTTACCCAAGGAGTTGGAACCTAAGGAGGGTGGCTTGTCAAGTGTGCTTGTCATGCAGTATGTGTCACCAAATAAACTAGCAGAACGATAGCTAACCTCACACTAGTATGTTCTTCCAACTGCTGTTCATCCATCTCTTCAGACCATTCCTCAAGTACACTCAGGCGACTTCGCCTCTACCACACACCGTGAGTCCACGGAAGCTGTGCACGCAAGCCGCCGCTATGATCTCAAAGCTTCTGCGCTTATACAAGCGATCTCACGGTCTACGACAAATTTGCAATATAGCAGTGTACATCGCACATTCCGCTTGCACTATCCACCTGCTCAATCTGCCCGACAAGAACGCACGGAGGGACATCATTCACGGAGTCAAGCATCTGGAGGAAATAGCAGAAGGCTGGCTTGGTGCCAGGCGCACGCTTAGTATACTTGCTGTGCTTGCTCGGAAATGGAACATCGAATTACCTGAAGAAGCCGAGACAGTGCTCGCTCGCACCGACGCAAAGTACGGAAGCTACACTGGAGACATCTCGTCGCCTTCCTCCGAGCAGAATCGCGCTATGGGCGTTGTGGTCAACTCGACCTTGCCAGTTGCACCACAAGGATGGCAGAGACAACCAATATCCATGCCTGCACAGAGCGGTTACTATCCCACCGATCCTGCTGTTGAGGCAATGGTCCGGCCACAGACTAGCGAGACTGTCCAGAATGTGCCGTACACGGACGCGGAGCAAGTGCGAACACAGCATTACACTCAGGCAACGCTGAACCCGCAGCATGCGCCCAACCGACAACACAGACCATCCCATTCCCTGCAGTCTCGACCCATCGGAAACAGTCCAGGCGGCATGTTCGGCGGCGTCGAGCAACTCATACGCGACAGCTCAGACTGGGCATACCGAGATCAAGCCCAGCTTGCAACAGGATTCGAGAACTGGAACACTTCGGACCCGCCCGATCCCTCTACCAACTGGCTAAACGCTCCCAACGGAGATGGAAATGCCTCTTTCCCCATACCGCAACAGCAGGTTCAAGCACCCGTGCCTCCCGCCGCTGCCACCGCCGCCCCCGTCGTGCCTCCGTACAACATGCCCAACGGCGGCGCTACCAGTAATGCTGCCAACGCGAACGCTTACGCCATGATGACCTGGATGAATGGAGCGAATCCGTACACAAATATGATGAATTACGACGAGGAGGAGTGGTATCGTTGATGCCTTGCTTTGGTTTGAGAGAAAACAAATTGGCGTTTTGGCTAGACCTAGGAGGTAGATTGGAGCTCGGGGATGTAATTACTTGTGATACCCGTTGTATGGAAATATGTAAAGTACTCATGAAGGATTGACATTCATCAAAGTCACACAGTGCATCGACAATTGACACTAGGGTTGGAGTTGGGGTAGATTAGTCATTGCGCTGCTGTCTTTTGGACACGTATATCGGACGACGATGGTGTTCATTGCCAATTAAGGGGATGTTGTACATCATATCTCCCTTAAGACCGCTCTAGACGAGTTGTAGCCTGTCTGTAGCTCGTTGAGCAGGGATGTGAAGTTTCTGGTTCAAAGCGACTACAGAGAGAGCCATATCACTGATTTTTGGCATGGGCAGGCCGACAAACTTCATTCGCCTCGATATTCAGCTTCCATTCTTAGTTAGTTGAGTATGATTGCCGCGAGTACAGAACACACGCGACAACGCAGGCTGTGATATAGTTACCAAAAATCTCTGGCCCTTGGTATACACCGAGTGTGATTCTCACCAACCATCTCATTCGTTATCGATAACGTTGCTGCCGAGGACGAGACGTCACCTGCGCCGGCAAACTCCATCAGTCTAGAATGGACCACTAGAAGTTTGAGCTGCTAAGCCACAATGCATTGACGTCTTGGGGGGTCTGCTCTACCATCTAGCACGCCTACCACATTTTACCCATCTGCCCATGCCCGAATTATGATCGCCCGTAAAGGTTCGCGTATTTTGCCGTGGCGAATCGTGAGTTTTAAGGCCGGCAGCTGCTGACTACTGTGACGTCGTTTTTGACTGTTACATGTTCCTCACGTAAGCGAGCAAGCACTTCTAGCGAGATCATACACCTATCAGGAGTACAGGACCATGGCGGACGCAATGGATGCAGAAGTTGACAGCCAGGTAGGCGCAGCAGCACATTACGGTGATGACTACAGCCGCTAACATTCGCCACCCAGAAAAGTGCCAATCTGGCACGCATTCGCGACAACCAGAGGCGTTCGCGCGCCAGGCGCAAGGACTACCTCAAGGAACTGGAGACGAGATATCGCACTTGCGAGCAAGTGGGTGTTTCGGCTTCCACTGAAATTCAAGCGGCTGCAAAAGGCGTCGTCGAAGAGAACAGGCGCCTGCGCAGCCTGCTGAAGGCCTATGGAGTTTCTGATGCCGAAATCGATGGTGCGAGTGGCAACCAAGGGTCCATTGCCGCAGACACGCTGGAAGCCATGGCGAGTGCGCGCACTCCATGCGGACCAGGCGATGGGTGTCAGCCGGCAGCCGACCAGAATCATCAGCAGCTGCAGCCATCAGCAGCACCATTCGTTCCGTCACAACTGAGCTCTCAGCCTGCAACGCGGCAGGGCTCTTTTGCTGGATCGCAGTCGGCGGTGTCTACGCCGCAGTACCTGAACCAACTACCGAGCCCTGTGAGCAACGTCGAATACACTCAGGCTTCCGGCGTTCTCTGTTGTCCATCGACACAAGCGCCCATGCAATTTCTCCCGCAGTCTTACGGCATGCCAGGTGCTGTTCACCCTACGAGTATGGGCGGCCCTCAAAATTCTGCAGCTGGCCCAATTGCTCCGCACGCGGATGCGCAATACAACGACTACAGTGGACAGTCATCTTGTCAAATCGCCGCAAACACCATCCGCACTTTCAGTCCGACGGCTGGATATGAGCTGGAGCAGGAGCTCGGCTGTCGCGCGCCAGGAGAGGACTGCAGTGTGCCTAATTCCAGGATCTTCAACGTCATCGATCGATACACAGTCGGAGCAGGCTGATGAAGCAATTGCGACTACTGGACATCTGAACATCGAGCTTGCTAGATCGACTCGACCAGCAAACCCAGTCGCAAACCCGATACGATCGACCACTTGCGACCCCTCTGCCACCTACAGATCTGTCCTGGAGCAGTGGAAATATGCCACATTCTCTCTGTAGCCATGAAAAATCTTGGAGAACCTTTAAGCCCGAAAAATCGCGAACGAACACCCAACCAACAAGGAAAATGTGCTCATACTTCCGGATTTACTTTGCGACATGTTCTCATTTCGCGCTCATTCCTCGCGAACGATGCGAACCTCCTTGTGAGCAGCCAACTTTTACCGCAGCGACTGAAGAAGGACTCTGTCCAGCATGTCTGCAACGCATTCGGGAAATGGAAACGTGCATGATGCTCGCTATGCTTGACCGGTAGACTGGCGTGTCAGACGTCGACTTGGAAACCTCCTGCTGTTGCGAGACTGGAAGATAATCATCAAATTCAACGCTATTGCGCTGAAGGTCTGCGGTCACTCTGGAGCACGTCAAGACTTGCAGTGACGCTGCAGTGGACACGCATCAGGGCCCAGCTCGGTATGCGAAGGTGTGACAGAAATCATCGCTTTGATTGCCATACTGACTCATCTATTGTCCTGAAAGACCGAGCCGCGGCAAGATCTCGCAAGGACCCTGATCACCATTTATGATAGCATTGCTTAGTTTGCTGCTTTGAACACAAATATCACTTTAAACGAAGCTTTGCACTACCAACCTCTACCATCACCATCAATTCACACTCGTTTTTTTGTGCGAGACCACAGCCAATTATTTGATCCACAGAAAGGGAACCATCATTTCAGCATCGACCGGCATAGCTACAAAATGTGCACACAAGAAATCGTCTGGTGCTCCTGCGGCCACGGCGAGTTTCTCCCGATCATCAAGTGCTCGCAGGCCGAAGCCGTGGGAGTTTGCTTCACAGTGGTCCACGGCGACCATCGTGTTGTGCTACCGATGAAGTGCTCGTATTGCATCTCTGGTCACTCGGAAAAGGTCGCTCTCAATACAAATGCCAGGCCGCAGGGCGAGCTGGCGGCTATGATTGAACGGAAAAATGGAATGGAAACGTTGGGCAATGAAATAGAAGATGGGGTGGTAGCAAACAATGCTGGGAATGTACCTGCGGAACTGGACCATGTGGTGAATACGGATTGGTCTGGGTTTGATCTGGATCCGGAGTTGTGGCAGTATGTTTGAGGGGCGGGAGTTTGCTATTAGTGATTGCAAGAATTTGTTGTTAGTTTGGTATCCGCATAGAATGTCACATCACAACCTCGTGATTGCCCCGAATTTGTATTTACAATGCACGTCCCAAAATCTCGTAGGTGGCGTGGTTTTCGGCTATCTGGTCGTGTCGGTTATCTCGACTTCGTGCCTTGGAACTTTGCCAGCTCAGACTGCTGCAGCACTGTATAGCAGACAAACACGTGACAAGCAAAAGCCACAGTAGTATAGTGTAAAGTATATGGCCAGGCCACCTTGCACAAAACCTGCTGAGCTCTGAAACATACGCACATGTGGTAAGTTGGCTGGCCTGAAATCAGGATTCTGGGAACTCCACCAAGCTTTTTGGTCAAGAATCTCAAGGCCGCCAAGGGTGGCAGAAGTGGGCTTGGAGGAGCTTCTTTCAAGATCTCCTTCTCCACGCCGCTAGTGATTCCTTCGTTCTTGCTGCAGATGTCTTCTGTTGGATGTTGCAGCTCCGTGTGGGTACTCGACAGAAACATATTGCCCGCGATGAAACATGAAAGGGATGTAGCCGGCCGGAGAAACGAAGGCCGTGCGATAGTAAATAATCTCTACCTGCGGCACGGCACACGTGAGCGAGTTTGCCGGCGGCGATGCGTAATGACAACACATGTAGATCTGCATGCAGGTGCTCTCCCTTTGCCAACGCCTGATGGTGACGTGCAAACGTTTGATAGAAGGACATGCTGATGGGCACGCCTTGCCAGCAGAGCAATCCAGACAGCGTCACCTACCTACCTCCGAGCCTCCTACTGCGCCTGCGTGCATTATCAACCGTGACGAGTCCGAACACGCTTGTGCCCTCTTTACCCTCTTTCCCCTAAGCGAAATCATCGTGCGTCGCTCAAACGTCCGCAAGCGCTTTGATCTCCAGAACGCCACTGACGGTACCTGCACCGCCACGCTAGCCCCATCTTCCACTTTACTTTGTTGACGGCGCGAAAGGAGGGAGAACCTTGATCCAACACGCGACTACTGACCCGTCTGGCAAACCCCTCCCGCTTCCCACTTCTACATACATCATCACTCGTGAGTCGCTGTTGACGAAACTCACACGCTGCGCCTCATCTACGCGGCGAAGTCCACATTGTCGCCACACGCTCGTGAAAGTCGTTCTCTGGAAGACCGCACCCCTTAAGCTGTTCTGTGTTTACACTTCACAATAACCAATATCACACCTGCTCCCTCGAAACTCTCCGCGCACTCGGAATCCACACGACACTCATATCTCCAGCAGTTATCCCACAACATGCGTGAGTCCCTCAATTGCAATGTTTACGAGCTTATCCCGATGTTTCGTTGGCGTCATAATTCGCTCATGATCTCTCCACGTCCGATAAGAAGCAACAACTAACATGCACCTTAGACTCCATCAAGAGTGCCGCAAGACGGCAAGCCTGGTACAACCAGCAGGATGGCGACAACAAAACTTACAATTTCTTTGGTCGCTTCAATGCAAACCCTAGACGACGTTCAGATGAAGAGGATGGCGGAACATTGACACAAACAATGTCCTCACCTCTCGAGCAACGGCGATCCGCTGATCACAATCCCGAGATGGAAGATTTTGGAGGCACCAAGAAGGCTGGCACCTTTCCTACAGGTCCACCGGGAAACATGCCTCCACGCGCACAGGAAGCGAGCGAGCCCATGAAAAGTCCCAACGAGAAAGACGAACACGGCCTCGGAAGCAACTCTAGCGGTTCCGCGCGACTACCATCGGAATCTCAACCAGATGGCATTGTAGACCGATCAGTAGGCACCGACGCTGGACCTCGGAAACGAAAGATGAGGAAGTTCATACCCTTCATGGGCAAGAAGGACGACGAAGAGGAGCAAGAACTCCAGCGCGCTGATACCTCCGAGTCACGCAAAAAGAAGCACCCTAAACTCACAATCGGCTCGCAAATCAAGGCCGTCTTTGGATCTTGGATCAACCTCATGCTGGTCTTCGTCCCTGTCGGTATCGCCTTGCACGAGGTCTCGAGCGTGAGCAGAATCGTGGTGTTCGTCATCAATTTCTTGGCCATCATCCCACTCGCCGCAATGCTGTCTTTTGCTACTGAGGAATTGGCCCTCTATGTTGGAGAAACCCTTGGTGGACTCTTGAACGCCAGTTTCGGAAACGCCGTGGAACTCATTGTCTCGATTATTGCCCTGGCTCAGAAGAAGATCGTGATCGTGCAGACCAGTTTGGTGGGTGCTTTTACTTAATGTTTCTATTTTCATGCCTTGCTAACAACTCTCAGGTCGGATCGATGTTGTCAAACCTTCTACTCGTCCTCGGCATGTGCTTCTTCTTCGGTGGTCTCAGAAGACAGGAACAATTCTTCAACATCACCGTAGCGCAAACCGCTTCCTCACTACTAGCCCTTGCCATCGGCAGTCTGATCATTCCGACCGCATTCCGGATCTTTGCAGAGACGACCACAGGCGTAGCACCTCTATCGCGAGGCACATCCATTCTGCTTCTTGTCACCTACGGATGCTATCTTCTCTTCCAGCTGAGCACGCACGCCACGATGTACAACGAACCGAGTCAGAAGGTGCCCAAGAAGCCGTCGGGCAGGAAGGAGTCTGGTGACGTCCTTCGTGGCATTGCTACAATGGGCGCCGGTACTGCTGCCGCATCCGGCGGCGGAGTCAACCAGCAGCACCTGGTCCACGAGGAAGAGGAAGAGGAGGAAGTCCCACAATTGACAAGGATTGGCGCCCTCATTACACTCGCCGCCTCGACAGTCCTGGTCGCATTCTGCGCAGAATACATGGTCAGCTCGATCGACGCCATCACCGCCGGCGGCAAAGTTTCTGAGGAGTTCGTCGGTCTCATCCTGCTCCCTATTGTCGGCAATGCCGCAGAGCACGCCACTGCCGTCACAGTCGCGATCAAGGACAAGATGGATCTCGCCATTGGTGTTGCCGTCGGATCCAGTCTGCAAATTGCGCTGCTCGTCTTACCTCTTATGGTCGTCATTGGATGGATCGGTCTTGGCCAGCCGGCTGACATGACGCTCAACTTCGATGGTTTCCAGATCGCCGTTCTTTTCATTTCGATTATCCTCGTCAACTATCTCATCCAGGTAAGCAACTACAAAATCTTCGGCACCAGGGTGATCTTTCTGACTTCTGCGTAGGATGGCAAGTCCCATTGGCTCGAGGGAGTGATGTTGATGATGTGCTACCTGATTATTGGTAAGTCTTAAATTACTTCTTGCAGGAGTTTCTGGACATGTACTAACTCTTCTCGCAGCCATTGCAGCGTGGTTCTACCCTGTCGGCTCCATGGAGTAAGGACGCACTTCTTTTGCTCAGCAGCGATACGTTCGCCCTGGACCTCCGATCATCGACGCCTGGCTAAGTCGCAAGGGAGATCTGGGGGACTTCATTTCGTTTTTTCATTTCTTTCTCCGAGGAGAGGTAGCACAGGACTGCAATCCTTGATCGAAACTTATTTGTAGTACCTTTGAAGGAAACTTTTACTCTTACAAGGCCGTGTGATATGGCACTGCCACTTTCTTGCAACGTGACTTCGCATACGTCTCGTAATCTTACACATTAACATGACCCACAAAGGGCCATCCAACTGGCTCGCAACAGCAGCTGAGTTGACCTTGGTTACTCTTCCTCCACGAATCATATCCTTCAGAAACATGCTAAACGTACACAGTCACAAAAGTAGTCATCGTCACAACAGCAACATTGACCGGCGTAGGCGGTGGCGTCGTAATCGGGCTCGGTCTCTGTCCAGGCGGCGATGGCGATGCAATGTCGACGGAGTCCGAGTCTTCTGCGTTCATGTTCAGATCGCCATGAGCAGCTTTGATGATGTCTGCCGCCTGAAAGTCGTCAGTCAGTCCCCCAATCGAACAGAACAACAGAGGCTCGGAAATACATACCTTCTCCGCAACCCCATAAACAACAGCCTGCAAATGCGCCGCCGGCACCAACGGCATCACACTCGCATCCACCACCCTCAGATTCCTCGTGCCATAAACCAACAACTCCGGACCGACCACTCCTCCAAGTCGCAAAGGTATCATCGCCGCCGTCCCGCTGGGATGGTACTCCGTCTGGCCCTTCGACCGGATCCACTGCACGACCTCATCGCTACTCGCATCTGCGGGCGGGAACATCTGTTGCGGCGCCAGCTGCGCCATGCTATCGGTGGCAATGATGCGCTTGTTGAACGCGATGGCGCGTTGTAGGACTTGAATGTCGATGGGGTTGCTGCCGTAGCGGGGGTCTATTAGTGGTGGAGTGAAGGGTTGCGAGGAAGCGAGGCGGAGGGTTCCGCGGCTGAGAGGCCGCATCGTGGCGACGGTGAGGTCGCCGTCGTTGGCGTTGATGAGCTCGAACGCTGCGCGGGAGCTGTCGCGTAGAGCGGCGGAGAGGAGCGAGAGCTGCGCGCTGTAGCCTGCGATGAGGGTGCGGTCGGGAGAATCGTGGAGGAACATGGAGGGTAGCTGGGCGGCTGCGAGGTTGGCGAGAGCGGCGGCGTCGTGGGTGATGGCTGGTAGGGAAGGGAATGCTACGCCGGCGATGGCGCCTGAGGTGAAGGGACCGGTTCTACTGGTCCAGTAGTCGTTCCAGGCGGTGTTGACGAAGATCTGGTCGTTATTGAGAGCGGTTGGGTTAGAGGTGTAGGGGTCGTGGTAGGGGGCCCAGCACCATACTTGCATGTGGTCTTGCAGGTTGCTTCCTACGCCGGGCAGGTTGACGAGGGTTTGGATGCCGAAGTCGTCGAGTTCTGAGGCTGGGCCGATGCCAGAGAGCATTAGGAGTTGAGGTGTGTGGATTGCGCCTGCGGCTAGGATTACTTCTCGCGTGGCTCGAATAGTCTGTCGTCGACTTTGCGCATCAGAAGCAAACTCAACGCCAGTAGCAGTCAAAATTGATCCCGACGGTGGACGGTTCTGGCGCCGGAAAAGCCTCAATGATCTTTTGAGCTTCATCCAAGCGGTCCTCAACCGACTGCGTTTCACGTAGCCGCCACGAAGAGGCGGTACGGGTGGCAACGAGGTAATATTCAAGACTGAGCCGTTGCCGAAAATACCACCTGTGATTCCAGGAGAAGTTCCCTGGCCAAGTGCCAGCTCTTGCACCACCGGGGTTGATGCGTCCGGATTGCCATCTGCCCCGTTGAACAAGACCTGCGTCACAGTCTTCTCTGTAGAGACCCACAGGTTGGGCCTGCTGACAACACTGTCGAAGTAGGCTCGGCGTGCAGTATTCCTCGTCTGTGTGACAGGCTCAAGATCAAACGGCAAATAGCTTGCTCCTGCCACATCTCCGGCATTCGGATCAAAAGCAGTAGGAACGCCGAGCTCATTGAGGGCACTGAAAAGATTGATCGAAGCATTCCAGGTGTAATTCGGAAAGCTGACATTGACCGGGCCAGCATAGCCATGCACGCTCGTATCCTCTCGAGTAGAATACTGCTCTGCGATAGCACTCGACTGGATCGGAGAATAAGTTTCGCTCTTCTTGAAGTACGGCAGCATGTCGTCCCAGCTCCACCCGGGATTCCCAAGGTGGACCCAGTCGTCGTAATCCGCTCTGCCGCCTCTGTTCCAGAGCATGCCATTGAGAAGAGTGCCTCCGCCCAGCGCGCGGCCTTGAGGGATAGATCTCGCGTTGCCGTCAAGATATGCCTGCGGGACGGTGGACAAGTTCCAGTCGTACCTCCCGCCAATGTCGTGCCCGAGGAATCCAGGAATGTAAACTATGTCCTCTCCGACATCCGCAGGGCCAGCTTCGAGGAGTAAGACGTTGACGTTAGGATTTTCGGAAAGTCTGTTCGCCACTACGAGGCCTGAGGGCCCTCCGCCGACGATGATGTAGTCGTACTCTGCCAGTAAGGGTGTGTTCAGAGGAAGTGCGAAAGCGATGCTGAGAAGCCAAAGGGCGCTGAATGTGAAGGCAAGCATACTGTGCGAAATTGCATGGCTTGTGATGCTTTGCGAAAGGGTTGGTCGATTTACATATGTCGGAGTTCAGCTATGCGCAAAGGTGAGTGGTTCAAGGCGCCTGTGCTACCAGATGCATGGTCCCGCTCGTGTTGAGGCGAAAGGTGCTACGCTGTGCGGACCCAGTGAAAGGCAGGAAAGACGGCGCTTGGTTGCGCGTTTTGATGGGAGAGCAAGAGCGAGGTCAAAGTTCGATGGTGAGCAATTATGTCGACATGATATTGACCTCGATGAAAGTTGCATACATGTATAATCTGAAAGTCTAATAATTGATTAAAGTCAGTATACAGTTCAATGTAAGCAGCAAACAAATCCCACATACAAATCCGGCAACGCAACGTGACACGTCTAGTCGCACACCATGAACGCATGTACGCAACCGCCATGCTGTAGAATCTCAGCATAAAAAGCAGCAGTAGAAGAGAAAAAAGGTATCATATCTTGAAATTATATCGTATCGTAGTAATGCCTCCCGCCAAAGCACGTGCCCGTCGTGCATGCTATGTCCAACAGCCAGCCGTTGTCATGTCGTACCAAAACACAGGAAATTTATTTCCCGCAGTCCTTCCTGAGCCCTCAATTCCCCGTGGGCGTCGAGAAGCGCTTGTCAGACAGTTCGTGCCGCACAGCAGGCTCGTGCGGCGACACGCCGTCCATCTCGTGCACCTGGAAGTCAGACGAGACTTTATTGTCCCTCTTCATGCTGCCGTAGGGATCCAGGAACGAATGCGAGATTGCGGGTTTGGCGACGTCCATTGTCTGCGACGTCATGCGCGAGTCGACGGAGAGGTTTGAGTGGGAATAACTTGAATGCGCGCGTGAGATATGTGGTTGTAGATATTGTTGTTGGTGGTGTTGTTGCTGTAACTGCTGTCGTTGATGCAAGCCGAATTCATTGTGGTTGTCCGGAAGCTTGTACATCAGCTTGGGACCTGTGTGGTTTTGTCGCTCTTTGCATAGAGCGCATAGAGCTACGACGAGGAAGAAGCCGAGAGGGAGTCCGAGTCCGCATCCGAGGCCGGCCATGTCACTTGAAGTGTAGATTTTTGTGGCATTTGCAGCCGGAGTTGGCGTGTATTCGACGTGTGAGGATATCTTGCTTGGTGATGCTTCTGATGTTGTAGCACTTGATGATGTGCTCGCTGTTGGCTCAGCGAATGCGGCAATTTGTGAAGGTCTCAGTACCAGTGAGACATTGCCATGCAGCGTCCATGTGGTATCCTCCGAATCGCAACCCTTCGTATTCAGACCGCAAGTGAACTTGCTATCTTCGCCCTCATCGCTGCAAGCCGTAATCGCTATACCCGCACCTGGGCTTTCTGTATATCAACACTAGTCAGCCCCAAATGCTCACAATCCCCAATCCTTGTCCGAATCTTTGTTCACCTACCTGTTCTGCAAAATCCGGCGCACGCATCGCTTTCCCAATTCTTATCCGTACAACTCCCTCTGCTCAAAATTCCTCGGCGGAAACATAGTCCATCGTCCATGCATAGAGCATCGGATCCGCAACATGATGTGTGCCCGCTACTGGTCGTGCAAGGTGTATCTGGTGAAAGTGTTCCGTCCGGGAAGTAGCAGCTCTGCGCTGCTGTCGTCGCGATAAGGAAGAGAATGGACGCCTGGATCGCCTGGCGAAGGCTCATAGTGGTAAAGACTGGCATGTCTCCCGTGGGAGAACAAGTATGTAAGTATCAAGAGAATGAAACTGGTCATCAAAAGACTGTCTGCATATGAAGAGCAGGTGCTCCAACAGTGATGCGTAAATAGGCGTGTGCGTTCACAAAGCAAAGAAAACGGGCAGAATTGGTAGAGAGATTCAAGATAGTGAAGAAACGGGTTCTACAAAAACCGCTTACAACATCGTCAGGGAACCGGACAGTGCAAGACGTCGGGTCCCAACGCGCGTGGTCTCCAGGTCTTGGAAAAGGAGGAGGTGGATTAGGCTGGTCCAGGTCACGCTGCTATGGAGTTGGTACGGCTGCTATAGCGCGCTGGCCTGATCTCTAGCGCTGGCGTGGGCGAGATTTAACATTCGAAACGCCAATACCGCCACAGCCGTGCGCGGGAGTGCCGAATGGCGTGAACCCATTGGCCCATCGGCGCGATTCCTGTCACTTGGATTGCCTGTTTCCAGAGCGAGGTGCATATGGTACGCAAGTGTTTGACATTTATTGGCAAGGATGTTCGCTTGCCCGGCTACCCGATGAACAGGTTCTCGGTCTCGGTCCTGCATTAGTGCTTTCATGACTCTTGTACGCTACTACTGAAGCGAACGTTGGACGGCGGCTCATCGAGCTGGCAACGACTTGCAAATCTTGAAGATAGTGACCAAGGCACGGGACTAGCAAAATGCTCGGTGACCCGATCGTTCGTGGTGTGCGTGCACAGCGTGCTTCCCAGCACACGGGCAGAAAAGGGCGGGTGTCCCTGCAGATCTGCCGTGGTGCGAGAGTTAGTTGCGTGCGACAACCTATAGCGGCCGCGATCCGCGATCTCTACGGCAAGCACAGACAGAATGCATTGTTTGCGTTTGATATTAGTTACTTAGCCTTGTCTTGTGCGGTATTTGCATTGTGGGCATGGGGGTTTTCGATAATGCGTTCGCATGGTGTGCCATGCAATCGTCATCAGTGTTTGATCTTGAAAGCGAGACAGTGCTATACATGTAACGTATGACATTTGACAACGGTATGGTCCCTTCGAGAGCAAGTAACTACCGTAGTCAGCAGGTATTCGTGTCATATGTGAGTGCGTGCATTGGGACGTAACGCCGCGGGCGAGAGCAGCTGGCGTGCGTTATAATGCCCAGCCGTGCGCTGAAGGCCTGCGAATTCGGCTTAACCATCATCACCATGTCAAAATCTGAACTCGAGGATAGATAGTTACCACTTTGGTGTAGAAATTTCGTACTTTTCGAACTAGCACAAGTGAAGGAGTAATGAACGCTCGTTGGATCTCAATCCAAATAATCCGGCGTTTTGCTCGTGACATCGCAAGTGAGGTTGAAATCCCACGCTAGTCCCAATCAGTACGTGCCTCTCCTAGGCACTATAACATCAACCCACTCTATGCAGTGCCATTGAGAGCAACTACCGTGTGAGTGGGTATACGTGTCATGTAAGTGCGTGCATTATCGCGAACGAGACCCCTAGTCCATGACATGCAGCATGCAAGCACCGTGCCAACCGATCACATAACGAAGCGTGCGCGCGTTTCAATCACCCTGTATACACCATCGCTCGCTACCCAACCATCCGTTTAACTGTTTTCCGACAATGCATATGTACCTCTATCGTCATCCCATCATGTACACCCCACACGTCCAATTTATTTGCACACCAACACTCCCACTCCCACTGCCACCCCACTCCAACCTCTCCACTACCCATGACATGCGTGACGACACTGCCGAAAAAAAGACGCCTCACTCCCCAAGCAACGCCACTTACCCCGTCGGCGTCGCCCTGCCCTTCGAATGCGACATGCTGTAAGGCGCGAGCACTTTCTTCGCATTGCAGATCCGCCACGCCAAATTCCTTACATTGCCATCCGCCTGCACGACCTCAGGCGCAAACTCGATACCAAACATCTGCTGGATAGCGTACACGACGCGCTTGGCGTACTTGCCCTGACGCTCAAGGGCAGGGCCAAACTGCTCGTCGGCCGAGCGCGGCGCGGTGTCGGCGTCGCGGTCGAAGCAGTTCTGAACGACGGGCAGGACAGCCTGCTCGACGGCGCTGCGCACGATGCCGTGGGCGTCGACCTCGACGTCGTCTTCGTCGAAGCGGTCGATGCGGACTTCGAAGGGGTGCGAGATGGCCATGACGTGGTGCTTTTCGGCGTGGTGGTAGCGGAACTCGAAGACGCCTTGAGTCCACCAAAGTTTGTCGCCGGAGAATTCCATTTCGCCGGCCATGAAATCACGCGTCTCGCCGTCTTTGCGCTCGGAAGCGGAGACTTGCGTGTCTGACACGAGGATGCCTTCATCGGCGTGGGCAAAGTCGATTTCGCCGGGGTTGGTGGCGACCCATCTGCCTTGAGCTGACACTTTTGTGACTTCGCGTGAAGCGTTGTCGGCGATCATGTAGAGGCCAACCCAGTCTTTCTTGCTGTGGTTGAGCGGTGCTGTCCACTTGACCTTGATAGGTGCTCCGTACTCGACAACCAGACGCTTGAAGCTATCGGTGCGGCTTTGGGGCTTCTGTCCAGCTTCACCTTCACGGCCACTCAATCTCGGGCTCATAGGGTGTACAGCTGCGGCAGATGTATCAATCTCGAGCGAGTAATCCGTGAGGTGGAGGCCAGCAAGATCCGGTGCGAGTCGTGTGATACTAATGCGAGCAGGGTAGTTGCTGATCAAAGTCTTGGAATCTCTGACAAAGCTGCTGAAACCAGCAGCCAGCTTAGGCCGAGCGGCATCAATGAACTCTTCGACAAATTCCAGCGTCTCGTCAAGCACTTTGTCGACGCTGCCGGACCATTTCTGGAGAGGCGGTGGGAGAGAACGCTGGATGTTCTTCGACACACCGGATGTCTCACGGAGACCCTGGCGATAGAGCTTCTCCATATGCGGGCGCTCGATGAATTGGATGAAACAGAGCGTGAGAGTGTGGCTCAACAGCGCCAAGAAGAAGATTGACTTGCTCCAGGTCAAGATAGCCGCGCCCCATACGCCAGCGAGACCGATGGTACGCTCTGGATTGTTGAGGAAGCGGTATATGCCATCGTAAGTGAGCTTTTGAGGTCCGTCGTGGAAGAAGTCGCCAAAGAACCAGCCAAACTCGCCGAGCGACTCGTAGATGCTTGTAGCAGTCCAGATCTGAAGTGCGATGAGAGCGATTCCGATGACGTGACGCAGGATGGTCATGCCGTATGTCCAGTCGGCGGGCAGAGAGTAGAACTTCCAGGTGGCGCAGATGAAACTCGTGTAGCACATGACCATGCTGAGGTGGTAGATGCCTTTCCATTGACGCCAAGCTTCATCAATGCCTTCGCCGTACTTGACGAAGTGGCGAGTCCAGCGCTTCTTATTCGATTGACGGTCGAGGATGATGCCGAGGCCGATGGAGTACCAGAGACGCCAGGCGATAGCGCCGAGCAGGAAGAAGGCTTGCCATGTGAGGTTTGCAGGCGTGAGGAAAGCGACGCTGTACATGTAAAGCTGTAGTAGTATCACAGACGTGTCTGTGACGCGGAAAAGGTCGACGTTTTGAAGGCCAAGCAGATTGTGCCCTTGCAAAGGGCTACCGCTAGAAGGCTGCGGAGAGGGCTCGTTAGCATTACCTACGCTCAATAGGCGAGACTGGTATTGCGGGCGGTCTTGCAATCCAGAGAGCTGGTCGAGTTCGGCGCGTTTGGGCAGAGGCGGTGGCGAGTTGTACGTTTTCTCAATATGCGGGTTCTCGATGAAGGTAAGGAAAGTCAATTGCGCAGCGTGAGCGATGATCGAGATGAACAGGACTTTGTAGCTCGCTGCCATTAAGGAGATTCCATAGTATCCGGCGTAGCCGACAGAGTACATCGGGTGCGGAGCGAGCTCGTACACTCCGTCAAAGGTAAGCTCCTGGTCGATCAAATAAAAGTGGTCACCCCAATACCATGCGAAGTCTTTTACCACGCGGTGCGCGTCGAGCTTGACCCATAAGTTGAATAGGACTAGAACAATTCCGCACACCCAGCGTGCGACGGTCATCAGAATGTTCTCACCCACCGGACGACCGCCACTGGCAATCGCGAATAGACAGTACGACACAAAGTCGCTCATCAGAATCAAGTCTACAACGCGACGGAAGAGGAGCCAGGTGTTGTACTCCAGAGGAGCGTCCTCGAACTTGTAGTCCTTCGGAATCTTGGACTCAAACTCCTGCTTGAGGAACTTGTACAGGAACGGACGGGAGTTTTTGCCGGAGTCAGGGTGTTCGAAGATACCAGAGCGTTTCGCCCAGTTCGTTAGGCGCTTATGGGTAGATTGCTGGTGGAGGAGCCAGCCGATGCCGCCGTTGTAGCATGTGCGCCAAAAGAGAAATATTACGGCAAAGACGGGCACGCGAAGTCGCTCGGGCAGGAAGTACAGGAGGCCGCACAGGTAGGCTAGCACGGTGACGATGGCGATGTCGGAGCCGTTTTTTGGTTGCGTTGGGTCGAAGAGCTGGGACACCATGTCTTCCGTGTGAGGCACGGTGAAGACTGTATCGTCACGGCATCAGTATTGTTAGCTGGAAGAGGGTGGGTGGGAGAAAAAGCAGGCAAGTGAGCTCGATCGGGTGGGCTTATTTGGCTTGCTGCTGTATGTATACTTGCTATCCCACACATGCTCGGCTCGACAGCCATTGGAGGGAGAGGGTATGTTGTACGCACCTGTACCATCCGGTGTCCTGCCAAAAGTCTTCTTGTCTTTCTCATCTTTCTGTTCATTGGCCTGTTCCTTATTGAGCACTTTCACAGCATCTTGAGCGGTGTTTACGTTCGTGGCCTTCACGGGAGCTTCAGGCTGGTGGGGCAGCCTCTCGCGCAAGCCATCGACGTTGACGCCGAGGCCGCTTTCTCCGGACGGCATGATTATTGAAGCCGTCGGTTTGCAAGGGTCGTATACCAAGAGAGAGGGGTCAATTGGCGTGGTCAGGTACGTTGAGTGTGATTATAATAGGAAGAGAGTTGAGGTACGGAAAGAGTGGGAAAGCTCCCCAAGGTTTCTCGGCAGAGCGAAAGTCTTTATTGACGAATGGCCGGCAGAAGCCAGATGTGCATCTTCTGGCTCGCGGTGGGAATGTAGAGGGTCTGGAGAGGGCAAAGGTGGGGCGGCAGCACGAGGAGCTTGGGCGTGAAGGGAACTACTAGCGTTCATGTGCGTTGTGCGTGTCTTCACTTCACTTCTGCCGGCTTCTAGTTCCTCCTTGTTGCCTACGATTGGCTTGCAATATCATTGAAAACTGGACGGAGCGAGGGCCGGTGCGTAACGACAAGGTGGCACTTGGCAGCAGCGCGCGTGGGATGATCCGTCACCCGTGGAGAGACCTCGCTTGCGGGTATAGGCAGCAGCAGTGAGGTGATGTGTTCTCACAATGGCGAGTCTGACTACAGGTAGTTCATGCATGCATTGTATTCATGTATCTATATCATTAATGCAGGCTACCTATATCATCATCACAAAAAAAGCCGAGACGCCACGCTGTGAAGCTGCCCTTCTGCCTGCTGCAATAATAACCAACATTGCCGACTACCCTGCGCAAGCAAACTTTTCGAAGGAGCAAAATAAATATACCGTGCACGATGCTTGTCACCACATGCATGGGCTCATCACCTGCCCGAATGGGAGCAGTCGGTGGGACCTCACGTGCCTCCACTCCCAACCAAGCTCAACCTCACTCTGGGCCCTGAAATCGAAAATGCCGCTTGAGCTCAACCTCACTTTCAGCCGATACCTCTGAGCCTTGATGTCCAAAACAGCTCTTGAATCAAACACTCTGTGAGCGCATCTCACCGTCTGCAGACACATACGCAGAGGATGCCGAGGATGAGATCTCCGGTCTGGCTTCTTCATCATCATCCTGTTTCTCTCCACTGAAGACAGACCGCGAGATCCTCACAAAGAAGACGACAACAACCAAGCCGCAAGCCGCCGATGCAGCACCGTAGATGAAAGCAGCCCGGAATCCCCATAATGTCGAATCCACTTTGCTGTCGATGGCGTCACTTGCCACATGAGCCGCAGCCGCCTCTTTGACAATGAGAGAGATCGGTAGCGAGAAGGACATGGCCAAGTTGACGAGGATCGAGGACACAGCTCCAGCCACGCCTTGAAATTTCAGCGGCTGCGAAGAAGACAAGAATATGGCGGCGATGGTGAATGTCAAATCGATGCCAAGCGTGCCGCAGACCATAGAAGGCAAGACCTGCGACCAGTAGTGCAGTGGGACCGGCCCAACTGCGAAAATAAGAGGCGCGCCAGTCCATGCGAGGCCGGAGATGACGAGCAGGAGTTTGATCGGTACGATGTGCAGCACGGAGCTGCCGATCACGCAGAATATGATTCCGCCGACGGCCATGGGTGTGTAATAAAGCGACAACATGATGCCTTTGACGCTTTCCGGATCTGTTGTTGCCGAAGGAGAAACGAAACTGACACACTTGTTAGCCGGTTGACCTTCACTGGATTCATCGATCACTTACTATTCAGCGGAGATGTACAGCCACACTCCGAAAGATCCATAGAAGAACAGACATGCAAAGCAAAGCGCCTTCACACCTTGAGGCCTGAAGAACTCGAACGGCAACATAGGACAGCTCGCGTACCAGCCTTCCACCCAGAAGGCAATAGCAAGGCACAAAGTACCACACGACAACGGTACCCAGACAATTCGAAACGCAAAGCCGTTGATCTCCGGATTGTTCACGTTCGCGTAAGGCTGAACCGAAAGAGCATACGTGACCAGGATCAGTCCGCTGGTGATCAGGAACGCTCCGAGCCAATCCATCTTCAGGTTCAGACACTTTCTGTCAGTTCGGTCGTGCGGAACAGAAAGATATGCCGTGATTGCTGTGATGAAAGCCAGCGCCGACGCGGTCCAGAAGTACCATCTAGATTCCGCAGCTGGCAGGGCGCCGCCAGTAAGGAACCCGGTGTAAAATCCCAATGGAGCGCAGGCACCGTACAAGCCCAAGACCATGTTTCTTCGTGGTCCTTCTGGATATATGCTGCCAACCATTGAAAACGTGGACGGTGTGTACGCAGCAATGGCCAGGCCCTGCATAGCTCTGGAAACGTTTAACAGCAGACTTGAACTGATGAAGCCAGGAATCAATGTCCAGATCGTCAGCCATATGAGTCCAAACATGAATGGTCCGTAGCCGCCGTACATGTCAGAAATCCGAGCGAAGATCAGCAAGAAAGCGCTCAGGATCAATGTCAGCAAAGCGGCCGGCCAGAAAAGGCCCGTCGTTCCTGCACCATTACTGGCACTCTCGTCGAAGAAATTGGGAAGCACGACCGCGAACCCAGAGATAAGATACTCGGCAAGCAACTGCGTCATTGCGATGGAGAAACAGAATCCGACTTCTGCTGCAAAGTGTCGGAACTTGTTGGCTCGGACAGGGACATCTGGTGCAGAGTGGCACTCTGTTGCGACTGCATCCGGGATCTTCTCCTTGTCCACACTTGAATAAGCGGTCTCACTGACTGCCGTCGATGGCACTGAAGTTTGCGGTTCCCACGTTGCGACAACTGGAAGTGGAAGCTGTTGAGCAGAGGCGTATGACTCTCGCTTCCATGACTCTCTGTCCTCGCGGTACGTGATGAGTTGGTCGAGACTCGACAATCTTCTGAAAGTGAGACTAGGCGCGCGGGTTGAAGCCGTGTGCGTGAGTCTCGGTGTTTGTGGCATGCTTCGAGGCAGGGGCGGGAGAGTCCATGGATCGTCGGAGCGGAGAGATGATCTGACCGCAGTGTTGTCGTCGTCGTTGGAATCGTGTCCAGGCATTGGCGACCTTGATGGTGGATGGCTCCTTGGCCTGGCTTTTCCTGTCGAGAGCTGAGATTCCGATGCGGCGTGGCCGAGCGTGCGAAAGGGCAAGGGTGGCACGTCGAGATTCACTTCTGAAGGCCTGGTCTGGTGACGCAATGAGGAGTGGCGCTTTACTGCTTGCTTTCTCGGGAGCGCAGTCAAGAATGTTGGAGCTTGTGCCGACTGTGGACTCTTCGCGGCTGGAGTCTGTTCCGATGATCGATCGTGTTCGTGCAGAGTTGCGAGAGAGGAGCGGCGCGAAGCACTGGCCTGTTCTCTTATGGATGCTGCTCTGCTCACACTGCCTTCCAAGGACGCTTTCACAGGTATGGTCACTCGACGCTCACTGTTCATCGAAGATGATCTTGAAATGGCACCATGTGCATCATACTGCGTGCTGGAACTGGCAGGTGAAAGCTCGGCTGCTGTCGGATATCTCATCACTAGATCTCGGTTCACGCTCTGAATCGTTTGCTGCTGAGCAAGCAGGAAGGTCGGCTCTGCAGCGGCATACGGCGTGCCTGTCTGAGTCTGAGGTATCTCGTTGTCGGAGCCTTTGGAAGCTTCTTGCAAGTCGGGAAATGATATTGGCCTTCGAGATGAGAACGACGAACGATCTCTGTGGGACAAGACATCGTGGGCACCCGGTTGATCCATCGTGAGCAATGATGTTCAAGCCTCTGATGAGTTCGAGGCGTTTGTCTCGAGCCAGTCAAGAACCGTTTGCAGTGGATGCTCCAGAACAAGTACGACCAGAACACCGTTCGTGTGCAACAACCGAGAAAGCTGTATAGCAGCTCAAAGCAGAAAAAGGTACCTGAGCAAGACGAAAGAAGAACTTGGGAACACAGACAGTGTTATCGTCTGAGATAAAAGGTGGAGGAGAACAGCATGGAAAGAAAGAACGAGGTCGCAGTGACGTTGTTCTCGTTTTTTTTTCTCCGCCAAACGAGGTGTCACATTGGCAGGCGGCATGCGAGTCTGGTAGAGTCTGGCTACGTTTGCTCCAAAGTGGCGGTTTTCGAAACTTGCAGGGGTTTGCGTATGCGGTCGTCCAGCCGAACAGCAAACGAGGGAGCGGACGGTGGTACAGATGTGGAGGGTTTAACGCCTGTCAACGTCGGCCTGCAGGATGGGCGCTGGATGGTGAGGAGGTGGATGTGGGATAGTGGAACAGACATGCAGCGAACGGGGAAGATGGGTTATGATAGGAGATATACATGTAATGAGTTGCATTAGATACATATAGTTGTGGCTTCGCCGTTAAGGCTGCCATTCATGGTAGTGACAGCTCTCGAGATGTATCGACTACAAGGTTGGCGAAGGCGTTGCGTAGACCTTGAGCCAGGTGCGCCTTTCTCTCACTCGCTGATTCCGAGCCGTCCAGCGTGACTAGCACCATGGCTGCAAGGCGGTGCAAGATACATGTACTGAATCCACCATCGTCCACGTGAAATTGGCTTTGAGCCGCTGGGGACACTCCCACTGGGTAGGCGGCGGTAGCCACTGTACTGTACACTCGCCGTATAGCCTCGTTCAGGCAGCCACATAACCTTCCAGCATTTAGACCTCCCAATGCATCCTAGAGCTCTGCCAAAAGCTACCAAGTGGCTTGGTACTTTACTTTCGGCGCGTCCATTACAGCTCAGCAACGCTCTGGCAAATTGCATAACGCCGTGCATTGCCAGCGAAGACTGCCGTTTCGCAATAGCCCAACAAGCGAAACGCTGCAGCGCCAAAGACCGGTACGCGGAACCCGGCGAAGCACTTGAGTGCAGCTGTCCCTGCGGGGTGTACTCCATCGATGCATCGCACAAACAAGGGCCTTACCAGGTCCGCGGGCTCGAAGTGACTCTGTCCAGAGTAGCTCGACGACTAGTCAGATCTCGAGGAAACAGAGGTCTTCGAGACATGACCCAGGCCTGACACTCTTACCCCAGTCCTATTCCTGCAAGGAGCGAGAGCGCAACAGTATGTACAGACACTCTAAGACAACACGTCCGTCTCACAGCAGGAAGAACGCTCCGCATCGGAGAATAGCGGCTGAACACCTTCGTCACAATGTGTGTTCCCGCGGCACACTTCTGCCCCGTTACTGCCGTGTGCACGTTACGTTACAAGCAAAGACTGGCACCGCCTGCCTGCAGGCGGACGGGACAGAGTCTGGGGCTGGAGTGTTTCTGGGTGGTGGGCTTTTTGTGGCGTAACCGGGCCTGCATCTGCGATCGGCAGCGCACGTTGTGTGACGCCGCCACGGACAGCGGTTTGCAGCAGCCCGCAGCTGCAACCCTATTCTGATGAAGAAGTGGAGCCGGGTCGCCGGTATCACGTTGCTACAAACGGGCTTTGCCTCTGTTCAGAAACAGGTAGCAAAATGGCAAGTTTGATCGTCTTCGTCGTTGCCCTGTCCAACCAGAAGAGCGACTGTTCACAAGCGAGCAAGTCCGGTGGAAGAAAGCTGTGACATTGGACAAGAAGACTTGAGGGAGCAACATCATTTACTGTATACGCATTGGCTAGGTAACCCGAGCTCACCTGAACTACTAGATCCAGAACAGAACACATCACCTGCCGCGCTGCTTCGTACAAGTCTTATAAAATCACTCCTTGCTGACTCTTGTTTCGGACGAGGTTCGGTTAGACGGCGGCACAGATTCGACCCGTGATGCCTTGGTCAGACGGCTCTCGATCGTCGCTATCGCATTCTCGGAGTATCGACGTCGATGCTGCGGGCTGTTGGGCGCTTCGGCGCCAAGCTTGGCTGGAGAGGAAGGCACCAATTCGGAAAGCTCGTCTTTGTCTGAAACGGACGACCTGTTACTCGGCGCCGTGGTCCAGGATGAGCCTGTTTCTCTGCTTGTATCGTTGACGCCCGCAGTCATCTCGTTCGCGCTTTCATGAAAGCCAGAATCTGGGGTTCCGGTCGAAGGCGGTTGTCGTTCCCTGAGCATCGACAGATCCCAGTACTGAGGCTCTTCGTGATTCCAAGCCGTTCTCTCCTCAAAAGGTCCCGCGGTCCAAGGAGTAGGCGGCACTTCGCCTCCAGGTGCGAATGTATCAGCAGTCGGCGACAGAGACGAAGCACTCCATGGCATCTGCGCGTTCTGGAAGAAGTGCGGGCTGTACGAAGCGATAAGATCGCTGCACTGGCGAAGATAGTCGTGCAGAAGTGCTTGGTTCGCCTCCGCGTCCCTGACGGCGGTCTTGGTCGTTGCGCGACTCCATTCTAGCTTTTTCTTGTCTTTGCGCTTGAGACCTCGGTCTTTCCAGTCAGATAAGCCTCTTTCAGTCCTTTCGAGCTTCTTGTACAATTTGCTCAGCGTGCGGTGCGATGCTGCCAGCTCGGAGGTGTAGAGGCGGTGCTGATAGTGAAGCAGTGATAGCATGTTTGGCTGGACTGGGAAGAAAGCCATCGTGCACGTTCTTGTTTTGACGCTTGTACACGATGTTGAGGAGATCTTTGCGCAAGAGGCCGGCTCTGACGCTCAGCAGGATGAGTCTGGATGTTGTTCAGGTAAGCTTGATGGTAGAGTCTTGTAGGAGGATTGTGATTGCGAGCTTCGTTTTGAAGAGCCGCCTCTTGCGCTTGGTCTGAGGTTCAATCTACTGAGACAAGGTATAGCTATCTCGGCAGGTTGATAATCTCAAGCTGCTAGCTTCAATGAATTTCTTTGACGGTCCTGTTTGCCGAGATTATCAGGCGACTGCAAGCGGACAAAGGGAGTTTTTACCAACACCGTAGCTTCGGTATAGAGTATGATCTGAAAGAGTACGCTGCATCTACAGCACAATGTCAACGTACGAAGAGCTCTATTAGTCAGTCCCTAAAGCATTAATTCATGTATGTAGCAATTAGCAGTGGCTGGCCATCATGTGCAACTTGTGCAAATAAATCTGGCTTAACGTCACAGCTCCGTGAGGCGAACAAAGAAAGATTCCGCACCATGTGGACTAGGAGAACAACAAAGCGCCGCTGTGCTTGCGAGCATCCGATGGCATGTGCTCAGTGCGAGACGGACCATGAAGGTCTCGTGACACCCTTGTCGCCGCACGTGTTGTGACCAGGAAGCACGCTACTCCCATCAGCCATCTGTTTCAAGATCAACATCACATGTTGAATCCGCCATGTTCGGCAGCTTCGACGAACCGCCAGAGTCCAGCCTGATAATGTCAGTCTTGTCAACCACTCACATGGTTAGAACATGTGACGCAGACACCTACCTGTTCGGCCGCTCGGCGTACGCTTTCAACCTCGTCAAGGCTGACAGCACGGTTGATGTCAGCATATCGGAGCTGCTTCTTCGCTGGTGATAGAGGTATTTGTCCCACGACCGCCTCTTTTTCGGCCGCAAGAGAGGATGCTCTACCACGCTTTTCTTTGCCAACGTGTGCGCGTGGGTGATATTGCTCCATGACATGAATGTACAAATCCTTGCTCACGTTGTCAGCAAGCCAGCGCACAATCTTTTTACCTTCCTCCTCGTATCCAGGCATGACCAAGTGCCTCAGTAGTACACCTTTCTTAGCAATGCCATCACTGGTGAAGCAAAGGTCTCCGACTTGATCGTGCATCGCCTTGATGGACTCCATTGCAACGTCGACATAATTCTCTACCTTCAGCAACCGCTTGGACGTGTCTGCATTCCAGACTTTGAAGTCAGGCAGATATATATCAACAAGTCCGTCGAGTAACTCAATACTGGCCAGGGAGTCGAACGATGAAGTGTTGTAGACTATCGGCAGCTTCAGACCGAGCTGCTTTGCGTGCAGAATTGACAGAACCACCTGAGGCACAACGTGCTCTGGTGTAACCAAGTTGATGTTGTGCACATTGCCGATGTCTTGCAGCTTGATGTACCATTCCGCGAGCTCCTCAGGCGAGATGTTGAACCCATTCTTCTGATGAGCGATGTCGTGATTCTGGCAGAAGACACATCTGAGGTTGCAGCCGCTGAAGAACACACTGCCGCTTCCATTGTGCCCTTGTAGGCACGGCTCCTCTCCAAAATGAGGTGCGACAGTATTGACTACTACGTCGGCGCCAATAAGGCATGCTCCCGTCTTCTCGAATCGGTTGACGCCACACAGCCGTGGGCAAAGGTTGCAGTTGCGCAGGTGTGAATATGCTGCTGAGCGCTTTTTCGACTCTTGCACCGAAGTGAGAAGCTGATATCTAGGTGTATAATCATCGAGAAGGAAGGGTGGAGCGAGATAAGATCTGAGGCGAATATGTTGCAGATTGTAAGGGTGTTCAATCCGGCCAGCGCGTACAAAACGCCTGGATGCAGCTCGTGCGAGCATCTTGTGCCATCAACTGGGACGACAAGCACATCTGCTTATATTGGACAATATTTGTTGATCGTGTGAGAGGTCTTGAAGATGTCCTGTTCAGATATCCACCCAGGCGAGTCATGATTCCGCTGACCTCATCGGTGGCGGGCGCGCAAACCCCGCCGTTATCGCTGGACGATTGCTAAGCGACAAAGATGTTTTTGAATGACTGAGCTCCATATTCCTCCCACCTTGGACACACTGTTGCGCATTCAGGTAGTGCGACGACAAAGCCACAACGAACATGGCACCCTCACTAGAAGAACCGATCCAGCCAGTGGACGACGCCCTCGACGCAAATCTGAAGAAAGCACCTGCACTCGTCGCTCCAGAACCCGAACACTGCCCTGGTCCCGAGTCACAGAACGCAGGCAAAGGCGACGCATGCGCAGGATGCCCTAACCAGGCCATTTGTGCATCCGCGCCAAAAGGACCAGATCCCGACATCCCAGTCATTACGCAGCGTCTGGCTGGCGTGAAGCACAAGATTCTTGTTCTGAGTGGAAAGGGAGGAGTGGGAAAGAGCACATTCACAACTATGCTGGCGCATGCCTTTGCTAGTAATGCGGACAATATGGTGGGGATTATGGATACCGACATTTGCGGACCTAGCATCCCGAAGATGATGGGAGTGGAGGAGGAAACAATTCATGTCACGAACACCGGATGGGAGCCCGTATGGGTGAGCGACAACCTTGGTGTGATGAGCGTCCAGTTCATGCTTCCCAACCGCGACGATGCTGTCATCTGGCGTGGACCGAAGAAGAACGGCCTGATCAAGCAGTTCCTGAAGGATGTGGAATGGGGCGAGATGGACTACCTCGTGGTCGACACACCTCCTGGTACTTCGGACGAGCATTTGTCTGTAACCAGCTTCCTCAAGGAGTCTGGTATTGACGGTGCTGTTCTGGTCACTACACCTCAGGAAGTTGCCCTGCTGGACGTGCGGAAAGAGATCGACTTCTGCCGCAAGGCCGGCATTCGGATCCTTGGTCTCGTCGAGAACATGTCTGGCTTTGTCTGCCCGAACTGCACACATCAGTCGGAGATTTTCAGGGCTACAACTGGCGGTGGTCGCCAACTGGCGAAGGACACAGACATCCCGTTCCTTGGTGCTGTTCCTTTGGACCCCAGGATTGGCATGAGCTGCGACTTTGGAGAGAGCTTCTTCGATAACTTTGGCGATTCGCCAGCTTGTCAGGCACTGAAGGAGGTCGTGCGTAGGACTGGCGAGTCTATGGGTTTGGACCCGGACAGTGTTCTCCCTGATCACGAAGACGATGAATCCCGTGACCGCCCGTGGCACTGAAATCGCACATTGCCAACTTGACACCTTACGAGCATCAGACGACATCGTATCTGCTCGCAATCTCTTCACTTCACTTGGAAGAGGCCCCTCTCACGGACTCAGCGCGATATGAGAGGCGACCCCACCAAAATCCCTCGCAGTCACACGTCTTGCTATACCGCCCGACTGTTGTGTCCGAGCACCTACTGGCACGATCATCTCAGTTCGAAACATGAAAAGTACGAGCATGTGTGCGCGTACTGGCGTACTAGGTGGGTGAGCACCACGCCTTACAGCAACCCATTATGCGCTGGCTCCCTGAGAAGCCAGTGAATTAAACCTGGCAATCACATCGAATGAAGACCCGTATGTCACAGCGCCGCGATATTCCTCACCTTTCGGGGTCAGCTCACAGAGCGGAAGCCACCTTGGCACAGCGTCCACTGTCAAATACAGCCGATCTTGTTGCCATTTGCGGCTCTGAGGAATGCGGCGGTGCTTGGCAAGTCATGACCACTACCCTTCCACAATCATGACAGCTACCATACAACGTACACCAACTCTCTGTACATACAGCTTCAGATACCAATTCATCGAGGCGATGATATCGCCCGTTCCAATGCCACAGGCAAAGTGCCACTGACAACGTTCCCACTGATGTCCAAGACTGTAGCCATCATCACTTTTGTCCTTCCGAGTCCGCCCTGACTCGACAATAAGGAACTTTTCGCACCGCTAATTTTCTCCATCAAAGGACTTGTGAGTGAAGTCCTTTGTGTTTAGTTCACGTGTCGAGCAGTGTCCAAGGCTGGGCAAATGCTGACAGCGTCGATGAACAATGAGTATAAGGTCGCTTGCTGGGGCGTTGTCCTCGTTCACTGGCAACACCGACATTGTCTACACCATACCGTTTTCGATCGAAAGAATTGTCACCCCCGATTCTGCTATTCGAGGGTCCCTACTTTCGCTGGGTTCTGAAATAGCCTATCGCTCACAATAACAGCAGATACATAACGATGATCAGCACAATACTAACCGCAGCTCTTGCTGCGTCCACAGCACTCTTCGCTCTCGCCGAAGGAGCCGCCTCACCACGCCTTGGTGGCCGAAATTTCCCTGACCCTGCGATCATCCGAGCAGACGATGGCTGGAGAGCGTACGCCACCGAGGTGACGGTTGACGGGAAGAAGGTCTACGTTCCCATGGCTTACACACGGGATTGGAAGAACTGGCAGTTCCGTGGCCAAAAAGACGCAATGCCGAAACTCGCACCGTGGATAAACAAGAAGCACCCCAGGGTCTGGGCACCAGATGTCGTTGCGCTGCCTGGAGGAAAGTACATTCTCTACTACAGCGCAGCGCTGCAGAGTAATGGCGCAATCCATTGTCTTGGCTACGCAACAAGCAACAACATCGAAGGGCCTTTCGTCGACAACTCAGCCCGGGCCTGGATCTGCCCTGTGAAGCAGGGCGGTGCCATCGATATCAGCGGCTTCTACGACATGAAGAAAAACAAACGCTACATCGTCTACAAGGTCGACGGCAACGCCATCGGCCACGGTGGCGAATGCGGCAACACCGTTGAACCCGTCGTCGAGACTCCAATCCTCATCCAGCAAGTCGACGTTAAAAACGGCTTCACCAAGGTCGGAACGCCACTTAAGATTTTCAACAACGACGACAGGCTAGCCGATGGTCCGTATGTTGAAGCTCCTGCGCTGAATTACATGAGTGGCAAGTACGTTCTCTTCTACTCGCCTCAGTGCTACACTACGCCCAAGTATGCTGTGGCCTATGCCATTGCAGACGATATCAAGGGTCCGTACAAGCGCTCTGGCACGCTGTTTAAGACTGGTGGACCGCTTGGCTTCCAGGCTCCCGGTGGACTGGATGTTGCTGTCAATGGTGATCATGCGGTTTGGCACGCGTATGTATACCCCTCTCCCTTTGAAAGTCATGAAGCAATTGCTAACTTGAGGAATAGGAACTACGGCAAAGGTCGCGCCCTGTATACTGGTATCTTGACGCTCAAGGATGGCAAGATCACGGCACAGGTTGATTAGTACGCTCGCTTCATTTGAGGCCTTTACCAGATCTCTTTTTTCTTTTGAGCATTTTTCGTTTGGCGGTCTTTCCATATGAGAGAAGACCGAGACGCATATATAGAACAATCTCACAGCATTATCGAGAAACACATATGAACTTTTCAACTCTATCTCCACCATTCATGTCGTGAAACGTCGTACATAATCTACCTACATCGGCTGCAGCGCGTACGACCTCACCTCGTACAACCCCTTCGGCATCCCCCTCTGCAACTCCGTCGCCACAACCTTCAACTTCGCATCCTTGAAAATCTGCCTGAACTTCTCGTCCGTCCGCGTCACGCTGCTGTCAGTCTCATCATACACGTCCTCGCCGCGGTGATCATTGCTCAGATTCTCCTTGACCACGATCCAGCCGCCCGGGCTCAGCGCGGCCGTCGCCCGCTGCAAGTACGCGACCAGCTGCGCGTCAGGCAATTGGCCCACGCACCATTGGTTCCAGACCAGATCGTACGTGTACGCGGGCTGCCACGCTTCCAGACCGACGTTCAGGATCTCGCCAACGCCTGCTTCGCCTGCTTTGAGGACGTCGGTGAACTCTTTGACCGGCTCGATCACGTCTACGACTGAGGCGACGTTGCTGAGGAAGCCGGTGGTGATGCGCCCGATGCCGGCGCCGCAGTCTGCTGCTCGCGCGAGCTTGCCGGTGGTCGGTGGGTGCGTTTCCGAGGCCCGGCGCAGTTTGGCGAAGAAGTTGCTGCTGCCTTGCAGGTCGATGCGCGAGACTTGAGGGAAGCCGCCGAGGACGCCGTTGACGGTGGGTTCGGTTGATGACCAGTATGCGAGGGCGGTGGCGGTGTCGATGTGGGAGTCTGGGGGAGCGTCGGCGGCGGCCATGGTATATGTATTGTGTTGTTCTTCCGCAGTGTGGATCGTTAGGTCTGGTATTTTTATATGGTGTTCTGTTTGGTTTGGTGTTTGCAGTAGATCTTTGTTGGCTGTAATAATAGGTGCAGGTGAAATGCGTGTGGGGTGTTCGAAAGGCGAGTTTCTCAAACTTTCATGTTGTTTCGTCAAAGGTTGAACTTTTGCCGCAGGGATATTGGCCAAGGAAGATATGCCTTTTTCACATGCAGGAACTGGGTCTACGAGAAATCATATCGTCTTATGTTGACTCCCTTGCATGCGATTGTACCCTATACATGTGTGTTTCTACGTACGTTTAGCCAGAGTTCACTGTGTGCGTAGTCGGCAAACACAGTTCAATGAGCTTCGATGAATAAGAATTGAAAAACTGATGAAACGACATCATCGCGTCAAGAAAATGCACGACCTACTATAATCAATGAGTCTGAGTATACATACCCTCATCATCATCGCCAATTAACCTCGAAGGAAATCGGGTAGTGTACATGTATGGATGTACACACGACATACATGTGTGGGCTCAATGATATAATGATTAAGGGTTAGAGTATCGGTGTTATCGTTCCATCAAAATTCTCAAACTCGCACTTTTAGAATGACGACGACCTCAATTCGAGAAGGAAAGGGCTGAGCTCGCTCGGAGAATGTGATGGACTCTCCTCTCGAATGGAACGTTTGTCAATGGCCCTGGGAATTCGTGACGTATATAAGAGTATCATGATTACATCTAGGACGGGTAGTGAATAAGTAGATGGTGTCCAGCCGACCCAGCTAGATCGAGTAGTGCGTTTCTCAAAACACTAGAAATCAACGAATCGAGCCCTGGCAGGCGGGTTGAAACCAACCGTGAGATGTGGGTTCTGATAGGATCGGGGTTCGATCGCTTTGTAAGGTCCGTCGATCAGAAAGGTCTCCGCCAACGATACACGGACTAGGAAGTTGCATCATGTTTCCTACACATTTGTGGTCTTTGTTACATTCCCGCCGTCAACGCTATGATGTCGATCTCTCCTGAGGTGTACAGCGAAATCCACAACGGCAATGGTCCCTTACGAAGCAGAGCAGCTGTGAGAGTCCGTTCGGACGTAACAATTGATAAACTTATCACCCGCACTTACTCGTTTCGTGACCATAGCGATTCTCGTCCTCTTCACATCTCATCAGCCTTTATCTGCTCCCACTTCAGGCTTCCAGTATGGGTAGCCCAACTATTTACCATTTTGTCAGTGTGAAGAGGAAGCTCGCCGTAACCGCCCAGAAGAGTGACCAAAGCTGTGTGCTAGAGAAGCAAGGCCATGGCGACAACCAGAAATGGATGGTTGAATACAAAGATGATGCCAACAGAGTCGCCATAAAGTCTGTGGCTAACAACGAGTACCTACGAGTCGATCCAAAGACAAATGCAATCACTACGGGCGAGAGGTACACATGGAGGGTCTGGGACGGCGATGACCCGACCATATATCGCTCCGGTCAATTGCAAGCTCTTTCGATCCAGGATAAAAAGATGTTCCTGGAGGATGGTCCACCGGGCAGCCCTCTCTCACTGCATCAGAACCTGGTACGATTCCCAAGTACATGATGGCGGGCATTCCAAGCTGACTGGATGAGTAGAACGATTCTGGAAGATATCCTACAGAATTTTACTTCAAACCCACGTCCGTGGACACCACCGAAAAGAGAGTCTTCGGTTACGATCGCGCTCAGGCGGCTGACCATGAGAAGACAAAGGGATTGCAGGACCGCCAAGACAAGTTGGCGCAGAAGGAGAAGGAACAAGCTGCCGAATGTGAGAGGAAACTGAAGGAGGTACAAGATCGCCAGGAGTTGTTGGCCAAGGCAGAGCAAGATCGTGTGACAAGTTTCGACGCGAAGGTCAAAACTCTCGAGGGTCGCGATGCAGCACTCACGCAAAAGGACAATGATCGATCCGCCGAGTGGGACAAGATGATGAAAGACCTGCAGAATCGTCAAAAGGCATTGGCGCAGGCAGAGGAAGACCGTGCTGCGAGTCTCGAACGCAAAACAAAAGATCTCCAAGCAAGAGAATCGCGGCTAGCGGAGAAGGAACGACAGGCCGACGCACATCAGGCCGACCACCATAAGTCGGACGAGGATATTCGCAAATCCCAGGCTCAGCAAGAAGTCGATCTTCAACGGAAGATCGATGAGCTCGAGGCTACTGAACAAAACGTCGCCGCTGATCGTGCTGCCTTGCACAAATCGAAAGCCGACTTTGCCGCAAAGGAGAAAGACATGCAACAAGGCCAGAAGGAACTCGAAGATCAGAGAACAGCTACTGAGCATGATCTATCGGTGGCAAGAATTGCGCTCGAGCAAGAACGCAAGGAGTTTGAGAGCCAGAAGGCCTCTGCTGCCAGCGAAGTCAAAGGATGCACGCGTAAGCACGCACCCGATGTCCAGGATGATCCTTTGAACGAAACTGCTATTGGAAAGATGCAGCTCGACAACGTCAAGCTGGAGCAGAGGCTTGCAAAGCTCGAGCACCAGCTTACATTGATGAGTACTCCTGCTGCGAAGGAAATGAAGCAGCCTCTTACCAATGGACCTGTCAAGGGTTCAGCTGCCAATGGTGTGGGAGCAACAGGATGCGGCCACAAGCACTACAAGCCGCCACGCAAACTCAACAGAAAGCTTATTGGAATGGTATACGAATGATTCGATACCTCCAGCAAGAAGGACGTATCACATAGTACTGTTCTTGTTCCTCCTTGGTGCATAGAACGATCCATTGACTTGTGCTTGCGAATGGCTCGCTGTGTGACGTTCGCCGAACACAGAGAATGGACCAGACCACCCCAATCTTCCTCGTAACTTATTGTTGCTGGATAGGATGACTTATATGGTTTCCACGCTCAAGCCCCTTCTCCAGAGTCTCAAAGCTGTAGGCACATACGAATAGCAAAAGTTAACTAACAGTCGTCTGTACTGCGCCAAAAAGCAAAAACATACAACAGGCGGGATTCCCAGATGGTCACCCACTCTAGTACTAGTCGCCCGGTTCAGTGCTTATGTATGGCAGAGCGGACAATGATTCGGCGACCGTGGGTCATACAAGCCTGGCTGCTGCATGTGGTGTACGGCTTCTACTTTGCTCGCCTCGCATCTGCGACCTCTATCAGTAGAGGCTTGCTGCAAACGCTTGTAGATGTATGCCAACATATGACGTACTTCCAATAACCCAAGCTAATGTATCTGAAGCATCTCCGATCTCTTTGCGTTCTCAACCAGGATCTGAGTTTCCAAGAAGAAGATCTCTGGACTGCTCATCTGCAAGGGATAGCCAGCTGGAACTCCCAAGATTCCGCGGCTGTATGGGTCAGTTTTGCATCGCAAGAGTCGTTCAGATTGTGCATCTATGGTCTTTTCCTCCTTGACACACAGATTGCTGTCCCATGCAATACAAGACGATTCCTGTCGATCTCGGAGATTCTTTGGGACTTACCACCGGCAACTCAGCTATGGGACGCAACCTCAGCGGATGAATGGACGATGCTCTTATTGGAGGAAATACGTGATGGCACGGTTTCGACTCCGGCGATCCGAACATACGGTCTGCAGCCACAAGACCGGATGTTCCTGCCACAGGTCACCCAGTCTCTGATGACTGGAGAGAAGAAGACTCGTCTGTTGGAAAGGATTTCAGCTTGCCCATTTGCAACTCTTTGCGTCCTCGCCGCACTCGACTCTCTTGTGCGCGACTTCACATATTGCTATTACCAAATGCCGCCAGTCCTACTGGACCCTTCTGCGTACCATTGTCTTTCGCCAGCGCAGAACCGACCCATAAATGCAGCCGTTACCTTAATCATTGACAATGTGCTCACCGATCCAGATATGACTACACAGCTCAGCCGCTTATCCCGACTGATGGCTTGGACCGTCCGCCTTGGTCTTTCGGAGCCTGACGATCTTGTAGTGTCTGGTATTGCTGATACAGCCCTTGCTGCTGGTCTTGCGACTGCGGCCCATTGCGTCCTGGGCAGTGCGAATGCGAAAAGGCGTGCATTCGCTGGGAAACAAAGACGATTTGGCGAAGACTCTTCCATGACTGCATGGGAGGACTTACTGAAGACTGTTACTGTGGTATGCAATTCTACCCTGGATATCACTCCTCGCGCGCCACCATGGATGACTGCACTGGGCTATCGCATGCTTCTATTACTATGGCGAATACTGCGAAGAGCTATCAGAGAAGTAGAGCGCAGCCCTCCACCTTTGGCGACCCGGGCAGGCTCTTTCAGTCCAGCAAACATTATCATCTCGCTCGTATGCGAAAAGGTTCAGGAGCATCTGGTCGATCAAAACGCCGAGCTCACATCCCAAAATCCTCGCCTAGTCGAGTCAGGGTTTCTCCATTTGTTGATCCAGATCTTTGACGCTGATCTCACTCCCATGGGTGACGTCATTAGTAAGATCTTGCGCGAGATCATGAATATGCCCGACATCTACCAGTTTAGTTACATGACCTAGGCCATTGCGGGAAAGGCGAGATAGAAGCAGACGTCGCTGGAACGCTGAACTTGTAATTGAGTCATTGTGCAATGCATCAAGATAATTCGCTTCGCTACAAATTGTGTCGATGCACGTCACTTTTGCCTTCACTTTCAAAGACCGATCATACGAGTAGACTTGGAGATCATACTTGAAGGAGGACTCCGAGCTCTTCCGGTGGGTGAAATTGATCAACGCCCTTTGCCTCAGGCACTTATCAAGCCAACTCACGATAACAATCCCCGATCATCGAAGTTGGTGGAGTTGGTGTGATCAGCAAAGAATCTTCTCTCGAACAACCCCCCGCAATCACTGTGTGTTACACACGCAAACTCCACCAGTTTGAGGTCTAGAATGTATCACTGTCATATCATGCACCTCCACCATCGCTGTCGTGTAGGCACCGCGCGGGGTTCATATTGGCAGTGAGTGACCTATTAATGTTCCATATTGCCGTCTTACGTTTCAACTGCAAATCAAGTTACCAACTGCTTTCACCGGCGTCTTTTGAACAGTGTCCATATTGCTGCGCTACATTTCGTTGAAACACTACCAGAGGTAGAACATCCAACAATTATGGCTAACAAGGAAGACTCCAAGGATATGCAACAATATGCGATGGACCATGAGAATTCTCTGAACCCAGTGGCTTCTTTGGAACTCGGCCATGTGAAGGACGTGAAGCTGAAGACCTCCGAACACGACCCTGCTCTCGTAATCATGGGTCGAGATCAAGTCGAATACACCGCTGCAGAAGGGCGGGATGTGCTCCGGCGTATCGATTGGCACATCCTGCCAATGCTCATGTGGGTTTACTGCATTCAATTTGCAGACAAGACCTCTCTGAACTACGCCTCCCTGATGGGCATCAAGACCGATGTCAATCTGGATCCGGACAGTCAGCAGTACAGCTGGGCATCTTCCATCTTCTACGCCGGATACATAGCCTGGGAGTAAATCGTTCGCATGTCACATCGTGTCGCAAAAGAGCTGACGGCTTGCACAGATTTCCCACGACGTACCTTCTCCGCCGCCTTCCGTTGGGCAAGTATGCCTCCTCACAAATCTTGATTTGGGGTGTCGTTCTGGCATGCCATGCTGCAGCTTTCAACTACGCTGGTTTATTGGCTCTTCGGTTTTTCCTGGGTGTCTTTGAAGCCACGGTCACTCCGGCATTCGTCTTGATTGTCTCGATCTGTTATCGGCGGGACGAGCAAGCAAAGCGAGTCAACGCCTGGCTTTGCTGCAACGGCATCGCCACACTGATCATGGCACCGTTCGCTTATGGTCTGTCCGGAGTGACTGCCAGTGCTATCGAGACTTGGCGCATTCTATTCATCGTTTTGGGCCTCTTGACGGTCATTACCGGTGTCGTACTCCTGTTCTACCTGCCTGACAACCAACTCAACGCCTCCTTCCTGGACACCCGACAGAGACAGATCGCAATCGAGCGCATCCGAGGCAACTTCCAAGGAATCGGTGGCCGTACCTGGTCCTGGCTGCAATTCAAAGAGGCCTTTCTCGACCCACGTACATATCTCTACGTCCTCTTCTCGTTGCTCATGAACATCCCCAACGGCGGCATTACGAGTTTCGGATCCTTGATCATCAAATCTTTCGGCTTCGGTGACCGCTTATCTCTGCTCTTGCAGATGCCAGGCGGCTTCGTAGACATCGTATGAAAGCTTGGTTTCGGCTACATGTCTGACAAGTTGCTCGATCGGTCGCTTCCAGCCATGATCGCGACCCTGATTCCCATGATTGGCGGGATTATGATGATCACAATCCCACAGAGCGCACCAGCTGGGCTGCTTGTAGGCTTCTACTTCATCTCTTGCGCAGGCGCGTCATGGGGACTTGTCATGACCATGATCTCCAACAACACCGTCGGCTACACCAAGAAGGCTACAGTCAATGCTCTCCAGATTCTAGCTTATGGTGCAGGCAACTGGATCGGTCCGCAGACATTCCGATCCGGACACGCGCCAGACTACCTGCACGGTAAACTCATGGTTGCGATCATGTATGGTGCCGCGGCAGCGGTACTCCTGATGATTCGCATCGTGAACATCATGGAAAATAAGAGAAGGGACAAGGAACAAGCTGTCGAGACTGTACATCCGTCCCGAGTGGAGCCAGAGGGTGATGGAGCATTTTTGGACCGTACCGACTTTGAACAGCGGGACTTCAGGTACATCGTCTAAATTATCATAAGGGGGTGAAGATTTTACTATCATGTTCTGAAGAGAATCACTCGTGTTGATCAGATCGCCTCTCAGTCTGGTTTTGTAGATCTTACAGTGCGTTGATTGCGGCGAGGTCCGCATGGTCCAGTTTAGGTCAGTTTTTGTTCTGGAAAAATCATCGTATGGTTCGTCAGAAGTAAGGTAATATTTTGGCTCGGTGTATTATTGACAATGCTCTTGACGATCGTGTATGATCGAGCATGTTCAAGTATAGTGTGGCGCCCCCGGCAAAGGCGTCGCGTCGCGTCACAGTTCTTGCACCCGTGCTCACGGACTCGATCCCGTGCCGTAGGGAGAGACACGGTGAAGAAACTTTGAATTTCGTGGAAAAAGCGTCTTCCAGCCTTACCCGGAACTTCGGACGACGTCGATCGTGGATGGCGTCTTGAATACGAGGCCCCAGAGTTCAAAGCGTTTCGCAAAATCTGACCTCACCTGTACTGACGGCAAGCAAACATGCGAGCACTTTGTACTGCTGGCCATTTGTTTCGGCGACAGGGGGCAGGCCGTGAAGGATCAGTGACGATAACAAGCTTATTCCACTCTGCCGCGCCGAGCGCATTTTCAGACATGCCTCCGGCCGGCCCCGGTTTCAAGTATCAGCATTTCGGCGTATCTGATGCGACGGACTTCGTCGCAGGACAACCTGGACAAGTCTTTAAGCCTCCCACGACATTTCTGCAATGACGCTTTTTGGGGAAAATCATCGGTTGGCAGAAACCGATGGGCTAACGAACTGCTAAGTGGGTTCAATCTCGCGTGCTTCGCTGAGCGGCGTGTTCGATCGGGAGATGGGTCCCACAGAAGTCAGAGGTCCGCGCTCGAAATATCACAAAGTCCACCAGCATTGGCGCCAATAATCCCAGTCGCCCGACTCTGCCGTCTTGGTGGCTCAGTTCATCTAGCGAGTCACGGCCCACTCTTGGGGGCAACGAGATGGGGGAGCCCTCTTTCTCTCAACGGCCAGCTCGTAGTAGTGTGGTGCTGCTGCTGCCTCTCTCCAGAAAACGTTTCTGTAGGTCCTAGATCGCAGTCCAGTCCAGTTCCTTTTGTTGCTTTTGCTTTGCAGCCTATTTGCCTATACACGCAGCGTTTCGCTTCTTACCACAACCGCATCCAGTCGGCCTTGCTTACCATATCGCCGACCACGATGCTTTCCCTCGTTACTCTTTCCTTTTCGCTCCTTCTTAGCTTTGCCACCGCGCAATCCACCCAGGTCACATGGATTGAACCTGGCCCTTCAGCAGGCGCTTTCACCTACGCTGGTTCCGTTGTAGACGCCTGCCCCGGCACCACTGTTTTCGCTTTGCAATGCATATCTGGATCTCGCACAGAACTCTGCGGCACTGACGCTCCGGTGAGAGTTCATCACAATGCGACGAGCTTATACGAATATAGATACTAACCTCAAACCAATAGGCAATGACCATGACCGTCGGCCCCAGCCAAGTTCACTTCCACGGTAGCACCGCCACCTCAGGCCTCGACTTCGAAATGGACATGACCTGCGACATCGCCGAGAGCTCCGCCACCTGCACCGAATCCACCAGCTGGTCTGCCGTCGCAACTTCCACCGAATCCGTCGAAACCACCACCGTCAACGTCGCCTCGATGGCTACCTACTCTGCCGAGATCACCGACGGCGCCGACAAGCTGGACAACACCGGCAAGTGCAAGGCGACCACCAAGAAGAACGGGAAAGACGGCGAGAGCGCCGGTGTCAGATTGACCATCGGCATGGGACTTTTGGGCGTCACCTCTTTCGTCGGCATGCTGCTGCTCTGATGAAGACAGGGCAGGGCGCAGGACGCGTTGCGACAGAAAAGACGCAAATCATTCGGAAAACACACAACCCGTTGTAATACGTATGGCATGGATATATTCACGACTTTTAGACTTTCTTTCCTTTTTTGTCAATATACATCGATCTCGACATTTTTAATTTGAGCTACAAAGTCTCCAGAGCCAACACAAACCTCGAACGTTCATCGGATACCAGTTCACAGTTGCAAAGCGAGTACGATTGGCATCACGAGACGCTCCACTGTTTGAAGAATATGCCCTCTCTCGCTCCGCGGAACAGTCATTAGCATTGCATAGCCAGAATAGCAACACGCAACCACATACGATTGCTCCCAGCGCAACAATCAACCAAAGGATCCAGTGGCGTTTCCTTATCAATCCTCATCTCAGCCTCGCCCGCTTCACGCCATCTGCAGGCAGGCAGCACATGTGATGACATCGGCGCGGAAACAGAATCCAGCCAACTCCTTTCTTGAAGTTTAGCCCTAACGCCGCGACCAGGCCAAGACGGCTTCGGCCATCGACCAGCCGGCGCTACTGCAGCCCTAGCCAACGGCAGTCACCCAGGCACAATGGCACATGCCGTCTGGATAACAAGCGAATCGATAGGTCGTGGCATGGTGCAGTATGTAATATCGGTTCAGGGAATATGTATATGGATATAGGAAGGAGACCGAGATCATCGCTTAGATGCATTGCCTTTCGAGGTTTGCCATGGGTGTCTACCGTATCATGCCACCAGCGTCCTCTATCCTAGGACCATCGCCTCTCTCAAGACATTGCCCAGACCGCAACCCAAACAACCGACATCACGGTCTCAGTCGGTGGACTCAGCCGCGTGGCAGTCGGACTCGAAGCTCTAATAATAATAATTGACACCTAACGTGTCAAACTCGAGCAAAGAGTCTAGACCATCTCTGACATGTCCCATGCAACCGCCCGGAATCCTACCCGAAACCTCAGCAGCGTTTGGATCTACATACAAGGCTGTCCCTGATTGCGTCTCCAGAGATATATTCCTTCCATGGCACGGAGGAGTGGATGCAGGCAGTGGTACCCGTTCGTTGCTGTACATCGATGTGTTAGCCAGGAACTGCTTTCACGCGTTTGGTCATTGCGCCTTGGAGCTACTGTATGTCGGCAGCACTCCTGTACAGCAGCGTCGCACGTCAACCAACAGGCTGGTCCGTTACCACCACAAGCCCTTGGCAATACTCGAAAGGAGATATCCATTACGTGGCAAACGCAAGCTGCAAACCAACGGTCAGACCAGTGAGAGTGAGTGCACACACACAACCAAACCGAAAGCAAAGCCGTGGTAATCAGGTAATCATACCCGTGCGTTGATATTAACCTCCCATATACATACACATATCATCAAAAATTCTTTTGTACCTCGCCGAAAAATAGCTTCTCCAAACGGCGACAAGATCAAAGCTTCGTGCGCCCTTCCTCGCTCATTCCTCTTCTCATGTTAGGAGATGTTGGACTCTGTGGCCCGACATTGACCACCCTGGCGGCTCCCCGAAGCGCAGTAGCTGCTGTGCTCATGGCATTGACGGCGACTTGAACGCCTGAACTCGCACCAGCGGCGCTTGAGCTTGAGCCAGCCGCGTCGCCACCTTCTCGACGACCGACACCACTTGCAGAGGGCGCACGAGGGCTGCTGGCTCCTTGCTGACGCTGTAGCTGTGTTGAAGTGAGCCAGTGGACTTGCCGGTTCATGCCCGCGACTTGGCCGCCCAAGTAAGCGATTTCTTCGCGGTTGCGAAGGTTCTCGTTCAAGATCTGCATGGAGTGACGACCATCGAGTTCTTGCAGCGCAGTAGAGATGCGAGCCATTTCTTCGCGCAAGTTCTCGTGCATCGATAGGAGATGGTGGAGAGGCGAAGTGTAGGGGCCATCTGCGCTGCTCTGAGGGAATGGCGATTCGAGGTCGAAGTCCTGAGTTATTGAGGGCGGTAGATCTGATGGCCGTGGGCCGGGTGCTCCGGGCGCTGGTCTTCTGGGTGGTTCTGCTCTGCTTGTGCTAGCGGACCTCACCGTGCTTGCTGCTGGTGGTGCCTCCATTGCTGAGCCTCGGTTGGATGGTGGTATTGGGAAGTCATAGTCGTCTGCGGATGCGATTCTGGTACTTGTGGTATCCGATCTGTGATGCCGTGACGGCAAGATCAATGTCTCTGTGCTGGCGTTATCCGGTGGACCGGACTGGTTGGCGGAGATGATGTCCTGCATTGCATTGAATCCAGTCTCCAGAATCTCAAGCTTGCGGTTGATAGTCTTCTGTGCAGACTCCTGCTCATCCATTCTCTGTTTTTGCGCATCCAACACAGGTCCGAGTTTTGCAAGCGCACATCCTCTAGTGTGAATTTCGAGATGTGCGCGTTTGCTCTTGTTCACACAGCCCAACGATGCACCGGGACACGGTACACTGACAGCAGGACAAGCATCTCTGCGATGTTGATCCCTGTCCCGGTGGTGTATGAGTGCACTGCATAAGTCGCAATTGATCTGTCGATCAGGGCACTGAATCTGCCAGTGACTCTCAAGCTCAGCCTTGGGCATTTCCTGGTTACAGCTTTCACAGCTGACAGTGTAATGCAAGCATCCTTGCTCGTAGTCCTTCCTCTGGATCGACTGGCCGCAATTTGAGTCTTTACACTCCACCATAGAATAACCGCAGTAGATGGCAATATGATCCTGCACCTCCCCACGCTTGACCTGAGACTTGCAGCCATTTTCGCTTTTCGGACACTTGACCACCAGATCATCCAGAATATTCACAAGAATCTTCGTCGTTGAAGCGCGAGGGCCCAGCTTCGCCGGCATCCGACATGTCGGACAATCTCCCTTCGGGCCCAGTGGCGAATGAGGCCACGTCTGGCGAATGCAATCACGACAGAAGCAGTGGTCGCAGTCCATCAGCAGCACCGGGTCCACAAGGGGACAGCGGCAAATCGGACACACCAGATTGTCGTCGTACGTGGAGACATAGTCCAGCGCTCGTAGGTCGACGGGCGGATTGAGCTTGCAGTTGCGAGCCTTCTGGGTCAGGTAGTGAGTCTCCTCCATGTTGCGGCGGGCCTCGAGTCTGCGCATGTTGCGGAGGGCGATTTGCGTCGAGACGCTGGTGGTGGTGCCGCCAGAAGGGCTCCTGCGGCCATCCGTATCCGGTAGCGGGGGCGACAGGCTTGTGTGACCGGTGGAGTTGCTGCTGGACACGCTCTGGAAGGAGGCGTGTGCGCTTGGGCGCGAGGACGAGCGTGAATATGATGACATTGTGCTTTGGGCTCTGCACGTTGCGGTGCTGTCCTGATATGTGGCGTAATAGATGGCGATGTCTCCGCTGACGGAGTGCCTTAGGATATCAGTTGAGTGTGAGATATCAAATACCGAGTACTCGGTACGCCGCTCTACAGTCACTGTCACAGCACTGCAGCAGCTAGGGCTCACGAGGCCTCGTTCAGCGACGTGCTGCTGGCTGCTGGTAGCCTCGGGTACGTATTCCCTTGGTCGCTTGCGCTCGGCGTCGTCCGGACAGCTGGTACTGTAAGCTTGTGTATAGGGTAGTCGATAATACCACGTGCAAGACCAGATAGCGCACGTGCACTTCTTCTTCTTCTTCTTCACGATCTCCAGCGGTTCCTTTGCTCCAAGCGATAAGTCTCCAGGGCAGAAAATAGTGAAGTATAGAGGTAGTAGTGAAACACGGAGGCATGCAGCTCGCCCAAGCAGGGAGAGATAGGATTTGATTTGATCGCTAAGGTTTCAATCCTTCCCCACACAACCATCTTCAGCCGCCCCTTTTTGGACCGTGCCACCCTCTAGTGAAGTCGATCTTCAAGTGCCGAAGAAGACTCGCACTTGAAGATTTAAGTCCGGCCGGCTTCACGGTGGTCAAATGTTAGTAGAAGACGTGAGAAAAGAATTGGAGGGTTTCCAAAAGATGATTTCGCATTGATCCAAACTACATCTACAAACTACAGACAACAAGCTGTCGCATCAACATTAACCATTAGAAAAGCCTCAAAAGCCAACATTCTGTGCGGACAAAGGAAATACTCTGCTGTCAATGGATGCTCGAAAATGATCTCGTGTCATATCAACCGCATACGACGGCATGATTAGCGATCAAGATGCCCAATCTGCCGAGAATGATGCGAGGGAACGCTAGCGCGTGCATGAGAGTTGCTGTCATACTGATGCGTGAGCATGGTGGTTATTGTATCGAGGATCCAGTGCGGGTATGTATGCCATCGTACATATTCTGCAGCTCATGCGCTGGAAGAAATGCGCTGAGGCTGGTGTGAGAATCGTGCCGCGTAGCCAAAGTTGCTCTGAGGTGTATCCTGACAAGGTAAAGGTGGAAGAGCTTGAGCGGTCGATAGCAAACGTGCCATCGGAGGTGCAATTGCTGTGCTACTGCTGAGTGAGCATCCAGATCAACGTGCCGGAGATGTGGGACCACTGCTTCCCTCGTCCTTGCTGCCGGTCTTCTTCGACGAGCCATGCCAGATGTCCTTCCACCTCTTCTTGGTCGTGGGCGAAGCATCGTGGTTGTCCTTCTTCTCGGAGGACACGCTGATCCCGACCTTGCTGGCGATGTGCTCAAACTTGGCTTTGGCGGGTGAAGGACTCTTTGTAGGCGAATGTTTCTTGCCGGGACTGTCGGCACCCTTCTTGCTGCGTGTGGGTAGCAATCTAGGAGAGGTGGTCGGCGACAGGTTTGGAGACGTGGTTCCCGGGCTGGTAGGACCGGACATGCCATCAAGCGAGGCATTGCGATGCTGGCGCTGCCAGCCACTGGTCGGAGCATTGTTTGAGTCAGTTGTGGGTGCGCCTGAGATGGCGGTTGTCAGCATGGCGTCACCGTCGGCATCAAAATCCATGGCCGTACCATCATATTGAGACTGTGCGAAGTATCCGGTGGCAAGGTTGGCGGCGTGGGCCACCGAACTTAGCGTCTTCCAATCGAACGGACTGATCACGCGAGGGCCAGTTCCAGGCCATGGACGGTGGATGGTTGAGTCAATGCTGGTGATGCTGTTCACGCGCTCATTCGGGTGCGCAGGGCCACTGACTACACGGCGCTGGGCGGCAGTCAAGGTCGGGGCTCTGGGAGCCTGTGGATGCTGACCACCTTGTGCGGAGCGTGTGCCCTTCTGTGTAAATGAGTCCTGACCCGAATCACAGCGACCACTGGCTGGCGGCGCCTGAAGATACTGGGACCCAGCAAGAGAAGAGGCACGATGTGGGAAGGTCGTTTTGTGCATAGCAAGGTCACCACTGTTCTCATGGCGCTTCTGCCAGGCACCAAGGTGGTATTTCGGCTCTTCTGCATTGGAGCTGTCTGCAGCGGGTGTCATGAGAGCATTTTCGTTCTGTGGAGCGAACACAGCTTGCTTGAGAGAGTCCAGGCTGTTCAAGCTGAGCTCCATTGGGGGTCTTGCACTGTGGCCACCATTGGTGATCCGGTCGCTTTGTTGAAGAACAGATTGGCTTGGACCAGGAGTGGGACGGCGTGAAGACGGCTTTGCTGGACTCCCGTCGGATATGCCCATGGATACGGTGGTGACAGGTTGCGACTTGAGCAGCCCTGCACAGTAGCCGTCAACAAAGTCGCCCATGCGGTCAGATCCAACTGGCTTGCGGTAGAGACCAGCTTGGTGGCCTTCGATCCAGTCCCGAGATTTGTCAGCGAAGTCGACGGTGCTGTACGGGCTTGCTGTCGTGCACATTTCCTCGCGGCATTGGTGCTCGGGTCCAGGGGATGAGTTCTCCTCGCTTCCATAACGGCTTGGGTGCTCCTCAATGAAGCGGTAGTTGCGCTTGTTCTTCGGGCTCAGGTTATGCGCCACTCGGTCAGGCATCTGCGCAATGTTGAGGTATTGAAGCTGATCGTCCCAAGCTGCACCACCAACTTTGAAAGTCGGCTGTCTCTGCTCATCGCCAAGGGAACCGCTGATCGGAGTACTTGGAGGCGCCGTCGGAGCAGCGTAGCTCTCTGTCTGTGGAGATTTGTACTTTACGAAGGCACCATCTGGGATGTCCGGATTCCAGTTTGAGTTGTGGAGATCGCGCTTTGGGGTGATTGGCGACTGCGAGCCGGTGTCGATATCGCGGTAGTTCTCGGCGTTCTCCTTGTCTTCCGAGTCACTGGCCGGGATCGGATACTCATGCTTGCGCATCGAGTAGTCGCGTGTGTTCCGAGGGAAGAAGTCAGCCGTCCTGACGCTAGACACACTGGAGCTGTCGACGACCACCTTCTTCTTTGCTGGGCTAGCTGATCTGTCATCGCCAGTGCCGGACGAAGCTCTTGCCACAGGCTTAGAAGTGTGCATGGAGCCGAGCGGCGTGGGACCTCTCGTGTCGAAAGGTTCCTGGCCCGTGCTTTCACGAGGCAGGTCGCTCGGTCGACGAATGCCACCGCTTGGCTTGTAGACAGGACTCATCGGATTCAAGATCGATTTCATGTTGGTGATTTGTTTCGTCTCAGGGTCTCTGATGGGTAGAGCACGCGATTGGCGAGGCGAGGCGACCTTGACGTCGGAAGCAGAGCTGGAACCGTCTTGCTGAGGGATCGTGTGTTCAGTGTGCGTGCTGCCATTTGCAAGAGGTTGAGATCCAGTCGCCGCGGCAGGCGTCGCCACCGGTTCTGGGTAGGCAGAGAAAGGTGCGCCCATGGTGCCATCGAAGGGCGGAGGTGGCATGAAAGCTCCGGGCGGAGGCATTTGGTATGGCAGAGTAGGAAACGGCGCGCTCGATCCCATCGCGTTTGGCAAAGCGAAGGATGCTCCAGCTTGTAGTGGCGGAAGCTGACCGAAGACGGGTTGCCCAAGAGTCTGCCACGGGGGTTGCATTGATGGAGTACTCACACTGTTGGCCTGACGACTGCGCTGGAGGAACGGCGGCAGGCGGTCTCTTTGCGGCGACATGGATTGACGGTCACGCATTGCCTTTGGAGACGTCGGTACCTGCGCGCTCTGAGGAAGCTCTCTCAAAGACTTCAAAGATTTGCGCACGCGATCCATACCAGTGACCAATTCACGTCGCTTTGTGAACAGCGCGTCCTTTGCAGTCTTCGCCATTGTGCCGCCGTGCAGGACCTCTGTCTTGTCGAGATCTTTGAGCTCTTGCTCGAGCTTGGAGTACTCGAGCTCCAAAGCATTCTTCTGGGCGGCGAAAGTTGGCTGTGCAGCAGCAGAGAGTGCACTGCGCGACTCGTCGGGTTGAATGTCACGGGGCGCACTGTCTTGGAAGGCAAGAGGCGTGCCGGCAGAAGGACCGCGATGGGTGATGTTGAGGTTGGGCGCTGGCACGTACAGACGTACTGCACCATTCTCCTCGTTGAGCGGCAAGATCATGCCATTGACAATCTGGCACAGACGTCCACTTTCGTCTTGAGCAACGTAGCCATCCTGGGTGGTGCTGATCCATTGCTGTGTCTTGCCGACGTGATTCGGAGCGACCTTGATCAAAGTGCCGTTGCTCTTGATAGCGCTGTAGCCAAAGCGCGGGTGACAAAGAGGGGACTGCTCACTGGGCACGATGCGACCGCCTGCAGTGACCCGGACATGCTGGGGAGAGCCGTGGTGTTTGACCAGAGCTTCAATTTTGGACTTGCGGATGGAGGGTGTAGGTGAAGTGCGGTGTCGCCAGGGACCGTATCTTGGAGCTTGCCCGTTGTTTGCAATTTCTCCGAGGACTTGATGCTTGGTGCTGGCAATCACGGATGGCGGCGGGTCCTGGTTGGCGTCGACGAAGACGGCAATGTTTTCATCGTTGAGCTTGTTTGAGGCGAAGTTCACGCTGTTTGCGTGGGTGCGGGAACGGAAAGACCGTGCTGCGAAAGACTTGGACTCGCGTAAGACGTGAACTGGTGATTCGTCTTCTGTTAGCGAACAATCGCGCGCATGTTTACGCTTCGGCGATGGGGTCTCGAGAAGATTCTTCAACACCCATTCTTTGTGGATGTTGAAACTTGGTTCTCGGGGGAGTTTCGACATGGTGCGAAGGGGATGCGATGTGCAATGGCAGTATGGTATGCTGGTATTGAATGGATGTGGGGTGAGGGATGTGGGATGTGGTTGAGTGAGCGCGAGGGGTGAATCGCGCGGTGCCAAGAGCGTTGCTACAGCGGCTCCCCCTCAGGCAGAGTTGCAGTGAGGCAAGGACGGGAGGGAGGGACGGCGGAGGCGGAACAGGAGGCGGAGGGACAATTGCAGCAGGGTACCTTTGACGAGTTCTGCATCTTCACCATCGTGCTCTTCAATTGCTTCGCGCAGCTTGGGTGCCGAGAAGGACCCCCGGAGCTTGTGAAGCTGTTCGGCTGAATAGACCCGCCTCGTGGTCCTGTCTGCCGTAGTCATGGCGGAGCAGACACAGGCGGAGAATACAGGCGGCTGGCGAGGTGTGATACGCCGATGCACGAGGGCACGGGAGGGGAGCGAATGGGCTTGTACATGTTGTCAGTCAACTGAACCTGAACGGACACGTGGAGATTCCAACGTACGAGGGCAATCAGTAGTGAGCGACAGCGAGAACGCTTGTTGTAACGAGTGGTGAACAGACGATTAGCAAGAGTTGGGAATGGTCGGGGTTGCGATGAGAGACGAAACGAGTGTTTGAACGAGAGTGTGGTGGTTGATGGTATGGTATGGTGGAGAGACTTGACGAGAGGCTCGATGAGATGGGACGAAGACACAGGGAGCCTTGCAAAGGCAACACCACTGCGCATTGTTGTGATGGTTCCTGCTGATGGTCAGGTGTGTTTCTACAAGCAATGCGAAAGAGCTTCGCGATTGAGTCCACGATCTGGAAGTCACCCACCAAGCGCTGTATGGCTGGAAAGAGCTGTCCCAGCCCAACTGCAGAGGATTCAGACGGAACACCTTCAAGCCATGGCCGTCGAAAAAGCATGCTCCAACATTTCACCAATACCCTCGTGTGATCCAGTGCAGAGCTCGGCTGAGACTCACTATACGTTGATTTTAGCTGATCGAGCCCCTCCATCTCCTGCAAGTCAGCCCACACTTGTAACAAACGCGAAATGATAAGATCGGTCGAGATCGCAAGCCTATAACATGTACAAAGCGTGTTGCGGAGATATGCCTGGTTTCTGTGGTCCTTGTACCCTCTTAACTGCTGTAGGTTCCTCAATCCTAAGCGCCATAGTATACAAATATTTTACACTGTTCTTTCCGGTGGTATAATCGTCCAAAGATGCAATTGCGCCGTTCCCATGCAGCCCATTCTCGCTCTCTACTTGTTCTTCGTCTGCTTGTACATGAAGCGCTTCCTTGTGCTGCTGAGTGTCAGAACGACCCTTCTTCCTTCGTCGACAGGACCGTACATACGCTGAGAATTCTCCGAGCTTGTGTCCCACCATGTCTTCCGTTATCCGAACATCGTTGTAGATCTTGCCATTGTGAACTTGGAAAATCAGACCAACAAAGTTGGGGAGAATCGTCGCGGATCGCGCTTGGGTCTTGATCGGGGGCACACGCTCACCACCCTTTGGCCTGACTATGGGCAAACTGGAGTTGTATTGTTAGGCGGTGTTTGTTGGACGGAAAGCGAAATGTCATGGTCGAACATACGGGACAATGTGAGGGCCTGTTTGAACAATGTCAGCGAGCGATCAGCGAGAGAGCGCAGTTTGTCGACCGTACCTTTCCAGACTGAGCGCGCGAACAATGCGCCTGAGGGTCTCATTGCGTCTCAATCTTTCGATATGCACTTCTTCCAGGCCGGTCGTCGTTCGCTGTAGTGATAGTCCAGATGCAAGACTGCGGGGCGAGATCCCCTTTGGGATGCCGATGAAGTGCACGTGATCGCGCGTGTTCGCGCCTGCCTGGAGGGCGCCAGAAGCTTGGGCTTGGTGCAGCGAATCAATCAGTGCGTCTTCACTGCACGACTACGAGACCGCGAACGTCTACAGGAAGCGGTGCACCGTCTACATAAAACCCGCGACTCTTCCTGTCATGCTGTAACCACGACACCAATTTTGCCAATCCTTCGATCCTAGGATTTGCACACCAACATGCCGTCCGCCACTGGTAAGTGTTCGAACGCCACATCGGTGATTGCATTTAGCTAATGTTCAAAAGCTGCTGACACAATCCGTGTCCTGGTCTCAACGGACAATCATGTCGGCTACAACGAACGCGACCCTATCAGGGGCGACGACAGTTGGAAAGCCTTTGATGAGATTATGTGCTTAGCCAAGGAACGGGATGTCGACATGGTTCTTCTTGCGGGCGATCTCTTCCACGAGAACAAACCATCCCGCAAGTCGATGTACCAGGTCATGCGCAGCCTGAGGCAGAACTGCTATGGCGACAAGCCCTGCGAGATCGAGATGCTGAGCGATGCAAGCGAGCAGTTCGCTGGGTGAGCATGAATTGAAACATTGAATCAACCCGGTGCAATTCACTGACAGCAACAGCGCTTTCAACCATGTCAACTACGAAGACGAGAACATCAATGTCGCCATTCCTGTATTTTCGATCCATGGAAATCACGATGACCCTTCCGGTGAAGGACACCTGGCTGCTCTCGACATACTACAGATGTCTGGTCTCCTCAACTACTACGGCAGAACGCCAGAATCCGACAACATTCAAGTGAAGCCCGTTCTACTCCAAAAAGGTTCCACAAAGCTTGCACTTTACGGCATGAGCAATGTCAGAGACGAGCGCCTCTTCCGCACATTCCGCGACGGAAACGTGAAATTCTTCCAGCCCAACGTGCACAAGGACGAATGGTTCAACCTTGCAAGCGTGCACCAAAACCATCACGCATACACTGAATCAGGCTATCTTCCCGAGAGTTTCTTGCCCGAGTTCCTTGACCTCATCATCTGGGGCCACGAACACGAGTGTAAGATCGAACCCGAAACGAACACTGAGCGGGGCTTCAAAGTCATACAGCCTGGATCTTCTGTCGCTACATCTCTTTGCCAGCCAGAGACGGTACCCAAGCACGTTACCATCTTGAGCATTACCGGCAAAGAGTTCACGCACGAACCCATCAGACTGAAATCTGTCCGTCCGTTCGTGATGAAGGAAGTTGTGCTTCAGGAGGATCGTCACATGCGCAAAATAGGTCTTGAGGGCGGCGACAACAAAGCTGCTGTGGACCGCTTCTGCATCAACCATTGCGACGAACTCATTGAACAAGCGAACGCTGAGTGGCTTGAACTACAGCAGGAGAACGACGAAGAACCCGACGAAGAGTTGGTCCCACCGTTGCCTCTCATCCGACTGCGAGTCGAGTACACAGCGCCTGAGGGTGGGAGCTACATCATTGATAATCCGCAGCGATTCTCCGCAAGATACGCCGATAGAGTCGCCAACACCCACGACGTCATCCAATATCATCGCAAAAAGGCCGCTGGCATACGCAAGCCCAAAGAGGCAATTGAGCTACCCGATGCGGAATCCATGGCACAACTTAACATGGACGCCATCAAGATTGATGAACTGGTCAAGGAGTTCCTCACGGCACAAAACCTTACCATTCTTCCCCAGAGCGCCTTTGGTGACGCCGTGCAACAGTTTGTACAAAAGGACGACAAGCACGCTATGGAAGAGTTCATCATGACAACCATGGGTGACCAAGTCGACCATCTGGTTAACAACGATGGCGACATGGAAGACGAGGACGCCATTGCGGAGATGATGGAGGAACTGAAGAACAGGGTGGAGCAGAAGTTCGAGAAGGGCGATCGTATGGCTAGAAAACGTATCAATCGCAAGCCTAAACCGGACGGATGGGACTCTGATTTCGACGGCCACTGGGAGGACGATCCGGACTCAGTCATTCGTGACGATCAGGACCAAGATGCGATGGATGTCGACAACGATGATGACGATGCCGACAGCGGTGCACCATCTCGCACGACTGCAGCCAGAGGCAGAGGCACACGGGCTCGAGGCCGGGGTGGTCGCACAACTGCGGCTGGTACGACACGCAAGACCGCTACCGCGGCGAAGAAGCCAGCCGCCAAAGCCCCCGCCAAAGGTCGAGGCAAGAAGAAAGCTGCCACGCCTTCCGACGAAGAAGAGGAAGAAGAAGCGAACGAAGTCATCAATCTGGACGACGATGACGACGAGGAAGGAGGCCTTTTCATGACGCAGGAGTCGGTTCCACCAAAGCGCGCACCCGCGAAAAGGGCGACCGCCGCTTCAACCTCAAGCAAGACGGCCACAACGAGAAAGGCTGCTCCGTCTCGCCAGACCCAACTCAGCTTCAACAGTCAGACGCCAGCTGCTAGCAGCCGTCCTTCGCGCGCGGCCGGAGCGCGGGCTACCGCTTCTACCAGAAGGCTGCAGGAACCGGATGACGACGAGATCAGTGACGATGATGCTTTCGAGACGCCTCCTGCGACTACAACGAGGAGGCGTTGAACCTAGTCTGTACACATGAAGCAATGAAGGAATGAGATGCAGAGGAGTTTGCGAGAAGCATGCATAAGATGCTGCGTTTCCCCAGCGCACAAGCGAGGTCTAGCGAACATAAACAGCGTAGCCAGCGAACATTCCATCCATTGGTGTACAATTCAGTACACCACATCCCCAATGGTCTAGTGGCTATGATTTCCGCTTGTCATTAACACCGACAAGTCGCGGGAGACCAGGGTTCGATTCCCTGTTGAGGAGCATCTCATGATATGACAGTTCTTCAA
>Ga0265797_10000429_pt1 | contig 77602 bp, 67 predicted proteins | sample P2T30metagenome_FD_192433 | JGI IMG/M metagenome (GOLD analysis project Ga0265797, IMG submission 192433) | Plant litter microbial communities from East Loma Ridge, Irvine, California - P2 T30 | ecosystem: Environmental > Terrestrial > Plant litter > Unclassified | place: USA: California...
TATCGTCAGGCCAGATCCCTGGCCGACGGAAGCCGCAACACGATCATTCTCAGCGGCCTCGACGGTATGCAGCGGATGAACACGCGCCTGCCATGGGGCGCGCCCGCGTCGCCAAGCAACCCGCGTTTGATGGAATTGCGTCGCGCGCGCCAGGCCGGCACGACGATCGCCTCGGACCTGATCTTCTCCCCGCAGGGGTCGCGCTACGAGTTCGCCGTGCAGATACCGGTCCGTATCGACGGTGCCGTCCGCTACTACATGTCGTGCCGCACGGAAGCCGTGGCGCTGCAGGAGTTGCTCGGCCGGCAGGGGTTCCCCGCCAGCTGGATTGCGTCCATCGTCGACCGCCGGGGCACGATCATTGCGCGCAGCAGGAATGCCCACGACTTTGTCGGCAAGAGCGCGACCGGCGCGTTGCTGGCAAAGATACACGCCGGCCTTGCCGACGGCGTCAACGAAGGCCACACGCTCGAGGGGACGCCGGTCAAGGCGTTTTTCCATCGCGCGCCGAAATCCGAATGGACCGTGATCCTGAGCATCCCGGCGGCCGAACTGGAAGCGCCGGCATGGCGCGCATCGATGCTGCTGACGGCCCTGATCGCGCTGATCCTCGTGGCCGCGCTGATCCTTACCCGACGCTACCTGAAACACATCCTTGCCCCGGTGCAGCGCCTGCGCGACGACGCGCAGCGTCTGGGGCGGGCCCAGCCAGTCGAGCACTTCCGCTCGGGACTGGCGGAGCTGGATACCGTCAACGCGGCACTGGTGCAGGCCAGCGTCCAGCTGCGCGACGTGCAGGCGACGATGGAACGGCGCGTCGCGGAGGCAATCGAGTCCACCGAACGCGCGCAGCGGGCGCTGCTGCGTTCGCAGAAACTGGAGGCGCTGGGCCGCCTTACGGGCGGGGTCGCGCACGACTTCAACAACGTGCTGCAGACGTTGACGGGCGCGCTGCAACTGGCCAGGCTGGAGTCGCAGCCGGAGAAACTCCCGCAACGGCTTGCCATCTGCGAAAGGGCGGTCGACCGGGCAACGGCGCTGGTGGCCCGCCTGCGCTCCTTCGGGCAGACGCAGGATGCCTATTTCGAGAGCGTCCCGGCCGCCGACGCGATTGCCGGCGTCCTGCCGATGCTGGAAAACGGGCTGCCGGCCGCGATCCGGTTCGACACCGAGATCGCGCCCGCGCTGGGACGGATCCGCATCGACCTGACCCAGTTCGAGCTCGCGCTGCTGAATCTCGTCATGAACGCCCGCGATGCGATCACGGGACAGGGCCGGATCACGCTGCGCGCATCGGTCCAGGCGCCGAGCCAGGAGGCCGCCGGATTACCCGACGGTCCTTTGGTGCGCATCGATATTGTCGACACCGGTGCCGGCATGCCGGCGGACGTGGTGGCCAGGGCGTTCGATCCGTTCTTCACCACCAAGGCGCCGGACAAGGGAACCGGCCTCGGCCTGGCTCAGGCCTACGCGTTCGCCATCCAGTCGCAAGGGACGCTGCTCCTTGCCAGCACTGTCGGCCAGGGCACGACGGCAAGCATTCTGCTGCCGCAGCTGGCGGCGAGTGTCGCCGGCGAGGGGCCGACACCGGTGTCCGCGCCGCCGTCCGCACCCGCGCGCCTGCCGGTGAGCGTGCTGTTCGTCGACGACGATCCGCTTGTGCGCGAGAGCGTGGTACCGATCCTCGAACAGCACGGCGCGACAGTGATCTGCGCACAAAATGCCGACGAAGGGCTGCACATGCTCGAGCATGGGCAGCAGATCGACGTGCTGTTCTCGGACATCGTGATGCCCGGTTCGATGAACGGTATCGGACTGGCCACGCTGGCGCGGCAGCGCTACCCGACGCTGGCGATCGTGCTGGCAACCGGCTACTTCGGCGAGAAAATCGCGCTGCCCGGCGTGCGCCTTCTCACCAAGCCGTATCGGACGGACGACGCCGTGGCGGCGCTGGCCGAAGCGGTGGCCGCGGCGGGGGGGCGCGCATGAAAGGCTGGCGGGACGGCGGCATCGATAACGCTGGTTCGCATGCATCACTGCGGTTATATTTACAATAAGTTACGATAAGCAAAGCATGCTGTGGCCTTTGCCACCAGCTGGACTGGATAGCGCTCTTCTGTGGAGGGATCATGGTCGGTATCCGTGGAGCACGGTGGATGCGCGGCGATCGCACGCGCCGGACCGGCCCCGGCGCGACATTTCGCGCCGGGCGCCGCGCGGTGACAACCCGCTAGGCCTCCGCGATGCCGTGCAACCAGCATCCGCACGCGGCCCTGAAGGGTTGCAGCGCGTGCGGGCAGCTGAGGTGTCCGGTCTGCGCCTGCGGGGCCTGCGGCGACGCAGGCCCGGATGCGCCACCGCTGCGGGTGGCCTCGTGGAACATCAAAACGCTCGGCAAGCAGTTCCACCACCGGCAACTGTCCGTCGTCCGGCTGCTGGCCGCCATCATGCTGCGCATGCGTGCCGACGTTATCTGCCTGATGGAGGTGATGGAAGGCTTCGGGCCAAAGCATGCCGTCGACATCGTCGAGGAAATGAAGAAGATGTCGGCCACACAGTGGCGCGTGCGTTTTCCCGGCACGTACACTGGCGCTGGGGGACGCAATGGCCTCGAAACCTATGCCGTCGTCTACAACGCGGCGCTGTTCGAGCTGACGAGCTTCGAGCTCGTCGGCCAGGAGATCGGCTACTCCAGGGACGAATGGCGCAAGCGGCAACCCGATCCGGCCTCGCCGGTCGTTACCCGTAAACCTGCGCAGGCGGTATTCCGGCCGCGGCCCGCCTGCACGCATTTCGCATTCTATCCGGAGTTTCGCATCATCATCTTCCACGCGCCTTCGGTCGCGGAGAAGGACTACGGGCTCGCATGCCACGCGATCCGCGAGCTTGGGAAGCTGCCCGTCTTCGCCATGCAGCACACGTACCCGTACACCATCCTGTGTGCCGACCTCAACATCGACGAGGAAGCCGCCAACCACGTGCATCCGCGCGAGGAGCAGGATTTCGACGAGCTCGTGGTCAAGTCGCGCGAGCAGGCCGAGCGCGACATCGCAGCCTACAACGCCGCACACGAAAGGTACTCGAACGCGGTGAACGCGCTGGACGAGCTGCGGCAGCTGCTTGCGCTCGAGCTGACGCGGCCGAACCAGTTCGCCCAGCTCGTGCAGGTAACGCTGGAGATCAGAACATGGCAGGCCGAACGCGCGGCGGCGCTGAAGAGCAAGGGCAAGAAGCGCGATGCCAGACGGCTGAAAGCTGACCAGGAGCTGCAGCGCCTGGAAGGGGTCAGGACAAACCTGGAGCAGTGCAGCGACCGGCAACAGGCTGAGCAGTTCCTCAACCGGTACGATGGGCTGGAACAGGAGGTGATCGAGGCGCGAGAGGCACTCGCGGAGGCGCAGGGCGCAGCCGAGTCCGACCTGCCCACCGATGAAGAAGAGGTGCTCGCGGCAACCGAGGCGGCATTCGAGCCGCTTGCGCAGAGCAATATGTTCTCGAACCTCGACTATTCGGACGACTTTCGCACGACGCTGCGCCTGTCGGTGCACATGGCGTGCACGAGGGAGCCCCGGGCGCCGCATTACGACGAGGAACTGACGCTCGAGAGCTTTGTCTATTCGAACTTCGACCAGGTACTGGTGCGGGCAACGGACGGTTCCGCATGGGGCGAGGTCCGCCCGAGCGTCATCAACCTGATGGGCGCCGTCATGCCCGAGGCGGATCGCACCAGGCTGAAGATCGACACGGCACCGACGCCGGCATTGCGCCCTTTGAACTCGAAGGAGCAGTGGATGCGCCTGCTTGCACGGGCCTACGGCGGCAACCGCAAGTTGCTCGCGGAGCTCAGGGCGGAGTTCGGCGAGAACCTGACTGCGATCGATCCGGACACCATCGATCTCGTTATGCCGGAAGACGATGTCGAGGAGGACGAAGGTGAAGGTGACGAAGGCGAAGGCAACGACCTCGAGGACGACGATGACGAACGTGATGACGACGGGGCTGCCGATGTCGACGGTGGAGCCATGGCGGATATCGAGGATGATGCGGATGTCGAGGACGACGAGGATGACGACGACCCGGTACAGCGCGACTACGGGCCGGTCGAGGCTGCTTACCTGGTCCCTTTTCTCGCCGAACGCGAGGTATTCGCCGGCGCACTCGTCGCCGCGTACAAGCGCTTCGTGGACATGAACAACAGCAACCCGCTGATCGACAGCGTGCGCAAGGCAGCGCAGGATGCGGTGGCAACGCCAGACCCGATTGCGCACTTCTGCGGCAACGGCCCGCTCTGGAACCTGGCATCGGCGAGAAACGCGGTCCGGTACGTTGCGGACGGGCAGCATCAGCGGCTGTTCGAGATCAACGTCTTCCTCACGCTCGCGAATGTGCTGAGCGACCACCTTCCCGTCATCGTGGAGATCGAGATGGTCCCGCCTGAGTGGCGCCCGGAGACCCCTGCGCAGTCGGCCAGCATCCCCTCGCGCTTCGCCTTGCCGGCGTTTGCGCCGGTGGTGAACTGCTCGGCCACGAACGCCCCCGCACCCTGCCGCAACCTCGCCAACTGTTGCGCCACCTGCGACGAGCGCACGTCGCTGAAGACCGCGGATGGGTGCCTTACGGGCTATCAACTCGTGCGTGCCGCCGCGGAGGTCTGCCGGGCGTTCATGGCGAAGTACCATCCGGACACCGGGCCCCTGGTGCTGGGAAACAGGAAGCTCTGGCTCGTCGGCGGCAGGCACTGGACGTTCGTGGCAGGGCACCTGTTATACGTGAAGCAGCGCAGCGCAGGGTTTGCCATCGCGCGCGGCACCGAATACTTCTGGCGGAATGCGAACATCCTCATCGGTCGTGACGGCATCGAGGTCGAGCGCGAGCTGTGTTCGATCCGCAACGAGCTCGCCGCGCGCAAGCATCCGCGGATTCTTTTTGTCAAAGCCGGGGGCCGGCAGACAGCCACGCAGGCCCAGGCCGTTGCCGACACCGGGGATGACGATACGGCCGATGTGCAGGACGACACCGAAGACGAGGGCAAGGGTGACTGGAGCTATCCGACGATCGCGAAGAAGTTTGGCGTCCTCGATGGCGCCACGTTTGCGCGCGACGTGCTCTCCTTGCTGCGCACGGGGCAGAGCCGCACGTCCGATGCCAGCCTCGCACAGGCCTACGCCGGCCTGTTGGTGACGCTGTTCGGTGTGGAGGCAAACAAGGACAACTCGACCTACCTGACCGGCATCCTGGCCTTGCAGGGCATCGCAGCGCGGCGCTACACGATCGGCGAGGTGTTTTACCAGGTCGACCCGGGCAACGCATGCAACCTGGCCGGCAGCCTCGGCCTCTTCCCGCTCGCTTCGTCGGACCGGGCAAATCTCGACGGCAAGCGCCGCTGTGTCATGGGGCGGGCGACCCTCACGGACTGCGCATGGAGCGAGCCCATGCTCATGAGTGCCGTGCTGGATATCCAGCCGCGCAGCCGCGACAACATCATTGTCAAGAAGGAAATGGTCCTGCTGGTGGACGACGTGCGGGCGCGACGCCCGTACCATTTTCTGTTCGACACCTCGGTGCTGTTGCAGGACGTGAAGAAGGAGTGGATGGCACTGCTTGAAGAACACTACGGGGACGTCAAACAATGATCCGCATCCGCGCGCAGCAGCTCGAGGCATTCGCGACGCACCAGGCGGAGGCGTTCGTCGACGCACTGCTTGCCGAGGTCGCGCCCCTGGCGACCGGCGGCGTTTCCCGGGCTGTCGTCGTCGCCGGGGTCGAAGCGGCCATTGCGCGCGGCTTTCGTACGCCGGACGGCATTCGCGGTTTCGTGCGGCGCCTCTTCGTGCTCGGCGCCACGTACTATCAGCATGCCGCCGTGCGCGACTGGATCGGCGAGTGCGGCCTCGCGGAAGAGGAGCGGCTCGCGATCGTCGACGCGCACGCCCTCGAGATCGGCGCGACGCGCCCGTCGTGATGCGCCGCGCCGCGGGTCAGATCTTGCCGAGCTGCCGGTCGATCGCTTTCATCGCCCGTTCGCTGCGCTCGCTGTAGCGGTCGGTCAGGTAGGCGCTGCGGCCGCGCGTCAGCAGCGTGAACTTGAACAGTTCCTCCATGACGTCGACCACCCGGTCGTAATAGCCCGAGGGCCGCATGCGGCCGGCGTCGTCAAACTCCTTGTAGGCCATCGGTACCGATGACTGATTCGGGATCGTGATCATGCGCATCCAGCGGCCCAGCAGGCGCAGCGTGTTGACGACATTGAACGATTGGGAGCCGCCGCACACCTGCATCACGGCCAGCGTACGGCCCTGGCTGGGACGCACGGCGCCCTGTTCCAGCGGTATCCAGTCGATCTGGTTCTTCATGACGGCCGTGACGGCGCCGTGCCGCTCCGGGCTGCACCAGACCTGGCCCTCCGACCACAGGCACAGCTCGCGCAATTCGACGACTTTCGGGTGGTCCTCGGACACGCTGCCGGCCATCGGCAGGTCAGTGGGATCGAATATCCTCACCTCGCCACCGAAATGCTCGAGGATGCGTCCGGCCTCTTCTGTGAGGAAACGACTGAAGGAACGCTCGCGCAGCGATCCATACAGCAGCAGGAAGCGCGGCGGATGGTCCATGTCGCCGGCGGGCTCAAGCTTCGGCAGCGTCGGTATGTCGAGCTGGTCGGCGCGGAGGTTGGGCAGGTTCGGGATCTTATCCATGATGAATGCGTTGTCCTTTTTCGTCGATGACCGGTTCGCCGTCTTCCTTCGTGAACGGGCCGCGTTGCGGCTCGGTGAGGATGTCCAATACCAGTTCCGATGGGCGGCACAGGCGCACGCCGGCCAGCGTCACGACAAAGGGGCGGTTGATCAGGATGGGATGGGCCAGCATGGCATCGAGCAGATGGTCGTCGCTCACTGCCGGGTCGTCCAGGCCCAATTCCTGGTATGGCGTGCCGTTCTGACGGATCGCCTCCCGCACGGTCAGCCCGGCCTTGCCGATCAGCTCGACCAACGTCGCGCGGTCGGGCGGACTCTGCAGGTAGTCGATGACGACCGGCTCAATGCCGGCGTTGCGGATCAGGCCCAGCGTGTTGCGCGAGGTGCCGCAGGCGGGATTGTGATAAATGGTAACGCTCATGATGTCTCCTAAGCTAAGCGGATGGCCAAGGCGGCCAGGGTGACGAGCAGCACCGGCAACGTCAGCACGACTCCGACGCGCAAGTAATAGCCCCACGAGATACGGATGCCTTTGCTGTCCAGCACGTGCAGCCAGAGCAGGGTGGCCAGGCTGCCGATCGGCGTGATCTTCGGCCCCAGGTCGCTGCCGATCACGTTGGCATACACCATCGCTTCACGGAGCACGCCTTGCGTCGTAGTGGCGTCGATTCCCGGTGCAGAGGAAGAGTATGTTCACATCGAGCCTTGTCTGAAATCAGGGGTTGGCGCGGCCATCGGCCGGGCGCTTACTCAGCAGTCTCAAGACGGCTGGCCGGGTTCACAGACGGCTTCGCTGGCCTTGACACAGGGAACGCCGCCGCAGCAGTTTTCCGTCAGGAAGCCCATCAGGCCATTCATCGTCGCGATGTCCGCCGAATAGATCACAAAGCGGCCGTCCTGCTTCGACCTCAGCAGCTTCGCGTGCGTCAGCTCCTTCAGATGGAACGACAGCGAGGAGGGCGCAATCGCGAGCTCCTGGCCGATGCGGCTCGCGGCCAGGCCCGCCGGGCCGGCCTGCACCAGCAGGCGGAACACCGCCAGGCGGCTTTCCTGGGCCAGGGCTGCCAGTGCCAACAGCACATCGTTTGTTTGCAGGTCGGTGTTCATGTTGGACTCTCGAATTGAACGGTGATAATAGTACAAACACTACGACAGTTCAAATAATATCGAAATATGGCCGCACAGCTGTCTCGACCGGACCGATACAAGCTGAGCAAGTGACAATGTAAAAATGTGACAAAGTGACAATGTGCGCATCTTGAAGAGGGCCGCTCATGCTAGTGTGATCCCTGGCGTAATAACGGTGCTGGCGCGAGTCATTCAAATGGCGTGCCGGCAATTCTTCAAGCTGCATGCATTGAAACGGACGGGAACGGCGATGATGAAACGGACTCACGCAATATTCACTACCACGGTAATGTGCATGGCAGTCGGCCTCGCGCAGGCGGCGCCCGTCGAGACGATTGTCGAAGCGGCGGGTCCGGCCGGATCGCTGAAGGGCGTGATGCTTGCGCCGCAGTCGGCAGCCGCTCCGGTGGTTCTGATCATCCCCGGTTCCGGTCCGACTGACCTCGACGGAAACAGTCCGCTTGGTGTGCGCGCATCGACCTACAAACTGCTGGCGCAGGATCTGGTGTCGCGGGGCCTGACAGCCGTGCGCATCGACAAGCGCGGGATGTTCGGCAGCGCCGCAGCGGTGCCGGACGCCAATGCGGTGACGATCGCCGACTACGTTGTCGACATCCATTCCTGGGTAGCCGCTCTGCGCAAACGAACAGGGGCAAAGTGCGTCTGGCTGGCAGGGCACAGCGAAGGCGGGCTGGTCGCCATGGCCGCGTCGAAGAACCAGCCGGGCATTTGCGGCCTGGTATTGCTCTCAACCGCCGGGCGCCCGCTGGGCAGCGTCCTGCGTGAACAGATCAAGGCGAATCCCGCGAATGCGCCGCTGCTCGGGCAGGCGATGGGGGCAATCGACGCGCTGGAGGCCGGCCGTCGGGTTGACACGGCCGGCATGCACCCGGCGCTGCAGGGCTTGTTCGCCGCGCCAGTGCAGGGATTCCTGATCAGTGCCTTTGCGCTGGATCCGCGCACGTTACTGGCGGGTGACCAAAAGCCGATGCTGATCCTGCAGGGAAAACGCGATATACAGGTCAGCGAAACCGATGCGGCGCTGCTCAAGCAGGCTGCGCCGCACGCCACGCTGGTGCTGCTGCCGGACGTGAACCATGTGCTGAAGTCGGTGGTGTCCGACGACCTGCGCGACAATCTGGCCAGCTATGCCAACCCCGAGCTCCCGCTGGCGCCCCGGGTTGGCGGTTCAGTCGCGGATTTCATCAAAAGCAACGCGCAACGCGAGTGAATCATCGGCAAGCCACGGCGGTGCTCAGCAGCGCGCACCGCTCCGACCGCGGTATCCGGTAGCCGGCTGCGCCGTAGCGCCGCTTCGATCCCGGCTGCAGCAGGGCGCAATGCCCGCGGGCGCGGAGTCCGCTTCGACGTCACAGTTCGTCAGCAGCAGCCCGCGCACCCGTCCGGGAATGGACCACGAACCGTTGCACCACCGCGCCGCCGCTGTCGCTGGCGACGATGTCGACAGCCTGGACGCCCAGTGTATCGAGCGGCGCCATCAGCATTGCCAGCTGGGCGGATGGCGCAAGCGACTGGCCTTCATGCGGCGCCGGGCAGCCTCAACCTGACTGAACGTTCGGCTTTCCGATTCTTGCGTACAAGGCGGGCAACACAAACAGAGTCAGCAGCGTTGCTGTCAACAGACCGCCGATCACCACGGTCGCCAGTGGGCGCTGCACTTCAGCACCGGCACCACTCGTCAGCGCCATCGGCACGAAGCCCAGGGAGGCCACCAGTGCCGTCATCAAGACCGGGCGCAACCGGCGCTGCGCGCCGGAGCGGACCGCCTGCTGCCATGGGTGGGTCCTGGCAAGATCATGGATCGCCTCCATCATCACCAGGCCGTTCAGGACCGCGACGCCGGACAGGGCGATGAAGCCCACCGCCGCTGAAATCGAGAACGGCAGCCCGCGTGCCCACAAAGCCACGATGCCCCCGATCAGTGCCAGCGGTACGCCGGTGAATACGACCGCGGCCGCGCGCCACGATCCCACGGAGGAATACAGCAGCACAACAATCAGTGCGAAGCAGGCCGGGACAACAACCATCAGCCGCGAGCGGGCACGCTCCAGGTTCTCGAATTGTCCTCCCCATGCCAGCCAGACTCCTGGCGGCCGCTGCACTTTGGCGTCGATGGCGGTTTGCGCATCCCGGACGACGCCGGCGATATCGCGGCCACGCACATTGGCCTGAACCACCACACGCCGCTTGCCGTTCTCGCGGCTGATCTGGTTTGGTCCCTTGGCAAGCTCCAGCGTTGCAACCGACGCCAGCGGCACGAAACTGCCGGCCGGCGTCAGTATCGGCAACTGCCGCAAGGCGTCGATATCGTTGCGCGCCGCGTCGTTCAGCCTGACCATCACGTCGAAACGACGGTCGCCCTCGTAGACGGTCCCGGCTGCGCGGCCGGCCACAGCCGCCGCCAGGGTGTCGAAGACATCTTGCGCCGTCAGGCCCAGCCGTGCCATGGCGTCGCGGTCGGGCCGCGCCGCCAGCAGCGGCAAGCCCTCCACCTGTTCCACGCGGACATCGACAGCCCCGTCGACGCGGCGCAACTGCTCCGCCACCTGTTCGGCCGTGCGCAACATCGTGGCGTAGTCGTCGCCGTACACCTTCACGGCGATATCGCCGCGCACGCCGGCCAGCAGCTCGTTGAAGCGCATCTGGATCGGCTGGGTCAGCTCATAACTTTGCCCGGGGATGTCGGCCACTGCGTGCTCGATCTTTTCGACGAGCTCATCTTTGCTTATCGAGGGATCGGGCCACAGTTTGCGGTCCTTGACGATGATAAACGTATCGGAGGCGTTGGGCGGCATCGGGTCGGCTGCCAGTTCGGCTGTGCCGGTGCGCGAAAACACCAGCTTTACTTCCGGCAGCCGGGCCACCGCTTTTTCCACCGCGAACTGCATGGCCTGGCTCTGGTCCACCGAGGTACCGGGAATGCGTGCCACCTGCAGGAGCACGTCCTGTTCATCGAGCGTGGGGAGGAATTCCTGGCCCAATGTATGGAACAGCAGGAGCGCTCCGGCAAACGCGCCGGTGGCGGCGCCCGCGGTCCACCAGGGACGGGCCAGCGCACGGTCAAGCCAGGGGTGGTACCAGCGCGAGGCAGCCGCGATGATGCGGTTTTCCTGATGATTGACGGGCCGCGACAGCCACAGTCCGATCACCGCCGGCACCAGCGTCAGCGACAGCGCGAACGCGAACGCCAGTGCCAGGATCACCGTTACCGCCATCGGCGTGAACATGCGGCCTTCCACACCCTCGAACGTCAGCAGCGGCACGTAGACCAGCATGATGATGATCTGGCCGTAGACACTGGGCCGTATCATTTCGCGCGCCGCTGCCGCGACCACCTGGCGGCGCTCGGCCTTGTCCAGCGCCCGGCCGGTGGCTTGCTGTTGCTCGCCGAGGCGACGCATGGCATTTTCAACGATGATGACGGCGCCGTCGACGATCAGGCCGAAGTCCAGCGCCCCCAGGCTCATCAGATTGGCCGACAGGCCCATGCGTAACATGCCGACCGAGGTCAGCAGCATCGTGACGGGAATAACGGCGGCAGCGATCATCGCCGCCCGAAGGTTGCCGAGCAGGGCGAACAGCACGGCGATCACCAGCAAGGCGCCTTCCGCCAGATTGGTCGACACCGTGCGGACGGTCGCATCGACCAGCCGCCTGCGGTCCAGCACCGGCTTGATGATCACGCCGGGCGGCAGTGAGCGGGCGATCTCTTTTAATCTGGCGTCGACCGCGGCCGCGACGGTGCGGCTGTTCTCGCCGATGCGCATGACCGCTGTACCGACCACCACTTCAACACCGCCTTCCGATGCCGAGCCGAATCTGGTTTCATGGCCGATGCCGACGGTCGCCACCTGCGACAGCAGTACCGGTGTGCCGTTGCGGGTCGCAATGACCGCTTTGGCCAGCTCGGCGATGCTGGTGACGCGCGCATCGGCCTGCACGGTCAGCGCTTCACCATTTTGCGCCACGATACCGGCGCCGACACTCGTGTTGTTGCGCTCCAGCGCTTCGGCCAGCGCCGTCAGGCTGATGCCAAGGGCGGCCAGCCGTTGCGGATCGGGCGTCACGACATATTGCTTGACGTAGCCGCCGATGACGTCGACGCCGGCCAGTCCGGGGGTGTTCTTCAGCTGCGGCGCCACGATCCAGTCCTGCACGGTGCGCAGATAGGTGGCCTTGTCGACGGCGGTCCGCAGCACCTGGCCATCAGGGGTCGCATAGCTGCCGTCGGCCGCCATGCCTTTGCCGCCCTTGTTGCCATGGGTATTGGAGAATTCGACGGTCCACATGTAGACGTCCCCCAGTCCGGTCGCGACCGGACCCACCGAGGCTGTCACGCCGGCCGGCAGCATGCGCTCCGCGGTACGCAGTCGTTCGGCGATCTGTTGGCGGGCGAAATAGATGTCGGTGCCGTCCTTGAATATCGTGGTGACCTGCGCAAAACCATGGCGTGTCAGGGAGCGCGTCGACTCCAGTCCCGGGATGCCGGCAAAGGCTGTCTCGATCGGATAGGTGACCTGGCGCTCCAGGTCCGCCGGCGCCAGTGCCGGCGCGGTCACGTTGATCTGGACCTGGGTATTCATAATGTCGGGCACGGCATCGATCGGCAGCCGCGCCATCGCCAGTGCGCCCAATACGGCCACGAACAAGACACCCAGCAGGACATGCCAGGGCCGCGCGACGGAAAAGTTCACAATACGGGCGATCATGCCGCAGTCGCTCCAGTGGCATGCGCAGGATAGCGCTTAATCATGGTGATCCCCTGCGGCGCCCTTGCCATGTTCGGCCTTCAGGATGAACGTGTTGCCGACGGCAATCTGCTCCGATCCGTTCAGCCCTGATTGCACGGTCACGTAGCCGCCGGCCGTGCCCCCAAGCGTCACATGCCGGATAGCGAAGCCTTCTTTTTCGCGCACAAATACCGTGGGCTTGTCTTCAATGGTTTGCACCGCGGTGCGCGGGATCGCCATGCCGCCGGTGCCGGGCGCGGCGGACAATGCAATGCTGGCCCGCACGGTCTCGCCAACCCGCCAGTTCGCCCCGGTGTCCGCCAGCGTCGCGATGGCGCGTACCTGCCGGGTGCCCGGATCGAGCACGCGGGAGAGCTGGCTGATGCGGGCACGTGCCGTCCGGTTTTCCGCCGTGATGTCCACTTGCGCACCGACAACGAGCCGCCCCGCATCGGCCGGTGACAGCGACAGTTCGACCGACAGATTGCCAAGGTCGGCGACCTCGAATAATTTCGCGTCTCCATCGATCACGTCACCCAGATTGACCTGCCTGAAAGTGACGACACCACTGATCGGCGCCAGCAGGCGTAATAGTCCGGTCTGGCCCGAGCCGGTGCCAACGCTGCGCAATTGCTGCCGCGCCAGGCGTAGCCGGGTCCGCGCTTCCTCCAGCGCCGTCCTGGCGGTTTCGAATTCCTGCCGGGATGATACTTTCTGGGCAAACAGGCTCTCTTCACGCTGGAACGTGGCCTGGGCCAACTCGTGCTGGCGTTCCGCGATGGCGACATCCGCATTGAATTGCGCGACTTCCCGGCTGTCGACAATGGCCAGCACGTCGCCGCGTGCGACCTGATCGCCCAGGCTCTTGCGGATGTCGATCACGCGGCCACTGACCGAACTGCTCACAGCCGCCGCACGCCGGGGATCGACGGCGATCACGCCGGGCGCATCGATGGCCCCGGCGAAGTCACGCCGGACGACGCCGAGTTCGATGTTCGCAGCCTTGATCTGCTGGTCGCTCAAGGTGACGAAATCCGCGTGCTCGTCTGCATGTTCTTCGGCGTGCGCGGGCGGGGCGCTGGCTTCGGTTTCCGGCTCGGTGCCACGCGTGCACCCAGCCAGGACAAACACGGCGATCAGCAAGCTGATGCGATAGAGGTATTGCATCGGTCAATCCTTGTAAAGAGGCTCGGTACTGCCGCGCAGGTAGGCCAGATGCGCCTGGGCGGTATGAAATGCGGCGAGTGCATCGATGGCGGCCTCGCGGGTTTCCGCCAGTGCCCGTTCGGCCTCGATCAGCTCAAGTTGAGGAAATTTTCCCGCCGCATAGCCCAGCCGGGCGATACGTGCGGCTTCTTCGGCTGCCGCCAGTGCCGGGCCACGTGCAGCCAAGGCTGCCGCGAGGGCGTCGGCGACGTCGGCTTGCGCATGGGATTGGGCCTGATCGACGTCCTGCATCACGGCGTCCCGTTCGGCCTGAGCGCGTTCATAGTCGGCCTGACTCCTGGCGAGCGCCTGCGAGCCCCGGTTGAACAATGGGAAGGGAATAGAGATGCCCAGCACGGCAGCCCGGTCGGAACTGTCGCCGAAGCGCCGGCTACCGGCAATGACTGTCAGGTCGGGTATGCGGTCGCGGCGGGCGGCATCGACCCGCGCACTGGCCGCTGCCAGCCGCGCCTCCGCGGTTGCGGCGGCCGGGAGAATGCCCGCCGCCTTCTGCTCCTGTGCCGCTGCCGCGAACTCGAACCAGGTGGCCCGAACGGAGTAGGGCGCTTGAGCGCCGGTGTATCTGCCCAAGTCCGACAGGGCAAGTTTTAGCGCGCGCTCCGCTTTGCCCAACTTGACCTCGGCATTGACCAGCAAGACACGCGCCCGTTCTTCTTCGATCGGCGACGCTTTTCCAACGGTAACCCGTTCGTGGGCCGCGTGCACCGCCTGCCCAGCCAGCGCATGGCCGCTGCGCATGACGCTGACGCGCTGTTCGGCCGCGGCCACGGCAATGAACGCGATCGTGACACGCTGCGTCATGTCGACGCGAGTGGCGCTCAGACCGAGTTGGCTCGCGCCGCGTTCGGCCTCGGCCACGCGACGGCGCGCTGCGCGCTTGCCGCCCAGTTCGATGGGGACCGACACCGCCAGCGTGCGTTCGCTACTGCCGAAGTGGGCGTATCGGCCCGATCCCAGGACGTTTTCCGCCTGATACGACAGGGTGGGGTTGGGCGCCAATGCCGCCACATCGATGTTCGCATCCGCCGCTCTGAGTGCCGCCTCGGCGGCCGCCACGGCCGGAGCGCTCTGCTGGGCCCGGGAAATCGCCTCGGCTAATGTCAGCGTGGTGGTTTCGGCATACAACGGGGACAGGAGCGAGGCGTACAGCAGCGCTCCGGCAGTGACAACCGAAACGCCGTTACGCATGTTGCCTCTCTACGTTGTGCAATTCTTGTCGGGCGCGGCCGATTACCTCCCGCGCCGAAGTCAAACCAAGCACGGCCATGATCGAGGCAACCGCGATGTCGGGCCATGCGGCCCCGGTGCCAAACACGCCCAGCGCAGCCAGCAGCACGGCACAGTTGCCAATCATGTCATTGCGCGTGCAGAGCCATACTGAACGCATATTGGCGTCGCCTTCGCGGAACGCATACAGCGACCATGCCACGATGCCGTTGGCCGCCAGCGCGAGGATGCCGACGGCACCCATTGTTTCGGCTCCCGGCGTATGACCGCCCAAACCGGTCCACAGCGCGCGGGCCAGCACGACGAGTCCAAAGACTCCCATCACCATACCCTTAGCGTAGGCGGTGCGGCTGCGCCACACAGGCGCCATGCCCAGCACAAAGAGCGAAACTGCATAGTTTGCGGCGTCGCCCAGGAAATCCATCGAATCGGCCAGCAGTGAAGCCGAATGCGCCTGCATGCTGGCGACGACTTCCACCAGGAACATGACGGCGTTAATCAACAGCGCGAGCCACAGCACTTTACGGTAGCGTGGATCCGGCGCGCGCCCGGTTTCGCAGGACCCGGAACAGCAATCAGCCATGACGACCTCCCATTCAAAAGTGCATTAGAATCCCTGTAGCTACTACAAGGTCAAGGGAAACTGTGATGAATTTGAAAATAGGCGAGCTGGCATCCCGAACCGGCTGCCAGGCGGAGACCATTCGCTATTACGAGCAACGCGGCTTGCTTGACGCGCCGACACGGTCCAGTGGCAACTACCGGCTGTATGGCGCCGCGCACGTGGATCGGCTGACGTTCATCCGCCGCTGCCGGGGACTGGACATGTCGCTCGATGAAGTGCAGTCGCTGCTGGCGTTTCAGGACGATCCTGAGCAGCCATGCTGCGGCGTAAATGACTTGCTGGACCGACATATCGGAGAGATCCAGCGCAAAATGGCCGAGCTGCAATCATTACAAGAGGAGCTGTTGCGGCTGCGCTCCCGTTGTCAAAGCACAGGACTGGTACGCGAATGTGAAATTTTGCGGGACCTTATCGCGTAGCCGATTGATCAAATTCCTGATCGTCGCCGGCTCGCTGGTTGCTTCGGGCGGCGCCTTCGCTGCGGTGGACGGCTGCTGCGGCAGCATCGAGTGCTGCCTTAAATTTCTGGTCTACTGCCTCTAAGCGGCGCTAACAGCATAGGGAAGGGCGGCGTCGGCCGCCCTTTTTATGGTTCCTTAGAACGCGCAAGACAACGACCATGCACCCGCACGACGAGATCATCACGCTGACTCCGCGTTGGTACGAGCTGGCAGTCCAGGGCGGTCTGGACGGTAGCCGCCGGGCTTGACCGGGTACACCTCGCACCATCGGGCCGCAGCGTCGAACACCAGCTGGCTGGCGGTAGCGCAACCTGGTTCATCTAGAGCCTGACAGCGGCCACACCCGTGCCGGCTTGACGAACATTCTGATTACCCTGGCTGGTAGTGCGTTCGCAACCAGCGTATGCTGCTGTCGACTGATGTGGGCGAATTCCATGCGCGTGTGGCTTGAGTTTCGCGATACGCACCATGAGGGGACGCTGTCTCCTGAAGGCTCCTTGGAAGTATTCGCGGCTAGATCACCACGGGCGGCGCAGCACGCAGGAACAGCATTCTGCAAAGCGTGGAACAACTTTGTGCAAATTCGGGAACAGTTTCATGCAAAAGTACCAGGCGGCGCATGGCATGCTCGGCAGAGCGAATCGTACCGGCGAAGAGTGCGGGAACAACTTTCTGCCAGATCTGGGGACAACTTTGTGCGAACGAACAAGGCCGGATGGTTCCGTGGAGCCTCTGCCTGGAATCGCATTTGACATAATAGAGATTATGCGAAGTATGGTCGAATGCCAATGCGCCTGGTGCCGCACGGCGGAATGTCGCCCATCCAGCCAGTTGATCATGCCGGGACATGAGCCGCCCGCGACCATCCTGGCCGCGCCGCGCCGGAGTTCGCCGTTCGTCGAACGCGGTGCGCAGTCGCTCGGCCTTTCAGGCTGTGCGCGACCGCCGGCGTCTCACAGCCTCATCGTCAGCAAGGTCTCGTCCGCCACGATGCGCGCACCAGCCACCGACATGTGATCGTCGTCGAAATACCTGGCGATGCCGTCCTTTGCGGCCAGGCAGCTTCGCGCTGTGCAGAACGCTGCCGCCGGATCGATGACCGTCACGCCGGCCGGCAGATCGCCCAGTCGCGCCTTGACCCAGGCGCTGCGCCGGTCCCACCAGGCGCGGCTGACGCCGTCGATCGGTGCCGTCGGATCGGTGGCGCGCAGGATCAATGCGTCGACCTGTTTTGGCAGTTCCGGCGCCTGCAGCACCAGCCGGACCTGCTTGCCGTGTTCAACGAAATAACGCAGCACATTCACATAGGCAGCCCAGCGCTGTTCGCGCTCGGCCGGGCCGATCGTGTCCGGCCAGCCCGGGTAGCTGCGTTCGTGCGAGCCGAACAAGGCTGAGTGAATCCGGTACGTGACGACGACGTACTCCAGCGCTGGGTTGCGCGCGATGTAATCCGCCGCCTCCGCGGTCCAATGGGCGCAGTGCTCGTCCGGCCCGGTGAGCCGGCGGCCGAATGTCGGGCCGCAGCCGCTGAACGTGAACTGCTTCAGCTTGACGCCGCGTGGCTCGAGTGCCTGGCCCAGCGCGTAGGCCAGTTCGACGGCGTGGCTGTCGCCGAAGACCGCCACGCGCAACTGTCCCGTGTTGTATTCGCAAGCGTCGGCCGGCTTGCGGTAGTTGGCGCCGCCCGTGTGGCACTTGTCGCGTAGCGGGCTGGCCGTGGCGGTCCGCAGCACCGCGCGGTGCTTTGGTGTCGTGCGTGCCGCTTCGAAGCCGTGCGTCACGTGGCCGGCAAGGCCGAGCGTCAGGAACAGCAGGCTGCCGGCGGCGGCGTACAAGAAGATCTGGGCGCGGCCGAAGCGCTGACGGTCGCGGAACGGCTTTTCCACGTACTGCCAGCTGAAATACGCCAGGACGATCGAGGCGACGACCAGCGCGGCAAACAGCGCCCTGCCGGGCTCGTCCAGGCTGCGGTGCCGGGCCAGCGCGAACAGCGGCTGGTGCCACAGGTAGGCCGAAAAGCTGATCAGGCCGATGCCGACCAGTGCCGGACGGGCCAGCAGCCGGCCGACAGCCGTTGCCGGCGTGGCGAACAGGATGATCAGCGCCGTGCCGGCCGTCGGCACCAGCGTGTACAGACTGGGAAACGGCACGTTCTTGTCGAAGACGAAGATGCCGTACAGCAGCATCGACAGGCCCGCGACGCTGGCAGCCTCGCTGACCGTCCTGCCGGGCTGCCAGGCGCGCTCGTTCAACAGGACCAGCGCGGCAAAGGCGCCGATCAGCAGCTCCCAGCCGCGGGTCGGAAGCAAGTAAAACGCCGCGTCGGGCCGGGCGGCCGAGCCCCATTGCGCAATGCCGAGGCTGACCGCCGCCGCCAGACCCAGCAGCGGCAGCATGCGGCGTGGCCAGAAGCGCCAGGCCAGCATCAGGGCCAGCGGGAAAAAGACGTAGAACTGCTCCTCGACCGCCAGGCTCCACGTGTGCAACAGGGGCTTCAGTTCGGCGGACGAATCGAAGTAGCCGCTGGTTTGCCAGAACAGGATATTCGACGAGAACAGGCAGACGGCAACGAGGCTTTGCGACAGGCTTTTCAGGTCGGCCGGCACGAGCCAGAACCACGCAAATGGCAGCGAGCAGAACAGTACAAAAAACAGCGCCGGCAAGATGCGGCGGGCACGGCGCTCGTAGAAATTCACGATGCTGAAGCTGCCGGCATGAATCTCGGCCACGATGATCGTCGTGATCAGGTAGCCGCTGATGACGAAAAAGATGTCGACGCCGACAAAGCCCCCGCTGAACAGGTTGAACCCTGCATGGAACAGGATCACGGGCAGCACGGCAACGGCGCGCAGGCCGTCGATTTCGGCGCGATAACGCATGGCGGTTCGGTTCTCCGGGATGGCTGGCCACTGGGGCCGTTACGTCATCGCTGTCTCGACAGGACGTGGCAAGACACAAGCTTAAGCCGCTCCAGTATCGGCTGCCCTGCAATCCGTTGATACTTTGCTCACAAGGAGTATAGGGACGTTTCGCGCAGGAAGCGAGCGACCGTTGCTGGCAGCCCACGGTACCCCGCGACTCCCCCCGTGACAGGTTCAGCCGCCCTCTTCCGTCCGGGCTCGGCAGGGCGGGCATCCCGACACGGCGCCGAATCGCACGCGGGGGCCGTTAGCAGGCATCCGCAAGAACCGTTCGCGGACAGAGGCCAACATCATCGGACGCTGAGCAAATAATACAACGTAAAACGTAGCATTTCAGATTCACAGTTGGCTGAATATGACATTACTTGTATAATGTCGTATATTGCGGCGCCTGATGCGCAGAATTGTGGTTTCGCTGATTGCCGGCCTGCCCGCCCGTTTTTGCCGCTGACGATTGCCTTGATCCCGGTAGCGCCGGCCACCCGATGCGATAGCTTGCGGTAACGCCGGGAGCCTTCGTCCGCACTCTTCGATAGCGCCCTTTCGAAACCGCAACCGCAACAACCCTACCCGCCACCAGCCAATCCCATGACCGACACCTCCCACCGCGCCGTCGTTCCCGCCGCCATCGAAGCGCTGCACCTCCCTGCCCACCTGGACGGCCGCGCCGGCAGCAACCGGGGCGGCGACGACCGGGCGCAGATCGCCGCCGATAACGACATCGACGCGATCAAGGCCTGGCTGGCCCGCTTCATCGATACCCGCACCACGTTCGACAGCTACCGCAAGGAGGCGGAGCGCCTGCTGCTGTGGGCGACCGTGGAGCTGGGCAAGCCCCTGTCGTCGCTGGTGCACGAGGACTGGCTGCGCTACCGCAAATTCCTGCAGGACCCGCAGCCGGCCGAGCGGTGGATCTCCCCCGCCGGCCGCAAGTTTCCCCGCGCGCACCCGCAGTGGCGCCCGTTTGCCGGCCCGCTGTCCCCGAGCAGCCAGCGTCAGGCGGCGATCATCCTGAACGCCCTCTTCTCATGGCTGGTGCAGGCGGGCTACCTGGCCGGCAATCCGCTGGCCCTGTCGCGTGAACGCAAGGGCCGCGCCGCGCCACGCATCACCCGTTATCTGGACGACGAGGTCTGGGCCGAAGTCAAGGCGACCATCGAAGCGCTGCCGCGTGAGACGCCGCGCGAGCGCGAGCAATATCTGCGGCTGCGCTGGCTGTTTACGCTGCTGTATCTGTGCGGCCTGCGGGTCTCGGAGGTCATCGGTACGACGATGGGGGCGTTTTTCGCGCGCCGCGACAAGCTCGGCGTGCAGCGCTGGTGGCTGGAAGTCGTCGGCAAGGGCAACAAGCCCCGCATCGTGCCGGCGACTTCCGAGCTGATGACGGAGCTGGCGCGCTACCGCCGCGAACTGGGCATGACGCCGTTCCCGCTGCCGCACGAGACGGCGCCGCTGCTGCTGCCGCTGGGCGGCAAGGCGCGGCAGATGACGCGCGGCGGCGTCCATGAGATCGTCAAGCAGGTGTTTGAAAAGACGGCCGAGCGTTTCCGCGCCAAAGGCGACGATTACGCCACCGAGGCGGCGCGCGTGATGATGGCATCGGCCCACTGGCTGCGCCACACGGCCGGCTCGCACATGGTTAACGGTGACGTCGACCTGCGCCACGTGCGCGACACGCTGGGACACGTGTCGATCGGCACGACCAACACCTACCTGCACTCGCCGGACGACAGCCGCCACACGGAAACCGAAAGCAAGCACCGCATCGCGTGGTAGGCCGCGGCCATGTCGCTGGCGCCCGCTGATCCGGCACACATGCGCCGGGGTGGGCGTGGGACGCGTATTTTCGCGGCGTTATGCCGCGCCGTCCGGTGCGGGCGCCGAAGCGCTGCGGGTGGCGCGGCCCTTGCGTGCGGCGGCCGTCTCGCTGCGGGCCGCCGCGAGGCGGGCTTCAAACAGTTCGGCGGCATGGCGCAGTTCGGTATCGAGCCGCGCCGCGTCCGCCTGCGCCGCCGCCGTGCGCGCACCGGCCTCGGCCAGTTCGGCGCGCATCGCGGCCAACTGCTGCCGGGTCTCGTCGAGCTGCTGCCGGGCGTCGTCGCGCGCGGCGGCGGCGGCCGCGGCCGTTCCCTGCAGCGCCCCGAGCTGCTGGCGCAGGTCGGCCACGACCGACAACGTCTCGCGCAATTCGGTACGGTGACGCTCGACGGCGCCGGCCATTGCCGCCCGCTCCGCTTCCAGCGCCTGCTGCAGGCGGGCGGAAGCGGCGCGTTCGCGCTCGGACTGCGCGTCGGCCTGGCGCCGTGCGGCCTCGGCCGTTTCGAGGTCGAGCCGCCCCTGGTCGCGCAGCTTGCCCAGTTCCACTTCATGGTCGCGCTGGACGCTGTTCAGCCAGGCGTGCTGGGCGTTGATTTCCTTGCGGGCCTCGTCCAGGCGGGCCGTCTGGTTGACGTGGCGCGCGCCCAGCTCCGCCAGTTCGCGCCGCACCTCGGCCGTGGTGCGCACTTCCTCGGCCAGTCGCTCCCGGGTGGCGGCAAGTGTCTCGGCAATCGCGTCGCATTCCAGCCTGGCGGCCTGTTCCGCTGCTGCCGCCGCATCGACCGCTTGCCGCGCCTCGTCGCGCAGGCTGGCCAGCGAGTCGGCGGCGGCCTGCTGGGCTGACTTCCACAGCGAAGCGACGAGCTCGCCCGCAGTGCTCTTCAGCTGCTCCGGCAGGTCGGGATGGCCGATGACGACGCGGCTCTTCTCGCGCAGCTGGGCCCAGAAGCGGTTCAGCGCTTCGGCCGGCGCCGACATGCTGCCCTTGCGTACCAGCTGGTACAGCCGGTTGGCTGTTGGCGTCATGCCGTAACGGAAGAACATCAGGGCGCAGACCTCGCGGTACAGGTCCTGCGTATTGGAAAATTGCGGCCGCAGGGCTTCGATATCGGCCTGCAGCAGGGTTTCGGCGGTGGCGGGTGTGGGTTCCATCGGTGTCGGTCCAGGTGAAGCACCGATGGTACAACGTAAAGCATTGTATTTCCAACCCGCGCCGGGGGGCGGTGACGCTTGGACCGACGTTGCGTTCACCATATGGGCCGGCGGCGCGGCAGCGGTTACAAATCGCTGACATATTTCACGCACAAGGCCACAACCTTGCTCCGCCCTGCGCGAGTAGCATGGATCCGTTCTGCCGCCATGGGTACGCCGCTGGCGGGACTTGCCGGCAAGTGCATCCAGGGCTCTGGCCCGGCGCCACGGCCGCCACCGCGTCAGCAAGGAGGTTCCATGACATTGCAGACCGATTTTTCACGGACCGCGCCTGTCTGCCGGACTCTTCAGTCCGCCACGATGACAGAGTGGCTCGCCACGCCCTGGCAGCGCGCGCAACGCCATCCGGGCAGGCGCGCGCCGGGCCTGCGGCGCCGGCAATCCTGGCGCGTCGCCCTGATCTGCCGGCTGTGGCGGAGCTTGTGCCCGCCGTTGACGCCGCGGCGAAGCGGCGGCCGGCTCGACGACTTCCTGCGCGATATCGCGCGCCACGTCATCCGCCGGGCACGGCGCGTTCCCGCCGCGGGCAGCCCACGCCGCAGCGAGCGGCGGCCCGTCCGCGTGCCGGGCCGGGCGCTGTCCTGGTGGCAGTTGCAGAGTCCGTGCGACGGCGTGCCGGCCGCTGCCCGCGACGGGACGGGACAATGAGCGCCGCCACGGGGAGCGTCCTGGTGGCCGCGCTGGCGCTGGCGGCCGTCCTGCTGACACCCGGCCCGGGCAACCGCCGGCTGCTGCTGGCCGGCGCACGCCGCGGCGGACTGCGCGCAATGCCGCTGTTGGCGGTGCACTGGCTGGCGTGCTGCCTTGCCATCGGCACCTGGTGCACTGCGCTGGGCCTGATGGCCAGCGTTCTGCCGTCGCTGCTGGCCGCGGCGCAGCTGTGCGCCATCGGCTATGTGCTGTGGACGGCGGCCAGATGGTGGCGCAAGGCGCCGTCTGGCGCGGGGAGTGTCGGCGGCATGTTTTCCGTTGCGATGGTCGACGCCAACGCGGTGTTTGGCGCGGCCATCGTGTTCCCGCCGCTGGGGGCGCCGGCGGCCGACGTTTGCCTGGCCTATATCATGCTGACGGCACTGCTGCTGCCGATCGGCGCCTGCTGGATCCTGGCTGGCGCGGCCGCCGCACGCTATCCGGCCGGCCGCGCACCGGCCGGTACCCGCGCGCGGCGCCGTGGCCTGGCAGCACTGCTGGCTGCCTTCTCCGGGTCGCTGGCCGTCCTGCTGCCGCATTGACGTCAGGTCGCTGCCTGGTGGCGGCGCCATCTGGCAGCGCCGCGGGCGCCGGCGCTACGCCGCTTCGCCGTCGCGCTGGCGCAATGGCGCCGGCACGGCACCGTTGCTACTGCGCCGGGCGCTGGCGGCCATGCGCACGCGGCGCCGGCCCAGCCACAGCACCAGCCCTGTGATCATGAACCCGAGCGGCAGCACACCGGCAATCGCGATGACGATGCGTCCGGCCAGACCGAAGGCCTCGCCCGTGTGTAGCGGGAACTGCCAGTTCAGGAACGTGTCGCCGGCAGGCGCGGCCAGCGGGTTGCGTACCCGCAGCAGCGCGCCCGTGTAGGCATCCACCGTGATGCGGGTGCTGCCCGTGCCCTGGCGCACTTCGCCGGGCTGGCGCATGCGGATTTCGTACGGCGTCTTCTTGTCCGTCGGCAGTGCCACGCGCGTGATGCGCCCGGCCGGATTGACCGCCTGCGCCACCTCGACGGCCTCGCTGACCATGATCGGCTCGCCGCGTGGCCCGCGCACGGGGGCATTGCGCAGTTTTTCCGTCGGCGTGACCGTGGCCACGCTGGCCACCGCGGGCCGGATCCACTCCGGCAAATTGAAATACATGCCGGAAAATCCCAGCATCAGGAGGATGGGCGCCGAGATCATGCCGGCGCTGCGGTGCAGGCTGAAGTGGAACTTCAAGCTTTTCCAGTGTCCGCCGACGGCAAACGACTTGACCAGTGCCCGCCACGTCGCCTTCGGCCACCACAGCGCGATGCCGATGGCGCCGATCAGGAACAACGCCATTCCCGCCAATCCCATGACGAACTTGCCCACGTCGCCGGCAAACAGGTAGCGATGCACGTGAAAGAGTGTCGACATCAGCAGCGGCCGCGTCAGGCCGAATTCGCCGTCGTTGCGTTCGCCCAGCACGGCGAGGGTGACCGGGTCCACCATCACCTGGCGCGTCACCGTCATGTCCAGCGCGCCGCGCTCGCCCTTCGGCGGACGGTACGACGCCACGACGACGCCGTCGGCCGCATGCGGCAACGCCAGCTGGCTGGGCCTGCCGTACAGCGGGTCGGCCGACAGCCGCGCCAGCACCCGTTCGGCGACCATGCCGGGCGGTGCCGGCGACTCGGTCCTGCCCGCGACCCGCAGCAGCGCGGGGTTGAGCGCCGCGTCCAGTTCTTCCACCCATACCAGCGCCGCGCCGGTCAGGCCGGACAGGACGAGCAGCAGCCCGAACCCCAGCGACAGGTATAAATGAATGCTGCGCAGCAGCTTGCGGGAAAAGCCGGTAACCATGCGAGTGAACGGATGACAAAGGAGCGATTCTACCGCATTGCAAATGTAAATGATAATAGTTATCATTCGTGGCTATTTTTCGCAACATTATCCGGAGTTCATGTGACCAAGGCCGTGCCGCTTCCCCTTTCCCTCGCCCGCGCCGTTGCCGGCGCCTGCCTGCTGATGGCGCAGACCGCCACCCTGGCGCAGACCGCCCCGGAAGGGACAGACGGCATGAGCGAAGTCATCGTCACGGCCACCCGCACGGCCAAGGCGGTCGACAAGATCCCCGGCGCCGTCTCCGTCATCTCGCAACGCGAGCTGGAGGCGCAATACCTCGTCGCGGACGATCCGTCCGCCGCCCTCGCCGCCTACATTCCCGGTTATGCACCGAGCCGCCAGAAGATGTCGTCCACGGGCGAATCGATGCGCGGCCGGGCGACGCTGATCCTGCTGGACGGCGTGCCGCAATCGAATCCGCTGCGCGCCGGCATGCGCGAAGGGTATTTTGCCGACACGGCCATCATCGAGCGGATCGAGGTCATCAATGGCGCGTCGGCGATCCAGGGCATGGGTGCCACGGGCGGCATCGTCAACTACATCACGAAGACGCCGCGCGCGGAAGGCACGACGGTCACCGTCAACGCCCGCATGTCGTCGCAGCTGCGGCATGACAACGTCGACTGGAAAACCGGCGTGACCGTGGCGCACAAGGCCGGCGACTTCGACCTGCTGGCCTTTGCCAGCGTGCAGCGGCGCGGCATGGGCTACGACGGCGACGGCCGCCTGCTGGGCATCGACGCCGTCCAGGGGGACACGATGGATACCGCCGGCAGCGACCTGTTCCTGAAAATGGGGCGCAACTTCGGCGACCAGCGCGTCCAGCTGACGGTCAACCGCTTCCGCTTCGACGGCGACGGCGACTACCGCACGGTGCCGGCCGATTTTGCCGCCGGCATCCCGACGTCGTCGGCACCGGGCACCCCCCCGGGTGCGCCACCGCGCAACGACGTCAGGACGGCCAGCCTGGAATACCGCCACAACGCGCTGTTCGGCGGCGCGCTGAATGCGCAGCTGTTCAGTCAGGACTTCTCGGCGCTGTATGGCGCCACCAACACGGCCACGTTCCAGGACGTCCGGCTGGCACCCGTGGGCACGTTCTACGATCAGTCGGAAATCATTGCCGACAAATACGGCGCCAAGCTGACCTACGTGCGCCCGGACCTGCTGCTGACGGGCCTGGAGGCAACGGTCGGCATCGACCGTCTGCGCGACCGCAGCCGCCAGCAACTGGCGGGCACGGGCCGCACCTGGGTGCCGACGCTCGATTTCACGTCCACGGCGCCGTTCCTGCAACTGGAATACGAGATCGGGCCCGTCACCGTGCGCGGCGGCGTGCGCTACGAGTCGGCCGACCTGCGCGTCGACACCTACACCACGCTGGCCGCTTACGGCAGCCGGCAGGTAGAGGGCGGCGAGCGTTCGTTCTCGAAAAACGTGCGCAACCTGGGCGCCATCTGGCGCTTCGCTCCAGGCTGGTCGGCGTTTGCCTCCAGCGCCGAAGGCTTCGGCCTGCCGGACGTGGGCCTTGTGCTGCGCGGCGTGAATCGTCCCGGCCAGTCCGTGGCCCAGCTGTTCAGCCTGGAGCCCGTCATCACCCGCAACAACGAGGTGGGCGTCAACTGGCGCGGCGCGCTGGGCAATGTGGGCGCGTCCGCCTATGATTCGCGCTCGAAGCTGGGCACGGTGCTGCGTATCAATAACCAGGGGATCGGCGTGCTGGACCGGGTGCCGACGACCGTGCGCGGCTGGGAGGTGTCGGGCGAACTGCGCGCGAACAGGACGCTGTCGGCCTTCGGCAGCTATGCGAAGACGATGGGCAAGACGGCCGCCACGGCCGGCGCGCCGATGGATCTCGCGCTGGGTGCCCGCTCGCAGGGGCCGGACAAGCTGGTCGTGGGTGGCAACTGGCAACCTGTCGCGGGCACGCAACTGCGCCTGCAGGCCACGCGGCTGGAGGATCGGGACATCAACCTGGGCCGTACCGTCGGCACGTCCAACCTGGAAGAACACTTCCGCGGCTACACGCTGGCGGACGTGGCCGCCACGTTCGACACGCGGTACGGCAAGTTCGGCATCGCCGTGGAGAACCTGACGGACCGCCAGTACGTCGGCTACTACCCGCAGTCGGCCAGCTTCAAGGAGCCGGTGTCGTATTTCGCTGGGCGCGGCCGCACGCTGTCGGCCAGCGTTACGCGTACCTTCTGACACTGCACACGTTGCAACGCTTGCAGGCTGGCAGTCGCCCGCCTCTGTATTGTCCAGTTGTCATTGCGCGGTATCAAATAGCACGCCGATAATATGGTGCGCCCCTTAACCGGGCTTAACAAGAGGATCATAATGAGCCGGCAGGGGCGCCCGCCCTTCTATTCGAGGCCGATCATGATCTTTCAGCGCATTGCAGCCCGTCCCGTCCAAGCCCGTTCCACCCCGATCACCGCCCACGACTCGGCCATCGCCGCCCGGCTCTCGGCCTGGGCGCGCGAACCGGCGGGACTGACAGGCCGCGACCTGCGCGGCTGCGACCTGCATGGGATGGTGCTGGACGATGCGGACCTGCGCGGGACGAACCTGGCCGGTGCCAACCTGACGGGCGCCAGCCTGCGCCGCGCCAACCTGGACGGTGTCAACCTGAGCGGCGCCGTGCTGACGGATGCCGACTGCGGTGGCGCCAGCTTCGCCGGCGCCTGCCTGGACGGCACGGTGGCCGAGTGCAGCCGCCTTGCCGGGGCCAACGTGACGGGCGCCACCGCCAACGGCGCGTGCTGGCCCGGCGCCGACCTGAGCGATGCCACGTTGACGGGTCTGACGGCAACCGGCCTGGACCTGACCCATGCCGTGCTGGACCGCAGCCGCGCGCGCGACGTGAGCTTGCAGGACGTACGTGCCGACTACAGCCGCTGGCGCGGCGCCCGCTGGGACGATGTGGCGCTGTGCGACGCCACGTTTATGCACGCCGACTTCCGCCAGAGCCGTCTGGCGGATTGCACTCTCGACAGCACCCGCCTGCCCGACAGCAACTGGGACGCCGCCCGCTGGTCGCGCGTAACCGTCGGGTTCGGCACGTCGCTGCGGGACGCGGCCATGACAACGGTCGAGTTCGACGGCTGCGACGCCCGCGCCATCGCCCTGGCGGGCGCAACGCTTGCCGACCACAGGCGGCCCGCGCCGTCTGGCCGTCCGGCACTGACGGTCGTCGGCGGGCGTGCAACGATCGGACGCCGTTCGTGACGGGCCGCGGCGCCCGGTGGACGGTGGTATTGCTGCTCGCGCTGCTGACGCGCGGCATCGCCGCTCAGCCTGTGCCCGCACCTGCCGCGACATCGGCGCCTGCGCCGGCCGCTGCGACGCTAGCCCCGGCCCCCGCTCCGGCCAGCCCTGGCGCCACCCCGGCGCAAGGCGCGATGGCCTGCCCGACACCGCAGCAGTATGGCGCCGTGGCCGTCACCAGCGTCAGCGCCTATGTCCCCAACCGCGCCGGCCTGCCCGTCAAGGAGGTATCGCTGCGGGACGGCATCGTCGTCACCGTCAACGACCTGGGGCCGCTGCTGGCGCGCGAGCAATGCTCGCCGCGCCAGAAGCGCATCGTGCTGTTCCTGGACGGGCGCCCGCTGGCCGACATCCGGCCCTATCCGCCCAGCAACCCCGTCGCCAATACGCTGAATTTCGTGCTGGACCGCACGGAAACGTCGCGCGACGTCTGGACGCATCTGCTGGGCAAGCCCAGCTTCCGGCCGCGCGAGCTGGCCGTCAGCGTGGGCATCGAGGACGAGTATCCCATCGCTTCGCAACAGACGATCCCCATGCGCATTATCCCGATGGGCTGGTTCGCGCTGTGGTCTTCGCTGTTTTCCGTGCTGGCCGTGACGTTCATCGTGCTGGCGCGGCGCAGCGACGTGCTGCGCGATCCCGGCCCGCCGCCCGCACCGGGCCGGCGCAAGCCGTACAGCCTGGCGCGCACGCAGGGCGCCGTGTGGTTCGGGCTGATCCTGGCCTCGTACCTGTTTATCGGCATGATCACGGGCGATTACGCGACAACGATCACGCCGACGGTCCTGGCCCTGATGGGCATCAGCGCCGGCACCGTCATCGGTTCGTCGCTGATCGACCGTCCGCCCGGCACGGCGCAGGTGGCCGATCCGTCTGTCAGCAAGGGCTGGCTGGCCGACATCCTCAGCGACCAGTACGGCGTCAGCTTCCACCGTTTCCAGATGGCGTCGTGGACACTGGTGCTGGCGATTATCTTCCTGCAGCAGGTGTACCGCGAACTGGCCATGCCGGACTTCGACGCAACGTTGCTGGGGCTGATGGGGATCAGCGCCGGGACGTATCTGGGGCTGAAGACGACGTCCGAGTCGAAATAACGCAACGTTCCCGAAAAACCGGAGAAACCGGAGCCTGTCACCGGTTTTTTCTACGCAAGCGTGCGCAGATCCGTTACCTGATCGATGCCGAAGCGAGGGCCGGCGATGTAGTCCGCCAGCTGCGCGCCGGTGGACTCGGGCGACGCCAGCGCGCCTTGCTGGTCCAGCTCGATGAAGCGCTCCAGCGCCGGGAAATCGGCGGCATCCGTGCCGCGGATCTGCGCCTGCATGCCCGTATCAATGACGCCGGGCGCCACGCTGGCGATGCGCAGGCCAGGCACCCGATCGAGTGCCACGGCCTGCGCGTGCATGTCGAGCGCCGCCTTGGTGGCGCAGTAGACGCTCCAGCCGGCATAGGCGTTGCGGCCGGCGCCGCTGGAAACGTGGGCGATGCGGCGGTCGGGGCAGGCGGCGGTGGCGGCCACGAACGCGTCCGACAGCATCAGCGCCGCCGTCACGTTGATGCCGACGGCCTGGGCCAGCGCGGCGGCGCCATGCCGTCCGGGCGGCCCGACGGGGGTGACGATGCCGGCATTATTCACCAGCACCGCCTGCGTGGCGCCGGCCAGGAAGCGCGCCAGCGCGCCGCTGTCCAGCCAGCGCGCCACGGCCTGCGCATCGGCCAGGTCGACCGACGCTTCCTCGATGCCCGCCAGTGCCGCGTTGGTGCCGCGCGCCACGCCCAGTACGCTGGCACCACGCGCCAGCAGCGCCGCCGCGATGCCGGCGCCCAGGCCACGACTGTGGCCGGTTACGATTACCTTGATCATGCCATTCTCCAGAATCGTCGAGCCGGCATGCTACCACTGCGGTGGTTTACCGCAACATCACTTTGGCGGCTTGACCGTCTGCGCGTACTTGCCGACCAGCGTGCCGGACGCCAGCACGTGACCCTGCATCGCTTCGACCAGCTGCTCGCGGTCGGCGCCGAACGGCACGTCCAGCAGCGTGTCCAGCGCGAAGATCTGGAAGTGGTACCGGTGCGGCTTGTCGCCCACGGGTGGGCGCGGACCGTACCAGCCTGTCGAGCCGCGCGTGTTGCGGCCCTGCAGCACGCCATCCGGTTCCGTCAGTCGCGGCTGCTCCTGCAGGCCTTCCGGCAGCGCCGTCACGCCCGCCGGGATATTCCATGCCAGCCAGTGCACGAACGGCCGATACGGCGTGGCGTCCGGGTCTTCCATGATAACGGCGTACGATTGCGCGCCGGGAACGCTGGCCCACGACAGCGGCGGCGAAACGCCGTCGGCGTACTCGCTGTACTTTGCCGGCATGTTGCCGTTATCGCGGAACGCGGACGACAGCAAGGTCGCGCGTGCCCGGGTCTTCAGGCGGGCGGCCGCCAGCGGCATGCCGTTGCCCTTGTCCGCCTGCTGGCGCATCGGCCCGGCCGGTGCCGGCTCGCCAGCAGGCACCGTTGCATCCTTGCCCGCGTCCTTACCCGCGTACGCGATCCGGTACAGCACACCGTTGGCGTCGTCCGCCATCAGCAGCGCGCCGTCCTGCGCCACCGCCAGCCCGACGGGCCGGGCAATGTGGGTCTTGCCGCCATCGGTCAGGAAGCCCGTGACGAATGGTTCGATCGCAGTGGGCTGGCCCTCCTTGAAACGCACCCGGACGATCTCGTAGCCGGAAGCGCTGCTGCGGTTCCACGAGCCGCGCATTGTGACAAACGCGTCGCCGACGTACTCGGCGGGAAAAGCGCCTTGCCGGTAGAAGACCATCTGCATCGGCGCCGCGTGTGCCGTGTAGCCCAAGGTCATCGGCGTGCTGCGCGCCTTCCACTGTTCCTTGGTGATCTCGCCCACGGGCGTGCTCTGCGGATAAATCTCGCCGGCGCCGTACACGTGCGGCCAGCCGTACTGCTTGCCCAGTTCCAGCTTGTTCAGTTCTTCCTGCTGCACGTCGTCGCCGAGGAAATCGATGCCGTGGTCGAAGCCCCACAATTCTCCCGTGCGGGGCTGCCAGTCGAAGCCGATGGTATTGCGCAGGCCCGTGGCGAAGATGGTGCGCTGCTTGCCGTCCGGCGTGGCGCGCAGCAGAGCCGCATTTTCCGGATTGCCCTCGTTGCACGTGTTGCAGGTGGACCCGGCCGAGATGTACAGCATGCCGTCCGGGCCGAACGCCAGCGTGCGGTTCGGGTGCTGGCCTGCGTCCGGCAGGTCGCCGATCAGCAGCTTCAACGGTCCGAGCCGGCCGCCGGACTGGATATCGGCCACGAACACTTCCTTGACGGTCGCCAGGTACAGCTTGCCGTCGCGGATCGCCAGGCCATGGGCGCCGGCCCGGCTGGCCACGGTGAGCGGCGGACCGTCCGCCTTGCCGTCGCCGTCCTTGTCCTGCAACAGTAGCACGTCGCCCTGGTCGCGCCGGCTGACATAGATGTCACCGGAAGGCGCCACGGCAACGATCCGCGCGTTCTTAAGCCCAGTGGCGAACGCCGTCACCGTGAAGCCCGGCGGCGCCTTGATGGCGGCAATGCGCTGCGGCGTGGCCTCGACCTTCTCCGGCTTCCAGACCGCAGTGGCGATGGCGACACGGGTGCCGTCGCCCTGTTGCGCGTGTGCGTTGGCGGCGAGCACGCACAGCGCGCCCAGATATAACGACTTGTTCATGGCGTTCCTCGTGACTGGTGGAATGCCAGCGTGCCATGGCCGTGTCCGCGCGACCGTGCAGCCGCGCACATTGTTGCGGGGGTACTACGGTGCCGTCTTGCGGTTACCGACGTCGTGAATATCGAAGCTCAGGTCCTTGCAGCGCAACGTGATGCGGCAGCCCTGCCGTCCGCCCAGGCGGCGGTGCACGACGCGCAGGCCCAGTTCCTGGACGGCGCGCTCCAGCGCGGCGATGTTCTTGTCGCCCACCGTGACGGGGAGTTGCGCCTTGCCGAACAGGCTGGCGCCGCCGGCGGCCACCACTTCCAGCTGCGCGTAATCCTCGGGACGGGCCCCCAGCGCGCGTAGCATCGCCGGAATGGCCGTGCTGACGTAGCGCGCGCCGGCGTTGCTTTCGTGCGCCGGTGCCTCGCCCAGCAGGCAATGCGCCAGCGCGGCGCGGCGTTTGCGCGGCCAGACGATGGCGATACCCACGCACGAACCCAGCAGCGCGGTCAGCACGGTATCGCCGCATCCGACTTCGAACGCACCGGCCCAGATATGACGGATGGGCGGGACGGCGGCCAGCGGCGGCGGTGTCGCAAAAGATAAAGGCATGGATTGGGAAAGCGGCATGGAGTGACCCTGGGAACGAGAAACCGCGGGAATGCGGAACGTTTTGCCGGACATTGATTGGGTCAGCGTTGCCATGATGCATGCATTTGCCGGGACTGTAAAGAAATATTGCCCTCAGGAATTCACAATGTGTGTCTCCTGCTCAACTGTGCGACAGCGTTGGCATATTCTTTGCATAATGACAAAACTTCTTGGAGGAGCAATACCGTGCAGCGCAGTCCGAATTTTTATAATGAGATGTCCGCCGACGGTGTCGTGCGCGAACACTACCGCGAGTTTGCCGACTGGCTGGCGCAGCAGACGCCGGATGCCATCGAGCGCAAGCGGATGGAAGCGGACCTGACGTTCCGCCGCGTCGGAATCACCTTTGCCGTGTACGGCGACAACGCCGGCACCGAGCGGCTGATTCCGTTCGACCTGATCCCGCGCATCATTCCGGCGTCCGAATGGCAGCAGATGCAGGCCGGTTTGGTGCAGCGCGTGCGTGCGCTGAACATGTTCATCGACGATATCTATCACGAGCAGCACATCATCCGCGCCGGCATCATCCCCGCCGACCAGATCTACCGTAATGCCCAGTACCGCCCCGAAATGCAGGGCATCAAGGTCGCGTCCGACATCTATGCCCACATTGCCGGCATCGACATCGTCCGGGCCGGCGCCGGCGAGTTCTATGTGCTGGAAGACAATCTGCGGGTCCCGTCCGGCGTGTCGTACATGCTGGAAGACCGCAAGATGATGATGCGGCTGTATCCGGAACTGTTTGCCAGCCACAAGGTGGCGCCTGTCGAGCACTATCCCGACATGCTGCTGGATAACCTGCGCTCCGTCGCGCCGATGGGCGTGCTGGACCCGACGGTGGTCGTCATGACGCCGGGCATGTACAACTCCGCCTATTTCGAGCACGCGTTCCTGGCGCAGCAGATGGGTGTCGAGCTGGTCGAGGGCAAGGATCTGTACGTCACCAACAACGCCGTCTGGATGCGCACGACGCACGGCCCGAAGCGGGTCGACGTCATCTACCGCCGCCTGGACGACGACTTCCTCGATCCCCTCGCCTTCCGCGCCGACTCCGCGCTGGGCGTGCCGGGCCTGCTGTCCGTCTACCGCGCCGGCCACGTCACCTTGGCGAACGCCATCGGCACCGGTGTCGCGGACGACAAGTCGATCTACCCGTACGTGCCCGACATCATCCGCTTCTACCTGTCGGAAGAACCGATCCTGAACAACGTTCCCACGTACCAGTGCAGGAAGAAGGCCGAGCTCGACTACACGCTGGCGAATCTGCCGGACCTTGTCGTCAAGGAAGTCCATGGCGCCGGCGGCTACGGCATGCTGGTCGGCCCCGCCTCGACCAAGGAGCAGATCGAAGACTTCCGCCAGCGTCTCATCGCCCGGCCGGACGGCTATATCGCCCAGCCGACGCTCGCCCTGTCGAACTGCCCCACGTTCGTGGAAAACGGCGTCGCGCCACGGCATATCGACCTGCGGCCATTCGTCCTGTCCGGCAAGAACATCTCGATGGTGCCGGGCGGCCTGACGCGCGTGGCATTGCGCGAGGGATCGCTGGTCGTCAACTCGTCCCAGGGTGGCGGCACCAAGGACACGTGGGTACTGGAGGCGTGATGAAGGAGGGAGCTATGTTGAGCCGTACCGCGGACCACCTGTTCTGGATGGCCCGCTATACCGAACGCGCCGAGAACACGGCGCGCATGCTGGATGTGAACGTCCAGACCGCCCTGCTGCCGCAATCGGGCGAAGCGGCCCGCCAGGCGTGGCGCGCCCTGCTGGGCATCTCGGAACTGCAGCATGGGTATGACGAGAAGCACGAGGCGGTGACGCAGCACGACGTCATCGAATTCATGGTGTGCGATCCGTCGAACCGCTCGTCGATCATCGCCTGCCTGACGGAAGCGCGCGAAAATGCCCGCGCTGTGCGCGGCACCCTGACGACGGAAGTGTGGGAAGTCACGAACCAGACGTACCTGGACCTGCGCCGGCGCCTGCACGGCGGCCAGCTGCGCAAGGACCCCAGCCAGTTCTTCGAATGGGTCAAGTACCGTTCGCATCTGTGGCGCGGCGTGACCCTGGGCACGATGCTGCGCGACGAAGCGATCAATTTCATGCGCCTGGGCACGTCGCTCGAGCGCGCCGACAACACGGCACGCATCCTGGACGTCAAGTTCCACGGCAACGACAGCGACGCGCGCCGCGATTTTTACTATTGGGCGGCGCTGCTGCGCTCCGTGTCCGGCTTCGAGATCTACCGCAAGGTGTATCGCGACGTCATCACGCCGGAGCGCGTGGCCGAGCTGTTGATGCTGCGCGCCGACATGCCCCGCTCGCTGCTGGCCTGCATGGAGGAAGTCGTCGCCAATCTGCGCCAGGTGCGCAACGACGTCTCCAGCGACACGGAACGGCTGGCCGGCAAGCTGCATGCGGAACTGCAGTTCGCCCGCATCGAGGATATTCTCGAAGCAGGCCTGCACGACACGCTGACCGAATTCCTGCGCCGCATTTATGAACTGGGCAATGGCGTCAGCCGCGACTTCCTCGTGCCGCTGGCCGCCTGAAAGAACACCATGCAACTGTCGATACGTCACGAAACCCATTACAGCTATTCCGCGTCGCTGGGCTACACCATCCAGCAACTGCACCTGTCGCCCCGCAACGAGCCGCAGCAGCACGTGCTGCAGTGGCAGCTGGACGCGCCCGGCCACCTGCATGGCTACACGGATGCCTACGGCAACCTGTCGCACATGCTCACGCTCGACAAGCCGCACGACAACCTGCTCATCGTGGCCGAAGGCGTCGTCGAGACGACCAGCCCGTACCAGGGCCGCGTGCAGGCGAAAGACACGCTGTCGCCGCTCGTCTACACGGTCGCGACGCGGCTGACGACGCCGACGGACAGCATCCGCGCGCTGGCGGCCACGTGCCTGCCCAGCCAGCAGGCCGGCACGCGCGACCTGATGACGCTGGCCGAGCACATCATCGGCCTGGTGCTGTACCAGACCGGCGCGACCGAGGTGTCGACCACGGCCAGCGCGGCACTGGCGCTGGGCAGCGGCGTCTGCCAGGACCATGCCCATATCTTCCTCGCCTGCTGCCATGCGATCGGCATTCCGGCGCGTTACGTCTCCGGCTATATCGATCCGGGCGACACCAACCATGCCGCCAGCCACGCCTGGGTGGACGCGTGGGTGCACGACGACGGCTTCACAGGCTGGGTCAGCATCGACGTGACGCATGCGCGCCTGATGACGGATGCCTATTGTCGCCTTGCCATCGGCCGCGACTACGAGGCGGCGGCGCCGATCCGTGGTATCCGCAACGGCGGCGGCGAAGAATCGATGACGGTCGATGTACAGATAGTTCCGCAGTGAATTTTTCTGTGTACAATCGGGTCATTCAACATCCGCTTTTGACCCGCAATGACCTACTGTGTTGGCGTGCGCCTCGATGAAGGCCTCGTTTTTCTGTCCGATTCCCGCACCAACGCCGGTGTCGACCATATCGGCACGTTCCGCAAGCTGAACGTGTTTGAAAACCCCGGCGACCGGGTGATGGTGATGATGACGGCGGGGAACCTGTCGATTTCGCAATCGATCCGCGAAATGATCGGCGAGTTCGTCGGCGCCAGCGGTCACACGATCTGGACGGCGCCGAACATGTACGAAGCCACGCGGGTGCTGGGCGAAGCGGTGCGCACCGTGCACGACCGCGAGGCGCAGGCGCTGGCCAACTTCGGCATCGATTTCAATCAGTCCATCATCTTCGGCGGCCAGATCGGCAGCGAGCGCTGCCGCCTGTTCCAGGTGTACTCGGCCGGCAACTTCATCGAGTCGCACGCCGAGAACAATTACTTCCAGATCGGCGAGTCGAAATACGGCAAGCCGATCCTGGACCGCGTCATCACGCACGACACGTCGCTGGACGAAGCGGCCAAGTGCGCGCTGATCTCGATGGATTCCACCTTGCGGTCGAACATCTCCGTCGGCCTGCCGCTGGACATGCTGGTCTACGAGAACAACGCGCTGGCCGTGACCCGCTTCGTCACCATCGACGAAAAGAACGAGTATTTCCGCATGCTGCACTCGACGTGGAGCCGCCAGCTCAAGTGCATTTTCGAGGGCATCGCCGCGCCGGAATGGCAAGCCATGCCGGGCAACCGCAACGAGCCGGTGCGCATGCCGCTGCCGCTGGACGTGGCGCCGCATGCCGCACCGGCTTCGCTGCAGTCGGTGGCGCAGCAGTTCGAGAACAAGCAACAGTAGAAGTTGATGGGGACTGGCACCCGCAGGGCTGCCTGTCCCCGACGTGGTGCATGAGACCGTAGCTGACGGTTGCGTTCACGTCGTGCCGGGGACTGGCTCCGGTCCGACGGACCGGTGCCTGTCCCCGACGTGCAATTTCCGACGTCCGGGCGGTGCGCGCACTCGCGGTTCGAACGTTCGCCGCCGGCACGAGTGCACGCTAAAGGTCGGGGACAGGCACTTTTCCGGGCCTAGGCCCGCAAAAGAGCCAGTCCCCAGCGACCTCGACCGCTAGCTGTTCTGCCGGCGCAAGCTGTGCCAGGTGCCCAGCGCAACAGGGATCCCCAGCGCCACGGCCGACACGTAATCCAGGAACCCATCCCCCAGCAGCGCGGCAACGAGGCCGATGGCGGTCAGCACGCCCAGCACGATCGGCACGCCCCACAGCCGGATGAACGCCGGGCTCATCGCGCATCTCCCTGGCTGGCCAGCGCCGGCACCAGGCCCGCCTCGTCCGCCTCCGGCTTGCCGGCGCGTGCCGGCACGGGCACGCCGCGCTTGAGCCACAGGTACAGGCCGCTGCCCAGCACGACGATCGTTGCCACGTCCAGCGCCGCCCACAGGAACTTCATCAGCTGGCCACCGTAGTCGCCGAAGTGCAGCGGCTGCGACAGCAGCAGCCCCGTCAGGTACCACGGCAGGTCGCGGCTGTCGGTGATCTTGCTGGTCTGCGCATCGATCAGCACGGGCTTGTACAGCCGCGACGTCAGCGGCGTGTTGCCGGTCATGAAGACGCCATAGTGGTGCTCGCTCGTGAATGGCGTGCCGGGGAAGGCGATGAAGCCGATCTTCATGTCCGGCTCCAGCGCCTTCGCGGCGGCCACGGCCTGGTCCATCGAGCCGAACGTCTTGAGCGGCGGCGCGTTTTTATACGGCGCGACCATCTCGGCCATTTCCGTCGATTGCCAGTACTTGAACAGCAAGTCCGCCCACGTATTGATCATGCCGGTGGCGCCAACGACGAACAGCCACGTCAAGGTGACGATGCCCAGCAGGTTGTGCAGGTCGAGCCACTTGGTGCGCGGCGTGCGCTCGCGGCGGACAGTGCCGAAATCAAGCTTGCGCATGAACGGCGCATACAGCACGACGCCGGAGACGATCGCCACCAGCAGCAGCAATCCCATCAGGCCAAGGAACAGCTTGCCCCACAGGCCGGCATACAGGTCTACGTGCAGGTGGAACATGACGGACATGAAACTGCCTTCGAATTGCGGCGTCGGCAGGGCTTGCGCCGTGCGCGCATCCACGACCGTGAATTTGAAATTCGTGTCGGCGCCGTTGTCGCCCAGCGTCATGTTCCAGATCGTGTCGTCGTCCGGCTCCTGCGACATGTACAGCATCTGCTTGCCGGGGAACGTCGCCTTGGCGGCGGCGATCACGCGGTCCAGTTCAGCCTTGGGCGTACCGGCCGGCATCGGCGCCGACTCCACTTCCGTGCCCAGCAGGTGGCCGATCTCGTGGTGATAGATCAGCGGCAGGCCGGTAATGCACAGCAGCAGCATGAACAGTGTGCAGACGAGGCTGCTCCACTTGTGGATCCAGGCCCAGCGGCGGATGGTGACAGGAGTCATGACGGGACAATCGGGTGTAAAGTACGTGGATGATAATGCAAACAATTCGCATTTACCAGACATTCACGCGACTATATAATTGCTGTAACGAATTTTTCATACACAGAACTCATCATGCCGAAGCCCATCCTCTCCCCCGCCCTCTCCCCCGTTTCCACCGCCGTCCTGCTGCTGGCCAGCGCCGGCGCGGCCGCCCAAACCACAGCTGAGCCGGCGACGGAACCTGTTGCCACCGTCGTCGTCAGCGCCTCCGCCGACGCTTCGGCGGCCGGCCTGTCGCGCGCTTACTCCGGCGGCCAGGTAGCGCGCGGCGGCCGGCTCGGCCTGCTGGGCAATGTCGACGTGATGGATACGCCGTTCAACGCCACCAACTACACGCAGCAGCTGATCCAGGACCAGGGCGCGCAAGGTGTCGCGGACGTGCTGCAGAACGATCCGTCCGTGCGCATCGCGCGCGGCTTCGGCAACTTCCAGGAGCTGTACGTCATCCGCGGCTTTGCCGTGAACTCGGACGACCTGGCCTACAACGGCCTGTACGGCCTGCTGCCGCGCCAGTTCGTGGCCTCCGAGCTGCTGGAGCGGGTGGAAGTATTTCGCGGCGCGAATTCGTTCCTGAACGGGGCAGCGCCGGGCGGCGGCGGCATCGGCGGCTCGATCAACCTGGTGCCCAAGCGCGCCGGCAACGCCGCGCTGACGTCGGCCACGGCCGGCATCGAGACGGGCGGCCAGAAGGTCGGCGCCGTCGATATCGGCCGCCGCTTCGGGCGGGACAACCGCGCCGGCATCCGCGTCAACGCCGTGCGCCGCGATGGCGCCACGGCCGTCGATCGAGAGGAACGCGAGCTGTCGGTGGCTTCCGTCGGCCTGGACTGGAACGGCGGCAATTACCGCCTGTCGGCCGACGTCGGCTACCAGGACCAGGAACTGACGGCGCCACGCGCCAGCGTGACCCTGGCCGGCGGCATCCCCGTGCCGTCCGCGCCGGACGCCAGCCGCAATTTCTCGCAGCCATGGACGTTCTCGAAAGAGCGCGACACGTTCGGCACCGTGCGCGGCGAACTGGATCTTGCGGCCGACACGGTGGCCTGGGCCGCTTTCGGCGCCCGCTCCGGCCACGAATCGAACGTGCTGAACACCACCACCGCCACGAGCGGGAACGGCGGCGCAACGATGTACCGCTTCGACAACGAACGCAAGGACACGGTACGCACGGGTGAAATCGGCCTGCGCACGAAGCTGAAAACGGGGACGGTGGGCCACAGCCTGTCGGCCACGGCCAGCGGCTTCTCCAGCGACTCGCGCAATGCCTATGCGATGAGCGACTTCGGCGCGGGTGCAATCGTCACGAACCTGTATGCGCCGGTGGACGCGCGCGCGCCTGCCGCCACGTTCTTCACGGGTGGCCGCCTCGACGCGCCGCGCACGACCGCGGAAACGGATCTGTCCAGCGTTGCGGTGGCCGATACGCTGGCGTTGGCCGACGAGCGCGTGCTGCTGACGGTCGGCCTGCGCCACCAGCGCATCAAGGACGCCAGCTACAACTACAACACGGGCGTGCAGGAATCGCGCTACGACGCCAGCCGCAACACCCCGGTGGCTGCCATCGTCTTCAAGGCGATGAAGAACCTGTCGCTGTATGCCAATTACATCGAGGGCCTGCAGAAGGGCCAGGTGGCGGCGGGCGACGTCAGCAACATCGGCCAGACATTTGCGCCCACGGTCTCGCGCCAGAAGGAACTCGGCGCCAAGTACGACGCGGGCACCGTGGGCTTCACGGCCGCCGTGTTCCGCACGGCCCAGCCGCAGGCGACGATCGTCGACAGGCTGTTCGGCCTGAACGGCGAGCAGCGCAACCAGGGCGTGGAGTTCTCCGTGTTCGGCCAGCCCGTGCGCGGCCTGCGCGTGCTGGGCGGGCTGACGTTGGTCGATGCCGAACAGCGCCGCACGTAAGGCGGCGCCACGGACGGCAACGACGTCATCGGCGTGCCGCACACGCAGCTGAACCTGGGCGCGGACTGGGATGTGCCGGGCGTGCCGGGCCTGGCGCTGACGGGCCGCGTCAACTACACGTCGAAACAGTATGCCGACGCTGCCAACCTGCAGCGGGTGCCGGCGTGGACCCGTACGGACGTGGGCGCGCGCTACATCACGCGCCTGGGCGAACGCACGCTGACCTTGCGTGCGCGCATCGACAACGCGTTCGACCGCGATTACTGGGCCTCGGCCGGCGGCTACCCCGGCCAGGGCTATCTGGTGCTGGCCGCGCCGCGCACGTTTGTCCTGTCGGGCACGCTTGAGTTCTGACTAGACTTCGCTCCTGCGCTGTGGTGAACTATGCATCACCACAGCCTGGAGCGAGAACCATGGATGTCATCACTTCCGCAGTGACGGCGGCAATCGCCGAGGGCGGCAGCAGCGCGGCCTACCAGATGCTCAAAAGTCGCCTGGGCGCCAAGTCGCCGCGGGTCGAGGAAGCCCTCCTCGACCTGGAAGAGGACCCGGGCTCGCTGTCGCGCCAGTTCGCGTTGTCCGATGCGCTGGCCGCCGCGGGCCTGGCGGGCGACCGCTACCTGCGGGCCGCGGCGCGCAACCTGCTGGACGAGGTGGAGCGGCGCCAGGGCACCATGGCAACGCACGAAGCGCAACCGCACGTGGCCGCGGAAGGCGCGCCGAACCACGCCGTCATGCAGATCTTCTTTGCCACCGACCGGCAGCAGACGGGCGACCGCCATCCGGCGCGCCAGTTCGGCGTGGCGCGTGGCCCCATCACTTACGGCAGCTGCGAGGTCAGCATCCCGCGCGACCATCGCATGGGCGAACTGGAGTCGCCCTCGCTGCTGCGGCTGCAGTTCCGGCCCGACCCGGACCGGCACGTGGTGCTGATGCGCACCGAGCTGGCCACGCGCGAACAGTTCTTCCCCACCGTCTCCCAGGCCATTGCCGCCAGCGGCAACCGCGCCGCGCTGCTGTTCGTGCATGGCTTTCGCGTCAGCTTCGAGGATGCCGCGCGGCGCACCGGCCAGATCGCCTACGACCTGGGCTTTGCCGGCGTGCCGCTGTTCTACAGCTGGCCCTCGCAGGGACGGCTGTCCGGCTACCTGGTCGATGAGGGCAATATCGAGTGGGCTCAGGCGGGGCTGGCCGCTTTCCTGACGGACTTCCTGGCCGGCACGCAGGCCGAACACGTCTACCTGCTGGCGCACAGCATGGGCAACCGCGCGCTGACGCGGGCCGCGGCGGCCGTGATCGCCGAGCGTCCCGACCTTGCCGGCCGGCTGCGGGAAATCATCCTGACGGCGCCGGACATCGATGCCGAGGTGTTTCGCCGCGATCTCGTGCCGGCGTTGGCGGCGGCCGGCAATCCCGTCACGCTGTATGCTTCGTCGAACGACGAGGCGATGCGGGTGTCGAAGAAGATGCACGGCTACGCCCGCGCCGGTGACAGCGGCACGGGACTGGTCGTGGCGGCGGGGCTGGAGACGATCGATGCGAGCGGCGTCGATACGAGCTTCATCGGCCACTCGTACTACGCGCAGGGCCGCTCGGCGCTGGGCGACATGTATTACCTGATCAATCAGCGGTTGCGTGCGAACCAGCGCTTCGGCCTGCATCCGGTCGAGGCGCCCGGCGGGCGCTACTGGACATTCAACGAATGACGGAGTCCCCAATGACGGCCTATGCAAGTGCCCATGACGAAACGATTTTCTGTGTCGACGAGCTGGTGGAGGCGCTCGGTAACGACGACCGCGCCGTGCGCCGGGTGGTGCGCATCGTGCGCGACTGTATCAGCCTCGGCATCGAACCACTGAACCTGGCGGGCGAGGCCGTGCAGCAGGCCCGCTTCATGGAAGCGCGCCGCATGATTCATAAACTGCGCGACAGCGTGACGGAGCTGGGCGCGAAACGCTTCGTGGCGGCCTGCCTGGGGTTGGAACTGGCGCTGGCGGAAGGGAAAGTGTTACAGATCCCGCTGCTGTTTTCGGCCGTCGAGTCCGAATTGCGGCTGGTGATGGAACATGCGGGCGCCTGGCTGGACCAGCATGAGGGGCGTGCGGCGGCCCGCTGAGCGTGCCCGACAGTGCTAACGAATGGTTACAATTATTACGCCAGTCGCCCCACAACGTCTGGTCCCGCGCAAAGTTGACATGCTAATATCGCCATCACTGCCTTATCCGTTGTCATGGTACCCGACCGTGCGCCGCTGTGGTAATAAAGCCACTAGAATGGCGCGCGCGGTGGCGGTCGGCCGTCGCCAAGCTGATGGTTTGGCGATTTATGCATTGCATAAGAGCAATTTTGCATGGTCCTTTGTGTTACCCTATCAACCGCGTTACGCAGGTTTGAATGAGGCAAAAAGAAGAATATGGAATTATTTAACAAGTCGGGCGCGCTTATTGCGTCCGTACTCGTCATGGTGGGCGCCTTGATAGCCTGCCAGGCCAAGGAAGATGCGGTGCCGCCGGCACCCGTTATCGAGGCCGTTGCACAGAAGTTGAGTGTCCACGGCGGTGCCGCCGCCGAGCGCCGTCTGCGCGAATGGGCCGAACAGGGCTCCATCGTCGCCAAGCGCGAACTGGGCATGATTTACCAGAACAAGACACAGCATCGCGGCGAAGCGATGCGTCTGTTCGAGGAAGCGGCCCGGGCCGGCGATTCGGAGTCGGCCTTCCAGCTGGCCGAGATGGTGCGCACGCCGCGCGGCGCCCGCACCGACGGCACGGGCCGCGCTGCGGCGTTGTACCAGCAGGCGGCCGAGAGCAGCCATCCGAAAGCGGCCTTGCGCCTGGCGTCGCTGGTGCGCAGTGCCGACGTGGCGGCGCAACCGGCCGCCATGAAATAAACATCGTTCCTGTCGCTGCCGCGCGGCGCGTCGTCATACGCGACGCGTGCGCTTCCCTCCCCCCCGGCTGTTTAAGCAAATTAACATCGCTTAACTTGTCACGTTGGCGTTGCCGTTCCATCATGGATGCCTAGGAAGCAACGGCGTTGGTGCCGCTGCGCGACGGGAGAACCACGATGCCAATCACTCAGCCGAACGTTCACATCATGCACCGCGATGCCGTCATGACGGCCGGCCTGCAGGCGCTGCTTGCCACGCCGGGCGAGTTTGCGCTGTCGAACCATGCACGCCAGCCGCAGGGCCAGTCCCATGCCCAGGTGATCGTTGCGGACTACGACACCGGTATCGGCCTGGCGCGTGCGTTGCCGCAGGACCGCTTCGGCCAGGCGGCGCGCGTGCTGATCGTCACGCAACTGGACAAGGAATGGGAAGTGCGCACGGCCATGGACGCGGGCGTGCACGGCTATCTGCTGCAGGGCTGCACGGCGGACGAACTGGTGCGCGCCGTGCGCCAGCTCGGCCAGGGCATGCGCTACCTGAGCGAAGCCGTCACCCGCTGCGTCGCCGACAGCCTCAGCCGCGAAAACCTGACGGGCCGCGAAACGGACGTGCTGCAACTGCTGGCCAAGGGCTGCTGCAACAAGTCGATCGCCCGCGAGCTGGGCATCGGCGTGGGTACCGTCAAGACGCACGTCAAGGGCCTGATGAGCAAGCTGGACGCCACAGCGCGTACCCATGCGGTGGTTGTCGCCACGCAGCGCGGCCTGATCGACGCGGGGCGGCGCCCCACGCCGTTCATCCCCGGGGAGCCGGCGCAGCGCGGCGTCTCCCGGCCGTCCCTGCAGTAGGCACGCAAGGCGCGGCCGGCGCCATGCCGGCCGCTTGCGCCCCTCCCCCCAAACTCTCTGATCCAACCCCGTTACTAAGCTCAGCAGTATTGAGCACCGTCAACGGCCGAAGTTGGCGATTTCCTACGCTGGCAGTTCAGCCCTGCAATGGAGATCGCCATGCGTCCACATTCGTTCCGCACCGTCCTGTCCGCCCTGCCGCTGCTGCTTGCGCTGGGCGCCTGCCATCGCCCCCCGCCCACCGACGACCTGCTGGCCGACGCCCGCCGGTATCGCGACAAGGGTGACGTCAGGGCGGCGATCATCCAGCTGAAAAATGCGGTCCAGCAGGCCCCGGACCTGGCCGAGGCGCGCCTGCTGCTGGGCCAGATGTACGTGGAAAGCGGCGACATGCTGTCGGCGGAGAAGGAACTGCGGCGTGCCCTGCAGGCGGGGGCGCCCCGCGCCGTCGTGCTGCCGACGCTGGGCAAGGCCCTGCTGGCGCAGGGCCAGTACGAAGGCACGCTGACGGAGACGGCCGATGCGACGGACGCGCCGGCACTGGCATTGCGCGGCCAGGCCCTGCTGGGGCTGGGCCGCGTGGACAACGCGCGCATGGCCTTCAACGACGCGCTGCGCAAGCAACCCGGCATGACGGAAGCAACGCTGGGCCTGGCGCGCGTGGCGCTGGCGGCGGACAACGCGGCGCAGGCGCACCAGCTGACGGAACAGGCGGTGGCCGCCAGCCCCGACGACGTCGAGTCGCTGCGGCTGCAGGGCGACATGCAGCGCGCCGCCAACGAGCGCGACGGCGCGCGCGCCACCTACGAACGCATCCTTGCGCTGAAACCGAACAACGTGCAGGCGCGCGTGGACCTGGCCAATCTCGATATCGAGGCAGGCCGCTTCAAGGAAGCGCGCGAGCATATCGCCAAGGCACGCAAGGCGCAGCCGAACAGCCTGCTGATCTTCTACTCGCAGGCGCTGCTGGACTTCCGCGAGGGTCATTACAAGACGGCGCTGGAGCAGTTGCAGCAGGTGCTGCGCGCCGTGCCCGACCACATGCCCAGCGTGCTGCTGGCCGGCGCCGTCGAGGTGGCGCTGGGGTCGGACACGCAGGCAGAGCGCTACCTGACGCAGTTCCTGCAGTCCGATCCCGGCAATGCGTACGCCGTCAAGCTGCTCGCCACCGTGGCGCTGCGTAACGGCAAGGCGGACGACGTGCTGCGGCTGGTGCAGCCGCTGCTCAAGCGCACGCCGGACGACGTCGAGTTGCTGGCCCTGGCAGGTGAAGCGGAAATGCGGGCGCGCCGGTTTACCGAGGCCGCCGCCCACTTCCAGAAGGCCAGCAGCCTGAAACCGGAAGCGGCGGGTCTGCGGCTGGCGCACGGCGTCAGCCGGCTGGGCCTGGGCGACAATGCCGCCGCCATCGCTGAGCTGGAGCAGGCCAGCCAGGCCGCCGGCAATCCCGGCCGGGCCGGTGTGCTGCTGGTGCTGACGCAGCTGCGCGAAAAACAGTTCGACAAGGCGCTGGCAACCGTGGACGAGATGATCCGCAAGGAAGACAGCGCCATGCTGCGCAACCTGCGCGGCGGCGTACTGCTGGGCCGCAGCGATGTCGATGGCGCCCGCGCCGCCTTTGCCCAGGCGCTGGAGAAGGATCCGCTATACCAGCCCGCGCTGGACAACCTGGCCCAGCTGGACATCGTGTCGAAAAAACCGGACGACGCGCGCAAACGCTACGAGGCGGCGCTGGCGCGCGACAAGAAGAACGCCACGCTGATGACGGCGCTGGCCAGGCTGGCGACCTTGCAGGGCAAGCCGGACGAAGCGATGCGCTGGCTGGAGCGGGCCAACAAGGAAAACCCGGACGTGACGGCGCCGGCACAACTGCTGGCAAGCTACTATCTGCGCGCCGGCGAAAAGCAGAAAGCGGTCACCCTGGCGCAGAAACTGCAAGCGACCGATCCGGGGGATGCAAAGGCGCTGGCCCTGCTGGCCCAGGCGCAGGCCGAGTCGGGGCAGACGGAGGCGGCACTCGACAGCTACGACAAGCTGGCCGTGCTGCAGCCGAAATCGGCCGCCGTGCAGCTGCGGATCGCCACGCTGCAGCTCGTCGGCAGCCACATCGACGACGCCCTGCTGGCCGCGCGCAAGGCCACCAAGCTGGAGCCCGACAACGACGAGGCGGCAATCCTGCTGGCCAGCCTGCTCTTTGAGAAGAACCTGATGAGCGAAGCGGCATCGCTTGCCCGCGGCTGGCAGACCCGGCACGCCGAGTCGCCGACGGGCTACAAGCTCGAGGGCGACCTGCTGATGGTGCAGCAGAAACCGGCCGAGGCCCTGCAGGCCTACGAAAAGGCGTTCGGCCTGATGCCGTCCGGCCCGCTGCAGATCGCCATCCACCGCGCGCTGGTGGCGGCCGGCCGCGCGCCGGAGGCCAAGGCACGCATGACCGCATGGCTGGAGCGTCAGCCGGCGGACCAGCCGACGCGGATGTATTACGCCAGCGCGCTGCTGGCCGCAAGCGAGTTCGACAGCGCCAGCAAACACTATCTGGAGGCCATCAAACGCTCGCCCGAGAACGTGGTGGCACTGAACGACCTGGCGTGGGCCCTGCTGCAGAGCAAGGACGCCCGGGCGCTGACCTATGCCGAGAAGGCATACCAGCTGGCACCGCGCAACGCCGCCGTCGCGGACACGCTGGCTGCGGTGCTGCTGGACAAGGGCGACACGGCGCGCGCGCTGCCGCTGCTGAAGAAGGCTGTCGAAGGGGCGCCAAAGGCGGCGGAGATCCGCTTCCACCTGGCGCAGGCGCTGTTCAAGGCAGGCGATCGCAAGGCCGCCCGCGCCCAGTGCGAGCAATTGCTGACCCAGCAGGACTTCAAACGGCGCGACGAAGTGCGGCAGTTGCTGGCGCAGATGTAGGGGTCGCCGGCCGCCGCGGGCCGTCCCGATGCCCGCGGCGCCGGGGTCTGTCCCGTTTTTTGGGACTGACCCGGCTTTTTGCATGCAGCGCATGGATCGCACGCTAACGTCGGGGGTGCCGTGCGGCGCCAGACCCCGGGCGTGCCCGCGCGCGAACGAAGCGTTGGCAGTGCGCTGCGCTAGCCGGCCGCTGCTCGGTTGGCACGGCTCAGTCCGCCACCCCCTTGCCCGCATACCGCCCCGGCGCGATGACGCCATGCGGATCGAGCGCGGCCTTGATGCGGCCGATCATTCGCCAGTAGGTGTCGTCGCCATTGTCCAGGTCGGCCATGGACTGCAGGCCGACCCGATACGGGATATAGCCGGCGCCGACCAGCGTGTCGAACAGCTGGCGGTAGCACAACCGGGCCCGGTCCACCTCTTCCGGGTCTTCCTTGTCGTAGGACACCGTCAGCACGCCGCCCAGTGCCCGTTCGTTGATCATGCTGAAGGTCACGAACAGGTCGAACCGGTGCCGGCGGAAGATCGGCTCGGCCAGCGCATGCACCCGCAGCAGGTCGGCGCCGCGCATCGGCAGCACGGGCGACACCCACAGCATGCCGCAGTTGTCCAGCGCCGGGTTGGCATTGGCGGGAAAGCCCGGTGGCAGCCCGCCGCGACGGCGCCAGTAGGCGCCGGCCAGAAAGCGGCCGTTCGGGATGCCGCGGTTCATCTCGAACAGCGAGCGGCCCAGCGCGACCTTGGCCGCCAGCTGTTTGCCGATGGCTGTGCCGCCCAGCAGCCGCGCGACGAATGCGCCGGCAGCGAGCTTGCGTTCGTCGAGAAACTGGACACGCGCCCGCGTGGACCGCAGCGCCCGGCGCACGGCGCGCCGGGCCGCGGCCACCTGGTCCGGGTTGCCGTACAGTGCCCCCGACACGGTCCAGGCGCCGACGCCCGCCGCACGGCGCATCTGCGCGCGCAGCGCTTCCGGCAGCGGTGTCGCGTCCCCCGCCAGCCCGCGCGGGAACGTGGTGCCGCCCGACAGCACCCGCAGGTCGTTGCCGATGTGCAGGATGCTGCGCAGCGTGCCGTCCAGGCGCAGCGGGCGCAGCGCATCGATGACGGGCGCGATGTCGTCGTGCTTGTCCAGCGTGCACAGGAAATGGTTCAGTGCCGCCGTTTTCGGCATCAGCCACAACCCCAGGCTGGTGACGATCCCCATGTTCGACTGCGTAAACAGGCCGTCCACGAACGGCCCCACGCCATACGGGTAGACGCGGTGATTGTTCGCCGTGGGAAAGTGACCGAAGCCCGTGTCGACCACGTCGCCGTTGGCCAGCACGATGCGCATGCTGGCCACGTTCTGGAAGCGGTTGCCGTATGGCGAGTGGCCGAAGCCCCGTTCCAGGATATTGCCCATCAGGCTGGTATCCGGGCCGGCGCCTGTCGAGTCCATCCACAACGGCAGGTCGTGCTCCAGCAGATAGCGCGACAATTGCTGCTGCGTCACGCCCGGCTCGATGACGACGTACGCCAGCTCGCCATCCACCTCGAGGATGCGGTTCATGCCGGACAGGTCGACGATCGCGTGGCCGTCGCTGGGCGCGCAGGCGTCGCCATAGCCCCAGTTGCGGCCCGCGCTGATCGGGTACAGCGGCACCCGGGCCGCCGTTGCTCCTTGCACGATGCGGACGATCTCGTCGGTATTGCGCGGGCGCAGGATCGCCAGCGGCCGCGTGCTCCATGACGACGTGCTGGCCGCATAGTGTGCCAGCACGTCCGCCTCCGTCACGACGCGGTCCGCGCCGAGCACGCTGCGCCATGCCGCCAGCGCGGCTTCCACCCGCGGCGCGGCACCCATCAGTCCCTGCCCTGGATCAGGCGGCCCGTGATACCGGGCTCGTCGCGCAGCGGGAAGAAGTACGGGTAGAACGAGCGCTCGCCCGGCACGCCCTCCATCTGGCCGCCGAAGCGCTGGATCTGTTCGCCCATGTACGACAGTTCCAGCCGCAACAGCACGGCCGGGGCGCCCACGCGCGAACACTGCCGCTCGCCGCCGAAATCGCGGAAGCCCAGCATGCGCTTGTAGAACATCACGTGGCGCGGATTGACCTCGATCACGTAATCCGTATAGCCGTGGATATTGTGGGCATAAATGTAGGAAATGTGGATCAGCGCGGCAAACACCCGTTTCGTCACGTCCTTGTCGATGGCCAGGCGCGACGGCTCGCACAGCCGGCGGCCCTGTGCGCGCAGCTCGTCGAGTTTGTCGCGAAAGTTCTCGTCGGCGGGCAGGCCCAGCTTTGGATCGTCGAGGCACAAGGACATGGTGCCGACGGTTGCACCGGCTGTTTCCGCGTACAGCGTGATGCGGTTCGGCACGTGGGTCGTTTCCGGGTCCACGTCGTAGCCGCGCCAGCCGTACATCTTGCGCAGCAGCAGGCTGGCCGCCTCGCGCTTGCCTGCCGTGCTTGCCATACGGATATGGAAGACCTGCGTGTCGATGGGATGCGTGTGGGCCGTCGCGATTTCCTGCTCGCGAATGACGAGGTCGCGCAGCTTTGCGGCGGCTTCAAATGAAACGATGGTGTCGTCCAGAGGATGCACAGTCACTCCTGTTGGTCTGGTGGGTAATGCTCTTCAGACCGCTGTTGCGGGGTCGGAGTTCCGCAAACGTCGGACTTTTTTTCAACTTCTGTCGAAACTCTGCAGTGGCACTTGCAAGTGCTTGATTTATAAGGGCGGCTGGGCGTGGCACGATTGCTGCTGAATGGTGCTCGTCGGCACAAATACTGCGGCCGTAACCACTTATCAAGGAGTAGCACGCCATGAACATCCTCAGGAAAGGTCTTCTGGTCACGGCAGCCGCCGCGACTCTCGGTATCGCGGCAATGGGTAGCGCACGGGCGGACACGTTTGCTTCGGCCATTCTGGACATCAACAACTTCCGTCTGCTGCACTCGACTGGCACAGCCTATGCGGCCACCGACTTCGCGACACTGACGGGGACCAACGACGCCCACGCAACGGCGTCGCTGAACGGGGTGTTCGCCAACGCGGCGGATTCGCGGCCGATCCTGTCGGGGGTCCAGCCCGACGTGGCGCACCAGTGCGTCGGCGTGCCCTGCCCGGCGCTGGGCGAAAACAACTTCGCCCGCTTCGCCCCGCCGCCACCCGTTCCTGGCAACTTCGGCTATGCGGACCAGCGCCAGATCGGTTCGGCAATCACCATCGGCGCCGTCCCAGCCGGGGCGCACGCCACGACCCGTGCGGACGCCTCCACGGCGCAGAACATCCAGGTAGCGTCGGGCAACTCCGATGTCGGTACGTCGACCACCTTCGCGTTCACGCTGGGCCAGGCCGATACGATGACGGTGTCGTTCGATGCGAATCCTTACACGGCCGCGTTCGTGTCGAACGGTGCCGGTGCCACGTCGAACGCCAACGCCCGCCTGTCGTGGAGCATCAATATCGTCGACCTGACGACCGGCACGTCGGTCTTCGACTTCGCGCCGTCCGAGATCAACGGTCTGGCGTCCGTCAGCCGTACCGACGGCAGCCCCGGCCTGCTGGAGTACAACGCCGTCGGCACCGTGTTCTCGTTCCTGGCAACGACGCCGCTGCTGAATGCGGGTACCACGTACCAGATCACGATCCAGCACAACACGCTGGCCAATGCGCTGCAACAGGAAGTGCCTGAGCCGGCCACCCTGGCCATCGTCGCGGCCGGATTGCTGAGCATGTCGCTGGTCAGCCGCCGTCGCAAGTTCTGACAGACTGGAAACGGGAGGTGTGGCAAACGTCGCAATCGGGGCGCACCGTCGGAAATTCTGACGGTGCGCCGCTTTTGATGCGACGCAACTGCGGGTCAGGTTACCGTCGAGGTCGATAACCCCAGCCATATAATCGAAACGCCCTCGCAGCGTTTCCCTGGAGAATCGACATATGGAAGAGATCATCGCCCAGCTGCAGTCCGGCCTGAAAGGGATCTGGAAATACCGCTGGTGCGCCATTGTTGTCATGTGGCTGGTCGCGACCCTGGGCTGGCTGCGCGTCCTGACGCTGCCGGACGACTACCAGAGCTCGGCCCGGGTCTATGTCGACACGCAGAGCATCCTGAAGCCGCTGCTGTCCGGCATGACGACGGTGCCGAACGTGGAACAGCAGGTCGCGATCATGAGCCGCACGCTGCTGAGCCGGCCGAACCTGGAGCGCGTGATGCGCATGGTGGACCTGGACGTCGTCAGCAAGACGCCAAGGGAGCGCGAGAAGGCCGTCGACGAACTGCTGCAGAAAATTCGCATCGGCGGCACCGCCACGTACGACATCTATTCGATCAGCTACAGCAACAGCAATCCGAAGCTAGTGCGCGACGTCGTGCAGTCGCTGCTGACGATTTTTCTGGAAGGCAGTTTCAAAGGCAAGCGTGGGGAATCGGAGAAGGCCGTGCAGTTCATCGACGACCAGATCCGCGCCTACGAGGACAAGCTGCTGGCGGCCGAGAATTCCGTCAAGGAATTCAAGATGAAAAACGCCACGCTGCTGCCGCGCCAGGGTGTCGATTACAGCGCGCAGCTGCTGACGTCCACGGACACCCTGAACAATGCGAAGCTGGAGCTGCTCGAGGCGGAACAGGCACGCAACGCCATCCATGCGCAAATTTCCGGTGACGAGCCGATCCTGGGCGCCGAACCCGACCCGGCCACGATCGACAATCCCGAGCTGGACAGCCGCATCAGCGCGCTCAACAAGTCGCTCGACGCGCTGCTGCTGCAATACACGGAAGCCCATCCGGACATCATTTCCACGCGGCGCCTGATCGCACTGCTGCAGGAGCGCAAGGTCCAGGAAGCGAAGACGCGCGTGGCACCCAGCGACCCGGGCAAGAACTACAGCCCGATGCTGCAGCAGCTGAAGGTGGCGCTGGCCGAGGCCGATGCGCGCGTGGCCTCCATCCGGGCGCGCGTGACCGAAATGGAGGCGCGCCACGACACCCTGCTGGAACAGAGCAAGGCCGTGCCCGAAGTGGAATCGCAGCTGTCGCAGCTGAACCGCGATTACCAGATCAACAAGGACAACTACGAAAAGCTGATCGGCCGGCGCGAAGCGGCCAAGCTGTCCGGCGACCTGACGACGACGACCGAGATGATGACGTTCAAGATCATCGATCCGCCGACCACGCCGCTGCGCCCCATCGGCCCCAACCGGCCCCTGCTGTACAGCATCGTGATGGCGATTGCCGTGCTGTCCGGTGCCGCCGCCGCGCTGCTGGTCAGCCAGGTGCGCCCCACCTACCTCAGCCCGGCCGAGCTGCGCGAGGCCACCGGCCTGCGCGTGCTGGGCACGGTGGCGATGAACTGGACGGCGCTGGAACTGCGCAAGCGCCGGCGTGGCCAGATCGGCTTCGGCGCCGGCATTGCCTGCCTGTTCGCATCGTACGGTGGCGTGATGGCCATGTCGCTGCTGCATTCCTAGGAGCCGCCATGATTCATTTCGATGACCCGCAGCGCACCGAGCCCACCCTGCCGGCCGCGGATGGACGCAGCGCCGACATCAACCTGGCGCGCCTGCAGCAACTGGGGATGGTAACGCCCGACGGCGGCCGCACCGCCGTGGCGGAAGACTTTCGCATCATCAAGCGGCCGCTGCTGCGCAGTTCGCGCGGCCTGGACGGCCAGCCCATCCGCAACGGCAACCTGATCGTCGTCACCAGCGCGATGCCCGCCGAGGGCAAGACCTATTGCGCCATCAATCTGGCGATGAGCGTGGCAATGGAGCGCGACACCACGGTGCTGCTGGTCGATGCTGATGTCGCCCGGCCGTCCGTCCTGTCCGCGCTGGGCCTGCCGCCGCGGGCCGGCTTGATGGACGTGCTGCTGGACGACGAACTCGACCTGGCGGACGTGATCCTGAAGACCAATGTGCCGGCGCTCAGCATCCTGCCGGCAGGCCGGCGCAACAAGCACGCGACCGAACTGCTGGCCAGCCGCGGCATGATGCGCCTGCTGGAGGACATCGCTTCGCGCTACCCGGACCGCATCGTCATCTTCGACTCGCCACCCCTGCTGATCACGACGGAGGCAAGCGTGCTGGCAGCCCAGATGGGCCAGGTGGTGCTGGTCGTGGAAGCGGAACGCACGACGCACAGCGCCGTGCGCGAGGCGCTGCGCCAGCTGGAGCACTGCCCGAACGTCAACCTCATCTACAACAAGATCAAGTCCTTCAGCGGCAACGATTACTACGCCTACTACGACTAGCGACGCATTTGATCTGGCGCAAAGGATCCGCAGGCGCCAACGGCAATCCGCCCGAACGGTTAAGTGCGCCACACACCCATGCGCCAGCCCGGTTTATCGTCTGTCCATGGGAAACGTATCGTCAAGAAAGATTTACGCAATGCAGCGCATGTCACGCGCGCTGGAGCGCGCCGCTGCCGAACGCCCGTTCGGCAATGTCACCGACCGCGCGCTGCGCTGGGCGGCAGCCTGGGGCATGGCCTCCGGCATCCGCAGCCCGCACGCCAGGGTGCGCTTGCGGCGCGACACGCTGGTCGGCGTGGCCGGCTGGGATGACAGCGGCGACGCCGACGATGGCAACAGCGCCGCGCCAGGCTGGTAATGCCTCAGTCGGCGACGTTGCGGTACAGCGCCGCTTCCTTGTCCAGGGCCATCTCCGCGTCGCAGTAGGCCGCCTTTGTCGTCAGCTTCGTCTTTTCCACGAAGTACAGTGACGGCGTACCGCCCATGCCGCCGTCGTTTGTCGTCAGCTGGAACACGCTGAACGTGAACGGCTTCTTCTCGAGCCAGTCGCCCTTGCGAACGGCGTGGATGACACGCAGGTGCCTGCCCGTGCGCAGCACCCGGACGCCCGTGACGGCGCAGTCGGCGCCATGGCGCACCGCCAGTGTCGGGTTGTAGTCGCCGTTCTGCTCGAACGGGATCTGTTCGGCCGGCCCGTCCGCCGCGCGCCGGATGAAGCCGATCAGCTCCACGTCGTGGGCGCTGTTCATGCCGATCTGTGTGTACAGCAGCGTGATATCGCCCTCCGCGGTGCGGATCGCGGTCATGTCGCGCTGCGGCGTGATCGTATCAGGCAGTCCCGCCCGGGGCGCGGCCAGTGCAATGACGGGAACCAGCACACCTGCCAGCAGAAGAGTTTTCAAGGTCATGGGGCCTCTCGGAAGCGTCGTAGCGAAGGTCGGGCACGGCTCGCCCGGACCTGTTGAGCCGCGCATTACACATGAGCTGCATATGTTTTGCAAGCAATATTGGATTTGCAGGCAACGATGGTGCCCAGCGCCGCCCATGACAGCCGGTGCGCGCAAAGCTATAATCTCCGCCTTCGTCGAAGGGAATGCGCCATGTCTTTACTTGATCACCAGCTCGAACTGCTGTCGCCCGCTAAAACCGCCGAGATCGGCCGCGAGGCCATCCTGCATGGCGCCGACGCGGTGTATATCGGGGGGCCAGCGTTCGGTGCCCGCCACAATGCCAGCAATCCGCTGGAGGACATCGCCAGCCTGGTGCAGTTCGCCCACCGCTACCGCGCCCGCATTTTCGTGACGATGAACACGATCATGCACGACGCCGAGCTGGATCTCGCCCGCAAGCAGATCTGGCAGCTGTACGAAGCCGGTGTCGACGCGCTGATCATCCAGGATATGGGCCTGCTGGAACTGGACCTGCCGCCGATCCAGCTGCATGCCAGCACGCAGTGCGACATCCGCACCGTGGAGAAGGCGAAGTTCCTGGGCGACGTGGGCTTCTCGCAGCTGGTGCTGGCGCGCGAGCTGACGATCGAACAGATCCGCAAGATCCGCGCCGAGGTCGACACGCCGCTCGAGTATTTCATCCACGGCGCTCTGTGCGTGGCCTTCTCCGGCCAGTGCTACATCTCCCATGCGGACACGGGCCGCAGCGCCAACCGCGGCGACTGCTCGCAGGCGTGTCGCCTGCCGTACACGCTGGCGGACGGCCAGGGCCGCGTCGTCGCCTACGACAAGCACCTGCTGTCGATGAAGGACAACGACCAGAGCCGTAATCTGGAAGCGCTGATCGACGCCGGCATCCGCTCGTTCAAGATCGAGGGCCGCTACAAGGACATGGGCTACGTAAAGAACATCACGGCCCACTACCGCCTGCTGCTGGACGATATCCTGGAACGCCGCGCCGGCTACGTGCGCGCGGCCAGCGGCCACACGCAGATCTTCTTCGCGCCGGACGTGGACAAGAACTTCAACCGCGGCCACACGGACTATTTCGCCACGGGCCGCCAGGAAGACATCGGCGCCTTCGATTCGCCGAAATACCTGGGCGTGCAGGTGGGCACCGTCAGCAAGGTCGGCGCGGATCACTTCGACATGATGACGGATGCGGCGCTGGCCAATGGCGACGGGCTGAACTACATGAACAAGCGCACCACCGTCGGCATCCAGGCGAACACGGTGCAGAAACTGGCGGAAAGCGACGAAGGCCAGCGCTGGCGCGTCTTCCCGAACGAACCGGTCAGCGCCCTGCCCGGCCTGAAACCCGGCACGCAGGTACACCGCAACCGCGACCACCAATGGGAAGCGGCGCTGGCGAAGCGCTCGGCGGACCGCAAGGTGGCGCTGCACCTGGCGTTGGCGGAAGTGGACGGCGGCCTGACCCTGACGCTGCGCGACGAGGACGGCATCGAGACGGTCACGCACGCACAGCTGGCGCTGCAGCCGGCCCACAATGCCGAGCAGTCGGACGCGGCGCTGCGCACCAGCCTGGCCAAGCTGGGAAACACGATGTTCGAAGCCGACGGCATCGAGCTGTCGCTGTCGCAGCCGTGGTTCGTGCCGGCCGCGGCCATCAATGCGCTGCGGCGCGACGCTGTGTCCGCGCACGAAGCGGCCCGCCTTGCCGCGTGGGAGCGCCCCGAGCGCAAGGCGCCAACGGAACCGCGCGCCATCTATCCGGATACCCAGCTGTCGTACCTGGCCAATGTCTACAACGAAAAGGCGCGCGCCTTCTATCACAAGCACGGCGTGCAGCTGATCGACGCGGCGTACGAGGCGCACCAGGAACCGGGTGAAGTTTCGCTGATGATCACCAAGCACTGCCTGCGCTTTTCGTTCAACCTGTGCCCGAAGCAGGCCAAGGGCGTGCAGGGCGTGCAGGGCCAGGTGAAGGCCGAGCCGATGACGCTGGTCTCCGGCGAGGAAACCTACACGCTGCGCTTCGACTGCAAGCCGTGCGAAATGCACGTTGTCGGCGCCATGAAGCCCGGCATCCTGCGCTCGGCGCCACCGTCGGCCGTGCCGTATAGCCCGCTGACGTTCCACCGCCAGCGGCCGAACTGAGGCGTCGGATGCATGTGGGCCCTCGCGGTCCTTCGGCGGCGGCCGAACAGCGGGGGACTGGCTTCCCCGACGTGCTGCTTCCGACGGCCGTTGGCTCACAAACTGCCGCGTCGCGAAGTTGGCGCCACCAGCGACCTGGCTTGATAAAACGTCGGGGACAGGCACCTCTTCGGGCATTCGCCCGAAGCGGAGCCAGTTTCCGGCGAGATCGGCGGCCGACGAACGGGGGCCAAGCCCCGGCGAGATCGGCGGTCGACGAACGGGGGCCAAGCCCCGGCGAGATCGGCGGTCGACGAACGGGGGCCAAGCCCCGGCGAGATCGGCGGTCGACGAACGGGAGCCAGGCCCCGGCGCGACCGGCGGCCGACGAGCAGGTCCTGATGTTGTTCTTCCACCGCCCGGCAACGCCTGCTACTCAGCAGCAATGTCCAAGATTTAACAATCCGCGACAAAATGTCCAGATTCTTCAATATGTTGCGCCAAAACCGCGCGCACGATTGCGCTGGAATGTGACAATGTTGACGCCGCGCTAACCCCGTGTGAGGATGAGATCACGCCCGCGCCAACCGGCCGGGCAGCTGTCCCTCTCTCTCACCTCTTTTCAGGAGAACTGCATGAGCTGGAATCATCTGGTCAGGTTTGGCGGTACGGTCGCGGCAACGGCATTCTGCATGTCGGCCTACGCGGCATCCGGTGTCGTGGCAAGCATCAGCGTCGACAAGCAGTCGCTGGGTCCGTCGGACGACCTCGTCGTCAAGGTCACGCTGACCAACACCACGTCCACGCCGCAGCGCCTGCTGAAATGGCAGACGCCGTTCGGCCCGATCACGGAATCGCTGTTCGACGTGACCCGCGACGGCGTGCCGGTGGCCTACGAGGGCAAGCACGTCAAGCGTCCGGCGCCGCGTGCCTCCGACTACTTCACCCTCCAGCCAGGCAAGTCGCACACCGCTTCCGTCGAACTGTCGTCTTTGTACGATCTGTCCGCCAGCGGCGACTACGCGATCCGCTTCGTGGCCATCGGCCCGGAAAGCGCGCCAACGACGAAAGGCGCCAGCGCCGCCAAGTCGGCACCGGTGGGCGAGGATGACGACCTGGTCAAATCTGAAGCCGTGCAGGTGTGGATCGAAGGCTCGAACCTGCGCAAGTCGGCCCCGGCACCGGAAGGCGAAGGCCTGACGTTCACGTCGTGCAGCGCGTCGCAGCAGTCGTCGATCAACGCGGCATTCTCGGCCGCGAAAACGATGGCCAACGGCGCTGTGTCGTACCTGAACGCCGGCACCCGCGGCACCCGCTACACGAAGTGGTTCGGCACCTACGACGCGACCCGCTACAACACCGTCAAGACGCACTTCGCCAACATCAAGAACGCGTTGGACACCAAGCCGGTCAACGTCGACTGCAGCTGCACGGACAGCTACTACGCCTACGTGTATCCGACGCAGCCGTACAAGATCTACGTCTGCAACGCGTTCTGGAGCGCGCCAACGTCGGGCACCGACTCGAAGGGCGGCACGCTGGTGCACGAGACGAGCCACTTCAACGTGGTCGCAGGCACGGATGACTGGGCCTACGGCCAGTCCGCAGCGGCATCGCTGGCCACGAGCAATCCTTCGCGCGCCATCGACAACGCCGACTCGCACGAATACTTCAGCGAAAACACGCCGGCGCTGCCATAAGACCGGTTACGCGAAGGGGAGATTTGAGGCCGCCTGCGGGCGGCCTTTTTCATGGCGCCGGCGAAGGCGGCAGGCGCTGCTTACGGGCGCGGCGTGAAGCTGAACCGCACGGCCGGCGCATCCAGCCGCCCCGTCGCCGCCCCGCCCGCCAGTGCCTGGGCATCGGCGCCGTAACTGCCGGCATACGCAAGGCGGTAATCGTGCGGTCCCGGAAGAAAGGCATACGCCGGCGTGATGTCGATCGTATGGCGGTGCGTTGCATGGGGCGCCAGCACGACAAAGTCGTCGGCCGTCAACGGGCCGCGCTTGACCATGCGGCCCTGGTACGGCACCTCCTGCCCCGTGCGGGCGTCGCGCACGTCGAACAGGCGCCCGTCCAGCTGGGTGGCGGCGGCGACAGCGCGCGGCACGAAGACGGGCCGCGCGCCCCTGTTCTCCAGCTGCACGGTCACGCGCACTTGTCCCTCGCCCGCGTCCACCGCCAGCGCCATGCTCACGTCGTCCATTCCCTGTCCTCCCGCCATGCCCGCCGCCAGCAGCAGGGCCATCGATACAGCGCTCTTGATCACGGCCGCCTCCGTTTTGCGATACAGCGACAGTATAGGCGAAGCCCTGCCGCATTGACGCCTGCACGCCGCCTCTTTATAGTCGGGCATCAGCCGAAAGGAGCCGCAGCTTGACGATCCGCCCCGCCACCCCGCAGGACGCCGCCGCCATCGCGGCCATCTACAACCCGTATATCGCGGAGACCACGATCAGTTTCGAAGAGGAGCCGGTCGGCATGGAGGAGATGCGCGGGCGCATCGCGGCCGTGCAGGATGGTGGGCTGCCCTGGCTCGTGCTGGAGCGGGATGGCGAGATTGCCGGCTATGCCTATGCGACGAAATGGCGCGTGCGCCACGCCTACCGCTTTTCCGTCGAGACGTCGGTCTACCTGGCGCCGCGGCATGCCGGCAAGGGCGCGGGCACCGCGTTGTACACGGCCCTGCTGGAGATCCTGCGCGAGGCCGGCTGCCACCTGGCGATCGGCGGCATCGCGCAGCCGAATGCCGCCAGCGTGGCCCTGCATGAGAAGATGGGATACCGCAAGGTCGCCCACTTCGGCGAAGTGGGCTTCAAGTTCGGCAGGTGGATCGACGTGGCTTACTGGGAGCGGCGGCTGGACGACTGAGCCGTCGCCGCAGGCGTTGCCGTGGGGGTTGCCGATACCGCGGCGGCGCGGTACAGCGGCGTCACCTTCGGCAGCATCGCGGTCAGTTCCGTGATGCGCGTTTCGTGCGACGGGTGCGTGGACGTGAACTGCGCCGGCTGCCTGCCCTTGTCCTGCGCCTGCATCTTGCGCCAGACGGCCACGGACGCCTCCGGCTTGTAGCCGGCGCGCGCCGCCAGCTCCAGCCCCATCGCATCGGCTTCCGACTCGTTCTGGCGCGAGTTCGGCAGCATGTACAGGTAGTGCGCCACCGTGTTGGCCGCCTCGATCTGCGCCGCGCTGTTCGGCGCCGCGGCCAGCGCCGTTGTCGTCAGCGCGTTCTGCGCATAAGCCTGCGACACGCGCTCGCGGCCATGCTCGCGCAGTGCGTGGGCGATCTCGTGGCCCATGACGATGGCGATCTCGTCGTCCGTCATCTTCAGCTGGCGCACCAGGCCCGTATAGAACGTGATCTTGCCGCCGGGCGCGCATGTGGCGTTCTGCACCGGTGCGTCGATCAGGGACACCTGCCAGTGCCATTTCGCCGCGTCGTCGCGGAACGTGCCGACCTGGGCCTGCAGGCGTGCGGCGATGCGCTTCAGGCGTTCCAGCTCCGCCCCCTTCGTCACCAGCTTGCCGGCCTGCTGCGCATCGCGGTTCTGGCGCGTGTAGCTGACAAGGGCCATGCGCTCGACGGTGTCGGCCGACACCAGCATCATCTGCTGCCGCTGCACGCCGACGACGCCGGGTTTGGTGGTGCTCGCGCAGGCCGCCAGCGCCAATGCGGTGGCGCCCGCCAGGGTCAGTCTCGTGATCGTGGATGCATTCATCTTGCTTCTCCGAAGGGGGTGGAATTCCACTGTCGGCGATGCCTGCAGGAACGTCAAATGCCAATTGGCAATTGTTAAAGGCGGATCAAAGGTTAAGGATGAAATAACAATTCGGGTTGATCTATCGCTATAATTGCCGCGCCATTAATAAAACACACAGACGAGGACATCGATGAAGAGGATTGCACTGCTGGGCGCCGTGCTGGCGACGCTGGCCACGGGCGCGCAGGCGAACCCGTTCGAGCTGATCGAGTCAACGCCGCGCAGCGAACTGTGGGTCAATCCGGGCTTTTATTCGTACCACGTGCAGAGCGACAAGGACCTGGACAACACCAATCCCGGCATCGGCGCCGAGTATCGCTTCTCCACCGTGGCCTCCGCCACCGTCGGCCGTTTTCACAACAGCGACCGCGCCATTTCCAACTACATCGGCGTGTACTACCAGCCGGTGGCGATCGGGCCGGTGCGCATCGGTGCCGTTGTCGGCGGCTTTGACGGCTATCCGAAAATGCGCGACGGCGGCTGGTTCCCGGCCGTGATCCCTGTCGTGAGCGTGGAGTACGACCGCTTTGGCGTGAACTTTGCTATTGTACCTACATACAAAGACCGCCTGCACGGCGCGCTTGCCGTCCAGCTGAAATTCAGGCTGTTCTGAGCGGCCTTCCTACCATCATGAATCACATCGCAAGCAAAGAACAAGCGCAGCTGGTGCGCCCCGCGCAAGACCCGGGCTCGCCGGACGATGGCTGCGCCGAGCTGGCACGCCTGGCCGGCTACATCGTCGGCCGCCCCGTGCCGCGCGAGGCGCTGGCGGACGAGGCGCGCCTGCTGGCGCTGGCGCCACCCGCCATGAGCGCGGCGCAACGCCAGGCCTTGTCGGACCTGGCCGGCGCCGCGCGCACCCAGCAGGAGCTGCGCCGCAATCTGTCGCGGGCGGAAAGCTTCCTGTCCGGTTTTGCCGAGCATTCACCGTCGCCGCTGTGGATCAAGGACCGCTCCGGCAGCTATGTGATGGGCAATGCCGCGCTGCACGGCTTCTTCGGCGTGCCCACCGTCGTCGGCAAGGACGACAGCCATTTCTGGCCGGAAGACATCCGCCGCAGCCTGGAGGAACAGGACCGCGCGGTGCTGGAACATGGTGAAGTCATCAAGACGATGGAAACGTCCAACGACGGCGCGCGCCACTGGCTGGTCCACAAATTCCCCATCGACGTGGACGGCGAGCCGTTCCTCGGCGGCTCGGCCATCGACATGACGGAGGAAGTGGCCAAGGAACGGGCACTGATCCGGCACGACAATTTCTATGTGCTGCTGTCGCGGCTGTCCGCCATCATTTCGCGCGCCCGCTCGCTGGAAGCGCTGTGTCTGGACACGTGCCGCGAGGCCGCCCATCAGCCGGGCCTGGAAATCGTCGACATCTGCCGCCGCGACGAGGCGACGGGCGCCGCGCGCCTGTTCACGTCCGCACTGCGCGACGGCAGCGAGCACGAATGGCGCAGCGGCGCGCAAGACGCGCCCGGAGACGATCCCGCGCTGGCCGACTGGTTCATGCCGCAATTGGCCGCCGCGGCCGCCAGTACGGGCACGCTGCAGTTCTCCAACGACGTCAACGGCGGCTGCAGCCGGCGCGAGATCCGCTCGTGCATGGCCATTCCGCTGCTTGTCAACGGCAAGTGCTGGGGCGTGATCCTGTTCTACTCGACCCGCGCCGACTTCTTCGACAGCTTCTATCGCGAGCGCGCCGGTGAACTGGGAACCGAACTGAGCTTCGGCCTGGAGCGCCTGCTGAATGCACAGGAACTGCATCGGCTGGCGCGCACCAACGCGCTGTCCGGCCTGCCGAGCCGGCTGCGTTTCGACGAGGAAGTGGCCGCGCTGGCGTCGCGCAACGCCAGCGGCACCGTCCTTCTCATCAACATCAACCGCTTCGACGAGATCAGCTCCGCCTACGGCAACACGGCCGCGATCGGCCTGATGCGCCAAGTGGCCCAGCGCCTGCGCGGCGAAGTGGCCGACCGGATGCTGCTGTCGCATGTGGGCATCGGCCGCTTCGCGCTGTTCTACCCTGTCGACGAAGCGCGCTCGCCGCGCGGCTACGTGCACGACGTCATCATCCCGCTGCTGGAAGGCTCGTACCAGGTGGACCAGCACAAGATCTGGTGCACCGTCAACGTGGGCGCCGCGATGCTGCCCGAGGACGGCACGACGGCGGACGAGCTGCTCGTCAAGGCCTGGGACGCCCTCGCCGGCGCCCGCCACATGGAAGAACACATCGGCTTCTACGACCGCGACGCCGACCACGCGCTGGCGCGCCAGATCAGCATGGAAGCGGAACTGCGCGACGCCGTCGAGCGGGGCGAGTTCGTCAATTACTATCAGCCGAAGGTCGACCTGAAGACGGGCAAGATCGCCGGCGCCGAGGCCCTCGTTCGCTGGCGTCACCCGCGCCGCGGCATCGTGCCGCCGGCGGAATTCGTGCCCGTGCTGGAACGCAGTGGTCTCGTTATCGAGGTGGGCCGGATCGTCATGCAGAAGGCAATGGAAGACTGGCGCACGTGGCACGATGCCGGCCTGGCGCCGCCGCAGATTGCCGTCAATGTCGCGCCCGCGCAGTTCCGCTGCGACACGCTGTTCGACGACATCGAAAAGGCGCTGAACACGGCCGAGGCGCACATGCGCCCCCTGTCGATCGAGGTGACGGAAAGCAGCCTGGTGTCGGACCACCGCCGCGTGGTGGATATCCTGACGCGCGTGCGCAACCTGGACGTGCCCGTTGCGATAGACGACTTCGGCACCGGTTACTCGTCGCTGGCCTATCTCGTCACCTTGCCCGTGGACGTGCTGAAGATCGACCGCTCCTTTGTCATCAAGATGGCGCAGGATTCGGGCTACATGGGGCTGGTGCAGACGATCGTCTCGCTGGCGCACAACCTGGAGCTGGAGGTCGTGGCCGAGGGCATCGAGAAGCCGGAAGAAGCCAAGCTGCTCAAGCTTCTGCGCTGCGAGTATGGGCAGGGAAACCTGTACGGCAAGCCGGTACCGGCGGAAGAGTTTGCAGCGCTGCTGAAAAAATAAAACCCGGGACAGACCCGGGTTTTGAGGAAACATTGCCCCTAAACAGGGGTCTGTCCCGGGTTTTAGTGGGTCACCGCAGGCGCGCCCTGCCCGGCAATCGTGCCGCGCCAGGCGCCCGTTTCATGGCCGCGCGATTCGATCATTTCCTTGAAGCGCTTCAGGTTGCCCACGGCCTCGATGCGCACGGCGCCCAGCGCGTCGCCAACCGATTCGAGCGTGCTTTCCGGCGTGTAGGTCATTTCCAGCGTGATGCGGGTGCGGTTGGCGCCCAGCGATTCGAAGCTGACGGTGCCGCTGTTCGGCGTGCCCGTCGTGCTGCGCCACGCGATGCGCTTGTCCGGAATCTGCTGGACGATTTCCGCATCCCATTCGATCGGCTTGCCCATGACGTCCGCGTTCCAGTGCAGCCGCTTGTCGTCCAGCTGCTTGATGGAATGCACGCTGTCCATGAACGACGGGAACTCCTCGAACTGCGTCCACTGGTCATAGGCCGTGCGCACGGGCACGTCCACGGTGATGGATTCCTTTACGGACGAGTTGTTCTTCGATGCGCCGTTCTTCTTGAGCTGTTTGGCAATCAGGGCGCCGCCGACGGCCAGCGCGGCGAGGGTGACTAATCGGTTCATCTGGTCCTCCTTCTTTGACGGTTGTTGATGACGGTTGATGACGAGGCTGCAGCTGTTGCGTGATAGTCCTTGCAAACAAGGGCCAGAGCGCATGGTAGGCGCATCCGGCGGCCCTTGATATAGGTCGTTCCGCAATCGCGTTGTAGGCCGTCTCCGTCAACCGTCAGCGATGCGCGTCCGGCCGCTTTCCCGTGGCGATCTGGTCGAGGATGTGCTTCGGCACGGCCACGTAGTGCTTGAACTCCATCGTGTAAGTGGCGCGGCCTTGGGTCAGCGAGCGCAGAGTGGTCGAGTAGCCGAACATCTCGGCCAGCGGCACGAGCGCCTTGATCTGCTTGCCGCCGCCGCCGGGAATCTCGTCCATGCCCTGGACCATGCCGCGCCGCGCCGTCAGGTCGCCCATCACGTTGCCCATGAACTCTTCCGGCGTTTCCACCTCGACGTCCATCATCGGCTCCAGCAGCTGCGGGTCGGCGCGGCGCATGCCGTCCTTGAAGGCGATCGAGCCGGCCATGCGGAACGCGTTCTCGTTCGAGTCGACGTCGTGGTACGAACCGAACGTCAACGTGGCGCGCACGTCCACGACGGGGTAACCCGCCAGCACGCCGCTGCGCAGCGTTTCTTGGATGCCCTTGTCGACGGCTGGGATGTACTCGCGCGGCACGACGCCGCCCTTGATGGCGTCGACGAACTCATAGCCCTTGCCGTGTTCCAGGGGTTCGAGCTTCAGTACGACGTGGCCGTATTGCCCCTTGCCGCCGGACTGCTTGATGAACTTGCCCTCGACGTCGGAGACCGACTTGACGATCGTCTCGCGGTAAGCCACCTGCGGCTTGCCGACCGTTGCTTCCACGCCGAATTCGCGCCGCATCCGGTCCACCAGGATTTCCAGGTGCAGCTCGCCCATGCCGGACATGATGGTCTGGCCCGATTCCTCGTCCGTATGCACGCGGAACGACGGGTCTTCCTGCGCCAGGCGGTTCAACGCGATGCCCATCTTTTCCTGGTCGGCCTTCGTCTTCGGCTCGACGGCCTGCGAGATGACCGGTTCCGGGAAGATCATCTTTTCCAGCACGATCACATGCTCGGGCGAGCACAGCGTGTCGCCCGTCGTGACGGCCTTCAGGCCGACGGCGGCGGCGATGTCGCCCGCATACACGTCCTTGATTTCCTTGCGTTCGTTGGCATGCATCTGCAGGATGCGGCCCAGGCGCTCCTTCTGCCCCTTGGTCGGGTTGTAGACGCTGTCGCCCGAATGCACGACACCGGAATACACGCGGAAGAACGCCAGCTGCCCGACAAACGGGTCGGTCATGATCTTGAACGCCAGCGCCGCAAACGGGTCGGCGTCGGACGGGTGGCGTTCGATCTCGTTGTCGTCCTCGTCGTGGCCGGCGATGGCCGGCACGTCCAGCGGCGACGGCAGGTATTCGACGACGGCGTCGAGCATTGCCTGCACGCCCTTGTTCTTGAAGGCGCTGCCGGCCAGCATCGGCACGATCTCGCTGCGGATCGTGCGCAGGCGCAGCGCCGCCTTGATTTCCTCTTCCGTCAGCGTCTCGCCGTTCAGGTATTTTTCCGTCAGCTCCGGCGTTGCCTCGGCGGCCGCTTCCACCATCGCGTCATGCCACTTCTGCGCCAGCGGCAGCAGGTCCGCCGGGATCGGCTCGTAAGTGAAATGCAGGCCCTGGCTGGTGTCGTCCCAGATGATCGCCCGCATTTTCACCAGGTCGATCACGCCCTGGTAATGGTCCTCGGCGCCCACCGGAATCTGGATCGGCACGGCGTTGCCCTTCAGGCGGTCGCGGATCTGCTGCTGGACGCGAAAGAAATCCGCGCCCACGCGGTCCATCTTGTTGACGAACGCGATGCGCGGGACCTTGTATTTGTTCGCCTGGCGCCAGACGGTTTCCGACTGCGGCTGCACGCCGCCGACGGCGTCGTACACCATCACGGCGCCATCGAGCACGCGCATCGAGCGTTCCACCTCGATGGTGAAGTCGACGTGGCCCGGCGTGTCGATGATGTTGATGCGGTGCTCGGGGAAGTTGCCGGCCATGCCGCGCCAGAACGCCGTCGTGGCGGCCGACGTGATCGTGATGCCGCGCTCCTGTTCCTGCTCCATCCAGTCCATCGTCGCCGCGCCGTTGTGCACCTCGCCGATCTTGTGGTTCACGCCCGTGTAGAACAGGATGCGTTCCGTCGTGGTGGTCTTGCCGGCATCGATGTGCGCGGAAATGCCGATATTGCGGTAACGCTCGATGGGGGTCTTGCGGCTCATGACAGTCTCCCTGGACAACTACCCGATGATCAATTCTAGCAGTGCCTGCGCTGGCGTGCGACCGGTAGTCGGCCGGCTGCCCTATACTGGCAGGTTGATGCTCCTTAACCAATATTATGACAATGAAACTGCGCCCTTCCCCTCTCCTTTTGGCTATAGCCAGTCTTTCCCCTTCCTTCGCGCTGGCGCAGATCGCGACCGATGCACCGTCCTCCGTGACGCCTCCCGTCGAACAGACGCTGGAGCGCTGCGCGCTGCTGGGCGACCCGACCACGCGCCTGGCCTGTTATGACACGCTGGCGAAACGTGCCCCGGCGGCGGAAGGCGTCGTCGTCGCGCCGGCAGGCCAGGCCACACCCGCCCGCAGCGGCGTCATGGTCGACCCTGACGCGCCCCGCACGGCCGCCGCCAAGACCGACGAGGCGCAAATCTCGCGCATGGTGCCGCAGTGGGAGCTGGACGCGGGCAGCAAGCGCGGCGTCTTCAATTTCCGGCCGCACCGGGACACGTACCTGCTGCTGGCCAATTACAGCAATGCCACCAACGATACGCCATTCGAGGATTACACACCGGCGGGTATTAAGTCCAAGCACGTCGAGCTGATGTACCAGCTCAGCTTCAAGATGAAGGCGCTGGAGTCGATCGGCAACACGCCGATCGACCTGTGGTTCGGCTATACGCAGCAGAGCTTCTGGCAGGCGTACAACCGCAGTGCCTCCAGCCCGTTCCGCGAGACCAATTACCAGCCCGAAGTGATGGCTGTGGCCCCGATCGGCAAGCGCATCGGCGGCTTCGATTTCCGCTACGCCAGCCTGGGCCTGGTGCACCAGTCGAACGGCCAGACGGGCACGCTGTCGCGCAGCTGGAACCGTTTATATGGGGAACTCGGTGGCGAGTACGGCAAGTTCGGCGTCACCGCGCGCGTCTGGAAGCGGCTCGACAACGACAAATCGGATAACGACAACATCGACATCGCCGACTTCATGGGCCACGGCGACGTCAGGGTGACGTACCGCGACGACGGCACGGAGTACTCGCTGCTGGCACGCCGCAACTTCCACACGAAGCACGGCGCGCTGCAGCTGGGCATGGCCGTGCCCGTGCGCGCCAACCTGAAGGGCTATCTGCAGTTCTTTTCCGGCTACGGCCAGAGCCTGATCGACTACAACTACGCGCAGATGTCGCTGGGCGGCGGCGTGCTGGTCGAGTTCTGATCCGTACGCCTACCGGCGCGCGCCACCCAGCACGCGCGCCGGCAGCAGCACGATGGCACGCAGCGTCTCGAAGACGGCATCGACACCGATACCGATCAGCCGGAACGGTAACGTCAGCAGCCAGAATACGGGATACAGCAGCAGGGCCAGCAGGGCAAGTGGCCAGCACAGCATCAGCAGCACGAGCCACAGCATGAAACTGAACATCGCGTCCTCCAACGTTGCTTGAATGACGCTACTTTAGCCCGCGCCGGGCGGCGCGGGGCGGGGATGCGACGGGCTGTTGTTTTGGCGGTGTGAACGGTGCCGGATCAGGCGTAGGCAGGGATGGCGTCGGCCGGCGCGGCTGCCGGGTCTTGCTGCATACCCTGCCGCGCTTCAAAAACCACGGCGGCCTCCAGCGTGGCTTCCAGCGACGGGATCGAGCCGCCGGCACGGTAGGCAAAGCTCACTTCCAGCACGTCGCCGGCGCGGGCCCGCACCGGCTGGGCCAGCGGCAGCACCATGTAGTGGTTCAGCCAGTCGATCGTCGTGGCGCGTTCCTCCACCACGGACAGGATGTTCTTCGTAATGAAGCGCATCGCGTTGACCATGCCGTCGCGCTCGACGACAAACCGGCCCTGCCAGGCGTAGGACATGCCGTTCGGCTGCGTGAAATCGATCACGGCATACACGGCCGGCTGCGCCAGCTCGACCGAGTTGTTGTGCACCACGGCCGTTTCCTGGAACTGCACGATCGGTGCATAGAAACCTTCGAAATCGTATTCCTGCTGCAGCGGCTGGGCGGCCATCAGCACGGCTTCCGGCATGAAGATCGGCAGCTTGTCGCCGAATTTCTGCTGGTAGCGGCGCTTGAACGATTCGATGACCTCGACCTGCTTTTCGCGCAGCATGGCCACGTGGATCATTTCGCAGATGACGATATCGACGGGTTCCGGCGGCAGGTACTCGAACGCGTCGGCGTGGATCACCTCGACCTTGTTGCCGTTCGGGTTGATCGCCATGAACTTGCGCGCTTCCTGCACCATGTCGGGATTGAATTCGACGCAGTACACCTTGGCCGCGTTGGCGGCGGCAAACCACGACAGGACACCCGTCCCGCCGCCCAGTTCCAGCACCTTCATGCCGGGCTTCACCGCGTGGGCGATGGCCGACTTGAAACTGTGCATGCGGTTGTTATCCATCAGCATATTGTGATGGTAGTGCACCGGGATGAACTGGCCCAGGTAGCAGCTCTCGATTTCGCGTTCGTTCAGCATTGCAGATCCTTTGATATTTGCCTCAGGCAATGACGCTATTATCGGGATCAAGCGGGGGAATCAAAGCGCCGAGATCAGCCCCAAATGCCGGCCAATTCGTGGCTTGGACTGTTACGGGCGCGGCTTTGCGCCCAGCATGACGGGTACGGTATCGAGCAGTTTCTTCGAGCGGATCATGGTTTTGGTGATCTCGGCGTATTTCCTGAAGTGCGGCGACGCGATATGGCTGCGGTAGGCCGCGTCGTCGGCATAGATCTCGAAGAAGTGGAAGCGGCCGGGATTGTCCTTCTCGGCCACGGCATAGATCGACAGCACGCCCGGCTCCAGCCGGACGGACGCTTCGATCTCTTCCTTGACGGCCGCCTCGTAAGCGGCAATCCGGGCCGGATCGATGTCCAGCTGGGCGATGCGGACCAGCGGTTCGGCGGCCAGCGCAGTGCCGGTCAGCGCGGCCATCAGCATGGCGCCGCCCAGTGCGGGGACAGGAGTCAGTCGTGTCGTGCGGCGCATGGGCGCTCCCGGTTGTGTTTCAGCGTTTTGCCGCCCTGGCGGCCAGATGCTTGCGGATGGCTTCCGCGATCCACGGGTTGTCGGCCTTGTCGGCCATTTCCGCCGCCGTCAGGTGGAAGCCGCTGTCGCGCAGGGACGCATCCGCGCCCTCTTCCAGCAGCACCTTGACGGCTTCCTCCTGGCCCTCGCGGGCGGCCAGCATCAGCGGCGTCACCTTGGTCGGCGACTCGGCATCGATATAGGCGTGGTGCTCGAGCAGGTAGCGAAGGATGTCGATGGCGCCGGCCGCGGCGGCGTAATGCAGCGCCGTGAAGCCCGGGCGATTCACTTGCGCCCCCTTGGCGACCAGCTTCTCGACGGCCGGCATGTTCTTTTTGAACGCGGCCATCATCAGCGCCGTATTGCCGTTGGGCGCCTGTGCATCCAGCTGGATCTTCGGCTGGGCCAGCAGCAGGTCGAACACGGCCATCGCGTCGTAACGCAGCGCGACGATCATGCCCGTCTCGCCCCGTTCCGGTTCGCGCACGTTCGGATCGAGGCCGCGCGCCAGCAGCGGCTTGATGCGCCCGGCGTCGTTCAGTTGCGCGGCGCGAAAGAAGGTGACGGCATCGTTCTGCGCCGTCTGGTCGGCGGCAGCCGCGTGGGGCGCGCCGCCGATGGAGGCGACGGCCATGGCGGCCGCGGCAAGGCGCAGCCAGATACGGCGGCGCACCAGCCGCAATCGAACCCGGATACCCATCAGGCGCGCGCTCCCTGGAACAGTTCAAAGAAATTGGCGCTGGTCCGTTCGGCGACTTCCTCGACGGAGACGCCCTTCAGATTGGCGATGAACTCGGCCACGTGGGCAACGTAGCCCGGCTCGTTCATCCGGCCGCGGTACGGCACCGGCGCCAGGTATGGCGAATCCGTCTCGATCAGCATGCGCTCCAGTGGCACGGCCAGCGCGACGGCCTGCAGGTCCTTCGCGCTCTTGAACGTGACGATGCCGGAGAACGAAATATAGAAGCCCTGCTCCATCGACGCCTGCGCCACTTCCAGCGATTCGGTAAAGCAGTGCATGACGCCGGCCACGCCTCCGTCACTCGTGCCGGCGCCTTCCTCGCGCATGATGCGGATCGTGTCCTCGCTGGCGGCGCGGGTATGGATGATCAGCGGCTTGCGCGTCTCGCGCGAGGCCCGGATATGCGTGCGGAAGCGCTCGCGCTGCCATTCCAGGTCGCCCGTCAGGCGGTAGTAATCCAGCCCCGTCTCGCCGATGGCGACGATTTTCGGGTGGTTGGACAGCTCGACCAGCTGCTCGACGGTGGGTTCAGGGGTGTCCTCGTAGTCGGGATGAACGCCGACGGAGGCAAAGATATTCGGATATTCCTCCGCCAGGGCCAGCACGCGGGGGAAGTCCGGCAGGTCGACCGAGACGCACAGCGCGTGCGTCACCCGGTTCTCTTCCATCTTCGCGCGAAGCTCGGGCATGCGAGCGGCCAGCTCGGGGAAGTCGATGTGGCAGTGTGAATCGATAAACATGGCACGATTGTAACGGACTGGGACGAATGCTGCTGAAAACCAGGGACAGCCACCTATTTACGGGAAATATTGCTCCGGAATAGGTGGCTCTCCCTGGTTTTTCTGCTTTTGATCGCTGACCTCGGCCCTTTATAAATGCAGCAATTGCTCATGAGGAGAACTGGGGTCAGACCCAATGGGTCTGTCCCCGGCCCTCCTCAAATGCAGCGATGACTCCCGAGAGAAACCGCGAAACCGGGGCCAGTAACCTATTTACGTGAAATCTTGTTCCGAAATAGGTGGCTGTCCCTGGTTTTCCGGAGCTTATGCCACCCGTTTGCCCAGGATGATCAGATCGCGCTCGACGCCGTCCAGGTTGGCCACGCGCGGAAAATTGGCCCACTCGTCGAAGCCGAACTTGCGGAACAGCGCCAGGCTGGCGTTGTTGTGGCCGAAGATGAAGCCCAGCACCGTGTGCACGGCGATCTGCGGTGCGTGGGCGATGGCTTCCGTCAGCGCGTAGCGGCCGATGCCCTTGCCGCGCCACGCTTCGGCGATATAGATCGACACTTCGGCCGTGCCCGAGTACGCGGGGCGGCCATAGAAGTTCGAGTAAGAGATCCAGCCGAGGATTTCCGGGTTGGCGGAGGTGTCGTCGGCCCGCTCGATCACCCACAGCGGCCGCTTTTCCGGCTGGTGTTCGTGGAACCAGTTCAGGCGCGACTCGACGGAGACGGGCTCCGTGTCGGCCGTGACTTCGCGCGAGGCGATGGTGCTGTTGTAGATGGCGACGATGGTCGGCAGGTCGGCAAGCGTGGCGTAGCGGTGACGGAAGGACATTCGAAGGAATCAGAGGGTATGGGTGGCGCGCGAGGAACGCAGGGCGGCACCGAGGATTTCCTCGATGCGGGCGCGGGTGCGCTGGCCCGCTTCGTCGTCCGGGAAATGAACGCCGATGCCCTGCGCCTTGTTGTTGTGGGCGGCGGCCGGCGTGATCCACACGACCTTGCCGGCAATCGGATATTTGCTGGCGTCGTCCATCAGCGTGAGGATCAGGTAGATCTCGTCGCCGATTTGATAGGCCTTCTGGGTGGGCACGAAGATGCCGCCGTTTTTCAGGAACGGCATGTACGCCGCATACAGCGCCGCCTTTTCCCGGATCGCCAGCGACAGCACCGTCGGCCGCGGCGGCTGCAGGGCGTTCTGGTCGGGCGGGACGGCGCTCATCGGGATCCTCTCAAGAGCAGCAGGTCGTATAGTCCAGCAGCATGTCCTCGATGAACAGCTTCGGCGACAGCGGGTGGTCCGACGTGGCGCGCCGCTCCGCCGTACCCTTGATCGCGGCCAGCAGCCGGCTGACGTGCACCTTGCCGGCCAGCGCCTTCAGCTCGCGGCTGTAACGGGGATAATAGCGGATGTTGCCCGTCAGCTTGCACGCAAACAGGTCGTACAGCCAGCGCTGCTGCCACGCGACGAGGGAGCTCAAAGGGACTTTCTGCAGCTTGTCGGCCGTGCGCAGCGCGCTGTCGACGGCCGGATTGGCGAGAAAACCCAGCAACAGGTCCATGTCCTCGCGGCTGCCCGCTTCCGATTGCGCCAGCGCCGCCAGTGGCGCGCCGCCCTGCTCGCGCAGCCAGCTGTCCGCGTCGGCCACGCCCTGCGCCTGCAGCCAGGCCAGCGCTTCGGCGTGGGCGGGCAGCGGCAGCGCGAACTTGCGGCAGCGCGACAGGATGGTCGGCAGCAGCCGGTCCAGCGAATTCGACGCCAGCAGGAACACGGTGCCCGGCGGTGGCTCTTCCAGCGTTTTCAGCAGCGCATTCGATGCCGGCATGTTCAGTGCCTCGGCCGGATACAGCACGACCACGCGCAGGCCCTGCCGGTGCGTCGAGATGTTCATGAAGTCGGCGAGCGCGCGCACCTGCTCGATCTTGATTTCCTTCGAGGGCGTCTTGGTCTTGGCCTTCTTATCCTCACCGTCGTCCTCGCCTGTCTCGTCTTCCAGCGCTTCGGGACGGATGCGCCGGTAGTCCGGGTGGCTCTGCTGGACAAACCAGCCGCACGACGCGCAGGCATTGCACGCATGGCCGTCCGGGCGCACGTTCTCGCACAGCAGCGCCTGGGCGAAGTGCTCGATGAAATCGGCCTTGCCGATGCCGGCCGAGCCATGGAACAGGATCGCGTGCGGCAGCCGCGCGCGCAGCTGCTGGACCTGGCCCCAGGCGTCCTGCTGCCACGGGTAGACGCCGGGATTCACCGCGTTCTCCATCGTCATGTCAGCCGGCCCACGATGTCGGCCAGCTGGACGCGGATGGCGTCGATCGTCTGCGTCGAATCGACGACGCGGAAGCGCTCCGGATACTGCGCGGCGCGGCGCAGGTATTCGTTGCGCGCGGCCAGGAAGAAGTCGGCCTTCTCCTGCTCGAATTTGTCCAGCTGGCGCGTCGCGTCCAGCCGTGCGCGCGCCACCTCCAGCGGCACGTCGAACAGGATCGTCAGGTCCGGCCACAGCTCCGGATGGACCCAGTTGGCCAGCGTGTCGATCTTGATGAGGTCCAGCCCGCGCCCGCCGCCATGGTAGGCGAAGCTGGCATCGGTAAACCGGTCGGAAATGACCCACGCGCCGCGCGACAGCGCCGGTTCGATGACCTGCGCGATATGCTCGCGCCGGCTGGCGAACACCAGCAGCGCTTCCGTTTCCAGGTGCATCGGCTCGTGCAGCACCAGTTCGCGCAGCTTTTCACCCAGCGGCGTGCCGCCCGGCTCGCGTGAACTGACGAGCTCGATGCCCCGACTGGCGATCAGGTCGGCGCAAAAGCCGATATGGGTGGACTTGCCGGCGCCGTCGATGCCCTCGAACGTAATGAATTTGCCGCGTGGTACTGTCATTGTTATTGCTTTGCTGCTCTCTGATACAGGTTGACTGCCCGGTTGTGCTCCGGCAGGTTATCCGAAAAATGGCTGGTGCCGTTGCCGCGCGAGACGAAATACAGCACATTCGACTGGGCTGGCGCCAGCGCGGCCGCCAGCGATTGCAGGCCCGGCAGCGCGATCGGCGTGGGCGGCAGTCCCGTACGCATATAGGTATTGTACGGGGTGTCCGTTTCCAGGTCCTTTTTGCGGATATTGCCGTCGAACTTCTCGCCCATGCCGTAGATGACGGTGGGATCGGTCTGCAGCATCATGCCCTGCTTCAGGCGGTTCACGAACACCGCGGCGATCATCGAGCGTTCGGACTTCTGTCCCGTCTCCTTCTCGACGATCGACGCCATTGTCAGCGCCTCGTAGGCGGACTTGTACGGCAGGTCCGGCGCACGCTTGTCCCACGCGGCAGTCAAATGCTGCAGCATGGCCGTATGCGCCTGCCTGTAGATCGCCAGCTCCGACGATCCCTTGGCAAACAGATAGGTATCGGGGAAGAACAGCCCTTCCGGCTGGCGGTAGTCGGTGTCGACCTGCTTCATCAGCTCCGTATCCGACAGGCCGACCGTGTCGTGCTTCAGTCCCTTGTGGGCGGCGATCGCCTGGCGCATCTGGCGGAACGTCCAGCCTTCGATGATCGTCAGCGACTCCTGGGCATATTCGCCCCGTGCCAGCTGATCGATCAGGCGCAGCGGCGTCGTGCCGGGCTTCAGTTCGTACGAACCCGCCTTCAGGCGCGCGCTCTTGCCTGTCGCGCGGGCGAGGAAATTGAACAGCAGCGGCTGCATCGGCACGCCGGCGTCGGCGATCTGCTGGCCGGCCGCATGGGCGCCGCTGCCTTTGCTGATCGTGAAGGGAATCGGTTCACCCTCGGCCGTGATGGGGGCCTGGGCCCACCAGGCGAAGCCGGCGCCCGCGGCGCAGGCGGCCAGCACGCCCAGCGCAATCGTTCTTGTTATCAGTGCCATCGTGTTCGTGCAGTCCTGTGCTGAAGGTGACCCGCGCCGGCCGGCCGTCTGGTCGGCATCGGGCTGGCGTTTTTCGGGGCGCCCGGCGCGTTTTGCCGGGGATCTTTATAATGAGCCCGTAATGATAATGCTTTCATGGCCAAAGTATCCAACAATATGAACACCTGGAATCAAACCCTCACGCCCGCCGCCGCCGATCCGGCGCAGTCCCCGTCCGCCACAGCGCTGGCCACCGGCTTTGTGTCCCACGTTGCTGACCTGGGCCTGATCGCCTTCACGGGCGAGCAGTCGGCCAGTTTCCTGCACTCGCAGCTGACCAACGACGTCGAACACCTGGGCCAGAACGAAGTCCGCCTGGCGGGCTATTGCTCGCCCAAGGGCCGCCTGCTGGCCAGCTTCCTGATGTGGCGCGACAGCGAGTCCGTCTACCTGCAACTGCCGCGCGAACTGCAGGCGGCCGTGCAGAAACGCCTGTCCATGTTCGTGCTGCGCGCCAAGACGAAAGCGGCCGACATGACCGAAGCCCGGGTCCTGCTGGGCCTGGGCGGCGGCGATGCCGAGGCGGTGCTGCGTACGTGGTTCGACGCGCTGCCGGAAGCGCCATACACGAAACTGGACCACCCGCTGGGCACCCTGCTGCGCGTGGCCGACGCGTTCGGCGCGCCGCGCTACCTGTGGCTCGCCACCCCGGAGACAGCCGATACGGTGGCGCCGGAGCTGGCCGCGCGCCTGACGGTGGCGGACGCGAACGCGTGGCGCCTGTCCGACATCCATGCCGGCGTACCCGTCATCACGGCCGCCACGCAGGAGCAGTTCGTGCCGCAGATGGTCAACCTGGAGCTGCTGGGCGGTGTCAACTTCAAGAAGGGATGCTATCCCGGCCAGGAGATTGTCGCGCGCAGCCAGTATCTGGGGAAGCTGAAACGGCGCACGGCACTGGTGTCGATCGACGATGCGGCGATTGCCGCGGGCACGGAGGTGTACACGCCGGCGGACCCGGAGCAGCCGTGCGGCATGGTCGTCAACGCGGCGCCGAACGGCGCCGGCGGCGTGGACGCGCTGGTGGAAATGAAGCTCGACGCGCTGGAAGCGGGTGTCGTGCACGCCGGTTCGGCCAACGGGCCGGCATTGCAGTTCCTGCAGCTGCCGTACGTGCTGGACAAGCTTGACGTCTGATGGACCTGTACGTGTACTACAAGGTGCGTGACGAGGAAGTCGACATGCTGCGCGGCCGCATCGGCGCGCTGCAGCAGCAACTGGCGGCCGCGCATGGCGTGACGCCGCAACTGAAACGGCGGCCCGGCGCGCAGGACGGGCTGCAGACATGGATGGAAGTCTATCCGGATGTCGGCGCCGGCTTTGCCGCCGCGCTGGACGAGGCCTGCGCCGCCGCGGGTATCGCCGCACTGGCCGGCCCGCGCCATACCGAAGTCTTCACGGATCTGAACTGATGTGCCTTATCGTCTTTGCCTGGCAGGTCGTGCCGGGCGTCCCCCTCATTGCCGCCGCCAACCGCGACGAGTATTTTGCGCGCGCCAGCGCCCCCGCCGCCCCATGGGAGGAAAACCCGCAGATCGTCGCGGGGCGCGACCTGAAGGCCGGCGGCAGCTGGATGGGTATCACGCGGCCCGAGTGTGCCGACGAGGACTATCCGCCGACGCATCACAAGCTTAACTTCACTCCCCTGCGGGCCCGTTGTCCCGCCGGTGCGCCGCTGGCCGAGGAACTGCAAAGCGCCCCGGCGCGTTTTGCCGCCATCACCAATATCCGTGCGCCGCACGATTTCGATCCGACCGCACCGTCGCGCGGCATGCTGGTCTCGAACTTCCTGTCGGCGACGATGAGCGCGCGCGAATACGTGGAGCAGATCCGTCCCGGCGCCCACGCCTACAACGGCTTCAACCTGGTGCTGTGCGACGGCACGGAGCTGGTGTGGTTCTCCAACCGGGGCGACGCCGATCCGCGCAACGGCCAGCCGCTGGCGCCGGGCATCTACGGGTTGTCCAACGCGCTGCTCGATTCGCCATGGCCCAAGGTGCTGCGCACGAAAGCGCAATTCGCCAGCCTGCTGTGCCTCGGCGCGCCCGAGGATGCATATTTCGAGATGCTGGCCGACACCACGCTGGCACCAGACCAGCGCCTGCCCGAGACGGGCGTGCCGATCGAGCGGGAACGGATGCTGTCTGCGGTAAAAATCGAGTCGCCGGATTACGGCACCCGCACGTCCACCGTGGTGAAGCTGTATGCCGGCGGCCCGGCGGAACTGCATGAGGTGCCGGTGCAGTAAATGCGCTGGGGACTGGCGTGCTGGGGACTGGCTCCGATTTGTGGGCCTCCGGCCCGCAAATCGGTGCCTGTCCCCGACGTGCAGCCTCACCCTGTCGGCGCCGCCAGCCTATGGCAAGCGCGGATTTCACGTCGGGGACAGGCACCTCGCGGGCCCTTCGGCCCGAGAGGAGCCAGTCCCCGGGTGCTTCCGCTGCCTCAGATGTCGGTGAACAGCACCTCGGCCGGCAGCCGCGACTTCGGCAGCTTCGCATTGAAGTCCTCGGCGCCGCTGTAGCCCAGCGAGACGAGCACGGTGGCCGAGTAGCCCTTCTCGCGCAGGCCCAGTTCCTTGTCCAGCACTTCCGCGTTGAAGCCTTCCATCGGCGTGGCACCGACGTCCAGCGTGGCGGCGCCCAGCAGCAGCGTACCCAGGGCGAGGTACGTCTGCTTCTCGTACCACTGCGTCACATCCTTCTGGTTGTAGCGGTGGATGTCCGTGAACAGCGCGCGCGAGCCGCGGCCCGCCGTCTTTGCCGCTTCGTTGACGAAGCGCCCGTCCTGCTCTTCCTGTGCCAGCAGCGTTTCCAGGTACGTTTCGTCGGCGGCGACGCGCGTGGCCAGCACCACCACGTGCGATGCCGTGCGGATCTTCGCCGCGTTGTACTGGAAGCCCGCTTCCGCCGCGCGCGCGATCTTTTCCTTGCCCTCGTCGGTGGCGGCGATGACGAAGTGCCACGGCTGCGAATTGACGGACGATGGCGCCAGGCGCAGCAGCATGCGCAGCTGCGCGATGATTTCGTCCGGCACCTTGCGGCTCGGATCGAAAGCCTTGACGGTATGGCGCTGGGCGGCTTTTTCCACGATGTTCATCTGGTTTCCTTTCTGGTTGTTGCACGGCGCGCCATCATACAGCGCGCCGCGAACGGGTGACAACGCGCCGGTTCAGAAGCCCGCCAGCACGATCTTGCCACGCGCCTTGTTGCTCTCCACGAGCGCATGGGCGCGGCGCAGGTTTTCCGCCGTGATGGCGCCGAAGTTCTCGCCGACGGTCGTGCGCAGCGTGCCGCTGTCGACCAGCGCGGCGACGCGGTCGAGGATCTCGCGCTGGCGCGCCATGTCCGGCGTCTCAAACATCGAGCGGGTAAACATCAGCTCCCAGTGCAGCGAGATGCTCTTGCGCTTGAGCGGCATGGCGTCGAGCGTGTCCGGGTCGTCGATCAGCGCGAACTGCCCCTGCGGCGCCAGCATCTCGACGATGTCCACGTAGTGCTG
>Ga0265797_10000430_pt1 | contig 77358 bp, 58 predicted proteins | sample P2T30metagenome_FD_192433 | JGI IMG/M metagenome (GOLD analysis project Ga0265797, IMG submission 192433) | Plant litter microbial communities from East Loma Ridge, Irvine, California - P2 T30 | ecosystem: Environmental > Terrestrial > Plant litter > Unclassified | place: USA: California...
ACCATTGTGCTCATGCTTCCCGGCAGTGCTACTGATAGTCGTGAGCTCGCGTCATGTCGTGTTCATTTTCTGGGAGAGTGACTATTAAAGGCTGCTGTCCCTAGGCTTCGCTTACAGGTTGGTTTTATTCTCCATTCACCATAGCTGCTCTCTGCATCGCTCTTTGTTATACCTTGCCATTACTCACAAGACATCAACTCGCACACTTTTGATCGAGGACTGTTACAATCAAGCGACACAACACACTCCATACGCCCTGCAAAATGGCGACAACAGCTCGCGCAGACTCGCCCATTGAGGCGCCCGTCTTCTCATACGACAAGCCCTCGTCTGACATCTTCCCCGATGGCATCAAGACCAGCGGCCAAACATTCCCCAACTACGACCAGATCAAGCCTTACTCTGCTTTCCCCAAAGAGATCACCGGAAAGACCGTCTGGAAGGGCGAGGAGTTCAAGGACAACCCTGAGAAGTGGACACATCGGTTCACTCCGGAGGAGGTGCAGGAGCTTAGCGATACTGCGGATGCTTTCATCCAGTCCAGCACACCTTTGACTGGCATCACAAGGGTATGTTTTTGCTCAACAGTTGACCACAGCTTCGCCTCGACGCATTCACTAACATAACTACATAGGCAAAGTTCCCTCTCCCTAAGCTGAGCGACTTCCTTGACGCCCTTCGCGACGACATCCTCAACGGCAAGGGCTTCCTCCTCTTCAAGGGCCTCCCCGTCCAAGAATGGGGCAACCACAAGTCAGCCGTCGCCTACATGGGTCTCGGCACCTACCTCGGCTACTTCGTCTCGCAAAACGGCCTGGGCCACGTCCTCGGCCACGTCAAAGACACCGGCGCCGACCCAACCCAGATCGACAAAGTCCGCATCTACCGCACCCGCGCCCGCCAGTTCTTCCACGCCGACGACAGCGACATCGTCGGCCTGCTGTGCATCCACCGTTCCCTCGAAGGCGGCGAGTCCGACATCGTCTCCTCCCACCACGTCTGGAACACCCTCCAAAAAGAGCACCCCGACGTTGCCGAGACCCTCACCCAGCCCATCTGGTACTTCGACCGCAAAGGCGAAGTCTCCGTCGGCCAAGAACCCTACACCCGCCAGCCCATCTTCTACAAAGAAACCGGGCCCGACGAGACCTCCCGCGTCTACTGCAAATGGGACCCCTACTACGTGAAATCGCTCACGCGCTTCAGCGACGCCGGCGTCATCCCGCCCCTCTCCGAGGCACAGCAGCACGCCGCCGCCGTGCTGGAAGAAACCTGCATGCGCCTGTCGCTGCACATGATCCTCGAGGTCGGCGACATCCAGTTCCTCAGCAACGCGCACACCCTGCACAGCCGCACGGCTTATACTGACCACGCGCCGCCGACGCCGCGCAGGCACCTTATGCGTCTGTGGCTGGCGACGCCTGAGACCGAGGGAGGCTGGAAGCTGCCTTTCTCCGACTCGGCGCACAAGAAGAGGGGCGGTGTGCAGTTGAACAACACGCCACCCAGGGCGCCGTTGGATGCTGAGGATGGCAATGGTACTTAGATGGAGTGGATGGTTTGCCGGGTGGATGTTTTTCCTGTTTTGATTTGGTTTGATTAGTTTTTGGAAGCGTATATATATGATCACGGGCCTTGCGGAAAAGCGCACACGGCTGAAAAACGAACAACATTATTTTAAAAAATTACTTTCCCAATGCTGTGAGATGACTCCTTTGTTGAAAAATTGTTCCAAGACTTGTGTGGCGATACTGGGGCTACTTGGCAATGAGAAGGTGATTGTTAATGAAGTTCAAAGCCAGTGGCAGCGTGCAGTAGAATCATGTATAATTGAATGGATGTCTCTGTAAGGCTTTCATGTTCAGCAACGACATCATACTATCAACATGCATAAGCCTTCGTTCCTAACCCAACACTCCCAATCAAACGCCCACGCTATGCCATCTAAACAAAAACCAGAAAAATCAAAACTCCCAAGTACCCCCAAACCCATCAATCCTTAAATCCCAGCAAGAGCAGCCTCAACCACACTCCCCAACATCCTCAACTCATAAAACGCCGCAACACCCTCAAAGTTCTTCAAGCTCTTCACCAAGTCCTCTTTCTTCACAGTCATGACCCACTCGCCTGCACATCCACAGTGGTCCATGAACTCGTTCGACCGAATGCGTGCACACTTCGCGCACTTCAGATCCTGAGTCATCCACTGCACAGCCATCTTCTGCACCTCGCCGAGCAGTTTCTCCTCAATGGCCAAACGATCGAATACCGCGCCGCAATTGTCGCAGATGGGCGCCAGGACGTGTTGCTGGGCGTCCGCGGGCATGAGGTCGCTGTCGCGGCAGAGGTCGATGTCGCGCGGCACGCAGCAGTCTGGGCAGCTGAACTGCTTCAGCGCGAGCGTGGAACTCGGGTTGGTGAAAGCGCCCTCGGCGCTGAATTCGCGGATCTCGAACATTTTCAGCAAGTCTTTGCGCAGGAGGCGAGCTTCCAGCGTGATGGTTTTGTCGAGGCTGAGGACTTGCATGATGCTTTTCACGAGCTCGAGGACGGGGTTCGAGAGTTTGACGTGCGAGCCTGGGAGGACGGGGAAGACCCAGTCTTGCGCGAGTTCCTCGTGCATGGACTCGTTGCGTTGGCGGCGGATGAGTGCTGCGATTTCTTTCTTCAGTGGTTTGGAGAAGGTCTTCTCGAGGGCGGTGCCGGGTGTTGTTTGGTCTTCCCTCTCGGAGTTGAAGATCGAGGCATGTATGGGCAGTTGAGTCGGCCGAGGAGCACCATTAGGAACTCCGCCTGAGTGCTTACGGTCGTGCATGAGATCAATGTACTCCACGACACGATCATTGAACGCCGGTTGTAGGATCGGTGGCAAGAACGTCGCGATCTGCCAGTGCATGATCATGTCGAGCTGCTGATTCTCGGCTTCCACGACTTGAGCGCAGCCTCGGCCGCCATAGTTGAACTCATCGTACCAAGCAAGGTAGTCCCAATACTCTGTGATATCGAGATCCAAGAAGTGGAACGCCGGCTTGGTGCGAATCGTCTTGAGGATGTACTGACTGTACGCATAGGCGTTGCCAACCTCAGCCTTGGAAGTCTGCAGCAAGAGTCGCCCGGAACTGGCGAAGACGATGTGCGATCCAACTCTGCGGAACTCGCCCATCAACTGCTGGAAGGCTTTCCTTGACATCATCTGTACGTAGTAATGCAGATTGCGATCGAAGAGATGTGAGCTCGGGCTTTCTACCCAGCGAACGAGATGTTGTACGAGGATGTCGGCCATCTTGTTGCCCTTGTCAACACATGCTTCCTGCCACCATGTCCGAACCATCTCGCGAAGCGCACTGATACCGGCACTAGCGAAGGCGTTTTCGGAATGGAAGTTCTGCGAGGATTCGTCCAATGCGTCTTCTTGTGCACCAGCACCTGAGACACCGATCGGATCGGCGCCTTCAGAATCGTTGAGCACAGCAGCACAAAGAATCGTGTTGATGGTCAGGTTCTTGACAGACAAGTCAATGCAGACCGAGGAGTAAGTTCCTGGGTTGTTCACCGCGGGCATCTCGACGACTTCCATGCCGCCAAGCACGTCGTCCTTTTCGTAGCCGGCATGATCCGGTCGGGCGTTCTCCGACCACCACAAAACGACACGCTCCTTTCGTAGACGCCTAGCATACGCAATGTCAATCAAGAATCGCGGATCGTCCCTTTCGAGGTTGCACAGAGGCACGTTGCCATAGCGGGAGTAGTCGATGAGCTGCTCAACTGTGGCGCCGAGATTCAGGTAGTGGTTCACTAGCCTCTTCGCCACAAACGATTGCCAGCCGAGCGGAGGCAACTGCCTGTCCGTTTCTTCTGAACGGAGTTGAAGCATCGGCATGCTCTGGAGTTGTGGCATATCCTGGACCAGCATCTGTGCTGTGGGAGACTGGACAACCAGCATGATAGGACGAGTCTCCTCCTTCTGCAGCTTCTTGACGGCATCGGCCAGCTCTTGGTACGCTCTACGTTGAGTTGTGACCTGGACAGTCTTGAAGTGCAGAGCCTCTTGGTAGTCGATAGTGGTTTGCCAAGGTCTACCATCTGCCTCATCAAGTCGAGCCTGTTGCAAAGTCCGCTCTAGCGACTCTTCATACAAACGTTCGACATTAGGCATTCCCTGCTCGCTTCTGGCGCGGTTGAGCACAATGATCTGTGCCTCTGCTTTGGTCGAAGAGATCAGGGCATAGATCTGGCGATCTCCAGCGCTGATGTGGTACAGTGCGAGGTAGCTCATGTTTGCGTGCCTCATGTACGGCTTTTTTGGTGGTACGGTGCGCAGAGAAGAAAGGTCGAAACCTTGCTCCAAACCCTTACCCAGAACACCGCGTTGTGTCTCGTCAAAGGTGCAAGAGCAGCCCAGATCGAGCATCGCGCGAAGGTTCAGTGGTACCTGGGTCTCATACACACCCTCAACACTGGGATGTTGGAACATCATCGATAGCTTCTCGGCCTCTTGGACGTAGGTTGTCTCACTCATCGTGAGCTTGAAGAGGTGCTTCGAATGATGTCCGTTTGGAAGAGTCCAGTTGGTGACTTTCTCCGCCTCGACATGTTCAACCGTGATATCAGGCATATCGTCCTCTTTCAAGTTCAAAAAGACTTGTCGGGGTACGATGACCTTCAGCTGATGCACTTTTTGGTCAATGAGCACAAAAGCCTTGACTTCACCGGGCGTCTCGGTCCCACGAAGCTGCAGAACCTGCCAGTCGGCTGTGTATGCCAACTCAGCCTGCTGGCGGAAAATTGTGCCGATAGCATCAGTGGCGTCTTGTCGCTTCTCACCGAATAGCTGTCGTCGACGCTTACGTGCCTCTTTCTGGATCTTCCACTTCTGCTTCTGATACTTCAACCAGCCCTTGTAGTCTGTGGAAATATTTGGCATGACAGCAGGCAGAGCATCGTAGGGGTTGATGGAGACAGCTTCGGCCTCTCTCTCCTTCCTCTTCTGCGCTTGCGAATTCTTTGCTGCCAATGCCGGTCTGATCTTTGACATGGTCACATTGCCAAAGTCTTCAAGATCTCCACCAGCTCGAGGGTTAACGCTATTCGCATCAAGCTCCTCCAGCGGCTTCTTGGAAAACAGATCTGTCATCTTCTTCTGTTTGAAGACATCCTCTTTGATCCTGATTCTTCGGTTCAGCCATTCAGGGTGCGGCACACGGGGTACCGGGTTGGTGACCTTCTGCAACGCAGCAGGAATTGTGATGAGCTTTTGGATCTGCGAGCTCAACCGCTCGAGATAGTAGTTCCAGTCAATGACAGTTCTGGGGTCCATGTCACCAGGATCTTCTCTGAGCCACTTGCGGAGGTAGTGACGCTTGACAGACTCCTCGGCAGAGAAAATCGCAACAGGAATGGCGCGGTCGGTGACAGGTGAGTTACGGGGCCGAGAAGCAACAATGTACTTGCAGTTCAAGCCCTTGTCTTTGATGATCTGGTCACCCAAGAACTCGGCCAGACGCTTTGCAGTTGTGATAGCCGTTGACTTTTGCGTGCCATATTCCTCCAAAGTCTTGCTCATACTCTTGTTCTCGCAAATCAGTTCGATCAGCTCTTCATCGACCAAAGTTGAACCGTGACTGTACAAGACATCTAGCCACTTGTTCGCGACCTTTGCGACCGCACCATAGACATCGGCGAGAGTAGTGCCGTCCAAGAAGAACTTGAAAATTTGTTGTTGGAAGATCTTGATCAATTTCAGCTCTCCACGTCGCTTGATCTCGAAACCCTTTAGCTCTGCAAGAGTGCCATCATCGTTGAACACTGCGTAACGCTTCTTCAAGTTCTTGTCCTCCTCCTTCGACGTGGGCAAGATCATCGCCTTGTACGGTCCGTCGACTTCGAAGAAGATGGTGTTGTCACTGTGCGTCTCGTATTTGAACGTTGCCGGGTCCACGAGTGTCTGGTATTGGTGGTTTGTAAAGTTGCGGTGCACCAGGTGATTCAACATAACACAAGGGTAAGCGATCGTAAGCTTCTTGCCGTTCTTCAGCTTGAAGTTGAAGTTCTCTGGGAAGGTAGCTGGCAAAATACACCAGATACCGTCAGTGTCCAGTTCCAAGGGCCGACCAATGCGTTCCACGATCTGTCGAGCCATCTGAATGATACGTGCACCTGTCAGACAGGTAACTCCAGCCATCTCGAGCGAGTACCATCTTGATCCCTTTCGCATGACATAGCCATAGAATGAGTTGAGAATGACCTTGTGAGCCAGCTGGAGCGAGTCGAACAGAACAATCATCTTGCGGGCCTCTTCGACTTCAACCGAGCTCGCGCCGCTCTTCTCAAGATCAGAGGTCTTGCCCTTCCATACTTTTTGCTTTCCCTTGTAATCGTATCGTCGATCACGGAAGTCCTTGACAGTATCAATGTAGAAAGGGTTCTCTCGCTGGCAGATAATAGCCTCTCGCTCAATCGTCTTTTGGTCGTGAATTTTGTGGTAGATCTTCTTGCTGTAGTCGGTCAAACGCTTCTTCACGTGTCCTGTCTGTTCGTCAAGGCTCAGATCCTGGAACGCCCGTGAAAGGCCGCCAGGGCGTTTTGCTGGGAACTTTTCGTTTTCGAGCGCATGTCGAATCATGTTGTACTCGTCTCGCTTTGCGGGTAAGAACTCGCCTCGCCACGCCCACGGCATCCTTCTATCACATGTCTTGCCGGGTCGGTTGAAGTCACAGGCCGCGCAGACCGATTCGTCGATCATACTGTCGGGCTGCAGTCGATTGGTCGTCATGATGTTTGGGTACATGGACGCCACATCCAAGTGATAAATCGAGGGCCGTTCGTTGCGGTTGGGCGTCTCCTTGAGTTGCAGTAGCTTCTCCACGATCTGTGCTTTCGTTTCCTCGTAATTCTCGATGTCGTCCATCGACTTCTTCTCTTCCACAGTGATACTGAACTTCAGCGCGTCGTCCAAGTCGTTCAGAAGTTCGTCGATTGCAGAAGGATCAACCGCGAAGTTGCATGGGATATCGCTGCGGAAAACACCAGCCTCAATACTTTCGACGTGACCACCAACGTACGTTTCTGACTCCAGTAGATGACCTTCCCAGAAAGCTTCTCTTGGCTGGACGTACTTATTTGGTAAGATGATCTCCTTCTTGTAGGCCTCCACCATGAGAAGGGTCTCACACAACGTTCCTGTACCTTTTCGTAACACATCATCTGGACCAAAGGGAATAATGGTACATAGTGAGAAAATGAAAGGATGCACATATTTCATGTACAAGTAGTAGGTTGCGACAGCATCGGAGACGGAGTATTCGGCCAGGACCTGCGGTCTTTCAATGGCGTAGGGTGTCATCAACTCCGGGTCCAATTCATCGGGATCGTAACCAAGCTTGGCGACTGTGACTGCTTTGAGACCTCTTGATCCCTGCGGCAGGTAACTGTCTCGAGTGACCCACGCAAAAGCATCCATATGCGCGCAGTGTGTTGATTGGTAGATGTCGTCGCTGTTCTTCCGGAATCCAATCTCGGCGTACATATCGATACCGTGTACGCTCGCTCGAGCTTCCACGAATGGCCAATCGAAGAAGTCACCGTTGTATGTTGAGATGATTGTGGGTTTGGCTTCCTTGATGAAAGCAAAGAATCGCTCAATCACTGCTTCCTCATTGGCTTCGTTGTAGATGACAAAAGGTCCCTGGAATTCTGGTTTTGGGGTGTAGTCGAAATCCTGGATGTCTTCGCTGACGATCTCTCGATTCGTGATCAGGAAGCCTTGGCCGTCGATCATGAAGGAAATCATCATGACTTGATCGAATGAAGCGTCCGGGAACTTTAGGGGCAGCTTTGTGGTCTCAATGTCGAAGGCCAGCACCACAGGATCCGCACGTTGCAGACGCTCCTCGATGCAGGTAAGTGATATCCGTCCATTCTTCGACTCGACGCTATACCATTTTCCGATTCGGATGTCCATGTCGATCGCAACTCGCACATGGTATGGCACATCATATTCACGAATGTCCACAATAAAATCACTCGCATCTGCAAGCGAAGTAGGTTTGCGGCCCATATCTGCGTCCTCGTCGAAGAGATCGAATCCGGCGTTGGCGCTTGCGACTTCTGCATACATGTCCATTGCGCTGACCTTGCTCTTGTTCTTCTCTGCGATTGGTGCGATCACTCGTCGCGCCGCCAGCAGATCTGTGACGTTTATGAAGCTGAGCTTGAGGAACTGCCGCCGATATCCAAGCAAATGGTTCGGCATCTTCAGATCCTCCTTCTCCAGTCGGTCGACCGTCTTGACCAGACCTTCGCAATTTCTCCTGACCCATTCTTCAACTTCCGCCTCTTTGCCCTTCTTCACCGCGATCATGAAGTACGGTAGGTATTCCACGCTCGCTTTGAAAGTTGTGCCGTCGTCGTCAATAAAGTAGTAGTCGACCGCCGCTCGACCTCCTGGTACTTTGGAATCCTCCAGATTCGTGCTGTGCATATTCACCAGCCATCCTGTGCGCTTCTTCCCTGCTTCGAATCGCTCGAAGCCCTGATTCTGGTCGATCTTGTGAGCCAACCGTGTCGCTTCGAGGCGCTCATTCTGTGCTGTTGCTTCCGTAGACCGTAATGAGCCTGCATCGATTGTCTTGGTCCTTTGTCCTCCAGAGTGTAGTGTGCTCGTCTTGCTGAAACGGCTCTTGCCCTCGTTCCGCTTGACAGGCATTTTGTGTGTTTACGAGTCCACTTTTGGACCAATTATTTGCGAACTTTTCTCAGTTGAGCATGCCGTTTCCCGAGTGAGCCCCAGAATCAAAAGAAATGCGTTCGGGGTATCATGTAAACATTTGCTTGTAAGAGCCGGCCGAAATGGGACGAAATGAGGGATGGAAATGGGCAGGGCTTAAGAAACGACGCGCTGCAACTTTACACGCGCGCGCGAGTCTCGCGTGCAGCTGTTAGATTGATTGGGCTTCTCTGCCCGCTAGCAACCGCCGCTTCGCTCGAGTCCCGCCAGATCGATGATGGAACCTCAGGCATCACCGATTAACCCCGACCAAAAGTCCAGACATTTGGTTTGGAGATTCAATGATATCAGCACCTGGGAGCGCCACTTACAGCAAGCAATACACCTCACAACCACAACCATGGCCGACGACACACGAAACTCTGCGATCAAGGAAGACCTCAGCCGCGAGGCTCTCACCGTCGACCCTGCACAAAAAGCATTCAGCGGCGCACAATGGCAGGACACCCAGGCGCAGGGCTACCAACCGCCTCAGAACGCCAACATAATGCCTGGCGGGACTGAGAACACTGCGGGCGGTCAGACGAAGGATATTGGCCTCGGGGATGCCATTGAGTCGATCAAGATGGAAGATTTCACAGTGATCCACAAGAAGCCATGCGTACGGGATGCGCTAATGGTGGGCATTGGATCTGGGTTCGGAGTTGGAGGTGTAAAAGCGCTGGTGTCACATCGAGGTCCAAGTAGGTCGCGAGAAAAGCAAGGAGTGGAAGAAGGTTTACTAACTTGGTTCCGCAACAGCTCGGGTCTGGAGCGCATGCAACTGGGCCGTTGGCGCATGGGTGTTCGGCTCGGTAGGCATGTACCAATACTGCCAGTACAAACGCCAGATGGAGAAGGATGGCATGACGCGTGCTATGGAGATTCTCAGCAAAAAGGATATGGAGAAGAAGGCGCGAGAGGCCAGGCGAGAGAAGATGAGGGAGGAGAGGAGGAAGGCCAAGGACTCCGAGCAGGATGCACAGCTTGCGGCGCTCGCAGAGGCAAAGGAGGCAAACGGAGGCAAGTCATGGTGGAAGCCTTGGTAGGATATTATCGGCGACGACGATACGGCCGTCGTACTATCTTGTGCTATATTGTAAGATACCTTCTGTGTATTTATAGACGAGCTAATTTCAGACTGGTGTTGAACGACGACACTGCACTCAATCAGAGGCGCTAACGAGCGCAAAGGCATCTTTATGGTTAACAGACTTTTTGTGTGTTCTCAATGCTAAACGTTCACCTAGGTACAGCCTCGGTCCCAGTAAACTAAATGATGTCCATGCGCTACCACAGCGCCTCCGGTCATCCATTCATATGCTTTCAAAATCATACCGCATGCCATGCTGATAGAACAACGACACGCACGATCGCCATTCACCTCTACAACTCAACACTTCAGCCCTCCCCGAAGTCGCCATGGCCTGTTCCCCTCGCATGTTGAACTGCCCACTGCTGACCTTTACCGGTCTGTCCGCACTGGTTGCACTTGACAGTGAAGCCGTGCGTATCAGTGTAATAGTGGCGACTTTGTAGGACTTTGCAGAGTTCGACAGCAGCCTCGAGAGCACCACCGTCCATTTCCTCATCACCAGTCCGGATCACGTCAAAGACCTTGCGATCGAATTCAGGTTCGGCGCCAGAAAACGGCGTCACAGCAACGACGTCGTAGTGAATACCTGAATAGACAAGGATGCAGCGTGTCGGTTTCCCCTCGTTGAATCGATCGACTCTTAGATCTTGCACGTTGACAGACGCGATCTCGATGTCAAAATGCTGACTCAGGATACTCAGCTCGATGCCGCCACCCCAAGAATCTTCGCGGGTGATCCATTCGCAATAAGCTGTGGGTTCTTTCTCCAGCATGCCCGTTGTGTAGAGCTCTGGGTTTTCTTGAATTGTTTGTGCAACGACGCTGCGGAGCTCAGTCATGCCATCGAGAGCGGAACCGAGGACTGCAGAAGACAAAGCACGAAACATGCAGCTATTGTCGTCAGGCATGACGCGGAGAACCAACTGGCCGTCAAGTTGGGGCACGGGGACCACTGGTGGATCAGAATCCAGAGTTTCGTGCTTCTTGCGGGTGAGATTGAGAGGTTGGTCCGCACCCTCTGAAGGGAAATCACCAGCTTGGTGTTTCGGTGGGCTTGTGTGCGTGCTGGGAAGAGTTGAAGCGGCGGGAGGATGGCTTCCACTCGCAAGAGGATTAGAAAGTGCGGCTTGCAGGTTGATGGGGACGATAGTGAGTTGTTCTCCATTCAACGGGATCTCAAGGTTGGATAATTTGGTGGCAGCATCGATGCTGGTTGTGTCGAGGGGCTTTGGTGGGTAGCCATATTTGACGTCGAATTCGGGGACGGATGTGGATGATGAGATGGCAGCTTTCAGCTCGCCCCAGGTCGCTGTATCCTCGATGGAGACCGTTGAAACTCCTTGAGGTCCACGAATCCGGATACGCATTATGTGAGGTCGATAGGTCGGTGTGCTGGGGGTCCGGTGAGCGTTCTCAGATGGTGCTGATATGTCGTGAAGCCTCTGGGCCTGTATTCTTTGCGAGGGTTGTCGGCACTCTTAGATATATTTCTTGTGGCGTCGTCGTCGTACAAGTACAGGTGCTTATGCCGATGAAGATGAAAAGCGATGATCCAGGGAATGCGAGCTTCCAGTCAGCAGAGATCCACCTTATTTACACGTGAGATTTCGAGTTTGCTCGATCAAATGTTGGTAGTGTGAATGAGCAAAGCACGAGCAAGCAAGTGAGCACAGGTGGCACTTCAGATGGTTTAGTAAGTGAAGGCAGATGACCGCATCAAGCAGCGCCGATAACGATTACGGCTCCACAACTTCGGCTCGCACCTTCCGCCGCCAGTAAGCCGCAGAGCCTCAGGCTGCTTGGCAGTCGCAAGCTCTCGCTCATCAAGCAAGCAAGCAGCAAGGGTTCGCGCCCGGCGCGTCCAACGTTCAATCCAGCCACTGTGAGGTGTGCAGAAACACATTGTCAACATTGTCGCATTGCGTGCGCGCACTGCCACAGAGCCATACAGCCAAAATGGTCACCAAGAAGCGCGAAAGGAGTCCCAGCACTACCCCCATGCCCACGACAGAGGCCGCGCAAAATGACGGCTCCCATCTGACTGCCGCGCAATGGGAAGGCATGCAGAAGGTGCTAAACCACATCTACGACTACAGGACCGAAGAGTACGTCGATATGTATCCGCTCGCACGCGACGGGACACTAACTTTCAGGTAGTGGCTTCGACCCCTCACAACTGTTCCACAAGAAGGTCAACAAGCGCGTCATTCCAGAATACTACGAGACGATCAAGGAGCCCATAGCTCTATCCATAATCAAGCAAAAGATCAACACTCGCGCATACCAATCCATCCGTGAGTTTGTGCGCGACTTTGCGCTCATTCCTTTCAACGCCCAAGTGTTCAACCGCCCAGACAGCGGCGCATTTCAAGACGCTCTCATCATCAAGGGTGAATTGGAGAAGCAACTCCAGAAGTTGGTCGAGAGTGGAGTCATACAGAAGGAAGAGTCGATCCTGCCAGACCTTGGCGAGATTCCAACATATGAGGAACCAGCTGAGGAAGAGGGCGAGGATGCGGGAGACGATGACGAGGAGTCGGACGAAGAGGGTGAAGAGGACGATGATGACGATGATGAAGATGGAGGAAAGAGAAAGCGAAAAGGAGCAAGAGGAAGCTCAAGCGCTGCGAAACGAGAAGGACTTTTGGACGAAGACGGAAAGAAAGCACGCGGTCGACCGCCCAAGCTTTTGACTCCCATGGAAGCACGAATTCTGGCCATCCTGAAAGGCATCCGCAAGCCTAAAAATGACAGTGGTCAGCTCATCATCAGGGACTTCGACCGCCTTCCTGACAAGCTTGTCATGCCCGAGTACTACATGGAGATCAAGAACCCGATGGCATATGATCTTCTGAAGCGCAAGGTCAAGCGCAAAAAGTACAAGTCGCTCGAAGAGTTCATGGGCGACGTCAACGTCATGTTCAATAATGCCAAGGAGTACAACACAGACGACTCCGAGATTTACAAAAACGCCGTCACTCTGCAGGTCGAGGCCGGCCGTTTGTACGATATTGAGAAAGCAAAGTCTGACGCCGACTTCGCCGATGACGAGGGCAAGATACCGATACCTGACGGCATCTTACACAACGGCGAGCTCTACAAAGTTGGCGACTGGGTTCACATTCAGAATCCAAATGATCTCACCAAGCCGATCCCAGCTCAGATCTACCGTACATACCGCAGCCCGAACGGACAATCGATGGTCAATGTCTGCTGGTACTACCGACCCGAGCAAACCGTACATCGGTTCGACAAACATTTCCTTGCCAACGAGGTTGTGAAGACTGGGCGGTATAGGGATCACTCCATTGAAGAAGTGGAGGGGAGATGTTTCGTCATGTTCACAACACGGTACTTCAAGGGACGACCACGTCGTTTGCCACCAAACATCGAAATGTACGTGTGCGAGGCTCGTTACAATGAAGAAAGGCATCAATTCAACAAGATCAAGACTTGGGCAAGCTGTCTGCCGGATGAGGTGCGCGACCAGGATTACGAGATGGACCTGTTTGACCACCCAAAGAAGATGAAGAAGTATCCTTCTCCAATCGCCTACCTGTTGAAGGACGAGCAGACTGAGACTGATGAGCTGCCCAAACCTATGTGGGGTGCAGAAGGTGCGCCGCCCAAAATCGGTGCAGTGCATAGGCGACCGAGAGGAGACAAAGACTCGCCACCTCCAGAGCCAACGCCTCCTCCGCCAGCAAAGATGCCGACACCTCCGCCACGACAGGTGTCGCAGCCAGCACCGGCGTATCAGCCCTCGCCGGCAGCTCAACCACAGCCTACACCAAGGCAACCATCCACGGGTGCCAGGCCATCGTATGGCGCCTCTCATCCGCAGTCCTACACCCAACAACCATCAGCATCTCCTGCACCAGTGCGTGCTCCCAGCACACAGCCCAACTTCCCACCATCGACACCTCAGCAGCCGCCATCGCGCCCTCCCATGCAGCATGCTCAATCATCCTATACCTCACAACAATCACAGCCAACCACAACTGCACCGGCAGGCCCAGGCTATGCTCCTCGCCCTCCTACCGCAACTGGTTCTTACCGAGACCCGCCTGCAATCGAGACTTACGTCCTCCCTGACCAAGCCAATCTTTCCATTCCCAGTGAGATTCGCGAACGTTACCAGCGCGACGATCTAGGACGCGTAATTTTCTTCACAGCGCCTCCCGTGATCCCCAGCGAACCCACTGGCAGCGTGAAAGCGCACAGTGTCCGCTATCTTGCCGAGAAGGCTCGCAGAGAGGTCTCTCTTGCTCAGAAACGGAACGCGAGTCAACTCGAGAAGCAGGCCGCTGAGCGCGTGGCTAAGAAGGCACGGATACGGCAAATCGAACAGGCAAAGCGTGACGTGGAAGCCATGCAAAGGCGGGCACTTGGTGAGCTGGAAGCTCAGCTTGCGTCTTCGATTGGAGATGATCTTGACGATGCTGACCTCGCACGCTTGGCTGCAAGTCAGAAGGCGGCTTTGAAGCAAGAACGTGATACCCGGGAGCATGAGAAGCTGAGACTCGAGAGCAGGAGAGTTCAGCTTGACAACAATGTTTTCGGGGATGATATGGATGGGCGGTTAGGGTGATCGGAAGTAGCTGATTCCGCTTTGCGTGAAGCGATGAATGTCGAGACACGATGTCTGTGATCCGACTTGTAGGCTAGAACATGTACTATCAACATTGATCATATTGTCCAAGTCGCTATTCTTAAAAAAACTGTTTCCAACCCCAAACAGTGTTCCACGTTTCTACTATGGCTTGCTGCGAGCCGCATGGTACATTCATGTTGCATCACTTGACCACTTGATCAAGGTAAGATATTATGACGATCGAACGAGAGGTAAAACACGTTTCGAGCAGTTCTTGTCTACGGTGCGGGTAGTCCTTGTCCATGTCCGTGATTCAATTACCATTAATCCAAGTAACATGCTAATGTTTGGTTCTTGCCGTTAGTCAACATCTGGCTGTGGACGGGCAATTCGCGATAAAAGGCCCAATGGGCTCCGAACTGTATGATCGTCAGTTGGAAATGACTTTCTAATACACAGTACAGAGGTAGTTCTATATCAGGCTGCGAGGGAATCGATGATTCGCCATATTCACGTCGTCTCTCCCCAATTGATGCTCTTTGTAGTAACCCCAAACCCTCTCGAGAAGCCGGTCACCAACCCTAGCGAGGCAGGCGCGAGTGACATCAACGACCGACGTCATCGGTACTTTTGCGCGTCTCTCGCGACACGCGTAGATTGATTGAGTGCATAAGCCTCTAGCAGAGAGGTTGTTCTCAATGGAACCAGTGTGAACACGAGAAGAACACGAGACTATATCACAATGGGTACGCCCTCGAAGCGTCGCAAGAAGAACGACCACCAGCCATCAAGTCAGCCTGTCCGTGGCTTGGATTTCTTCTTTGGAAAACAGCAGGCAGCGCAAGCGGCACAAACGAATGGAGCTGGGACTTCAACGACCGATACAGCGGACAATGGAAATGCGCAAGGAGTTGTGGGTTCCGAGCGGCCTCTGACCGACGAGGAGTATGCGCTGAAGTTGCAAGCTGAATTCGACGAGCAGGACAGATTGTTGGCGGCGAACAACACGGAGGGCGCAAGAGATAATGATGAAGAGGAGAAGCCATCTGATGGTAGAGGTGTCGAGGAAATTGGAGACAGATCGCTTGAGGTGCAGGATGGAGGAGAGAGAGAAGTCAAAGAGGAGCATCCAGCTGCTGAGGACGTCAAAGCAACATCGTCAACCACACCCACCGTCAATCCATTTGCAGCCTTCGGCAAGAAGAATACACTATCCCTACAGACAGCGACTGCGGAAGAAGACACCATCAGTTATACTGTTCCATTTGACGAGTCTCCTATGACTTTCGACCCTCAGAAATACCTTCCAGATTTGCAGAAGCAATGGGCGCCAGAAGGTGGCCGGATCACATATGCTCTGCTCACTCATGGATTCATTCTCATAAACAGCACGCAATCTCGAATCAAAATCGTGGACACATTGGTGAACCTGCTCCGCACGATCATCGAAGGCGATCCGCAATCTCTCCTACCCGCCGTCTGGCTTGCAACAAACTCGATAGCGCCGCCATACATAGACCTAGAGCTGGGACTCGGCGGTAGTGCGATCAGTAAGGCGCTGAAGAAAGTCTGCGGCTTGGACAACGCGAGTCTGAAGAAGTTGTCGGACAGGCTCGGCGATGCTGGCGACGTCGCCTTTGAGGCGAAAAAGAGACAGAGCATGACACTACGCAAGCCGAAACCACTTACCATTCAAGGTGTATTCGACGGACTGGTCAAGATCGCCAACACGAAAGGCTCTGGAAGCGTTGAAAACAAGCAACGTATCGTCGACAGACTGATCCAAGATGCAAGAGGAGCAGAGGAGAGCAGATACGTTGTAAGGACGCTTGTGCAACACTTACGCATCGGCGCGGTGAAAACGACCATGTTGATCGCCCTGTCGCGAGCATTTCTAATGTCCAAACCACCTGGTGTAGACTTCACCACAAGAGCGCGATCCGATCTGGCAAAGCTGAACAAGCAGGATCTGGCAGAAGTCTACGCACCGGCAGAAGAGCTCGTCAAAGCGTGCTTTGCCAGACGACCCAACTATGGCGATCTAGTACCTGCTCTACTCGAGATTGGCATTGACGACGAGCTGCTTCTGCGGTGTGGTCTCGCTATGCACATCCCAATGCGGCCTATGCTTGGTGGTATAACGCGTGATCTTGGGGAGATGCTCACAAAGTTGGAGGGACGAGACTTCAGCTGTGAGTTCAAGTACGATGGTCAGAGAGCGCAAGTCCACTGCGATGAAAACGGCAAAGTCACGATATTTAGTCGACACCTCGAGGTCATGACAGACAAGTACCCTGACCTCGTCGCTCTCATCCCAAAGATCAGGGGTGAAGGCATCAGTAGCTTCATCATGGAAGGTGAAGTAGTTGCAGTCGATCGCGAGACAGGTGATCTCAAACCCTTCCAGATCCTGTCCAACCGAGCGAGGAAAGACGTCGTCATCGGAGAAGTCAAGGTGGATGTTTGCTTGTTCGCGTTCGATTTGATGTATCTCAACAACGAGGAACTGATGAACCGACCATTTCGAGAGAGGAGGAACCTGCTCCGCTCGTTATTCATCGAAATCCCCAATCACTTCACCTGGGTAAAGAGCTTAGATGCTACATCAGCAGACCAAGAACAGGTCTCCGACTTCTTCAAGCAAGCAACCGACATCAAGTGCGAGGGCATCATGGTCAAGGTTCTCGACAACCTCCCCAATCCAGACCTTCAGAGCGAGTTCGACGTCGATGCTACTACGGAAAACCAGCCGAAGCAGCCGCCTCCCACACCCACCAAAGCCAAGAAGAAGGGCAAGAAAGTGAAGACCGGGTCAAATGACAACGACGACGCGAGTACAGAGAAGAAGTCTGGCCGGCGGAAAGCACTACTGGCCACCTACGAGCCCGACAAACGCCTCGACTCATGGCTCAAAGTCAAGAAAGACTATGCCACGCACGCCGACACCATAGATCTCATCCCAGTTGGCGGTTGGCACGGCTCAGGCCGGAAGAACGCATGGTGGTCGCCTATTCTGCTCGCCTGTCGAAACGACGAGACGGGCAGCCTTGAAGTCGTCACGAAGTGCATGAGCGGCTTTACAGACGCCTTCTACAAGGCCAATAGAGAGCGTTATGACCCTGAGGGCGACAACACCCTGGGTGGCCAGCCGAGTTACGTCGAGTATCGGGGCGGCCAGCCGGCCGTGTGGTTCGAGCCGCAGGAGGTGTGGGAGATGGCTTTTGCCGACGTTACCCTCAGCCCTACTTACACTGCGGCTATAGGCCTCGTGAGTGAAGAAAGAGGGCTGAGCTTAAGGTTCCCACGATTCCTGCGAGTACGGGAGGATAAAAGCCTGGAGGAGGCGAGCTCGAGGGATTTCCTGGCCGGGTTGTGGAGGAAGCAGGAAGCGAGAGCACCGAAGGATGGCGACCGGGTGACCGCTGTGGACGATGGGTTTGAAGAGTGAGGTCGAGATGGCTTGTTGGTGGATAATCTCGCTTGATGCGCGAGTATCAACGTAGCGACCACGAGGCCATGCATTTGTCCGTGCGATAGCGACCATACCACCACTAGTATGGAAGATGGAGCGATTTACCTATGCTTCGTCCACATCGCAGCCATCGAGGAGCAGAGTCCGCTCGCGTTCGCAGCCTAAAGTCTCACAGCCTCCAATGAGAATCCCTCATATCAAATGCAGGGCAGCAGATGGACCGCCAAAGGATGTTGATCAACCAAAAGGAACGTCCTCGAGGAGCAGCCAGCAAAAGGGGTCCAGATCCATTCACGGCAGCTCTGCCGTGTCGAACGAACAGAAAGAACAAACACAGCGCTAGATTCCAAGGCGTCCCGCAATGCAGCTTCGCGACTCCAAGCGCGACAGGGTCAGGCGAGAGAACGCGCCTTCTAATCCTATCATACCAACATCCCACCCTCCCGAGTACGAGGTACCAAGTATGGACGCACAGAGAGCCGGAGTTGGCGGAGCCAAGGGGTGACTGAAAGCCCGTACGAAAGCAGAAGCTGGCCAGCGAGGCGATGCAATGCGACTGGCTCTATCGTTCAGTCCTCATACGATGTATAAGAGATCCTGCAATATGATTTCTCCACGCCAGGGGTGAAGCCTCGAAGCTGCTTTGTGAGTTCGTATCGGGGCAAGTATATCGAATAGAGTCTCGAGTCAGATATGAACCTGGTTGAAGGATCAGGTCGATCGCGTGCTCACTGCTTATCACGAAGCTGATAGTCAGCCCACTGCTGCGTAGCGAGCGTAGGTACCGAAACAAGCAACAAGGATTCCTGAATGTTATCTATTTTCCACGCGAGGTTGATTGTCGTACGACGGCAAACTTAATGCAAGGCCAATGTGAGTTGCGACAATTGCTCCATGTTCATTTGCTCGCTGGCCGAATCTGGAGTTGTGCAATGTGTGTGTCCTGTACGTATACCAGCGTAGCTGGACGAGCTGCATGATCGTAGCCAGTAAGCCCGCAGTGCGAAGGTCGACATGGGTGGGCGATGCCTATTTCTCAACGGCCGCTCGAACCCAGCTGAAGTGGTGTACTGTCTGAGAGCTGTTGCACATATCCGCAGTACTGGACTTGCTGCTTGCGCGTCGAGCGGTTTTCTCTCGTTTCATCGATATTGTGGCTTCGGTAACATGCATTTGCCGCTGTACAGGCGGGGGATCTTCCAGTAGTGTCCTTCGCCTCATCCTTCTGGTGATGCCGTGGCTGGACTTCAGCGTTGGTAATTTAAATTGGCGGCAGAGGCAGGGTGGGAGATACGAGTGCTCTTGTTGTTGTCTTGCCTACATGGCGTTCTGGATAGGGGTGCGATGAACCTCGTGTTTTCATCAAACATTACCTTTGTACAAATGTACTGGGCGTTGCAGTTTCGAGGTTGTTTTGTCACCAAGCGCAAAGCTGACAGATGTTGGCTTCGTCTGGAAGGGCAACCATGCCCTGGCTGTACAATCTATTATCCTTGACACTTTATTCCGCCACGAGGTACTTGCGGAGATATAAATACTCTTTAGCGGAAATCTGCAACTATCCTTGAGTACCTAGGTATCCAAGCGATGGTATTAGGATCGCTAGTGGAAATCAATGGGTAGATTTCCAAGCAATCGCTAAATTGCATCACCTTTTTGTTTTGGCGATGTTTCGCTTCATCGACTGCTACTCGCATCACTTCATCTGCCAGATCATTCGGTCCCACGTGTCACGCCAGAGTCGTTGACGTCCATTGCTTGCCGCGGGAATATCGTTCTCGACATATCCTTTAAAAGATCTCATTCAATTGGACAAGAGGGCTTCATGACTTGGGAGTGTTAGTTTGTTGTGGCTCACAAGCTAGTCGAACGCCTCATACAACGCAAGCGACGGGACAACTCTGGTATCTTGATCGAAACACGGCACATAAAATAGAACAATGACGACGAAGAAGCGAACAAACCAATCATTGCACTTCCGCAATTATTCTCTCGAAACGTTCCGACATTCGATCCTTCATGAGTAAGTAATGAGGCTCCGCGGCAGGACCGCAGCCATAGCCAGGAGGCTTGTATCAAGTCTACCAGCGAATTTGACATCGATGTTCTACCGCGCTGGACAGTGCTTAAGGAGTGGAAGGATGATAGCTGTCAGGGCAACAACGATCGAAGTCCCGTAAGGCGAAAGGAAGGGCATCTCGAGGGCATATGCGACAATATTCTGTACAAGTCAGATTAGGCAGGATGATCCGACACGGCACAGGGATGGCATATGATTGTGTGATTGCGTGAGCCCTACTCGCGTGGCTGCCTCGAGGCGTGCGATACTGATTCAAGCAGCCGCATATTTATCGTCCATGGTTGAGCGGGTCGTAGATATCGAGGTGGATCTGTCCTGCTCAACCAGCAACTGCCGCCGCTCTCGAATGGTGGTACGACCCCGACATGACGAGAATCAAGGCGTACCAGGCTCAGACCAGGCAGTGGGCTGAATAACCTGGGATATGACAAGCCAAGCAACTATTCACAAACATCGATAGCAGAGCATACCGAACATGGGAAGGCGTGCGACCTGTCGCATATGATGATGGAGATCCGCCGAAGTTGTTCACCGGAAGTCGGGTGGGTGCGCGAGAGAGGTTCTAGGCAAGAGTGGATACAGACAGCAAGTGGCCATGGCGGCGTTCACCGATATCATCGTCGTCAAGAAAAGGCTCCGGCGACATTTGGCCGGAAAGGCCAATAAACGGGGAAGGGCGGACGGGCTAAACCCAAAGCGTCTCGTACAGAGCAGTTTTACGCTTGTCGATCCTTCATCCCAGCTGGAGTACAGAATTTAGACCTCCAGGCAGGCGGGGAGGCTGTCAACCTGCTAGACTGCTTCTGGAAAACGCTCAACGTCGCTGCGTCGACGAAATGGGAACTCGCCTGTAGGCTCGCTCGCCTGTGGGCCGTCCGCGCTGTCTTTCATTTGCGACTCTTCGGAGGCTACCGCCTTTGGGTTCGTCGAGCGTACGCATGCAGACGGCGTAGATGAGCGAGGCCACCGCTGAAACGGCCAAAGTCGCTCACGGAGGTACATGGTCTGCGGTCATGGCATGGCTCGCGTGGCGGTGAATTCGAGTCTCCACGCACGTGCAGATGCAGCAGTTGTGCAGTTATGCAGGCGAGAGCCGTAGCGAATGCACGCCCGTCGAGGATAATTAGCACACATTACGAGACATCGTGGCAGTTCGCGCTGGTGGAGCAGGAATCGGAGGCTGACAGGGGGTCTCCGGTGAGTGGGAGCTAAAAAGGACGCCAGGGCAAAGAGGCGTGCGGCAAAGCCAGGCGGGTGGAGCCCATCGCCATCCTCCAATTGAGCCAATCGAGGCCGCAGGATGACTAAAGATGCATCGAGTCAAGCGTGTCTAATCAGCCTCACGAGCCTCAAGGAATGGCGGGAGGATTCAGGGATCGTGAATGTGGGGATGATGGCGCCGCTCAGCGATCAGGATGATTATTCGCGAGACATCATCACGACAGCTCGCAAATCAGTCAGCTTCTGGCTAGAGCGCAGGGAAATGAAACGGCCTGCGCCGGGGGGAGGAGATATTCTGCGACTGTCTGCTCGCATTCGTCTCGGTGCTCCGCCAATCACCGCCCAATGGTCCATGATATGTGCATGTAGCTACGCACCTACGCTCGCTTCTGCACGTGGATCCCGGCCACGATCTACAGCTACAGCACGCAGAACGGTCGAGGGCAGGTCGCGTTCGGTTTGCAGCTGCATGCTTTAACCGTGATGGGTGACGCAGGGCTGAGGCTGAAAGTGTGCTCCACGAGGCCTTGTTCGGCTGCACAATCTCTGCGGCAAGGATGCGTTGCGTTATACCGTACATCTGTCTGTACACCCGCTTGACAAGGAGGCTGTCCATCCATCGCACAGCTGCAGCCGAAGAAATCGTTATGGCGTAGCCCGGGCGTCGTTCTTGATCATCCTGCTCCCCGCCGGCCAGGCATGAGCCTCTGCTGGTGCTGAAGCAGGTGTCGTCCTCGAGGATGGAATGTGCCGGGACTAGTGCCGATTAGCCTTTACGCAAGCGATCAAAACCACGTCGTCTGTGAATCAAGTGGAGACGGCCGGCGGCCACGCTCACCGGCCTGCCTCTTCAAAGTGTGTACATCAGGACACGAGGGCTTGGCGGCCCGGTGGCAGCACAGGACTCGCGCAGTCACGCGGCAACTATGAATAGCCTGTCCGCGGTGAGCAGACAGACAGGCGCGCAACGACGTAGAGCGTGCTGCTGTGCCGCATACAGTGGCATCATGGTTGGTTTGGACTTTGTGGTAGCAATGACGTACGGCCGGAAGACGACCGATCAGATCGTCCGGCGTTAGAAATCACCAATTACTATGGCACGCAGACTTCGAGGCAGCGGCCAGTAGTACTGTACACCATCGCTGCGCCCGATGTCAGATTCGATCGGCCTGCTGCAACGTGACATGAGGTTAAGGTATACCTCGCGCCGCGAGACACAAAGCAGGTCCGTGGATTAGGCAAGCAGTGCGTACGGCGCGCGGTTTTGCTGTCCACGGTATAGTGCTCGGATGTTGGCCGCTCGCCGGGGCTGAAGCCAGCTGAAGCGTGAAGATCACCACAGCAAGGTTGACACCGCCGTGTATGTGTTCTGTGCTGTGCAGCTGCGGCGGAGACAGACATGAGACGAGATGAGCAGTGCAGCGCAGTCCCGATATTCCTGGTATTCGTAGCCACGATGCCGTCGGCCCCGGCACGCGATCGCAGACGACGGGGAGCGGGCGGTGGGTCGTGGCACGTTCAGGCATACAGTATACTCTATGATCTATCTACGGAAGCAGCATCCATCCATCTATCTATCGCCTTCAGATTAGCTAGCAGTGGTGGTGGAGGAGTCGGAGTATATCAGCCTGCGCTTGGACGCCAGGGCAGGAGACCAGGGCAAGGCTAGACGGCCGGCAGGCAGCGTGGCAGAGGGTGGGCCGTCGGCCAACTATGCCTGAGCGCGCCATCAAATGGTTGTCGTCAAACTCAAGGGTGGGCAGACTACAGCAATCGTCCTCTGACTCTGCACAACGCCCGAGCGTCCGCTGGCTGCACATAGGCAGGGCTAGGGAAGGCAGGGCAAGAGCGCCAGGGAGCCACCGTCGTCTGCGCGAAGCACAACCGCTTCGGCATGTTGGTCCGCACGCTGTCGAGATGAGGGCAGGGGTCTGCATCCTTCACCCTCCCCAGCGCCCAATCCGCTAGCACGCTCGCTGGTAGCATGTGTTGGTATGTGGGCGTACCTTATAACACACCCTCTGGCCCAAGGCGCAGGCTCGCTCATGCTGCTAAAAGCGATCAGAACTCTCTAACGCCGGCCCTTGCTCTCCATGCTTTGACACTACCTGCCTACCTCCGGCCCATCATCATCAACCTCTTTCGCTATATCATAGCACCGGCCCTCGTCTGTCCAGTCCCGAGTCTACCTCCGGTCTAGTCACTACTTCTTGTAAGACACCACCACCACCTCACTACCACTTGCCCCGTCGACACCACGCTCCACTTGCCCACTACGCCGCATCATTGCATGTGCCATGGACTCACCTCTCCGCCAGTCGTCGCCGCCGTCCAGCTACCGCTCGCGAACGGACAGCAGTCTGTCTATCCACTCCAAGTCAATCTACGCCGGTATCCGCAAGAGGAGCTCCTCGCCGTCTCACTTCTCGGCTGCACAAGCGGAAAGGATTCAGCAATCACTCAATCCTTACTCCACTCCGGACTTTCAGCCTAGCTCCCTCATCTCGTCTGGCCTTCAGTGGGTAACTCCCCAACACTCGCCGCAACCTCACCTCTTCCCGGACCAGACCGCAACCGAATCCTTCCCTCAGTGGGCTGCTCCAACTCCTCCCAGATCAGACTCAGGAGCACCTTCCCTGTCTATTGACGCCAGCAAAGAATCATCAACTTCTGGAACCAACTCAACGCAGTCATTCGACTTCGGCCCAACCACCTCAACCGCAGACATGAGGTAAGTGCCCCACGTGCAACGCTCGTGGGTGTCTCAGACAGCTAACGTTTACAGTTCACTCGGTTTCCTCCTGCCTTCGCAGTATGGCTCCAACAACCTCTACGAGTCCGAGTCTAACAGTGAGCAAATGTGTACCAATCCGATCGATGTAAGCGTGTACTGACAATCACAGATGGTGGCATGGACAATGCTTTCCCTCCCATGCGATCACATGCACCTTCAAGCGGACCTCCAGCTTTCTCACACGCAATCTCCTCGAGCCCTGCTCTTTACCAGAGCCGACCAGCACCTCCTCCTGCGAGGCGCTTAGATGGCCCTCCAGTAAGCAGTGCAGAATCATCGTACAGCTCAGGCTTCCCTCGCATTAGTAGCCCGTACGGTGCAGCTCCCAGTTCAGACTACTCTATGGCTTCATCACAAACGATCCCATCGATCAGCGGGTTGACACAGGGCCCGTTGTCCCCACCAATAAGCCACAACTCGTCCAGCATGATGGGACAATTCAACCAGAGCATTCCCAGGTTTGTCAAGCATTTTTCAACAGAAAGAAGGACCAAAGCTAATGGCATCTAGATACGATGGTGGCATGTACAGCCAGCCGATGGGCAGCGCACCTCCTGGAAGCCAGCTATACGCCTCAAGCCGAAGCCCAAGCTACCCAAGCCCTATGCATGGTGCTGGTGCCGGTGAGATGATGCCAAAGCCCAACGGAGGCAGCGACGCTGCCATGAGAGTCCTGAACCAGCGACCCAAGCCCCAGTGCTGGGAGCACGGTTGCAACGGACGCCAATTTTCGACATTCAGCAACTTATTGAGACACCAACGCGAAAAGTCCGGCACAGCATCAAAGTCCTACTGCCCAAGATGTGGTGCTGAATTCACACGAACTACGGCGCGCAACGGCCACCTGGCACATGACAAGTGCACCAAGACCCGCCGAGACTCTGAAGAACAATAATTCTTCGGAGAGCAGGGGCTGAGGCTCAAAAATTGACGATCACGACATGATTACCTGGAAGCATTTGGCCGCCAGCAGTATCTCTGTGGACGAATCCTTGGATCTGAGAGATACAGGAGCGTTGTCCGAAATGGGACGATTCATTAATCGTATACGCGACCAATCGGCAACGCCGAAATGTTTCGAAACATCGCGTGGCAGATCTTACAGCGGAGAGGGTGAGACATGAGCACGTGAATAGCTGGTTCACTTGTCTGTATGAACCACTGGGTGTCTCAAAAGGACAGCATGCACGACACAGGACAGCATTTGAAGATCCGTGCACGGGTGAAGCGCCGGTGTTGTTGCGCGGAGGAATGACACAGCACTTTTGGGTGAGAGCACGGCACTTCTCAGGGTATTCTGCGACTACAATCAATAGTCACTTACTCCACGGCACAACTTGCCCATGGGCCACTTCTGCACACAAGAGATGAGATCTGACCGTTTGGTGGTGTCTTTGCTTTCCACCGTGCGACTTAGCCGGACACGCAGAATATTGGCACAGGTGGATACATAGCGAAACGGTCTGACGGCCAAGGAGTGCTGTCTCGGTGCTTCCGAGCCCCCAAGCCCTTAGGGCCTAAACCGCTTATAGCCTCGCTTCAACCCAAATTCAATCTTCACCCTTGTGAGATAGGCCTTCCCTGAGGCAACAAGCAAGATTATGCTCAGATACTTTTTGCATTGCCGCTGTGATCCTTCTGTAACTTCCACTACTTGATAATAGTGCTTGCTGCTTTACCGCAATGGGGAACCGCTCAGCTTGATCGCCGTCCACCAACACCTTGCTCAACCGTGTAATCTATCTTGCGTGCACCAACGCCGGATTTCCACGTCACGTCCGTTTCATGCGAGCCCGCGGCGCTGTCACGCCCTGCTGCAGACGGCGGAGCCAAGGCATGCAGACAGTCAGCAAGTCACTCGCTAGCTGCCCGGGAACCAGGCATCACCGTAAGACGGCTTCAAGTTGCGCCGGCCCATGAGCCCACGAGCAGCAGGGGAGAGGCAGACGAGCGCGCTTCGCGTCTACGGCGGCTGACAAGTGTGGATCGGCAAGGTGCTTCGCCTCAGCGGATTTCTCATTGGCCCACTCGCTTTTTTGCCCGTTGGCTAGCTAGCCCTCACTCGCCATGCCGGCGGCCGACGTTAGCGACCGCTGCCCTTTGCTCGTTTGCCTTTCTGTCTCTCTGAGCCTTTTGCTCCTGCTTCGCCGTTAGAAAACATGGAAGATGCCGTGCAGCGAAAAGAAGTTTAAAAAAGAAAAGGAAGGCCAAGGATTGCGAGAGTTTGTGGGAAGATCTGCGAGCCTTGCTCATCATCGTCAAGCTGCGTGCCGGACATCCTTCTTGTGGCACGGAAAGTATCATGGTGTTGCATTTCGATCTGCTTGTCTGTCAAAAGGCTAAAGGCTAAATTTTTTTGCCATGCGCTCTTCTTCTGTTCTCCACGATATTTCCCTTCCTGCATGAGTCGCGTGTCAAATCTTTTTTGCGACTGCTCGCCTTCAGGCCTCGCTGCGCTGGTGGTTTACGCCGCACCCCTGCAGCTTCGAGCTAGGCGAGTGATCACAAGCAGTGCCGCAGTAGTTGACAGTGGGCCTGAGCGATTTCCTACAGGGTTTCGATCGCACGCGATTTATTGATGTTCCTAGCGGGAGAATTATCATCATCTCGTTTGTCCGTCGAGACCGCCGTCCGACCTCTGGCGAGATGCGTGGCAAAGCAGAGATGTGTGCGCGCGCGCAATCGGTATGCGTCTCCGTCCCATGCTCGTTAGTGCACAAGCACAGCAACGCCGCGCTCGTTCTCACACGATCTACCAAGGAAGAAGGAGTTTCGGAAGAAAGCGGCAGGAAGTTCCCCTGTGCCTTCAGGCCTTCTTCATCCTCAGGTGCTTCCTTTGAATCCATCTGCAATCCCTCAGCTGACGCTGTGCCGGCGCTAGCGAACTCCATTTCGTCTAAACAAGAGTGGTACGAACCGTACAAAAACTGCGTGTGCCATGCGCGGCGTGGCAGCGTTGTTTTCGTGAAAGTCTAATAACTCCGGACTGTCTATTTCCCATGATGACGCTTTTGACATCAATGTCAAAAAGGTAAGATCCGACCTCGCGCAAATTACCTATTTGGTCAGGCGTCTGTTTATTTCCGGGGCATGTGTTCGTGAATCGTGATAGGAGGCAAGGTGTGTGCCGGTGGCCGTTGTGAAGATGGCGCTCTGCGCTCATATGGATCACACTCCCAGGCTTCTTAGCGTAGGCGTTTCTCGCTTCGTGATACTCGCTTGTGGCGTCAACGGTCAGCCGCCGTTGCTTGGTACTTTACACTCCTTGAACGCGGCAGATGTCGGGACTTGATATCGGGGTTGTTTTGTCCCCGGCTTGAGAGTTTCCACGGGTGTAGATTAATGACCGATCACGTGATTGTTGCTTGACATGATCACATGATCGAAGCTATGACACAACTTCACCTCAGGGTATGACACAACTTCAGTTGGTGACGACGTTGGTATATTCCACCACAGTACAAGCAGCACAGTCTACGAACACTTATATTGTTGTCTTATTCTTGAACTGTCTCATAATGTTCTGCTCCGCTTGAACCCAGCAGCCTCCCGCTGTCAGAAGAAAAGTGCCACGTTTACGTATACTTACTCCTACACCTCAGCCACGATGTACCAGTCATTGACACAACGATTTCGGACCCACCACTCCCATACCAACTCCCGGTCATTAAAAGCAATAGAAGCAAAGCGGACAAAGAAAGTGTAATGAAGTGAGAGTTTCTGGTGACTGCGCAACTGTTTCATATCGGAAGAAAGACACCTGCTTGCTGTGGGCATAAAGCGGACATACTTGCAATACTTGCATTCATCACTGTACAATTCTGCATCGACACTCCTCCTCTAAGTGCTGAAGAAGCTACCAAGCCATCGGACTTGGCTGCAGGACGACATGGCCTCAATATTCACCTTCGAGCCGGACCCACCACGTGTGGCATCTCCATGGCACGATGTCGAAGTTGGGACGCCTACTTCCTCTACCCGTATACCACAGAACGTCATGACCAATGGGGAGTCGCGCTCTGGTACACCTGGCAACGAAACTGTGGCCGTGCGTTTGCAAGCCGAGCCTCAAGAAGGTCCTGTAGAGTACAAGCTGCATCTTCTGCTGAGGCCAAGGCGAAAGTTTAAGGCCAGTACCAGCGCGAATATCGTCGGAGGCTCCAGACGGGCTAAGCGTCCTGGTAGTACCAATGTACAAGCGGCTTCCGAATCTGCGACGGATGCTTCCGTCCCTGCGTCTACCTCAGCTGCATTGACAAAACAGGCGCGGCTACTCAGGTTAGAGCAACTCACGACGCAATTGCTCTGGCGTCTGCAACAGTCTTCTCCGCATCACACGTCCTCTGCTACGAACATCATTCTTCCCTCCCTTCCTGAGGCTCTACCAGAATTGCAAGCACCACAACAACCAGCGAAACTCCTGCATGGATTGGAAGAGAGCCAAGGTGCTCTCTATGAAATTGGTGTCTCTGACGATGGCACCCTTGTGGGGTTGACGGAGGATGAAATGGAGGAAAGTTTGAACAACCTTCGTGCCATGGCCGCTTGCCTTGGCTGCAAGATGGAAGTGCTGCGACGCGAGGTCGTTGGCGCATGCGAGTGGGTGGAGGATTCGGAGCGTGGAACCTCGCGTTCGGGCAACCTATGGGTTGCTGAAGCTTATGTGACTCCTTATCTGCCTCAAAGCACTCCGACCTTGGTCGAAGATCCGTCTCATACGACTGACGCGCCCACCATCATGCACGAGGGAAATGGTAATGTTCCAAGAGCTACGGAGCAGCTGCGTGTTACCATGACGGGACCAACAATGTCTGGAAAGTCTACCTTGCTAGGTACCCTCACAACTTCCACTCTCGACAATGGCCGAGGAAGCTCTCGATTGAGTATGCTCAAGCACCGGCATGAGATTACTTCAGGAATTACCAGCTCCGTCACGCAGGAGCTACTAGGCTACCAAGACTCCGGCAGCGATGTCCAAGTCGTCAACTACGCTACCGAGAATGTTGCCTCATGGATTGATGTGCATGCTGCAGCCGATGGTGGCCGTCTGGTCTTTGTGTCAGACTCCGCGGGCCACCCTCGATATCGACGAACTACTGTGAGAGGTCTCGTTGGATGGTCACCACATTGGACACTACTTTGCGTTCCGGCGGATGATGCCGAAGACAACACTTCGAGAACCACGACCCAGCAAGTGCCTTCGGCAACTGTACCGGATCTGGATCTTTCAGGCGCACAACTTGATTTATGCCTGAGACTTGGCTTACCATTGGTGGTAGTGATCACCAAATTGGATCTAGCATCCCGGAATGGTCTCAAAGGAACTCTCAGCAGAATCCTTGATACTTTGAAAGCCGCTGGCCGCAAACCTGCTATCGTACCAAGTGCTGCAGGAAGTGTCTCTGAAGAAGATTTGCGAACAATCACCAACGAAACTCTTGAGAAAGCGTATAACACGGCACTACCACTCCTGAACGACCCCACAGCAACGGTTCCCATTGTATTGACCAGCGCTCTTCAAGGCTCTGGCATCAGCAATTTGCACGCACTTCTGCATGAACTTCCGATCCCCACCGACCCTCAGATGAGTCACAGCTTCGCGTCAAGCATTTTCCACATCGAGGACATCTATACAAAGCCAGCCGATGTGGAAGGCGTGATCGTGTCTGGTCGATTACGATCGGGTCAGATCTCTGTCGGAGACACCGTGGTGCTCGGACCATTCTCCACCCATACCGACTACGAAGACTCTGAGGATTCGGACGAGCGTCCGTCAAGAAGGTCTTCTAGTCACTTGCCGTCGTCAAGGTCGTTCCCCGGCGCGCTACGTGACCTGCATTTGAACTCTTCACGATTTCAGTTGCCTGGCCAAGAGTGGAAGAGAGTCAAAGTCATAAGCATTCGCAACTTGCGTTTGCCAGTGGCGTCTTTACAGTCTGACCAGGTGGGAACTCTTGCGGTTGTGTTTGAAGAGGACGACAGACTACACATGTCCGCCTCCATCGCCACAGCTTTCGCCCGCATCAGGAAAGGAATGGTTCTGGCAGCTGTTCAACCAACTTCGACGCGCTCCTTCGTAGCCGAGTTCTCGAGGGAAGACCTTACATCGTTGGCGGTTGGCAATCATGTAGTAGTATACATTGCGAGTGTTCGTGCCTCGGCCAAGATCGTCTCGGCTCGTGTGCCAGACGAGACAGACTCGCGCAACACGAGTCCTGATGCAAAGGCGCAGAATTTCGCCGAGCAGCCTTTCAACTTTGACAACGAGAGCGACGGAGTAGCTACAGGTGACGGAACGAACGAGAGGGTCAGCATTGCAGGTGCGGTCACTGCTAAGAGTTTGCTTGTCACGCTACGCTTCGATTCTTCGAAAGAAATCGCACTTGTTGGCGATCGAGTCTTGATCATGCCAGGTGGTGGACCAGGTCTCTTGGGTGGACAAGAGAGGGGACAGAAAGGTGTTGCCGCATTGGATGGATTTGTTGGCAGGATCGTTGAGGTCAATGGTTGACAGTCTCTATGCTGTTGTATACAGTGCCCACAGCATTACACACATGGCGCATTTGCAGAGAGGTCTAGTCCGTATGTCGCCGTCATCTGTTGCACACGACCACACTGGTGTTCGACCTTGTTAGCTCGCTTGCTCCCAACAATTCTTATTATACTCAACCAGCTTCAATACCTGTTACCACCAGCATGAAATCAATACGAAGGAGTTCCTCCGATGCTGACGACCTCGCTTGCAGTCCCATGCACAACCATCGTATTCACGCATTTCACCTCTCTACTCCAAGAATAACCCGTAGCCGCAAGCGACATTTGACACTTTCAAAAGTAGGCAACAACATCAATTAAAGTAAGTTACACGGAACAGTCCCCCGACATCTCCACTTCCCGCCCTAAACCCTGTGCATCCGACCTTCCGCGGCCGTTCGCTCGCTCGCCTAATAGATTGCCCTCGATTGCGACGATATGCAATCCTGGATCTACACGAAAAAGAGGCGTCGTTCGCTTGCGCAGGATTGGGCGGGCTGGAACGCCAGCCCAGGCTTGCCTGCCGTTTTCCTGGCTCGCGGTCTTTGCGCAACGCATCTCGCGTGCGCGAAAGCGGAGCCCACGTTTCTGGGGAGGCATGATGACTCGCGGGGTTTGTGTACTTCTGCATTTGGACTTTGTCATTTTATGTATTTATGTATACATGTGAGCGGTACATGCTGTGCGCTTGTGCAGCCCGCGCGTGTGCGTGCGTTTGTGTTGGTTTTAGGCGAGTGTGCATGTCGCTTGGCTGGTCATGTGGTGTGTTGTTGATGCGGGTAAGCGAAGTGAAATCGGTGCTAGGAAGTAAACTCCGCCTCTTGCGCGGTTTGGTTTGCGAGGACATGATGCGGTAGTATTGTTGAGTGACATTATCATAGTATGGTCGGTGAGACTCATATTTGGAATTGGAGATTTGGAATCTCATGTATGCTACATCTGTGTCAGCTCTAAATCTCTTCGCTGAGGCTTCGTACTGCCAGTGCTGTCGACTGCGACTAGGTGCATGTGGTTTGCATGCCGCAGTTGCATAGATGGAGCAAAAGTAGCCGGATGCGATTCGGTCACTGTGATTATCGAGTCTTTGAAAGTGCTTCGCGCAAAAAAATACCTTTTCCACGCTATCTATGCTCGACACTCAACTCCATTGAACACATCAAACAAGCAAGAACAAAGCCTAAGGACACTCTTTCCCATCTTCATGTTCATGGTATCGCACACACAGACCTCTCCCAGTCCAGGGCTTGCACCCACCCACATCCTCCCCAAGCACCACTCGATCTCCACCACTCTTCCTGACACACCCTCCACAGAAAGCGCGATCACAGCCCACGCACTTATCATGACTGATACCAGGCTTAAGCACCTCTCTACAGCCTTCGCAGCCTTTTGTAGAATTCCAACTGCTCGGCCGCCAGGCTACCAGTGAGTGTCTGCTGAGGCCCTCGGCTCCTGGCCTCTTCAGCTTGACGACCAGCTCGCGCAAGAATTTAGCGTGCCACTCGTCCTTGTGCGTCTCGAGCAGTTTGTCCGTCTTCTTGTATGCGAAGAGGTCGAGGATCAGAGCTCTCAAAGGTGCAGAAGAGCGAATCTGCTCGTACAGAATGCGTGTGTCGCTGGGCGTGGGAACGGAGTTCGTGGCCTCGCTGAGCCGTGCGATGCTGCTTAGGATGTGATTGCTCAGTGGTGTAGTGAGCAGGCGATCACTGAGACCGTAGAGGTCGATGAGCAAGAAGTACTTGGGACTACCAGCATGGTTCCTCAAGTCGCCGTCCGAGGCCGCCTCAGCTTGGACAAGCTGCGTCCAGGGCGTAGGCGCGTGGAGCATCTGGTGATGATGATGCGGCGGGAGGTGTGGAACCTGGTATGCTGGGCCAGGGACCGTGAGCGACCCAGTGTATAGCCATTGCAAGAACCACTCGAAGATCTCTGGTTTTTCTTCTGGGAGTCGGACGGTTTGGTCGAGGCCTTCAGCGAAAGTTGAGTTGAGAGCTGCGGCGAAGAATGGGCTGGCAGATGTTAGGAGTTCTTTGTGTATAAGGTAGGTGAGAGCTGGACGAGCAGTATTCTTCTCGTCACCCACAACCACGGTGGCCATTGCGCTGAACGTGCGAAACGCGGTGCGAAGAGGGACTTTAGTGGGAGTGCGACCAGGGCGCGGGCGCGAGATGGGTGCCGGCGAGGGAGCACTACGGTGTGATGAGTCCGACACCGTTGATGGTGTTGGAGAAGGCTGCTCGGTGGCCGGGATGCCCTGTAAGGACATCGCCATTGCTGGTGTTACAGCAGGAGACCAGACGCCGGCGAAAGACCGTACGGGCTGGTTGTGAGGCGTAGCTGGATTAGGAGGAAGGTTGCGGCACCAAACAGGCTCTTCTGGCGGATCCAGTGTGACTGATGGTAAGTTTGTTGGGCGTTAATCGTCGCAGTAGGATATTTTGGCAGTCAAACTTCGCAGCTACTCAAGTGAGAGGCAAGAGTAAGGGAGTGATTAGTGCAATCGAGAAAATGTGATAGAGAACTTCAGCAGAGGGAGTTCGCCGAAGCAACTTACGAAAAGGACGCAGCATCTCGTCGGCCGGTTACGGTCATGCCATGTCGTTTGCCATTCAGTGCTGTAGCGGCGCGTGGACAGTGTGTGTCTTTGTTGCAAGCGGCCAAACACGTACAAGCACAGCCGAAAGCGGTAGACATGTGCAAACTGCGGCGGGAGTACAGTACAACATCATCTGATTCGACATTGAGATGACGACAGGCCGCGCATACCTTGTATATTAGTTCTTATATTCACTGAACTGCAAATATACCACTTTGTAATTGACGACATACATCGGACGTAGGTGTGTTAGCATTCGCCATACTCTGTGAGGCTGCGGTACGTGGCGTTTGTGGAATGCATGGCGCTCAGGGAGATTGCATTCCAGTGCAGACAATGGACAATACCCGGAGCTCCGCGTTCACCTGCGCATGTGCCTACGGCGGACACTCTACTATTTTTACTTTTAGCAAATGATGGCCTTGGATCTAGCCTCAAAGTGGGCTGACACAGGAGCTTCACAGACGAAGTTTATCTGTAAGACGAGCAAGACTGCTTCATTACCTGTCGTGGTCGGTCAGATTCAAAGCATGTTTCTTTTAAGCCGGAAAGGAAAAGTCCATCAATTGTTTGCTTTCGCTATTTGAAGAGTAACTGCAAGTCCCAGCAGCTCGGTAATCCAGTCTCGTCAATTGTTTGTTTGTTTTCGCTGTTTGAAGTGCAATTGCCAGTTCCAGCAGTTCAGTATTCAAGCCCCATCAATTGTTTTCTTTCCCGCTGTTTGAAAAGCAACTGTCAGTCCCAGGGGCTCGGTATTTCAGTTTGTGCGAGAACGTATCGCCAAAAATTCCAGAAACCGCTGAGCCAATTCAATCTGTGTGTTCCTTTTGCACTCCCGCAAACGATCGCCTGGTAATCAAAGTGTCGTTTCCTCATTTTACCAGTCGAATAGCGCTCAGGATTCATGTTAACCTGCTCTGTGTGAAGTAAGTATGGGGTTCTCAATGATTGTGTTAAACGCGATTTGGCAGTTTGGCAGTTTGGCAGTTTGGCAGTGATGGCAGTGATGGCAGTGATGGAGGAAGAGAGCGTACTCTCGTTGCACTTCCGCAAATGATCATCGGGTGATCAAACGGAGTTCTTGCTGACCTGTGTTAAGTAAGCTCGTATGTGTTCCCAAAAGTTGTATTAACGCGATTTTGGCAATTATGGAGGAGCAGAGCATACCCTCGTTGTACTTTAGTTAGCTGATCATCAGTTGGCTGAACAAGGTGTCCCTTGCTCAATCAGCGTGTGTAATGGGAACCGCAAAGGCTGCAACGGGTGCAACCTCATGGCCCCTGTTCATCTTAACCTCTCCTGTTTTAAAGTAAGCTCGTATGGATTCACAATAAATGTATTGACACGATTTGGCAGTTATGGCGGTGTGGAGCAAAGCAAAGGAAAGGAGAGGAGAGGAGAGGAAAGTCATAGCGAGGGAAGAAAATGGTCATGTGATGGAAAGAGGTATTTGGTTATCGTACAATCATCCCCTGGGCAAGATCAACGTGGCATGGCGGCGTTGGAGTTCTTGCTCGACTCACCCAATCTGGAGTACAGCATGTAGAGTGCCATCTGGTTGCACTCCTGGGTACCAGTGATGGTAACCAGACGCTCATTGTTGTTGTCCTGCGGTTCGTTAATCTTGATGACGCTGCCACTGAGCTGGCGTATCTCGTTGATCTTGGCACCACCCTTGCCGATGATTGCTCCCACCATGTCGTTGGGAATGAAGATCTGCTGAGTGATGGGCTGTCCTGGGAACGCGGCGCCTCCCTGAACCGGCTGCTGTGGCGCAGCGGGACCGGGCTGGGCAGGGCCTGCGTGGCCGTAGGGCTGTGGCTGCTGCGGACCGGCGCCAACGTAAGGCGTACGAGGAGAGCCAGCACCGTAGCCCATCTGTCCCTGAGGGTGCTGCATCGGAGCCTGGCCCTGCTGGTAGGGCATGGCGTACTGTGGCGCGGGAGTGCGTCCGGGCTGGCCTCCCTGTCTGCCGCGGTACTGATCGGGGTGGCCCATCTGGCCGCCGGCGTGCTGGGGAACGTAGGGGACGACTTGCATGCCACCAGGGACAACGCCCTGAGGGCCACCGTGACGGACGGCATACGCTGAAGCAGCTGGGCCGCCGAAGCGCTCGGTCAACTGCTCGACCAGCGTGCTACCAACGTAGTAAGTGGCGATGTGGACAGCGTCAGCAACTCCAAGGACCACGAGCGAACGCTCCGTGGAGAGAGGCAGGCAAGACTCCGAGGCGTTGAGGCGCGCGCCAGAAGCCTCCTGGATCTCGCGGATCCTCACACCCTGCTTTCCGATGATGGAGCCGATCAAGATGTGGGGGATGAGCAAGCGAAGTGGGTAGGTCTTGGACTGTGGCGTGGAAGGCTGCTCGAGCGGCTCTTGGTTGAGTGTGCGAATGATGAGACCGAAAGCCTGGGAGTGATTAGTCAAGTGAAATGCAAGATGTGCGAATGAGTGAAATCACATACCTTGGCCACGGCATCGACCAGACCGCTGACTGTGAGGATGCGCTCGACGGCGCCTCTGGAATACTCGCTGACAGTGCACTTGGCGCCAGCCATGCGGCGAATCTGGCTGACATTCTCACCACCCTTGCCAATGACAGTCGCAGCCTCGGCGCTTGAAATGATGGCGCGCACGTGGAGCCAGCCAGTCTCGTCGCGCGACTCGTGATGCGGCGGGTGTGAAGAAGCGTGGTTGTCCTCGGTAGCACTGGTGGACTGGACTGGCTTGGTCTCGAGGATCTGGTTTGTCGCAGCAGTTCCGTTGGCTGACACAGGCGCATCGGGGACGACAGTGTCGCCCTGCTTGTCAGTGGTTTCGGCGCTGGGAAGATCCGCGGTGTCCTCGGAAGTCTTGGTCACTGGCTTCTCATCCTTTGCGTCTTCGTTGTTGGCCTCATCTTCAGCTTTCGCGTCCACGGGCGCATCGACCTCTGCGACGCCTTCGTCTCTGATGACCTTGTCGAGCGCCGGGCGCTTGGCGTCCGGACCATCAGTAGGGCCGGAGGGTGAAGAAGGCTCCTCGAGGGGGCGCTTCTGAGATGGGACCGAAGTCTCTTGAGGAGTCTGCGGCTCGGCCATTGCTGTAGCTGTAGCTGTCGAAGTAAAGTGGGGATGTAGTGATCTTAAAAAAGCTGCCTCTTTCAAAGGGCTGCTTATATTGAATGCCTATGCGTCTTGACTTGCACGCGGACAGGCGGTGATTGCCAAGGAAATCGTGGTATGATGGCGGACAGGTGGGGCAGGAGGGTGTCGTGTTGGTAGGTGGTGAAGGAGGTGAGGAGGAGCAAAGCTGGAGGAGGAGGATGCTCGAGAGTGGTGGTGGAGTGGTGGTGGTGTGCGTGTGCAGTGAGCGATGGACAAGTAGGTGGTGGGTGCGTGCTTGCGCGCGCGTGTGAGAGGTCGCGGTGTAGCGTGAAGGCAGGGTGTCGCTGAAGCAAGTAAAATCCGCGTGTCCCAGCTCTTTGCGTACTTAGCCTGCGCGTGTTCGCGACAAGTACCAGCGGGATATTGCTGGGTGAGCGATGGATTGGCCGTGGACAAGGAGTTTGTTGTCACAGCGGTGCGCGCGCGCGGAAGGGGTGTTGCTGTTGCTCTCGTGCTGCAAGCAAGCAGCAAGCAAGGTCGATTCCGAGCTCCCTTAGCGCACGCGGCAGGGACGGCCCGCGCATCTCACGTGACTGGTACTTGGCATCGGGTCATGCGGGCATCATCATCATCGATGAAGGAGACAATTGAAGTAGGTAATTATATTTATATTGTTATATGCTAGTTGACTTGTAATTCGTCACCTGGAGACCTCTGAATATCTATACGCTCAATACAACCGTTGCTCCTCTACAAACATGTCACAGGCTAGTCTTCTTGGCCTTCCACCTTCACTGCGGAACCGGATCTACGACAACCTCCTTATGGACGCTACATTCAGACTGCCTGATATGCTAAGCTATGAGGAGACATGTGATCCATATGAACATCTCCCTGCAAGTGGCAAAGGAGTCCGCAATGTCTGGGCTTATTTGGAGATCTGCCGAACCATGCGAGACGAGATCAAGCCGCTTTTCTTCTCAGAAACAGCGTTCATGGTCGATGAAACTACCTGGCACTTTGACGGCTGGCTAGAGACAATCGGCCCTGAAGCCATTGGCCAGTTGAGAAAGGTGACCATCAGATGTGAAGGGTGCTGCAGAGAGTCAGTTCATCACATGGGCCTGTCTTGGTCCGAGTTTCTCTGACAAAAGCAGGCAACCCAGCATTTTAGACGAAGACACAGAAATCGAACGAGGTGAAGCCAGATGTGAACGCATAATAAGCATTGATCGATCGAAATACAAATCCTGGACCAAATCGAAGCCATGGGCACCAAGTGTAACAAGTACTGCGGAGTTCACAATCCCATCTGCTGGGCCAGGACCGAGGAGTATTTCAAAGAAGCTCTGGCTGATCTGCTCAAGGAAGGGAGGCCACGGAAGCTGACTTTGGAGGGAATGACTCACATAAGAGAGAGTATTAGCGAGAACAACAGTCGCTTTGCTTAGGGGCAGCACGCCCTACTCGGCAGGCTTTCGGGCGCATCCACCAGCAACATCTTGCGTCAATGATGAAGTTACAAAGGCCCTCGGCCTTTGACTCGCCATTCAGATGCAAACCCTGTACTAGCCTCTCAGCGGTAGGGCGCGTAGTACAAACTTCGAAGCTAGACTACAAGCGGGCGGGCGCCATCAGTGATGTAGGAGACGACTGAACGTCTGTAACGTTATCCTTGTATATTAATCGAAATTCACTGGAGTTCAAAACCTGGATACCTCTGGATTTATAAGATCGATACTGCCATTGCTTCTCTCAATCATCTTCATCGCTCAGATAATTACTGCTCCCATTCTCGCTACCCTCATCATCAACATCGCCACTTTGGTCCTCGTCTTCGTTGCCCTGGTACTCTGTCTCGTCCGGCTCGCTTTGATGGTCGTCCACAATGTTCAGGTACTCTCGCAAGCTACAGGGAATGACACGGTCGAATTTCCATTGCTCCAGCAGACCATCATCATCGAAAGGAAGCTCGAACCAGTCGTCGCCGAGAATCTCAACAACAGCCTGGATGATGTCGCCGCTGGTCAGAGCAGCTTTGCCACGCATGTTAGCCATTGGCTCGGCGTGGTCCTTGAATACGCACCACGCCAGCCAATTCGCAATCTGGGCGGAAAGGGAAACCAGACTGCGCTCAGCTGTCTCAATCATCACCTCGATGTCTGGTCGTATGTTTGTGTGGACGCCGAACGCATCCTCACGCCAGACGAGCCTGCCATCGCCGCCCTTTCCCGTGAAAGCTAGACATTGGTCCAGCCGAGCCCGCTCTCTCTCGATCTGGTTCGCATAGCCTCGACCCATCCAGTGCTGCCAGAAGATCAACTCTCCCGTGCTGAAAGCAGCACCGCCGTCCTCGATAAGCTTCTGCTTCACCATTTTCCCGACCCACGAATTGAAGTCGAGCTTGGTTGGCAAGTAGCTACGGATCATCGAAAAGAAACACAACTTCGCTTGTGGAACAAACTCAAGATCTCCAAGCTCATGGGTGAGATCCTCGAGAGCCAGCTCTCTGTCACATCTCCTTGAGTGAATATTGACTAGCCACTGCGTTATAAAGTCCCGAAACGGCCCTGTGGCTTCGGGCTGGAGTGAGGGGCGGTCCGCACGGCGTGGCATGAAGGCTTTGAAGATTTCGTCGTACGCGTAGTTGATCGAGCGCCTCACGCCGCGACCGATGAGGACACCGCTGTGCTGCAGGACGTTCATGTCGTAGTGAACCTCTCCCACCTCTTGGGTTTCGTGGGCGAGGAAGTCATTGTCGATAGGCAGATTGTTCCGTGCGGCTGTTACGATGTCGGCGTCTGGAGCTAGGTCTGCGTTTGGGTCGTTGACTCTAGCAAGGTTGTGCATCACCTTCTCGGCGTACCCTACCGGAGGGAGCTTTTGGTTATTGCACATGGTTGCTTTTTGCTGGTTGGGCTAGATTGAAGTCGGCCTGTAACTGTGGCTCTCAATGGTCTGTTGTCTAATGGCTCTGGTTAGGCGGTCGATAACAGAACGAATTGCTTTGAGCATTGGCTTACGAGACCTTTTTGCTAACACATCAATGATGAAGCTCTCGAGGGACGACGCTCGACAATGCAATTGTTCGCCTTTGTCTTGATCTCATTCTAAAGCACCGTCATTTGTTCATGCATCGCTGCTCCATTGCCATGCGACCGCTCTGAACTTCACTGTCAGAACAAAGAGTTTGTTCGCGGTGTCATTCATCGTTGGACACTATGGCGGGAATGGCTACCTTGTGCTGGCGACGCGCAGACGATGCACCGCTGACGATCGTAAGCAGGGGGAGGTGATGCCTTGTGGTCTGCTACACATCATCCAACGAGCTCCGGACAACATCCAAAAAGTACGAGAAAAGCCAATTGAATCTAATGCCTCGACTGAGAGTTGTCTGTACCAGCAGACAGAGGTCCGCATGCCCTCCTAGCTCGCTCTCACACTGGGCATCCACCGCCTCTTTCCAATACCATTGTGCATGAGCATAATTGCGTTGTACGCGTTCTTTCAACGACTTCGACCAGAGTTCTGAGAATTGTATATCATGGCACCCAACGATTTGCCATCTCTGATATTTCCTTTCGATCACACAACACCACTACACAACAAATCGTCTCTAACATTTTTCTTCGATCAAACAACACCAACCCGCCTACAAATCTATCAACATGGCGCGATCCACCGGAGCATCCACCAGCATCTTCGTGGTGGACCACACCAACCCGGGGCCCCGCCCTCTCAATCGCGCCGACACCACCGATGATGCACAGTTTCTAGTTGGAGCTCTCCTTCACAAGCGTAGACATCGCGGTGTCACGCAGTACTTTGTCTCTTGGAAGGGGGATTGGTCCGCGGCGGAAAAGACTTCGTGGGTCGATGAAGACGACATCAGCGAATACATCATTCGTGACTTCAAGGCAAGCGGTATCATCTTGCCGCCGACTTTAGACTCGACCGCCCATCAATGGAAACCCGCATCTTCGGTCTACGATGACGAGGACGAGATGGACCTCTCCAGCGACGACGGGTCCGACGACTCGGGAAGTGAGTACGACCCGGACGATGACGAGGACGATGACGAGATAGACCTGGACATGGACGACAACACTGACAAGCCGGCCAGAAAAAGGCTGCCGAAGAACAGCAGTGTCAAATCCGATCATCCGGCTTCCGTTTCCGAGCAGCATGACCACCGCTCTCGGTCTCCATCTCCTGTGCCCGCTACCCAAGTGGAGAAAATCGACGAGGTGCACAGACGTGCACAGTTGGGTGCGGCGATGGAGGCTCGGGCTAAAGCTGACCTGGAGGCGCTGGACGCCTCATGGAAGGCTCACGGAGGCACGACGCTCACCTTCAGACAGAGCCTGGCCCCGATGCAACCGACTATCCAGCAGCCCAGTCAGGCTCCCACTGCGAGCCAAACTGGGTTCATTTTCGACCCCATGCTGAACACCCTCCCGCTTCCTGTCGAGACTTTCAGGCAAGGTCCGGCCATGATGCAGCCGGTTTTCGCGCAGCCCGACTAAACCCCCATGGTAAGCCCAACTGATTTCGCTTTCGATCCTATGCTGCTCACTGAGGAAGATGCGTACACCGCATTATTCCTCGACTTCAAGGCCACTGGCGGGAATCACTACAGTGATTCTGAGGAGGATGCAGAGGGATCGGTGATCTCTGAGGGCGAACAAGCCCGTTACGACGCGATGTCGCCTTGGCCTCGCATGTAAATGTTTTCCTTTCTGTTAAACAGAGTTAGGCGTTCACTGAATACTGTTTTTAGCTTGCAAATTGAACTTTTGGTTTTGCTTTACATTTCTCCGTACATTCATTTCTTTCTGCTTTATGTCATGTATACCCACTACCTACTGGTGGCATTGAAACAATGTTTTTTAAACGATCGAAGTGCGTATCGGATTTCTCGGTGAGTTGACCAATTCTTGAGCTACCCACTAACATGCCACTGATGAAAATGTTTTAGGTGCCTCCAAGATGGCAAACGATACATTCATACACTTCCATGACTTATCAAAGCTTAGAGAATAAATGTAAAGCAATGAGACAATGTTGCTGCAATGCTTGTCCTCGCTGACCGGCTCGCCTTTACTGTCCTCACCTCCCAAACCTTAATTCGCTATGCCTTGCACCTCATTGGCGAACAGACCAAGGTCAATTACAGAAACGGATTAAACTGAGGACAAGAGGACTGGGGGCAAGAGGAAAGCAGCAAAGTTGCAGTACTATATAAGTATCCGTTGTCGTGTTCACCATGCCGCACCTCTCAGAAATCACCACGTTCTTCCTAACCGTAGACAAACGAATATTATCTCAACACACCAGATTATCCATACCTACAACACAAGGCAACCATGGAGACGAACGAGCCTAAGCTTGCTTATCAGCGAGGATCTGAGGTGAATCGCAATGCGTTCGACACGACGATCCATCAGATCCGCAACGATCTCAAAAGAAAATACATGACAACTACTCCCGCCAACACTACCATTGAGGAGCATAAATACAACGACACTCATCAACGGTGGACTGAACCTCTACTGAAAAAACACAAGGTCGACCATGCAGTCGAGCAAGAAGTAGAGGAGGAAGAGACCCGGGAAGCAACTTTAAGTCTTCCAACCTTCTCTCTTGCACACCAGGGTCGCTTCTCCAGACAATCGGGTATTCCATTCTTCACCGCTGAGATGGACCACGATGCGACTCTCACAGCCATTACGCGAGAGGAAGATGGTGTGTTCGTCTGCCGCATCAACATCTGGATAAAGAATACGAACGAGTCTTGCACTGGGTTCTGCAGAATCCCGATTACGGAGATGGACAGTGCTGTGGCAGAGTACTATCGAAAGCGCCCGGAATGGATGAAGGATGTCGAGCTCAATCCTGTTTCCGGTAAGGTTCGTCTGGGTAGAGTGGCGGGCGAGGATTACAGTCCAGGCACATATACGTGCCAGGCGGAGTTCGGCGATTTCGAAGCAGTCAATCCTTGGGAGGCAGAGGTGTACGTGCCGAAGAAGCATGTACCGGATTACAAACTCGTCGACTGGGAGGGTGAGCAGAATGCTGTCGCTTCAATCGAAACCAGCGGTAAGGAATCCGAAATGAACGAATAGGAACCTGCACGGCGACACACTGTGGAGTTCTCCCGCTACATCGAAACCGATCGGGAGCAAATGTCCGTCACATTCTGGTCAGCCGACGGCGAGTACTATTGCGTGAGACCAGAGGCGCAGATACTAGCATATGATGATGACGGCCCACTAATCTACCTGGAATTCCGGTTGCGGCAATGCGAAGCATCTTGGTGGCATTTTCACGGACGTATGGACCGGGGCCTCACGCATGGTCGCTTCGACATCTCATCATCGCCGGTCCCAAATATAGAGTCCAATGCACATTTCGGTATGGGTTGGATGGATCGATCCATTGGATCAGATACAGAACGGAAGATTCGAGAGCTGCGGGAACGGATCCAAAGCAGCAGGGTGGACTCTAAAGAGCAGTGCTTGGAGCGACAGAGGGCCGTTTCGTCGCCACGTAGCAGCGAGGGGAGACTCGGGGAGGAGCGTTAAGTACCATAAAGGGACCTAAAACCATACAAATGAGATCGAAGCTCCTCTGCATATATATCTCAGTCAAATGTGTTCAACAATTCATGACAACCCTGATATCGTGTAGTCGTGCTATGTCATCTTCGAGTGATTCGCCAAAACTCGAGCGCGGTGATGGCCTTACCATATTGTTAAACTACCCAGATCATGCTCTCTGTATTGCGTATGTTGTCGTAGCTATGATGAAAACGTTTCATGCGATGTATGTTGCGTGGTAGAAGATGTATGTTTGTTTTGGCGTCCAAAGCAACCCCTCAAGCTCTTTCCCTCGCGATGTCATCATGCATGCGACAGCAGCAATGATCGACATCCCAAATATATGTCCACGCGGCGTAGAGATACCCATACCGTAACGTCAATATTCATCGGTGATATAATCCACAAAATTTTGCAAAGACAGAATCTCAAGCCCATTAATCATGTCGACAGGTGACTCGATGGACGAACTCCGACGTGTCATCAGAACGTGTCCAGTCATCGATAACCACGGACACAACCTTCTCCGGCCTCATGGGCTAAGATCAAGCGACTTTTTGACAATCACATCCGAAGCTACTGGAGAAGCTCTGCGTGACACTCCCACGACACTGGCCCACCTGCGAGCAGCGAAGCAGTTACGAAAGCTCTACGAACTGCCTGTCGAGGCGGATTGGAATGCGATCCTGGACGCACGAAATCGTCTCTTGTACGAGGACCCAGATAGCTTGACTCGAAAGTGCTTGAAAGGCACACAGACGATTCTCATCGACGACGGGATCGGTAGTGCGGACGACTTCGAACCGTATCAATGGCACAGCCAGTACACGCTGTCTCCATGCAAACGCATCGTGCGCATCGAAGCCGTGGCGGCTTCGATTCTGGCGTCCCTACACCAACAGTGGAAGCTACCAGTCGGGATCTCTATAGCCGACGAAGAGGCTTGTTCGCTTGCCTGGGTGAAGTTCATCACCGCTTTCGAGCAAGCGATCGTACAAGCCATTGAGGACGATGAAGTTGTCGGCTTCAAAAGCGTGATCTGTTATCGATCAGGGCTCAGTGTCAAAGTGGGCCACGATATCGAAGTCACCGAAGCAGGTCTGAAGAGTTTCATGGAAGAGTTCCTGCCGATTTGTGAATCGAAGTCTTTCCGTGTGGAAACCAAAGGCATGAACGACGCACTGGTGATCAGCGCATGTAAGCTCATTGCCGCCGGGTTCACCGCGAAAGGCAGAGCGAAGCCATTACAATTCCACACTGGCCTCGGAGACAACGACATATCACTACTGGACTCCAATCCGGGCTGCTTGCAGCCGCTCGTCGCAGCGTTCCCAACAGTGCCGGTGGTCTTGCTGCACTCGTCATATCCTTACACCCAAGAGGCTGGCTACCTCGCGACTGTCTACCACAATGTATATCTGGACATCGGTGAGGTCTTCCCTATGGTGTCTCGCAGTGGCCAAGAAACAATCGTGCGTCAAGCTTTGGAGCTCACCCCAATGTCCAAAGTTCTCTGGAGTACAGACGGGCACCTTCAAGCGGAAACCTATTGGCTGGCGAACGTTCAAGGTCGAGAAGCTTTGGAGAAGATCTTCACCGAGATGGTGGTGGAGGAGGACTTGACCGTTGATCAAGCGATTCATGCTGTTGAAGACATTCTGTTTCACAACTCGAACAAGCTGTACGACCTCCGCCTACAGCCTCCAGTATACTCGCGAGAGGAGCATGCCCCTTCAAGATATGTACGTAAGCCCCAGCATCGAACTCTGAGTTGACTCGTGGCACGTTGTAGCAGACTGTAAAGGTGGACCTGAAATGACCACTAAACATTGAAGTTCTTAGGCACCAGGCACACAACTCCGCATGGAAGCAAATCGCCCAGGCACCCCAACACTTGATGGGTTTCAATACGTCTTTGTGCAATGGATCGATTGGATGGGCACACTGCGCAACCGATGCGTACCCTCTCGTCGTATCTCGGCGGCACACAATGGGTCACACCATATATCAGCTCAAGAACATGAGCCATCCCAGGGTAACAGTTTCCGCATCGGGATCTCTCGAGGCAATCTAGGTACACTGCAAAACGATACCTCGAGTCCTGTATGTCATCCTATCGGGCAGATATACGTCAGACCGGACCTGCGCACGCTGAGGCGGATGCACCCGGGCAATCACATGCTCCCAGGCCAAAGTGGCACGCTGATGGCAAGCTTCGAGGAGGAAGATGGCACAGCGGTTAAACTCTGCCCGAGGAGTCTGCTTTCCGAAGTTGTCAGCTCGCTACAAACAGGATTCAACTTGAATTTCCTGGTCGGGTTCGAAATCGAGATAACATTCTGTCGGCGTTTAGAGGAAAACTCTGAGAATCCGTTCGAGCCACTCGATGCCCATGCATGGAGCACATTCACCGACCGGCAATACACAGACTCGTTTCCACTCATCATGGCTATGGCCAATGCCTTGGATGACATTGGCATTCAGATCGAGCAAACACATTCGGAGGCAGGCGCTGGGCAATATGAGTTCGTCCTGCCTCCGTTACCACCAATCGAAGCAGTAGACGCACTTGTTCAAGCAAGACAATGTATCCAGCATGTGGGTGCAACGAATGGTATGCGTGCCACCTGCCACGCCCAGCCTTTCCCAGGCCTTGGAACGGCTTGTCACGCGAACATATCGTTCCACGACACAAATAGGAACGAGAATCTCGAGAATCAGCAGACGCACTTCATGGCTTTTGTATTGGGTCATCTTCCTGGTTTGTGCGCATTCACCATGCCGCAAGCTGCCAGCTACGCCAGAGTCGCTGACGATAGCTGGACATCGGGTTCGTGGGTTACGTGGGGAACACAGAATCGCGAGACACCTCTCAGGAGGACCGCGGCGGCAGATGGCTCGACTGCTAGATGGGAGGTTAGATGCTTGGACGGCATGGGGAACATGTACCTTGCTTTGTATGTGATCCTGCGTGCAGGCTTGCAAGGACTTGTAGATGGTACAGAGATGGACTTGCACGACTGTCAAAGTAAGTGTCGGTCACGCCCTGGCACTGCCGGCAGACTCTTAGCTGACTATGTTATAGGCAATCCATCCCGTCTCTCTGAAGCTGAGAGATCGGACCTGGGTATTAGCAAAAGGCTGCCCAAGACGATCGAGGAAAGCTTGGGAGGCATCGAGGGAGACAACGCATTGCGAGAGGCCCTTGGTGATGAAGTTGTAGGGCACTATGTGGCCATGAAAAAAGCAGAGCAGGAAATGCTCAATGAGATGCCGGAGAGTAAGAGACGCGTGTGGCTCATGGAGAGATACTGATAGCTGGTCGTTTTGCATAAATGAAAGCCGGCTTGGCTCGATGGACCAGCGTACCACACGCATGTCAAGTGATTGCTGCATTGTAGTCCTATGTGTAGGTTACAATATATCAGCTCTATCGTGTCATACAGCATGTGGCCATTTGTTAGGTATTCACGCAAGGCTGTGACTTCGGTAGGCGTGCTAGTACGAAATAGCCTGTGCTGGTCTCCCCTGCTGCCTCCTGGCGCGGGACCAGGCTATGTTGTTGGTATATATTTGAACATCTCCCAAAACAGGTCTCCTTTCATCCCGTGCCCAGTGGCTGAGCGCGTGTGATATGCTGATCTTGATCGCTATGATGACAACGTGAAGGTGCGGGGTCGAGGTCGAGGACGGCGCCGACCTGCGAAGAAAGAGAGACATTTGGAAAGGCTGAAGAGCAGCTCCTTTGCCGAAACCGCACTGTATTTGTACCTTGCTTCACACCACTTCCAGGGATTGCTCAATTAGTCGATAGAATTCTGAAGCTCCTTCCAAGTTTCACCGTTCCGCCTCGAGTCGCACAAGGCGATCGCAAAATCCAGACCGCGGCTTGAAGCTTCGAGTGGAGCACAAGAGCTGCTCCCGCATTTGCAACACCCTCTATGGCGGCATCCGCAGCAACAATGGTCGAACAACATGCAGAGCCGCTTACGCCGAGCGAGGCTTTCTTCAAGCACTTCCAGCAGGAAGCTGTCTGTGAGCTTTTTTGGAACCCCCATATCATGATATTGACAGTGCTCATCTGACCTCCGTCATAGCCATACAAGATGAAATAGCAAAGATTGGAGATCTTGCCAGCTCTGGAGGAGAGCGCGCAGATGCTGTCGACCACTGCCTGGCCGGCATTGCACGGCTGTTAAACGAAGTGAAGGATGTCTCCTCATCCATCCCTGCCTACGACAAAAGGACGTATTCGGACGCCATCAAGGGTCTTTCGACCAAACTGCAAGATGCCCGAGCAAAGGTTGCTCCCAGACAGAAATTCGCATTCAAGTCTGCATTCACGACAAAGAAGAATGAATCCGCTATCAGTCTCAACGACGCTGCGGTGCTAGCAGACCAAAAGCGCCGCGACGCCCCTGGCTACGCCTCAGACATATCTGGCGCCTCGAGCTTTGTCACAACACCGTATGAGACCGAGTCACCTGCGACAGAGCAAGCAACCGATAGCAACACGGCTGCAGATGTACCCCGTTCCGGAGATACACAGCAAGCTTCTTCCGCGCAAGCCGCTCGCCTCCGTATGTCATTCTCGCAAAGCACTTCGGTGAGCATCAACAACCATGCGAACCAACACATCATTCTTCCAGCCTCTGCTGCACATGCCACTAGCTCCGGCACGCTCTCAAACCTCCAAAGCTGTATCGTGGACATGTCTTCTCCGACTACACTGGGCCAGCCTTTCGCCACCCTTACACTGAAAAACATCGACCGCAGCTTGATTATCTGCGGTCACGTGAGCGGCGCGGCACACTTGACGAACATCACGAACTCGATTATAGTAGTAGCAAGCAGACAGTTCCGGATGCACGAAAGTAAAACCTGCGATATTTACTTGCACGCTGCAGGCCGACCGATCATCGAAGACTGTATCAGCGTGCAATTTGCACCGTTACCCGAGTTCTATCTCAAGAATGCCGATCGCGAGGTCACGAACCAGTGGAAGGAAGTGGATGATTTCAAGTGGTTGCGGGCAGAGGCAAGTCCCAATTGGACGGTTTTGGATGAGTCCAAGCGGGTCTCGGAGGGCGTGTGGCGAGACGTCGTGCCTGGAGGCCCCGGTATGGGAGCTGAAGATGTATTGAAGGCAGTCGGAGTGCTGCAGTGATTCGGCCTTGGGATTTTCTGCATCATTTGGTTGGCGTTTGTGGAAGGAAACCGGGTTCCAGAAGCTTTTGGCTGTGTTGAGTTTCGCTTATGTATTAGTCTGGAAACCCATCACAACAAACGCATTCCGTGAGCCAGAATTACGTGCTTTAGTCAATGCCACCTTCGGCTGGTTCTGTCCGTCTGAAGCGCGAGCACCTGAGTGTCAACATATGAATGAACATTTGATACTGTCATCGGCCGGTGGTTGCCGACGTGGAAAAACGCCCCCTGAACCCTCAATATTTACAACATGACTTTCTTGCCCTTTAGCTTTGATTCTTCCTGGCTCCTCCGGCCCTCGTCTACTTCGAAGTCTGGCTGGGAGTGACTGCGTATGTGGGGCGCACGAATCTGTCCTACAATCAGTATCACGTGCACTCGTTTGATTCCAGAGCTCCGTAGCATACCTGTCGTTGTTGTAGACCTTTGTCTCCGCGCCCATCAGCTCCTTCTCGCGCGCCTGCTGGGCCCAGTGTCTGCGGACCAAATCGCGGTCCTCCTCGGCCTGGAGCACGGGAATGAGGTGGATACGCGACCACATCTTCTCGCGCGCAAGCTCGCTGAAAGAGAAGTCGTCCGTCAGTATTCGTGGTTCTTGTATTGTCTCCTCAATATCCCAGCGTTTTCTCCTCGGCTTTCTCTCTCTCTTGATGTTTCCTCTCCCATGGTCCTCCAAAGCGGGTGCAATGCTCACTTCTGTTCCCTAATACCCTGTCCAACTCTGTAGAAACCGTAGCTGCAGATGGCGCCCACTGCGACCAGGTAGTAGGCAGGGCGGAAGCCGCGAACGGGCAGGTTGCGGCGGTACTGCACGGGCTCGTAGCCGCCGGTCGGCGGCATGTCTTGAGGCATATTGGCGGTATGGAGCTCGGCGGAGCAATAGTGTATGGGTTTCGGAGTGTGTTGTGCAAGTGAATGGGCGCAATGGGCTTTTGGTGCAAGTGACGCTGGCGTTGGTGAGGTTGCTGGCGGGCTTCAATGGTGCTGACCACGGGCTCACGGCGGGCTTAAGCTCGGGAAAGACGCAGCTTTAAGTTTTGGCTTGGCGGCTCGAGGAAGAAGAACATTGAAGTCCAGGAACAAATATTGTCGCGAGTCGCATTTCTAAATTATACGCTGCTTTACAGACAAAAAGGAACTCGCCGAGTGCAATCGTCCAAAATGTCAGGCGACGAGCGACCTCAGAAGATGCGCAAGTTAAGTCGCGACCACGAGGAGTCACAGACTGAGGTCGAGACCAAGAAAAATGTTCCGGATGCTACGAATGGCAACGGCGAAGTGCAACATACTGCTGGCGATGACAATGCCACTCAAGTAAATGCCCCCTCGGCACCTGCTGCCGCATTGCCAACGGACGCTGTGCGCGGCGATGGTACTCTGGCCACGAATGCTCAGGACCCTCCTCCCATGTCAAAGAACCAGTTGAAGAAACTTCGCAAAAAGCAGGAGTGGGAAGCAGGCCGCGAGGAGCGCAAGGTCATCCGGAAAGAAAAGGTCGTCGCTAAACGTGAGCGCAAGCGCGCAGCCAAAGACCAAGCCGAAGCGGAGGGTGGCGAGAAGCCACTCACGGGCGCAGAGAAGAGGATGCGCCATATCCAACGCCCTGTACAGCTTAATGTGACTATTATCCTGGACTGCGATTTCGACAATCTGATGCGCGACAATGAGCGCGTCTCCCTTGGATCTCAAATCACTCGATGCTACTCCGATAACAAGAACAGCAAATTCCGTGCACACTTGACTGTTTCTTCTTTCGGTGGTCACCTTCGCGAGCGCTTCGATGGTCTCTTGAACGGCGTCTACAAGCAATGGAAAGGCATGCGCTTCATGGATGAGGATTTCGTGGAGACATCAGCCAAAGCTAAAGAATGGATGGACGACACGCGGGGCAAGCCTTTCAAGGGCGCTTTCGCCAAATACGCCGACTTGGAGCCTGCACAGATCGAGGAATTGAAGCAACAAGGCGAAGTTGTCTACCTTTCTTCAGAAGCCGACGACACTCTGGAAGAACTCAAGCCTTTCAGCACATATATCATCGGCGGCTTGGTTGACAAGAATCGCGAGAAGGGAATCTGTCACAAGCGCGCTACAGAACGAGGCATTCGCACTGCCAAGTTGCCCATTGGCAAGTACCTAGACATGGCAAGTCGCAAGGTGCTTGCTACAAACCACGTCAATGAGATCATGGTCCACTGGCTAGAGTGTGGCGACTGGGGTGAAGCGTTCATGAAGGTCATGCCGAAGCGAAAGGGTGGCAAACTGAGAGAAGAGGGCGACAAGAATGAAGGTGGCGAGGACCCTGCGGACGCGGAGGAGGACGTTGAAGAAGCTGGCGCAGATGGGGAGCAGGAGCTGCAAGAACAAGCCAACAAGGCTGCAGAAGTCGAGGTTAAAGAAGAGACGCCCGATGTCACAATGACTGCTGCTTCGTGACCACAGGATCGCTTCGCAAAAATGAACAATCTTGTGTGTCTAGGCTCACCGACGAGGAAGTTACTCGGCTTTCAAACGGCAGCTAAGAATTTGCGACCGGTGAAAATGCGCGTGTTGGATCGAATCGCTACGCATCACCGTCGCGCCGCAACAAGCGTCGGTAAAAGCATCGTGGCTCAGTTGTTTTCGACAAAGAAATCACCAGCCCGCTTCATGGGCATGCTATACTCGTGCATCATCGGCGGGGGACGATCTGCCACAGCGTGGCGAAGCGTTGCAGCTGCTCCTAGATGTTAGTGCAATTGTCAAAGACCAGGGCAGGCTCTGATACCAATTGCAAGCCTCAAGTTTACAACCTCAGTATACAGTATGCATCTTCGGCGATCTTCCCCATTCCCCGACTCGTCCTCTTCGTCCAAGAAGAGGTCTGCGGTTCTCATCACAGTGATTGCATGGTTATGATGCAAGGGCATAGCCACAAACAGGTTTGGGTCTACACAAGCGATAAATAAACGTCGTTCACTGGCTGTCACATGTCGCGTATGCATGATGCCAAGCCGTAGGCGCTCTGCTGCCTGAAATTTGGCTTAAAGTAGTTAGCAATCGGCGTTAGTGCTGCTCGCTTAGTCCCATTTAGATGAATATCTTGGTATGCAACGTGGCGCCCGGACCACCATATTGCCTATTTGAGCAGCTCTGATAGACTCTCACATTTGCGTTCTCATATTCCACTCCATCTATTATTGTTTTATGAATAATTGCTAAGTCAGCTGCAATTATACTTTAGGTGCGTACTTTTTTATACTTTTTTTACTATTATTTTTTATACTTCATTTACTGTTGTCAATATACTTAGACTATTTAAACTAGCAGGAAGAAAGTTACTTCACATCATTTTGATGTCTCAATGTCAGATGTTAGCTAACTTAGCTGTTGACATAGCTTCGTCTCGCAACACAATATCAGACTCTAGTTACAAGTAGCTAGCAACAAATACAGTACCGATTGTTCATTGATAGACTACTAGCCAACGAACCATTCCATCATGGCTCAGGTTCGGCCAGATGTTAATCTTGGTCGAAGCATCTTGACACCTCAACCTTCACGGCAGAAGTTCACAGCCAAACGTACTGGCAACTTGTTGCCGATGGAACATAGTGTACCAAGCAACACAAGCGCAGCTTCCACAGACAAACAGCAGTACGTCGTATCGACTGCAGTGCGTCCTGGCAATCATCGGGCGGTCAACGTTAGTGAAACCATGACCATACCTTCAACCAGCAACGATCGACCCCGTTACGTAGCACCGACTGCGAAAATGGAATCTTCGCAAGCAAGAAACGATCGCGAGGCAAGACTTGCATATACTGGGAAAGGCAAAGGCCGAGCTACTTCGCCCGTGTGGAGGGAAGCACCATCACCCGTTGTCGGTAACGACGATACTTCCAAGCAAGCCGAGCCTCTGCTCACCAGCGACGTTCTAATGGATTCGCAGCAAAAGGCATTGGAAGATGCTAAGCGCTATCAGGAACAAGTAGATCGTTATGAAAGCCAGCGCGATCGCGAAGACACAGATTTCTTGGATCCAGGCACCCAAGAGGATGATTCCCAGACACAGGAGGATCTTTTTGAAAGCCCAAGAAGAAGATCGAGGAGAACTGAGAGGGACAGTCACGACAGTGTGATGTCGTTGCTACAAGACTCAGTACCACAGCAGCCAGCCCTGGCTGCAAAACCAAATGCGTCCAAGAAGACAACAATCAAGCAGAAACAGCTGCCGATACAGCAGAAGCCAGTTGAGCAGAGATCATCTCAGCGAACGCCTGTCCAGGCTGTTCAGCAAGCGCCAGTCCAACAGACATCAGTCCAGCAGATGCAGCCAGCTCGAGAGCAGCAGCAGTCAGAGTCGCGAAAACGCAAAGCTGACAACGAAATCGCACCAGAACAACCACGACTTTCTCCGATTGCAAGGGCTGCCACTTTACCAAACTTACCCAATTTACCAACCAAAGAGTTGCGGGTAGAACCAAAACCTCGCATCACTCACAACAACAAACGCTTCGAACTCTGCAAATCTGGATCAAAAGCGAGACGCAGAGACGCTGTCAAGACTATCAAAAGGTCCTGGGGCATCACTGGAGACCAGCTCATGAGGCTTCCACACGCGCCTCGCATCGCATCCAAGCAAGATCGGCCGATAATTAATCCCTTGGACTGGAACACCAAATTGCTAGAAGCTGTGGCTCGATTGGCGGATGTCACCAAAGGTGACTTTTCCCGAGCATGCGTCATTGCGAACAATGCGTTCGAGGAAGTTGGGCGACCAGGTGGCGCGAAGCAACTTACCGCTGAGATCTTGATGAATGCGCTCGTTCGGCAACATCCTGCAAGCAACAGTGCTCAAGCATCGACAGGCATCACTTCGGTCCAGCAGCCTGCCACTGGCCGCCATCAGAGTGCACCCAACGCCGCTCCGACCGGAGAGCCAGCGGTTGAAGGATGTCAGAGCCCCGACAATATCGCAGTCTCCAGGCAGATCCCCACTCGACCATCTCTGGTCTTGAAGTTACCTGTGAATGCGCGAAGCCCGCCGCTACCAGCCGCTTCCTCTGTGACTGCATACCCATCGCCACCAGCTCCGCCCGTCAAGAGCGAACATGTGGTGCCTATCATGGTGCAGGAAGGTCTTGGCGACGACAATGGCGAATCCTCGGGGAGCGAGGATCGTCAGGATTTGGAGTCAAGGAGAAAGATTTTGGAGCACGAACTCGCCATTGTGGAGTTAAGATTGGAAATTGATGATCGAAAGAAGAAGAAGGAGGAAAGGGAGAGAAAAGCGGCGAAAGCAAGGCAACCTGGAGGATCCGTTGAGAAAGCACTGCTTGTGTGAGGCAAGGTTGAACCGCTACTACGCGTATCTGATGGTGACATGGCTACAGATTACATTTAGGGAAAGACTATTGTCAACGTTTCCTTACGAGCTACGGATTCTGCGACGCTGGGCCGTTTGGGCGGAGGCTTTCACGAATTATGATGTCTTTCGGTTGTTACACAGGGATATGGAAGCTTCTTCACTCAAAAGATAAAAACAAAGATACCTTATCTAACGCGCATTGAAGATAAGATTTCCCAGCGACACGTAAACCATTATAGAACATCTTCGCTTGAAATAAGCTTTCGTGTTGTTCGTGCGTTTCGGGAAGCACTGTGGAATAATACAGCGATGTTTAGTGAGCAGCGTTGGAGGTGTGTAGAACTTTCTACCTCTTCATGCTGCATTGAAGTTATCAATTCTCATGATGCTCTCTATACTGAGGAACTTAGGCGCACGCCAAGCGCGGGTGCCATTGTACCGTGATGGTCATTAACTTCACATCTTAGCCTTGATCTCCTCAAGCAAGGCCTGCAACTTGTCTTTGCTTGCTTCCTGCATGGGCCACTGGATACCAAGACCCTCCTTCTCGTTGGGCTTGGGAATCATGTGGACTCAAGAGAGGTCAGCTGAATGAGTTGCTAATCGAGGACAGGAAGACAGTGAGACTTACAATGAACGTGGTCGACCTGCTGGTGGGCAATCCTGCCATTGTTCTGCAGGATGTTGAAGTCCTTCGCTCCAACGGCGGCAGCAATCTTCTTTGCCACGGGAAGGAGCTCTGTGAGGGAGTCGTCGGGGATGTCTGTGAGCTTCTCGCCGTGGAACTTGGGAATGACAAGCTAACGGAACATCCGGATCAGTACGGCTGCTGTCCTACAGAGAGCGGTTCGGATCTGTACTGACAGCATGGCCCTTGCTCAAGGGACTAATGTCGAGGAAGGCGAATGTCTTCTCGCTCTCGAAGAGCTTCATGGAGGGGATCTCGCCTGTGGTCTGGTCAGAGTCACGGTTACATCAGTGGCGTGCACCTTCCACGTACCCTTGATAATCTTGCAGAAGATGCACGAGGCTGCCATTTCGGTTGGTGGTATGATGTGTTGTTTACGATGATGCCTTGCTTCCACCTGTTCGGACGCTTCAATCGTATGCCTGCCTGCGTGCTGCAATGCTCGTCGGCGTCGCCCGACCCCGCGTCGGCGCTCGGTGCTCGGGCTCTGGCTGTTTCATGGGTTGATGGCTGCACTGCACTGCACTGGCTGGCTCGCCTGAGCTCGCTTGCCTCCTCGCTTCCTGAACATCCACCTTTTGTGATGCGTCGAATGCAGCCTTGACACGGGTGTCTTCATCGCCCCATCCCGATACGCGCCATCCTGCCGCCGCCGTGATCCAACTCGATCTCAGGCTCCACTCTGCCTGCGTTGCTCGATGGCCGACACTCCACCACTTGTTCCACAACATTATTGAACGCTTCGGAGCCACACCACCACCCACACGAACGCCAGTCATCCGCATGTCACGGCCAGGCCCGGTGGGCTGTGATGGCACGCATGGCCCGTCCGCCCATACCGCCTTCTCCAATCTCACGTGGCGGGTGACAGTGTGACTCGCTTAGCCGGGTACGCACAGCCAATGCCTTTACTGACTCCAGCGCCATGGCTCGACCATGACCGGGAAGATCCCACCACCATTCTCAGTCAATAGACCGAAGTTCCCATGAAGGTACGTGGGTACCTGGTGAAAAAGTGATAAATATCTTCACGCTTGCCGCTCGCTTCGACAGAACGGTCGATTTCTCCATGTGCCGCAGCCAATTTGCATGTTCAACGTGGTCTCAGCTGCAAGGCCAGACTGAGCTGCAGAGTGTGGTACCGGTTACTCGGACACCAGTGAGCTACCTCACGGACATTCGTGCGCGCTTTTGGTCAGAGTGCTGTCGCTTCACAGTGCATGCTCCATTGAATCTGCAACCGTGCCGCACCAATGCCATATCGTGCCAACAGGCCACAATACAGGAGCGGCAGACGGGCAGTAAAGCCGAATCGTCCTCTGTCCCTCAAAAACGAGGGCTCTACGTCCTCTTGGGTACTTATAGAGCCTGGTGCAACCTTTCTTCGGTGCCTCTTCCGATCCTCACGTCTATTTACAGAGGTAACCCTGTCTCAAGTTGACGTTTGAATGGTCTAGCAAAATCAACATATTGGGCCTGGCCGTACTGCTGTTTTATCATTTTTAGCGTTTGGAGGTTTTATCCTTGACAATGTCTACCACCGCCTCACAAAGCCCGATACAGTATCGGGGAACCTCAACCAATGGATCTTACTATTTCTGCATTGAAGGCGTACGTGATCGTGACCGTTGCACCCATGAAGTTACACTGACGTCCTGAATGCAAGTTGCCGAAACGTTACACATGGCAGGATCTGAAAGATCTGGTGCGTAAAGAGGCGGCACATGGCATTTGGACCGAAATGGCGTTCTTCTCGAACGGTCAGACCGGCGAAACTGGATGGGCGAGGGTACAGCGTCAGGACGAAGCCGGAAAATTGTACAGTGAGTCGGGCGACTGCAGCGGCAAGCTTGAACACACATGCTGTGATACTAAGACTTCTCACAGAATTCCTCGCGAACAGTCCTGTACAAGGCCGGACACTGCGGATACATCTATTCGACACCAGTGCATCACCTCCTCGACTCATAGCACATACTTGTGGTGCGGCACCATGCATCGCCAACGCCAGATCTTTCGAGGCTCGGGCTCGTACAACTCCCATCCCAGCAGCAACGCAACCAGTGACTTCTGCGCCGATGTACATGCAACAGCCTACAGCGTACGCGGTACAGCCGCCATCTCCTTATTATTATGCGCCCACTCCCACAATGCCCGTTCAACCGCCGGCTCAACCAGCACCAGCTTACTCAATGCAAGCATTGCAGACCAGCATGGCTGGTATGAGGATGGACCCCGCCGATCCTGCTGCTGTGGCAGCGACTCGAGTCCGAATGGCTCAGGCGTATGCCCAGCAGATCGCTGCTCAGCAGTCTCCTGCGCAAACTCGGGTGCAAAGCCAGGTTCAAGGGCCAGTCTATGTTTCATCGCCCACTGGAACCCACGTCAATGTTGGTCAGGGTGTCATCAAGACTGAAGTTCGCGGAGTCTTCGTCAGTAACATCGACTACAAAGCGGGCACAAGAGACCTTCAAAGGTTCTTCAGCAGAGCCGGCGAGATCGTCAACTGTCAATTGCAGAAGGATCCCGCGACCGGCAAGTCGAAGGGCAATGCTACTGTGCAGTATGCTGCTGCCAACGATGCTAAGAATGCGGTCAGGTTGTTCCACAACGAGAAATACATGGGCATGCGTCTCAAAGTCCGTTTGGATAAGGAACCGGTTGCCGTTGGCGTGCCTGCTGCCAGTTCTTCCAGATCTACCGGCACTGCCAACACTAATCGGACTACCCAGCAGAGTCGTAACAGCACTGAACCGATCATTGCCAATGGCAGCAGCTGTTAGATTAGCCTTATTGGGCAGCAGTCCGCGCTCTTCGGCGTGTGTCCCACTGCCTTTGTCGTATTGCGAAATCACAAAAAACATGTCGAAACCCTTCTGGTGCAATCATTCAATTCTCAACCCGCTTCCATTGGCTGATGAAACCGTGTTTGACTGGTCTAATTCCTACATCGACCAGTGAGAAGCGGGTCTCTCCACCTGCAAGCCATCTCATCGACCCTGCATGGTGCTACGGTTGGTGGTTTCCCTCGCAGCTTACCCGCCATGCGCGTGCATGCCTGAAGTGCGGTGACACAGCAGATATCGCCACGGGTCGGGGAAGCGGTTCTGAACGCCTGCCTGCGGCGCGGCTAGTGTCGGAGTCTTGGAACGTCCATCTCAAAGATTGCTGGTAATCTCGAAAACCCGTCAACCTTAGCTTGCGGCCATTCTGCGGTCCCGTCTAAATTTGCGCAATACGCTACAGCAATCAGCCTAGACTAGTCTGACGTACTGAAGTAGCTCGGGGACAACTCATCACCAACGTCGCATGCCAGGCACCTACGCACCGCGTCAAGTGCCACCTTTGGCCTAGTGGAAACGCAATGCGCTGCACTCATCCGTTGCCCTTCAGACTTGCATCAGGCACATCCTCTTCGCTGTGTCCCCGGTCGCTGGTGTGAGCTGGGGTACATACCGGCTGATGGCGCCATCGACAGCCGTCTCGTGTACGATGATGCTCCGGAAGGCCTACCTTCTGAATTGTACTGCGAGGCAGTCAAAATGATCGTCGGGAGATGCTCCGTTATTTATTGGTATGAAACTTACATACGTATAGCTACTTTCTGCGGCGACCTTGAAGGATTTTGCTTACCTCAATCTTGGTCTACACAACGAAACCTGCCGTTCGCGACCAGGTGTCAAGCCTGGCACTGTGGCGCTATACCTCCGCCGAGGCGGGGCAGATATCACACTCAGCCCATGCAAATGCTGGCTGCTTCCCAGTTCCCTGGGCTACCTTCCTGATCAGTACTGTGGACCCAACAACCACAACGATCCGCCAACAATACACTCACGGTCCCCTGTCCCTGCGATCTTCCAACCGGCCTAGGCGGTGGACGTCGATGACTAAGTATCCAAATTGGGCTCATGGTATCCTGGCTTTTTCGTTTTTCATTCCCACTCCACTGATCGATTTCGCAAGTTTCCGGCTGTCCCGCGAGCCAGGTACGCATATAGCTCATGCGTGCTTATTGGACGCCACTCACAGCGCAGCTTCACAGACGTTTTGGTACACACTGAGTCTACGAACTGCTCGCAATATGGAACTCACATACAAGTCACCTAGTCTTGCAACCCTACTGGCCGCCGCGTCGGTTGTGCCTCATCTCCTGATGTAAGCCGGTCGGAGCCGTGTCCGGCGAAAGTGAGGACTGCACTACATGAACGGCGCTGATTGACCATTTACAAGCAGCAACTCCACTCCTTCGTCTATCGTTGCAGAACGATCGCTTCTGTCTGCGTCGATCCAACCTCCTCCCCACTGCGCGCACGGCCCTTCCATCACTTCGACCACAGGTTGAATCACTCGCCCGCTCTACGCATGCACTCCTGCCTCAACTGCATGCGCGAATATGAAGCCCGATTCCCCGCGCCAGCCCCTTCGACAGGGAACACCAAGTCCCGGAGCCTCTGCTCGATGCTTCAATGTAACAATCGCAGCAACCCAACCCCACCCGGCTCTTCTACCGAAGTCCGCCATGCCGTCTTGCATCCTTCCTTCAGACGTGCATACACGCCTGCCCGCAGCTGCCAGAGAGCTCCACCACCGGATGAAGGATGCGCCACGTAGCTGCTGCGGCTCCAGCCGACGCGTGCCTGCACTAGTTCTTCCATTCACTCGTACTTTGTAGACGCGGGCGTGGAAATCCTTGGCTTACTCTTGCTCTGGTCTTTCCAAGCATCAAAGGATTAAATGGGAGCTTACGCACTGCCATCGCGCCGCTTTCTTGCCTCGACCAGCTAAGCCAAGTGTGTAGGCCAATATCCTGCGTGTCTTAGCTTGGTAAGCCGTATGGCCAGTACGCACGTGAACGTCAAGCTGGAAATGTGACGAGACGTGATAGTGGAGGCTCAGACCCTTGAGCTTCACAGGTGTGTGGGTGGCTTTCTGCTGTCTCAGCTGCAAAGCCCTCCTAGGCTACATGTGCGCTCGAGTCAGGCGTGTCTGAGGCAGGAGTGGGTGTGCACCATTACTCGTTGCCATTGTTGCTTGTGTGCTTGCATGGTCTTATGTCCTTTGCTCAGAGTTATGGCGCCGGCCACCTATTTTCGGGCATCGATTGGCTCGTCAGATTCCAGGTGGACTATTCGCAATCATTTACGGTGCTCTGATGTCAAAAGACAGTGAGTGTTTTCATGCGTGTGGCCGAGTATGTGGTGCATGCATTACTACACACTAACTATTTTGAACGACAGAGCCATTCACATTCACTTGGTGTCCACGTCAAATATGGCCAGGCTAGTAACATATGATATTTTTTCTTTGGGACAAATGACCGCCTGATGAACTTTCTAAACTACAGTTTCATCTCCATAAGTAGCACTCGGCTTATGCGATGCGACATGACAACCATAGCTGCGTCGACATGTCCCTTGTCTACCTAGCCTCCGGGCGGACGTGATCATGCGATATAGATCAAGAAGCAAGTCAAACCCCATATGGAAAAGATCTCAAACATCTCACAGTAGACAAAGAACGTACTAAATTCCTGTCCGATCTCGCATGTAATTAGACAAAAAAAGAAAAGAGTAAAGTGTATGTGAACTTTCCCATCGCTCTTCAAACGAGACAGGAAAAAATAAAGTAGTCCAATTCAGAAATTCTGACAACAAAGAACAAGCGTGATAAAAAAGGCTATCTAAACGCTGCGCTCAGGACTTTCGCCTTCGGCCACTACAGCCGTGCCCAACCCTCTGTCTGGAGAGCTGCGCACCAGCGCTTCTTGCCGCCTCGCGCGCATAAAGTCTGACACCGCGCGGATGAGGATGAACCAGCCGACAATCATGAGGACATAGGAAAGCCAGTCGGCGGTTGTGATGGCGGTTTTGCCGTTGTCGTTTCCGCCTACGTTGTTTGGGTCGAAGTCGTGTGAGTTTGGGTGGTCGGGGACGCCGTCTGTGGGGACATTGGGAGGGCCGGGCTCGGAGACACCACCAGAAGCTGCGTAGCGCATTTGGAAGCCGTATTGCACGAGTGTGATTCCGAGGCCGGCGCGGGAGCCGTGTTTTGCTGCGTGGCTGGTGTGGAGGAGGTAGGTGAGGAGGAAGCCGATGAGTTGGAAGGACATGGAGATAAGGGCGTTCCAGATGAAGGAGAAGAAGGATCCGACTAGTAAGCCGTCGACGAAGACGTCGTTGGGGTCGCCGGTGTGAGAGAAGGGAGAGAGAACGGTGGTTTCCCAGTATGGTGGCGTAGCGTCTGCTGCGGCTTGTTCGTAGGTTGGAGGCTTCTCTTCGACATCTTCACCAGCCCGTGGTTTGGCGTTGATGTTCGCCCAGACACCATCGCTTCCACTTCCACCTCCGTAGACTCGGCCACCTGTCGTCGCAGTAGCGGGTGTGGGTGCATACACAGGTATCTGAGTGACTGTGCGCTGTGGGTCGGCTGGCCGTTGAGGCGGTTGTTGCTGTGAAGTGGATGCTACGCTGCTGCCGGACGACGAGCGTGAAGGTGTGCGCTGTATTAATCTCCTCTGGTCCGCGGTATTCTCATCCTCGCTCTCGTCGTCAGAAGGCGCATCGAAGGCATCGTGAAGATTTCGCTCCTCTTCGCTTCGGTTGTGGTTGTCAGATTGCGAAGGACAGCGGGAACTGGCGCGGGAGCGGAAGGAGGGGGGTGGCGAATTGGGGACAGGTACGGACGATTGTCCTATGGCATCGTTGTGGTCGTCGTCGGCGTCTTGTGCTGAGATCTGTGTGGCAGCGGTATCATTAGTGGTCTGTCGAGCGGTGGAGGGTGGCGTGGTTTGCAGCAGGCGGCGACTTACGCGCTCGTAACGCTGGGAGCTCATGGCTCGGATGCGCGGGTGCGGTGTGTGGTGTGGCAGAGAGGTTGAGAGTGCAAGTGGCGGCGGTATGAGTAGTTTTGGTGATTGTGCTGTGGTGTATAAGGCTGTGTGTATGTTGGTGGGTGACCTCAGGAGCGGTGATGATGGTGATCACTTGGGCGAGTGCACGCAATCAAGACCGACTGGACGTCTCGGCAACTCAAATCAGCCCGTGCGCCGTCTCTGATCTTTGACGCCTGCGCCACACTCGCATCGCGACCCTTGTTCACTAAGCCAACTCAATCTACACTCTAATACCACAGGATTCACTCCTACTGCGACACTAAGGCACTGTCTCACTAACCATACTGCCTCGCTTATTTTTATAGCAGATCACACTAGCATATTCGTGATCCGCTGTTGATTTACAGTGCGACGTCGCCACCTGATATCAAACATTACCGCCACGGAGACATGGATGTTGGACTCAGAATCTTAGACTTAAGTTATATCGGTAGATATTATGTCAGGCAGATCAACACAGCAGATGTATTATGCTACAGCTATGACTTCACAGGCGCACCGATATCCGCCCTGCCAAACCTTACACTAAGCTTTCCCTCCTTCTCCATCTGCTTCTTTCGTTGCGCCGCTGAGATACCCGCGCGATCTGTGATGGGCGCTGCGTTCATGATGTTGTCGAACTCGTCGTCTTCCGCATCGCCGACCTCTGAACCAGACTCTGCGTCTGAATCAGCGGGCAGACCTGCAGGTCCGGCGCGCTGAATGCGTTCGGGAGCTTTTGGGTCCACATCGTCATGGTTGTTCTCGGGCTTCGAAGGGTTGGTGAAAGGTTTTGATGCAAGAACTCGGCGGCGGAGTTCGGCCATTTCTTCTTCATCGTCCGAGGGCGGCAGACCGAATGGGTCGCGCTCTTCCTCCTCTTCGTCATCTGAGGGAGGCATATCGCCTGGTCTAGGACCACCGAGTTGGATGCCGCCTGAGCTGCTTGTGTCGCTCTTGCCGTCCTCGTCATCGCTGCCTTCTCCATCGTCTTCACTGTCGCTGGCAGCGTTCAGGTTCCTATGGTTCATGTTTCCACCAGCCCACATGTCGTCTTTCATCTCGACACGCTTCGCGCGGTCGTCGTTGTACTCATTCTCGATCTTCTCTAGCCATGCTTTCTCAGCAGCTTTGACCTCTTCTTCATTCTTGCATGCTGCATAGCGCTTGAGTGGCGCATCGTTGATTTCAAGAAACGAGGAGCCGTACGAGAAGGGCGCAAGAATGCCTTCGGCCCACTCAGGGTGTCCGCAGATGTAGAAGCAAGCAGCGAGCGCTTCGACGCAGTTTAGTCGCCAGGGCTTGCCGTAGTTGGTCGGGTTGGCAGCGATGAGGTAAGGCAGTAGACGCGAATGGGGACCACCAATCTTTCCGAAGGGCACTTCGTCAATGCGATTCCAGCTGGCCTCGACGACGGAAGCGCCGTACATCTCGCAAATCTCGCGGTCGGCAGGGCTGATGATGGACTTGGCTTTGGGCGAGACGACGACACCCTGGTGCTTCTGGCCGACGTGCAGTTCGCGCATCAAGCCCAAGCGAATGAGCTTCTTGCCGGAGCAGCGCTTTGCGTCGCAGTGGTTGAGATCCCATGCAGCTGCTTTGAAGGCTGGACGCTTGCCGCCTCCGAGACCGTCTTCACGTTCGGGGTGGGTGTGCTGGGCGAAGGTTTGCTTGGTGCCATTGGCGCCTTTGCGGCCTTTGTTGCCCATGTCCTTCTTGTGGCGCACCATGGTTGGGGAGTTGGGTGGGTGTTGTCGAGTGGCGATATGAGTTGTATGGAAATTTGTGGTTGATCAGAAAGAGCCTGAGTGGCGGGGTACTGCGAGGGGTCGATGTTGATTGCAGAAGCGGATTTGGTGGAAAGTCCTGGTTAGGCGAGTAGTCCTCCGGTGGCAGATGTTGATAAAATGCGGCTGTATTATACAGTGAATAGTGACGAGCAGATGCGATTAGTGTGGATGACTAGACGAATCGAAAGTGCTAATTTTCTACGTCATATGGGCGATCGGGGTCTGTCTGGTGTTTTAGTGTTGGTGTTGGTGTTAGTGGGATGGGATGAGTGGGACCGGCCGGGACCAGGCACGCCGAGCAGAGAGCGGCGACCAACATCCGATGAGATATACCAGCGCTGCCCAGCGCAGCGGAGACAAGCTGGCCAGTATAAACAATCCTCCAGCAAACTCCCAATCAATATCTCAATCAATATCTCAATCAATCCCCGCCAAATTGATGAGTGAAACCTCACTGCCTTGACACAGCAACACCGTCATTATCTGCTTCCTCTTCTTGCGACGTCACTCACTACCACCCAGCAATAATCATGGAAGCGGCCTCAGCTCGCTATGCGGCGAGAGACCGCTTCGCATTCCCCAACGAGCCCGCCGCCACGCCTCTGCAGCGATACATCCAGAATGCCTGCTCGCCCGAGAACTACGAGCCCAATCTGGCATTATGTCTCGAGATCGCCGACCTGATCAATGCGAAGAAGGGCAGCGCCCCGCGCGAAGCCGCCGTCTCAATCGTTGCCTACATCAACCACCGCAACCCCAACGTCAGCCTGCTCGCCCTCTCGCTACTCGACATCTGCGTCAAGAACTGCGGCTACCCTTTCCACCTGCAGATCTCCACCAAGGACTTTTTGAACGAGCTCGTGCGACGCTTCCCCGAGCGACCGCCCATTCGTAACACCCGCGTGCAGAACAAGATCCTCGAGCTGATTGAAGAATGGCGACGCACTATCTGCGAGACGAGCAAGTACCGCGAGGACCTGGGCTTCATCCGCGACATGCACCGTCTCCTGCATCTCAAGGGCTACCAGTTCCCGGCCGTCCGGCGCGAAGATGCCGCCGTGCTCAACCCTTCTGACAACCTGAAGTCTGCCGAGGAGATGGAGTCGGAAGAGCGTGAGGCACAGAGCGCAAAGCTGCAGGAACTGATCAGGCGAGGAACACCGCACGATTTGCAAGAAGCGAACAAGCTCATGAAGGTCATGGCTGGCTATGATACACGCAAAAAGACAGACTACCGGGCCAAGGCTGCCGAAGAGGTGGGCAAAATCCAGCAAAAGGCGAGACTGCTGGAAGAGATGTTGCAGGGCTACAAGGCTGGAGACGAGATCAAAGAGGGAGACGTTTTCGAGGAACTGGCAAATGCGCTTGCGAGCGCTCACCCTAAGATCCAGAAGATGTGCGAGGAAGAGAGCGACGATACGGAGGCTGTTGCCAAACTGTTCGAAATCAACGACAGCATACACCGCACAATTGAACGCTTCAAGCTGATCAAGAAGGGAGATGTCGAAGCTGCAAATGCCATTCCCAAAGGAACGTTGGGCACAAGTGGCGCTGGCGTTAGGAAAGGACCCGACAACGAGCTATCACTTATCGATTTCGATGGCCCTGTGCAATCGACTTCTCAACAACAGCAGGAACCGGCGGCGCCCGCGCCTCCACCTAAAGCAGGCAATGCTCTTGAAGACGATCTTCTTGGATTAAACATGGGTGATGGCAACTTTGGCGAGGGAGGCGGAATCTCGCTCGGCTCATCGTCGAACGGTACCTCGAAGGCGCCATCTATGGGCAACGCAGACATCATGGCCCAGTTCTCTCAACCTCAAAGATCAACACCGCAACCCTCCATGCCGGCCATGTTCTCCCAGCCAGCACACTCACAGTCCGCAAGCACCGATCTCTTCGGCTCCCTCTCCGGACCTAGTTCTCAATCAGTCACACCCTCGCCTCAACAGCAGCAACAACCAGCACAGAAGAAGGCCGACCCTTTCGCCGCCCTATCCAACTCGAACTCCCGCTCTGGCAGCCCATTCCAATTCCAGTCCCGCGCACCCGCCCCAGCAGCAGCATCGGCATCCTCAAATTTCGACCTCCTAGGCGGCGGACCTCCCACAGCTTCCGCTCCTGTCCCAGTCGCGGACGACGACGAGTGGGCTTTCAGCTCTGCTCTGCCCGAACAACCCCAGGACCTCGTCATCACCAACAGCGCGATCAAGACCGTCTTTGCCGTCACCAGACCCAACAACACAGAGCTCGTCATCTCCTCGCGCATCTCAAACACCACGCCGCAGCCAATCGAAGACCTGCAATTCCAGCTCGCCGTCACAAAAGTAAGTTTGATTTGTTGTTGTTGATTTGTCCCTTCATTCCTACGATGAGAGGTGTACAAAAGAAAAGAGGGCGAGACAAAGAAGACCAATGAAAGATGAACATCTACTAACCACGATCTTCAAAACAGGGCTACACCCTCAAACTCGAGCCGCAATCCAGCCGCAGCCTCGCTCCCCAGCAGCAAAACGGCATCACACAGACCATCCGCGTGCAAAACGTCGAGCAAGGCAAAGGCAACGTCGTGAAAATGCGCTGGCGCGCGTCGTACTCGCTCGGAGGGCAAGTGGTGAATGAGCAGGGTGCGATTGAAGGGTTGGGGATAGCGTAGTGGGAAAGAAGAAAAGATTAGTAACTTGGTGGTTGAGGCAGAAATGAATGGCTGGGTTGGTAGAATCTAAGCTTGCCTTTACCTAGCCTGAGTAGTGAGTGTGAATAGGAAGATGGGAGGTTCATGAACACGTCATGGTGAAGACACGAAGTGATCTCCTTGCTTGTGTGCACCGTCTCTTTCTCCCTCTGTACGACAACGAGCTCGTCCGATTTGCAGTCTCGGAAATGTGGGAAGAAAAGGCATCGGTGGCAAGATCATGTTATTACAAAGCTACTTTTATTCTTGTTGTTTCCAGCTTCTTCGACAGAAAATCAGCAGAAGCTTTGCAAAAGACTCTTTCGTTGCGTACGAAGCTATTTCTTTGCCTCGCTGTGTTGCTTTGGTTGGATGGTAAGTTAGGCTAGCAGTGTATTTCGCGCGACGAGACGCAGCGCGGCTGGCCCATCGTGGCACTATTTCCTGATGCCACTGACCAGTCTTCTTGGCGCGGCATGCTCGAATGTAGGATGGGCGATACCAAAACGTGCACCGTTTTGCCAAGAGGCCTCCCTCGTTCCTCGAAGAGCCCATGTGTCCTTTTACTATCCATCCTCCATTGGACCCAACGGCCGCCTCAGCCGTTCCAATTGTTGATTAAGTATTACCCAGATGTATCCTCTCGAGAGCCCTCTCTTTGTTCTGGTCGATGGGGGCGTGAGCAGCCGTGAATATATATGTATGTGTTGCAAAGTTGTCCGAAGCACAAGGAAACTCCAATCTCGAAGCTTGTGGCGTGGAGGGCCCGGGCGATTGGGAGTGATGACGAAAGTTACGAAAAGCTGAAGGAGGGCGATTCCCTCAGCGTGTGATGATGAGACCGAGTCCATCGATCCAGGGACCACAGCTGCCGTAGATGCCGGCGATGCTGTAGCCGCGAGGTGGGATGAGCGTGTGTCTGTGATTGAAAGTGTTAGTGGACAGTGCCTCTTGAAGTATCACAAACCCTGGAGTAACTTACCCGGATCCTCCAGTGGCATTTCCGTAGACCTCGCTCTTGCGTCCCGCGCTAGTCAAGATCTGGATGCCATCTATCCACGCGCCTGCTCGCACATAGAAGCCGAGGATAGTCTCGCCCATGCGTGTGTCAAGGGCGAACACGCTGCCGCCTTCCTTGCCGCCACGCTTGCCGAAAAGTTCACTACGGCCGTCTTCGTAGCAGAACTCAATTCCGTCGAGACTGGCGCCGTGGTAGATCTTGATACGCAGCATTTGCTCCTTACTCTTCCATGCTATGGCGAAGATGGATTCTTGTGGCTGCGAACCTTGCATCTGGGAGAAGCCGAGTTTGCTGGACTTGAAGCCAGGGCGGCCGTCGGGAAGCTTGACGCGCGACTCTTTGGATCCGAGCTGGCTGAAGTCTTGGATGGTGTGTTTGGTGCCGGAACACGAGAATAGATCGATCTTCAGCTTACGCTTCTTCTTGTCGTCGGGCAACCTATCGCGGATCGACTGCTCTGTAAGAGAGATCTGCCTTGGTCCATTGCCATCACGGTCTGCGTATTCGATCCAATGGTGGCAAACATCGTCGCCTTCAGGGAATATCTCAATCCATGCAACGCCGGTGGCAGCAGTTGCGAGTACTGCGCCGTCGACAGTCCATACCTGAATGCTAGGGTCGAGGTGTGGCGATACAACGTCGGTAGGAAGCCTGAAGCAAGTGTGGTATCGGAAGCGGAGTGCATCGAGGCGATGCCAGGCGCACTCGTCCTTGGGCAAACACAGACGTTGTCCGGCTTGCTTGGTACGTGTTGAGTAAGGCTCACGAGTTGTGAATGTGCGATTGAGGCGAACGTAGTCTCTGAGCATGATGCCCGATTCTTGGTGGGGACATCCCAGTAGATGTCCTGTCTCGTGCAGATGGGCACCAATTCCGATGTTCACGGCTTCCCAATTGCTGCCACTTTCGTTGCAATCGTTCGCCACGAAGTTTGTGTCTGTCCGAGTGCAATCGGTGAATGCAGGAACGACTTCTTCCAGGTGAGCCGGATAAGATTGCAAGCAATGCGACCCGAAAATGGCAAGCTTGACAGTTTCATCTCCACCACCTAGCGCTGCATGTCCCCTGACTGTGCCAGCTTTCTTGTCCCAGTGCGCATCCAAGAACATGCAAGACACATATTGCGTTTGGCCATCCCTCGGCTGGAAGTATTTTCTGACCTCTTCCATAGCGATAGCGAACAGATCACCCTTCTTCTTCGCGGGACCATGCTGTTGTGCGATATCCAAGTCTTGAATCTCTTGGACCGTTTTGTCCATTCGGATGATATGAATCTTTGCCTCGTTGCGCATCTGACCGGTCTCCATGTCCTTCCAGGTAAGGCTACCGGGTTGCCACTCCTCTTCGTATCTGTAACATCTTCTGCCGAACATGTTGCGGTTCATCTGTTCTGCTGTGAATGCTTGCCACAAATACGCGGCCATGCGGAACTTTCGCACTGCTGTAGCCAAGTTATTGCCCTCCTTCTGTGCTCGTTCGGGAACTGCATCGTATGTTTCTGGGGAGTCTTTCGCGACAAGTATGCATAATTGTAGAGGAGGTGAGGAGATTAGCGGTAGGAAGTTGATGTTGATCCAAGAGTTGTGTGCTGGTCCGCCGTTCTGCGGAAGTTTGGGTGAAGTGAAATCCAACCTGAGTCTGTTGGGTCCCGGTTGGAGGTAAACAAGAGCTTTGAAGTGGCAGTCGTTGACTGGCCACTGCTGGGGAGGGAAACTATCTTGGTGGTGGTAGATTGTAATTTGTCCATCGAATGGCTGTGTGATGTCGGCGCACTGTCCAGAGATTAGGAGGATCTTTTGGTGGACCTGGACGAGGGTGAGTATGCATTATAAATGTAGGAGTGAACAGCCCATACCCAAGATCCATCTGAGACGGAGAGAACACGAGGCGCAAGCGGTGATGTAGCTGGTGAGACTCGTGGAATACTCTCGCCGCTGGTCGATCCCTATAATGTACCATGTCAATTCATGACTCTCTTTCTCTTGATCACGCCTCGTATCCACTCACGACAAGACTGTATCTGTTGTTCTGACCCGGCATACTAGGCCTGTGACCTGCGAGCGGTGGCGTCTTCGATCCGTTGCCGTTCATGGACGGTAAGTGGCTACTTGAGAGCGACTTGCCCGACGAGCCCAGGGTTGTTGGTGGGGATGACTTGTCGAACCAGGAGCTTAGTGTGGACGAGCTCTTGTTCCCGTTGGTGGTATGCTGCGAACGCTGCTCATCGTTGCCGTCGTTGCTTGAAGAAGAGTTGTGGTCGGAAGAGGGATTGTTCGCGGAGGCGTTGGTGTTGAAGGAAGCCTTTGATCGCCGGCGGAGGCTAAGGTCTTTGAGAAAGGAGGGCATTGCGGGATACTGTGTTTGAGTAGTGCCTCACTCCCTGCGGAGGTTCGTGTAGTCGGCGGAAGAGGAGTGGATGCAAGAGGCTATTGTCGCAGAAGAGCGACTGTAGCAGGCGTGGAAGACGGAAGCCGCGGTCGGCGGGCAGGCGCGAGTTGAGGTGAGAATTATCCAGACGGCGGATGGTGGAGCGAGGGGCACAAGGGTCGGGCGATGGAGCACATGTGATTGCGCCAGTGCAAACGGATGTGCGTTGGACAGAGAGGGCAGTGCTCGCGGTAGTCGTGCGCCAGAGCCGTGGGAAGGTGCTGGCTGCTTGCTCTCGTGAGGCGCCGATCTATCTACGACGCTTTCACTATCGATAGATGGATTGGCAGTAGCACGTAGCAGGCAAAGGTGCGTGTGCAGCTGTCAGGCGATGGTCAGCACTCCCTCAATTGATTGCGCGGCGAGATTGGCGAGGGCAGGCAAGGTAGGCAGGCAGGCAAGGCAAGGCAGGACAGCAGGACTGATGGGTGGTTGAGAATAGTATGTAGCAAGAAGGTATTTGGTAGCTAGCGCTCCAGAACCGTGCCAACTTCCTCCACCCTTCACCACCAACTAACATCAACTACTCCACCATCTTTGATCACTAGCCTGGTGGGAGCTGCCTTCGCCGCCCACTAGACCACCATCGCCGCGGCCTCTGAGATGCGCAACTACTGCCAACTGCTATCCGCCCGCATAATGCACGCTCAACGCAGCCATCGGAAACCTGCATGCTTTTCGTGGCGTACGGCCTGCACCATCTCACATACAGTACGCCATCTACCGGGAGCTGCCACCGCGGCGAATCCATCGCCGCCCGTGCTGCCTTCTTACCTCTGCACCGTTTTTATCTTGCATCACACTCCCCCAAGCGTCGGCAATTGACGCGTTGCCCGCGACCTGCCGTCATATCTTGCCTCAACGTCAACTCCCCCACGTCCAACCACCAACGAAGAAGCACTGGCAGCGTTTGCGCTCGGATGATGGTGATGTAATCCTCGTGTATGCACAAGCTAGGTTTCCCATGCTTGACGATCGTCAGTGTTAGCATGCCGCATTATTGCAGCCAGCCAGCCAGCAGCAAGACCGTTGCTTGAAAACCGCTCACACGCCTTACAAGCATTCAACGTTCGAGCGCAGCGAAAGCCAAGCCAAGCCACGCGAGAGTGCTCTAATGCTCAACCTTACGCGGCGCCGTCTATTTGTGAGGGCCGTGCCGTCCGAATGAAATCCTGCTCATCTCGCCTCTGACCGCGTGGTTGGATACTTGGAAGTAGTTTAGGAGGTCGTCCACGCTGTTCTCCAAGCCGGACTCCAGGCAGCTCAACGTCGTACTGACCTCTCAGTGGTAGGGTGTGCAGAACGGACTTTGAAGCCAGAGTGCGAGCCCGCCGCTGCACGCGGGATTTATTTGCATCTGGTCACGTTATAGAACGTCTGCGTTATGCTTTTCCTATCTATGCTCCATTGCTCCATAGGTTCGCGTAGATATCGCTTATCGTAGGTCATCTCTAAAAACATGTTTGGTAAGTAGTATACAAACAGATCTTTGTGATACATTGCATACAGAGGTTTGCAATCCCAACGTTGCCGGGTACTTCCACTTGTGTATACTACAGGCTCCGCGGAGGATGCGCGAGACCGCTTTCTGGGATATGAACATTGGCAGCATACAGTTTTGCGCTCCAGTTTGTGTGCAGCTGTAGTATGGAGGCTATTCTAATGTGCTTACACGATAGGCAATTTGAAGATTTTAAGGTATGTCGACCACTGAGAGACTATTTGTTCTGCCTATTGCAATCATGAGCAAGTGTGCTAGTATCGATGACCATAGAGACTAAGTAGCCTTGCTTACCACCAAGAGTCGCACAAACTTGAGCGAACACGGACAGATACGAGTAAGAGCTTGTTAGTATAGTAGTGCAGCCAAACATCCTACTGTACAATCTCAAGGACAGGGGATGTTCTCGACTGCAACAGACTGAGACGCTGTTTCAGGTCCCTGGATAACGTGATGTGAGTGATGTTCGAACTCCGAAGCCGTTGTTGCTATGCTGTCTCGTTCGGAACCCACGCAGGGAGGCACATTCCCCGCATGCGAACGGTCTTGGAGAGGTAGATTACAACGGCGCAATTCAATTCGCTGCAAATGCAAAGTCTCGCTTTTGGGCAAAGTACATACATAGCAGCAGGTCGGGGATGATTGGCGAGTAGAGATCTGTGCGGTATATTGTGGCTCAACTACGGGACGCAAGGCAGTTTAGGTCGGCCATACGAGCTCGCAATCCTGACGTTGCACAGGACAGGACACATCATTCTTGCTTGTGCAACGCAGCATCTAGGCCACAGCAACAGCGAAACACCAGTCAGTGAAATCGGTTTCGCAGTTGAAGTGTCATTGTCTCCTACCGCAAAAGTCAGAGTGAAACACCCAGCGAAAAGTACAGTACTGTACCACCAACTGCTCCGGCCGCTGTGAGACAGGATCGGTCGATCCAAGTCTCCGCACCTCTCTCTCAGCCTGGTCTCTTTTGACACCCCTGTTCCCGAGCGACGACAGATCATAACGCTAAAGTGCTTGCAGCCGACCACTCTGTACCCGCGACCTCATCACCACTTGACCGATTCGCCGACAGGACTCCACTACCACTGCTCTGCACTGCTCTGCATCAACACACACATCACACCCCACTACTCTGCGCCCTCGACCAAGCTGTTGTAGCCATGGCGGCTACATTCCAGCCCACCCGGCCTGAGGATGTCGCCAACAAGGTATTGCGCAGAGCGCAGGTCTCAAAGGTGTGTACCCCGTGTTGCGATAACCGTTCTGCGCCTGCAGAGCGCTGCATCCATATGACGTTGCTGACACTGTTTGACCAGATGACTCGAGCCTTACAAGACCGCCTGGCGCTTGCCAATGTTAAGAGACAGAACGGATGGGAGAACTTGAGCCTGGATGCCATCGAACCCCATGTCGAAGAACGCATGAAGAAGAAGAGGACTGCCAGCAGTGTCGACACGATCTCGGATACTGCATCTACCACATCCAGCCGCTTGCACTCGAGCAGCGGCTTCAACTCCTCCCCGCTCACAGGCCCGATGTTCTCGGACGAGCTGCGCTCTGGCGGCAGCGTCAAGCGCCTGCGGTCAATGAACATGAACACATACGCCTCGTCTGGCGCTGCGACTGGTCGCAGGAACCGATTCTCTGCACGCAACCAGCAGACCTGGAAGCGGAACCATGACTTGCCCGAGTCGTCACCTATCAAGCGCACCAGGCACGCACAGTTCCCTTCCAACAACACACAGAGCCTCTCGTTCGTCTCCGAGGCGAGCACCGTCCCCGACGAGCCACCATCTCCGGAATTCAGCGAGGACGACGACGCCGACCTGCCAGTACACAGCTTCCGTCTCAATTCTAGCTCTCGAATCACATCATCGCCTCCCCGCACACCCCCACCGGAGCGCCAATTCACAAAGCAAAACATCTCTTGGTCACGTACGCCAAAGAACAGCGATGAGGGAGCTGACCTTCTTGTCTACCTGGCCAACTCGCCCTCGGTTGGTAACCCCCGGACTATCAGACCTGCACAAGCTCAGGCACCATCCACACCGCCCTGCAAGTCCACACCCCTACCCTCGTCACACATGACACCAGGCACCAGTGGCAGTGCCTTTGGCATCTTTGGGCCTCAGACCCCGAGCACCAACTTCAAGTTCGAAGATTTTGTGAATGTTACTCCCAGTCCCGCACAAGCGCAATGGACACGCACACCCGGAGGCAGGACTCCAGGTACAGCGACGAGACGCAGACTGAACTTCGATACACTTATGCCACCCACCTCAAGCCCAATGATGTCTCGCCAGCACAAAAGTGATGGACTAGGCATGCAGCTTGGTGGGGAGCTGAGATGATGCACGCCATTACGGTGTCACTACTTTGTGGTGCCTCAAACCAGAGTGCTATCAAATGCTTACACGCCATGAAGTGAGCAGTCCAGACGCTTACTCTACACGTGGAATGGCGAGCAGCTTCTAAAGCTACAAACAAACATGACGACATGATGACCGCTGTGAACACCAAACGATTCACCACACCAGCTGCCGAAGACGCAGCTTTGGATACCCCGACTGTCATTATCAGAAACCCCGGACACTTCTGAACGGCTGCCTGTTTTTTTCTGTTAACATTTTTTTTTCGATCCGCAATGGTTTTCTATTTTATTTTTTTCTGCGTATGGCTATGGCTTTTCCGTGCGCATTCCCCAAGCAACGGTTGCTCCGAAGATGGGCAGAGGCTGGGATGGGGGAAGAATCAAAAAACGGCTTTCCAAAAAGCCCGGCCGGGGGCTTTGGTTTTTGCAGTACGCACGCGTTCTCGGCGTTTTCTGGGAAGGGAGGAACAGGCAAAGGATGGGGAACAACGCGATGTCAGGCCTGTGACTCCTTTTTAATTCTGTTCACAGTACAGCACATGGAATGCCCTTAGTGGTAGATAGCTCGTCTTATGTTTAATGCCTTTACTCGACGTGCTGGTGCTGTCATTGCTGTTTCGTTGCCGCCGAGGTGGACGCGTCGCGCGCGTTTTGTGGAAACACGCTAGGGGGAGTAGTGCACGGTTCGAGGTGAGAGCTTCTCTTTTAGATTGTGGTAGGTTCCGGGTACGGAGGTGGGCGGCTCGGAGGTACGATCGTGAGGTACTTGGATGTATCGTGTGGGAGGGAGAGGAGAGTTGGTAGTGGTGGGGGTTGTTCGTGGATGAGAAGTAGGTATGATGATGATTGTCAGATGTGTGTCTCCTGTGGCATTTATTCTCAGGTTCAAGGTTGAAAGAATTGCTGTAGAGAATGTTCTTGATTCTCTTCTTCGATCGAGGATGATCGGGCTGGAGTACTCGAGCGGATATCACCGAACTCACTGAGTGAATAGGTATGGTTACAACAAGACTACAGTCAGTCTCCAGAGTCACGTGTATGTATCAGAGCAAATTGGCGTAGTAACATGATGTTCGTAGTTGTGGCATCGAAGAGGAGTGTTGTCTCGATCTCACTCGATGCAAGTGGAGTGCCATCATTTCGCTCCTCCGCGTTTCAGGGTTTCGAAACAGAGACAGCCTGTAGATTTGGCGAGCATAGGGGCGCATGCAACACTAATCACCACTTTCACGACCACTGAGGCCGCTCTCACCCAGGACTGTCAACCGGAGAATGCGCAAACGATAGCCGATAATCCACACACGTCTATTCCAGCACAACCGGTCATTCGCGCCCTCGCGCGCCTGTCGCAGCAATCATGAACTCCTCCTACCTCCAAGGCACCGAACTTCCCACAAAGTACCTCACCTTCATCGACAATGCCGCTGCCGCCTTCCAGCGCATCCCGGGTTCTTCCATCTTCATCCGCTACATCCAATCATCCTACCAAGACGATCCCGTCCGCTCCGCCGTCGAGCTCTTCCTCTTCATCTTCGCCGTCCGCTACCTTCTCGCGCCCTCATACAGCACCAACCGAGCCAAACACGTTCCTCTGACCGAAGATGAGATCGACGACCTGGTCGAAGACTGGACCCCCGAGCCCCTCGCCAACGAGGAGACAGAACTAGAGAAACTAGACAACGAACGCAGAGCCGTCATCGCCGGTCCAGCAGGTCCCAAGACTAAACTGCAGAACGGCAAGAACGTCACCAACCTCGCCAGCTACAACCACTACAACTTCTCCACCAACCCGGAACTCGTCAACAAGGCTGTCAGCACCATCCGCACCTACGGTGTTGGCCCTTGTTCACCGCCAGGCTTCTACGGCACGCAGGATGTGCACATGAAGAGTGAAGCGGACATCGCCGCGCACTTGGGCGTGCCGGCTTGCATCATCTACGCGCAGAGCTTCAGCACGATCAGCTCGGTGATTCCGGCTTTCAGCAAGAGAGGAGATATCATTGTTGCGGACAAGGCTATCAACTACCCCATTCGCAAGGGCTTGCAGATCAGCAGATCGCAGGTCAGGTGGTATGAGCACAACGACATGGCTGATCTGGAGCGCGTGCTGCAGCGTGTGGTTAAGGAGGGCCAGGGCAAGCCTTTGACCAGACGCTTCATTGTCACTGAGGGACTGTTTGAGAATGTTGGCGATGTTGTGGACCTGCCTAAGCTTATTGAGCTGAAGCTGAAGTACAAGTTCAGAGTCATCCTCGACGAAACATGGAGCTATGGTATCCTGGGCAGGACTGGCCGTGGTGTGACTGAGCAGCAGAACGTGGACCCCGAGAACGTGGACTTGCTTGTTGGTGGTCTTGCTGGCGCTCTCGCTTCTGGTGGTGGCTTCTGTGCAGGCAGCGTAGAGGTTGTCGAGCACCAGCGTCTTTCGGCTGCGTCGTACACCTTCTCTGCTGCTCTTCCTGCACTGCTTGCAACTACGGCCTCTGAGACTGTCACACTGCTGCAAGAACAACCCGAAATTATCCAAGGACTGAGGGAGAACATTCGCACAATGCGCACACAACTCGACCCTCGCAGCGATTGGGTTCGCTGCACGAGCGCTGCTGAAGCACCCGTCATGCTCTTGGTTCTCAAGGATGAACATGTGCAAAGTCGCAATCTCAGCGTGCTGGACCAGGAAATGCTGCTGCAAGACTGCGTTGACGAGGTGGGTTTGAATATTGTTTGCCCCTCTGATCTTAATAATCACTAACACTTTAACGGCAGGCTCTAGCAAATGGTGTCCTCATCACCCGTCTCAAAGCAATGCCTCTCGCAATCGGCGCAACTCCCAAAGACCTCTTGAAGGAGTGGCGACCACAGCCTGCTCTGAAGGTGTGTGTGACCAGCGGACTTTCGAAGAGGGACATCGAGAGGGCCGGCGTTGTTGTCAGGCATGCCATCACCACTGTCATGAAGAGCAAAAAGTGGCAGCGATGAGCAATTGCGGGATGATTTGTGAGGTGGTAGAAATCATCGACGACTCTTTTCAACGCACATTCGTGTATATTTATTGCCATGAAGGTTGGCGGGTGTATAGTAAATCTACGTTGAATAATGATAATGCTATTACTTGATGTCGCTTGCATTTCATGGTGACTCTATTGTACATGTATGATGACATGGAATACAAACATTCAATGTTGGATGCGCAGTCCGGACGTCATCGGCTGTTGGCAACATCAACATCAATGATGAACATAATTTCGACTGTTCGGGACATTCTACACTTCATGTTCACCGACTATATACTATGACCATTTAATTAAAGCTTACGACGATTAGATCCATCATCCGCGAACTGCCGCGCAACAGTCGAGGGCGGCTCACGCATCATGACCAAGTCTCCAGCCACCAACCAGTGCTTGCCAGCCTCCTCCCCACGACGCTTGCGCACTCGAGCACAGAGTTGGCACTTGCGCCATGTCACATCGAGACACTTTCCTCTTGCATTCTCTCTCTACCAGAATTATTTTCTCACTGCTGTACTAGCACTGTGTCTCTCGCCCGGCCTCCTACTCACACTGCATACCATCATCTGGATCACTACCTTGCGCGCTCGCAAACACTGCTGTCCGTCTGAAGACCCGCCGCGCGCCACGATCGCATAGTGGGAACTTTGCCCCGCGATCTTCGTCAGGTCGACGTGCTCATCTTTGGGCAGCTGCGTGGGCCCCATTTGGTTCGCTGGCTATTCGAAGCGACTGCTGGGAGAGGCAAAGACTCGGAAAAGTTCATTTGCTGCGCTGGCGAAAGAGGAGAGCCAGGCGAAACTACTACCTTGAGCATAGAATCGCTGCTTCGCTGTGAGGAGATCCCGGCGCATCCATACCCACCTGCGCTGGCCGTGCTTCACCGACGATTACGTTTATTGCGCTCTTCGCACTGGAAGGCAATCTGATCACTGCGGCTGTCCGACTGTTACACGACATTCATCGCATTGCCTAAGGCGAACTACTTCATCCGCTTTTACTTCCACGAGGCCGCATCCCCAAACCTCAAGTCGTTCTTCCTCTGGGCTCATTTCGCCTTTGTAATCCCATCGACCTCGCCGGTCTATCAAACCCCATCAGATATCCAAACTGGCTCCCTCGTACGCCTCCAGTATGGGGCGCAGCGTATCTCGCCAGCGCGTCATCGTACGCCAAAGCTATTACTGGCCTGACCAGCAGCTAAATTTCTGGATAATCATCATGCTCGCCACTGGCGGCGTGCTGATCGGTGTCTTCGCAACGTTCATCAACATACAGCAAACTCTCGGTGGTCTTGGAATACCTTGGTAAGCCTCTAGTATTGAATGTGCTCTCGCTTGTCGTTACTAACATGATTTCTCCCCAGGATAATGCCCTTCGGTATCTCCGCCGGCGTCCTCACAGTCCTCTTCGTCTGGCTCATGCTCGTGCTAATATGGCAACGCCGACTACTCCCCGGCGTCGTAATGCTAGGCTCCTTCATACTGCTTGTCCTCTACATCACCGGCGTCATCGCGACCGCAATCCAGCTCTTCGGACCCCAAGGCAACATCAACGGCAACTGCCAAACCTACGTCTTCAACAACCCGCAAAACCGCCTGGACCTCAAC